>Ga0209482_1000039_pt1 | contig 103057 bp, 75 predicted proteins | sample CoawatmetaG10DNA_FD_187512 | JGI IMG/M metagenome (GOLD analysis project Ga0209482, IMG submission 187512) | Marine microbial communities from the West Antarctic Peninsula - Coastal water metaG104-DNA (SPAdes) (version 2) | ecosystem: Environmental > Aquatic > Marine > Coastal ...
GCCGAAGCGATCGCCACCGCCGCCGAACCGGTCACCGCCACCGCCGAAGCGATCGCCGCCACCGAACCGGTCACCGCCGCCGAAACCGCCGTCGAAGCCGCCGCTGTCGCCGAAACCGTCGCGCTTGTCGCGCCCACGCCCGCCACGATCACCGCGGCGTCCTTTATCGAAACTCATGCCCTGTTCGTCTTCCCGGTTCGTCCGACATCGTTATAGCAACCGTTGCGTCGGACGAAAGACGCAGGGCTTCGTGCACCAAACCAAATGTGCCACCGACTCGTGTTAGCCTAAAATTTGAAGCGCTGCGAACAAATTCGTCCAAAATGCGGCGCTTCCTGTGTCGATCTTGCGCGAGCGTGGCAATACCGGCACAGGATGGCGCTATGTCGCTCCTCCATTTGCTCGCCAATCCCGCCGCCTGGGCGGCACTTGCCACGTTGATCGTCATGGAGATCGTGCTCGGCATCGACAATCTCGTCTTTATTTCGCTGCTGTCGAACAAGCTGCCTGAGGGGCAGCGAGTGAAGGTGCGCCGCGTCGGGATCGGGCTGGCCCTGGGGCTGCGGCTGGTGCTGCTGTCGGCGATCGCCTGGATCGCCGGGCTGGTCGAGCCGGTGTTCGATCTGGGGATTGCCGGTGCGGTCGATGCGCACGGCGTGCCGTCCTTCGAAACCGCTTTTTCGGTGCGCGACCTGATCCTGATCGCGGGCGGGCTGTTTCTGCTGTGGAAGGCGACCACCGAGATCCATCACACAATCGACCCCGACGATTCGGGCGACGTGCTCGACAAGAAAAGTTCGGTCGCGATGTCGTTCGGCGCGGCGATCGTGCAGATCCTGCTGCTCGACATGGTGTTCTCGATCGATTCGATCCTGACCGCGATCGGCATGACCGACGATTTGCCGGTGATGATCGTCGCCGTGATCGTCGCGGTCGGGGTGATGCTGGTGGCGGCGACGCCGCTTGCCAATTTCATCGATCGCAACCCGACCGTGGTGATGCTGGCGCTCGGCTTTCTGCTGATGATCGGCGCGGTGCTGATCGCCGATGGCTTCGGCGTGCATGTGCCCAAGGGGTATATCTACGCGGCAATGGCGTTTTCGGGCCTGGTCGAAACACTCAACATCGCCGCGCGCAAGGCCCGCGCGCGGCAGCGCTAACGGCGGACCCCATTGAGCACGCTTCGATTCGCCGCTAGGGCCGCGCGATGACAGTGCATCTCCACGAAGAAGACATCCCCGCCAATCTGTTCGTCCCCGGCGTCGATATTGCCGTCGACACCGAGACGATGGGCCTGATCACGCCGCGCGACCGGCTGTGCCTGGTGCAGCTTTCCGATGGCGGGCCGGACGAGCATCTCGTGCGCTTTGCCCCCGACAGCGATTATGCTGCGCCCAATTTGCGCGCGCTGCTGGCCGATCCGGCACGGGTGAAGCTGTTTCACTTCGCGCGCTTCGATCTGGCGGCGATCAGCCATTATCTCGAGGTGACCGCGGCCCCGGTCTATTGCACCAAGATCGCCTCGCGCCTCGTGCGGACCTATACCGATCGCCACGGGCTGAAGGAGCTGGTGCGCGAATTGCTGGGGCAGGACATTTCCAAGGCGCAGCAATCGTCCGACTGGGGCGGCCCGGTGCTGAGCGACGCGCAGAAGGATTATGCCGCGTCGGACGTGCGCTATCTGCACGCGATGCGCAACGAGCTCGACGTGCGGCTGGCGCGCGAAGGGCGGACCGAGCTGGCGCAGGCGTGCTTCCAGTTCCTGCCGTGGCGCGCCGAGCTCGATCTGGCGGGTTGGCCGGAGGTCGATATTTTCGCGCATGCCTGATTCGGGTGCCATCCGCAGCCAGCGCCTGATCTGGGCCGCGCCGGGCAGCAGCCACGATCGCACGATCGGCGTGCTGCGCGTGGTGCTGCCGATTCTGATCGGCGTGCTGGCGGCGTTTGTGGTGGTGCTGCCGCTGTATTCGGGCGGCGATGTCAGCTTCCTGCTCGACAAGAATAAGGTCGAAGTCGCCAAGGAACGGCTGCGCGTGCAGTCGGCCACCTATCGCGGCAATGACGATAAGGGCCAGCCCTTCGCTTTGGTGGCGGGGTCGGCGATCCAGAAGAGTTCGGCCGAGCCGATCGTCTGGCTGCAGAAGCTGTCGGCGCAAATCGGGCTGTCCGACGGGCCGGCCGATGTCGTCGGCGATCGCGGCCATTATAATATGGATCGTCAGCAAGTGACGATCGATGGGCCGTTGCAGGTGAAAAGCAGCGGCGGCTACCGGCTTGATACCCAAAATTCGACGCTCGATCTCAAGTCCAAGACGTTGAAAAGCGGGGGTGCGGTGACGGGTACGGTGCCGCAGGGCACGTTCAGCGGCGATCAGATGAACGCCGATCTCGAAAATCATGTTGTTCGGCTGGACGGTAATGCCCGCTTGCGGATCGTCCCGCGAAAGACGAGATAGCGCACATGCGTCGCACCCTCGCCCTTATCGCCCTGTCGTCCGCCCTTGCGGGGGCAGCCTATGCGCAGACTGCGCATAATTCGAATGCGCCAATCAATTTCTCGGCCGACCATATCGAACTGCAGGACAAGGCCAATCGCGCGGTGCTGACGGGCAATGTCGTGGTCAAGCAAGCCGAGATGACGCTGAATTCCGCGCGGATGACAGTCGCTTACACCGGCCAGATCGTGGATGGCAGCCCGCAAGTGTCGCGCCTCGACGCCTCGGGCAGCGTCACCGTCACGCGCCCCGACCAGACGGCGCGCAGCAATTTCGCAGTATATGATCTCAACAAGCGCGTGGTGACGATGCTGGGCGCGGTCACGCTGATCCAGGGCGGCAACACCGTGAATGGCGGTCGGCTGACGATCAACCTCGATACCGGGCGCGCGGTGATCGACGGCAATTCGGTGGGCGGCGGTGCGACCGGAACCAAGAGCAGTGGCGGTCGCGTGAGCGGCACCTTCTCGGTCCCCAAGCGCGACAACTGAGGCGACCGCGCGCACGCTTCGGCTGGCGGCATCTTCCCAGCCGAACGGGTTTCGCCTAGGTTGCGCACGCGACCATGCACGAATCCTGCCAAATACGGCGCGGTAACCTTTCGTTCACTCTAAAGTGCGAGCACGGGACCTGTAATGACCGAGACCCTCACCCTCGAAAACGCCCCGCCGATCGCCGAAGTGCCGGTGCTGGACGGCTTGTCGGTCGTGTCGATCGCCAAATCCTACGACAAGCGCAGCGTTTTGACCGATGTGTCGCTGTCGGTCGGCAAGGGCGAGGTGATCGGTCTGCTTGGCCCGAACGGTGCGGGCAAGACGACGTGCTTCTATTCGGTGATGGGGCTGGTGAAGCCCGATTCGGGCCGAATCATGCTCGACGGGCAGGATATTACCGGACTGCCCATGTATCGCCGCGCGATCCTGGGGCTGGGCTATCTGCCGCAGGAAACGTCGATCTTCCGCGGGATGACGGTCGAGCAGAACATCCTGAGCGTGCTCGAACTGGCTGTGCCCGACAAGGCGCAGCGCATGGCGCGGCTGACCACCTTGCTCGACGAATTCGGGCTGACGCGGTTGCGCGATTCCCCGTCGATGGCGCTGTCGGGCGGGGAACGCCGCCGCGCCGAAATCGCGCGCGCGCTCGCCGCCGACCCGTCGATCATGCTGCTCGACGAACCGTTTGCGGGGATCGATCCGCTGTCGATCGCTGACATTCGTGACTTGATCTGCGAACTCAAGAAGCGCGGCATCGGCGTGCTGATCACCGATCACAATGTGCGCGAAACGCTCGAAATCGTCGATCGTGCCTATATCATCTATGATGGCCGCGTGCTGTTCACCGGCTCGCCCGAGGAACTGGTGGCGGACGCGAATGTGCGGCGGCTGTATCTGGGCGAGGGCTTCTCGCTTTAGGGTATGCGGAGTGCTCTTAATCCGTTCGTGCTGAGCTTGTCGAAGCACTGCTCGCCGCAGATGGGACCTCGCTCGCTGTGCGGGCCCTTCGACAGGCTCAGGGCGAACGGTATTTGGGTGGCCAGCCAATGAGCCTCGCGCCGCGCCTCGACCTGCGCCAGTCGCAATCGCTGGTGATGACGCCGCAATTGCAGCAGGCGATCCGCTTGTTGGCGTTGTCGAACCTTGAGGTTGAGGGCTTCCTCGCCGAGGAGATTGAGCGCAACCCGCTGCTCGAGGCAAGCGCACCCGATGATGACGGTCCGACCCAGGAACGCGAAGCCGATGCGCCGATCCGCGACGAACCCGCCGCCGCCGACCAATTGCTGATCAGCGGCGGCGATGCTGGTGAAGCCTCGCTCGACGTCGATTTTACCGCCGAGAGTTTCCACCACGATAGTGCATCGGATTCGATCGGCGATCAGCCGGGCGCGGCGGGCATGGACGGGGCGCTTGGCCTCAACGGGGCCAGCAGCGGCGGCGGCCTGGGTGAAGATGGCCCCGATTTCGACAGCTTCGCCGATACCGCGCTGACGCTGCAGGATCATTTGCTGGCGCAAGCGGGCACGGCGGTGGACGGGCCGGACCTGTTCATCGCGGCGCATCTGATCGACCAGATCGACGAATGCGGCTATTTGACCGCCGCGCTGCTTGATGTCGCGACCCGGCTCGGCGTGCCGCTGGTGCGGGTCGAGGCGGTGCTCGGCATCATCCAGACCTTCGATCCGACCGGGGTCGGCGCGCGCGATCTGGCCGAATGCCTGGCGCTGCAAGCCAAGGAGGCCGATCGCTACGATCCGTGCATGGCGCGGCTGATCGATAACCTCGACCTGGTCGCGCGCGGCGATCTCGCGCGGCTCAGGCGGCTGTGCGATGTCGATGACGAGGATCTCGCCGACATGATCCGCGAATTGCGCGGCTATGATCCCAAGCCCGGCTGCCGTTATGGCGGGGAGCCGACCCAGGCGGTGGTGCCCGATCTGTTCGTGGCCAAGCGCAAGGATGGCTGGGGGATCGAGATCAACGCCGCCACGCTGCCGCGCGTGCTGGTCAACCGCAGCTATTACAGCGAATTGTCGACCGCGCGCGGCGACAAGGCAAGCAAGGCGTGGCTGGGCGACATGCTCGCCAGCGCCAATTGGCTGGTGAAGGCGCTCGACCAGCGCCAGCGCACGATCATCAAGGTCGCGACCGAGATCGTGAAGCAGCAGGAGGCGTTCTTCCTGCACGGCGTCGCGCATCTGAAGCCGATGACGCTGCGCCAGGTGGCGGATGCGATCGAGATGCACGAATCAACGGTGAGCCGTGTCACCAGCAACAAATATCTGTCGTGCGCGCGCGGTCTGTATGAGCTGAAATACTTCTTCACCTCGGCGATTCAGTCGTCCGACGGTGGCGATGCGGTGTCGGCGCAGGCGGTGAAATCGGCGATCAAGGCGCTGATCGCGGGCGAGGGCGACAAGATCCTGTCGGACGATACGCTGGTCGAACTGCTCAACGCCAAGGGCTTTGACATCGCGCGGCGCACTGTCGCCAAATATCGCGAGGCGCTGGGGATCGGGTCGTCGGTGCAGCGCCGCCGGGCGCGGGCGCTGGGGGCGGGCTGAACGGCGCGCTCGGCTATCACTAGGGTATGGGTGCGCCGATCACTTAACCGGCAGTTCGAACGGCCCCGCTGGCAATTGTGCCGCGTCGACCAGATTGACAACCGGAAAATCCGCCCAAGCATAGCGCACGCGCGTGACGGGGCGATTGTCGCCCGAAAGCGAAACCTGGTTGCCCGCGACGGTCGCACGGGCATAGCGGCAGGAGCCCGCGTCAGCGCCGCACAGCTCGAAGCCGGTCGCGTAATCGGCGCTGCGCGAGTGCAGCGCCCCTGTCACGCCGGTAAAGGTCACGGTCACTGTGCCAGCCGCGTCGCGCGTCGCCGCCACGGGCTGCGGCCCCGACGCCGACCCGGTCTGTCCATAAACGAGGGCACCCATCGCGCGCGCCAGTCTCCGCCCGACTTCATGCTTCTCGCCCGGATGAATATCGAGGGCGTCGCCAAGGTCGAGCGTCACCGCCACCGCCGCATGGCCGTCTTCCTGCGCCACGCGGCGCTGGTCGTCGCGGACTCGCGCCCAGCCGCTCTCGCCCGGCGCGATCGATGGCGCGCCAAAACCAGCGAGCGACACGATCGCAAAGGGCAAGTGCGGCTGCGCCACTTGATGCCGCCACTCGGCCATCATCGCCTTCAGGCGGTCGGTATAGCCCGGGATGTCCGTATCGGATTCGCCCTGATACCAGGCCACGCCCGCCAGCCCGGTTTGGCCGAGCGGCGCAATCATCGCATTGTAGATCGTGCCCGCGCCGGTGATCTCGTCCCACGGCACGCGGGGCGAGGTGCCGCTGATGTGTTTGGCGACCGCATACCGCCAGCCATCGGCGATCGGCACGCTGCTGCCATCGGCGAAGGTCAGCTTCATCGCCTCCGCCGGGCCGGGCATGCCACCCGTCGCATAGGCATTTTCCACGTTGACGGTGATGACATTGCGTCCGGCCACGAACGTGCCGGCGGGGACGGTGTACATCCGCGCGTCCCAGCCACCGCGCCCGCCAACGGGTTTTCCGTTGATCCAGGTGCGATCGGCGTCGTCGATCGCGCCGATGGCGATTGTCGCCATCTGGCGCGCCTGGTCGGGCGTCAGCGTGACCGTCTTTTGATACCACAGCATGCCAAGATAGGTCTCGAGCGCTGGCACGCCCCACTCTTCGTAAAAGGCGATCTTCGGGACGGGCTGCCAGTCGAGCGCAGCGTCCGCTTGCCACGGTTCGTGCCCGCGCGCGTCGCCGGTCTTCTCGCGCCACCAATTTTCCCAGGTGGCGCTCGCGCTGCGTTCGGCAGCGGCGGGGTCGCGAGCGTAGAGCGACAGCAGGTCGGCTTGCGCGCCGCGCCCTGCGGCGCGCTGCGCGTCTTCGCCCATCCAGGCCGCGATTTGCGACCCGCCCCAGCTCGAATGGATCGCGCCGATCGGCACCTTGGCCACCTTGCGCAGCGCCTGCACCATGTAGAAGCAGGCGGCTGAAAAGCCGCCGGTCGTCTTGGCGTCGGCGGCGCTCCAATTGGGCTGTTGCGCGAATCGGTCACGCGGTGTCGCCGATGTGCGCTTGGCGACGGTCACCAGGCGCAGCTGGTTGTCGGCGCTCCCCATGATCGCGCCGATCGCGTCCTGCGCGCGCTCGACCGGCAGCTCCATATTGCTTTGGCCCGAACAGAGATAGACATCGCCGATCAGCACGTCGTGCAGCGCGGTTGTGCCGCTTGGGGCCATCACCAGAACGTCATAGGGGCCGCCTGCGGGCAAGGGTGGCACGGTGACGTGGAAATGCCCGTCGCGGTCCGCGCGGGCTTGGGCGGAGTGGCCGGCCAGCACGACGGTCACGGGCTCTCCGGCGATCGCGTTGCCCGTCACCACGATCGGCTGGTTGCGCTGGATGACGCCGTGGTCGGACAGCAGGCCACCCACGGTTGGCGCAGCAGCGGCAGGAGCGACGAGGGCACCCAAGGCCAGCGCGAGCGCGCTCGTTCCCAAAGCATAGGTGCGACGCATGAAAGACCCTCTCCATCGAACCGTCTGACGATTGCGCGTTCCACGCCGTTGACGCACTGGCTCTCTGCTTATACTCAGACAATATAACGGAAAGCGCAAGGGCTCGTCAGCGCTCTTTGCGGGGGTGAGGGGGGAGTGTTGCGTTTGATCTGCAATCCCGCGCGGCGTCTGGCCGCCCCGAAACACTCGCCCTTCCTGATACCGGTCGCGCTTTCGCCGACTTCCCCCACGCTCTGCGTCAAAGGACCCCTGTCATGATCCGTCGCGCCCACCTTTTGCTCGGCCTTGCTCTTGTCGCCACGCTGCCCGGCGCGGGCTTTGCCCAGGACACTATTGGCAGCGCCAGCGGCGCGACGGCCACGCTGCATGGCGATCAGCCGGGGCCCGTGATGAACCGGCAAGTGTTCGGCCAGTTTGCCGAACATCTCGGCCACGGCATCTATGGCGGCATCTGGGTTGGGGAAACGTCCTCGATTCCGAACGACCATGGCTATCGCCGCGACGTGCTCGAGGCATTGCGCGCGATTAAGGTGCCGGTGGTGCGCTGGCCCGGCGGCTGCTTTGCGGATGAATATCACTGGCGTGACGGGGTGGGGCCGCGCGGCAAACGCCCGGTCAAGATCAACACCAATTGGGGCGGCGTCAATGAAGACAATGCCTTTGGCACGATCGAATATATGGGCTTTGTCGAGCGGCTGGGGGCAGAGGCCTATGTCTCCGCCAATGTCGGCAGCGCGCCACCGAGCGAGACCGCGCAATGGGTCGAATATATGACCTCGCCGAACGGATCGACGCTGGCCAAGGAACGCGCGGCGGACGGTCATGCGGCACCGTTCAAGGTCCCCTATATCGGCATCGGCAATGAGCTGTGGGGTTGCGGTGGCAACATGCGCGCCGAATATGCTGCGGACTTGACCAATCGCTATGCGCTCTTCGCCAAGTCGGGCACCGGCAAGATGCTCAAGATCGCCAGCGGTCCAAGCGACGCCAATTATGAGTGGACCGACACGCTGATGCGGCTGTCGGGCAAGAATATCGATGGTCTTTCGCTGCATTATTATACGCGCCCGCGCGACCAGGAATGGAAGGACAAGGGGGCCGCGCTCGGCTTTCCGGAGAGCGAATGGGCCAGCACGATGGCGCACACGCTGCAAATGGACGAGTTCGTCACCAAGCATTCGGCGATCATGGACAAATATGATCCGGCCAAGAAGGTGTGGCTGGTCGTCGATGAATGGGGGACGTGGTACGATCCCGCGCCCGGCAGCAATCCGGGCTTCCTCGTCCAGCAGAACAGTGTGCGCGACGCGGTCGTCGCCGGGCTCAATCTCAACATCTTCGCGCATCATGCCGACCGCGTGAAGATGGCGGCGATCGCGCAGATGGTGAATGTGCTGCAGGCGATGCTGCTCACCGACGGCGCGAAGATGGTCAAGACGCCGACCTATTGGGTGTTCGATCTGTACAAGCCGTGGCAGGACGCGACCGTTTTGCCGATTGACGTCAAGTCGCCCTGGTATCACAAGGATGCGACGGCACTTCCCGCGATCAGTGCATCGGCGGTGCGTGACACGGCCGGGCAAGTGCATGTCGCGTTGGTCAATCTCGATCCCAACCGCGCGATCCCGCTGTCGATCGCGCTGGCCGGGGTCACTGCCAGCAGCGTTTCGGGGCGGATCGTCACAGGCACGACGATGGACGCGCATAACAGCTTTGAGCAGCCCGATGAGGTCAAGCCGGTCGCCTTCACCGGCGCGCATGTGAGCGGTGGCACGCTGAGCACGACGTTGCCGCCTATGTCGGTCGTGGTGCTCGATTTGCAGTGAGGCCGCGAGGGCGGTCCTGCGCTGCAAGTGCGGACCGCCTTGCGAACCTTCGATCTTCCGCCCCTCCCTGGAAGGGAGGGGTTGGGGTGGGTGGGCCCGTGGCAGGCAGAAGGGTTGTTCCAGTGGGGCACCCCTGATCGAACGGCGACATGGGGCCGCCGCGAGAGTCGAAGAACCCGCTATACGGAAGCCGACCCACCCCCGGCCCCTCCCTTTTCAGGGAGGGGAGGCCAGAGTCACGATCGTCAGAGCGGCAGCCGGACCGTGTGGCTGGTGGTGAAGCTGGCGGTGCTGGTCGGCACGCCGGTGTCGGGTTGGCCCGACCCCACGCTGACGCGGTATTGGCCCGCCATCACTTGGCGCGTTCCGTCGACCGCCACTGCGCTCAAGTCGCGGGGCGACAGGTCGAAGCTGATGACGCGATGCTCGCCCGGCTTGAGCGTTATGCGTTGATAGCCCCGCAAGGCGACGCGCGGGGTGCCGGGTTGATCGGGAAAATTGAGGTAGAGCTGTGCCACTTCGTCGCCCACGCGCTGGCCTGTGTTGCTGACCTCGGTCGTCACGCGCAGCCCGGTCTCGGCACCGCCGGCGGCAGGCGTCACGGTCAGCGGGGCGTAGGCGAAGCGTGTGAAGCTCAGGCCGTAGCCGAACGGGTAAACGGGCGTACCGGTGAAGTAGCGATAGGTGCGCCCGGTCATCGCATAATCGTCGAATGGCGGGAGGTCGGCCACGCTGTGGTAGAAGGTCAGCGGCAAGCGACCGGCGGGATTGGTCTTGCCGGTCAGCACGTTGGCGACCGCGAGCCCGCCCGACTGGCCGGGATACCAGGCCTCGACGATCGCGGCGGCATTGTCCTTGGCCCAGGCAAGATTGATCGGGCTGCCGTTCATCGCGATCACGATCAGCGGCTTGCCGGTCGCCTTTGCATGTTCCAGCAGCGCTTGCTGTTCGGCGGGCAGATCGAGCGAGGTCTTGTCGCCGCCCTTGAAGCCCGGAATGTCGGTGCCGGTTTCCTCGGCCTCCATGTCGGACGTCAGCCCGACCACCGCGACGAGCACGTCGGCCTTGGCAGCGGCGGCGGCAAGATCGGCCTCGGGCTGCGCCGAGATCCGCTTCCACACGAGGTCGGTATTGCCGAAGCCGCGCGCGGTCGAGACCAGCCGCAGGCGATAGCGCTGGCCCTTTTGCAGTGTCACCGTCTTGAGCGTGGGCAGCGGGCTGTGGTGCTCGCCGCCGACATCGAGGAAGGTGTGCCCGTCAATCTCGAGCAGCCCGCTGCCGCCGAGGCCAAGGCGATAGCTGCCCGTCTCGGGTGCGACCAGAAACCCGGTCCATTCGGTGCGGTGATAATCGTTGACGGTCGGGAGATCGAAGGCGCGTGCGGCCACGTCGACCTCGCGCCGGGTTACGGCGGGGCGATCCTGATAGGTGAGCGCGGCGAGAATGGCCCGGTCGGTGCCGGGCTTGAACGGCAGGACGGGCGGAGTGACCGGGTTGAAATAGCGCGCGAGCAGCCCGGGCTTACCGTCTGGCCCAAGCAGCGCTGTGGGCGGCACGCGATCGCCATCGGTGATCGATTCCCCGAAGGGCACCAGCGTCACCGCGCTGGCACCGGCGGCTTGGCGCAGGCCCTCGACCACCGACACCGGCGGCGCGGACTGCGTCGAGGAATAATTGCCGCGCAGCACGCGCGTCGCATCGCCCAGCGGGCCGACCACCGCAATCCGCGCGCCGGGGCGCAGCGGCAGCACGCCGTCATTCTTGAGCAGCACCAGGCTCTTTTCGGCCGCTTCCAGCGCGAGCGCGACATGATCGGGGGTGAGGATCGCGCTTACCGGAACCACAGCCGGTGCGCCCGCCACGCCCGGCAAATCGCCATTGCGCAGGCGCGCGGAGAACAGCCGCACCAGCGTGCGATCGATATCGCCCTGCGAAATCAGGTTGCGCTTGAGCGCGTCGCCAAACCGGTCGGGCAGGCCGCCGATATCGCCGATCGTCTGCGTGTTGCATTCATTGTCGACGCCCGCCTTCATCGCTGCCGCGACGGCGGTCGCCTGGTCGGGGGCATATTTGTGATTGTCGGCAATGTCCTTCACCGCGTCGCAATCCGACACGACATAGCCGGTAAAGCCCCAGGCACCGCGCAGATGGTCCTTGAGCAGCAGGTCGCTGGCGCAAGCCGGCTGCCCCTCGATCCGATTATAGGCGCACATGATCGAACCCGCGCGCCCCTCGACGATCGCCGCGCGGAAGGCGGGGAGGTAGGTATCCTCCAAATCGTGCGGCGAGACATAGACGTTGGCGGCGTGGCGCGTCGATTCCGGGCCACTATGGACCGCGAAATGCTTGGGCGTGGAGATCACGCGCGGCAGATCCGGGTTTGGCCCCTGCATGCCCGTTACGAACGCAACGCCCATGCGCGCGGCGAGATAGGGGTCTTCGCCATAGGTCTCCTGGCCGCGGCCCCAGCGCGGATCGCGGAAGATGTTGATGTTGGGCGACCACGTATCGAGCCCGGTGCCGATCCGGCCGAGCTTGCCCGTCTGCCGCCCCTGCGTGTGGAGCGCGCGCACCTCGGTGCTGATCGCGCCCGCGACCTGATGCACCAGCGGCGCATCGAAGCTTGCCGCGAGGCCGATCGGCTCAGGGAAGTTGGTGGTGGGGATCGGCCCGAGCGCCCCGTGGAGCGATTCCGTCCACCAATTATACGCCGGGATATTGAGGCGCGGGATCGCAGGCGCGACGTTGAGCAATTGCGGCAACTTCTCCTCGGTCGTCATCTGCGCAACCAGTGTTGCCGCAAGGCGGTCGGCCTCGGCGCGCGCCACGCTGGGTTGCGGCGCTGGGCCGGTCGGTGGCGACGGTAGGTCCTGCGCTTGCGATGCAATGGTCGCGACGCTGGCGCTCACCAGCAGCAGCGCGCGCGATGCGAAAGAGACGGTCGATGCCATGCTGTACCTCAAATCCGGGGGAGGGAAGGAATCGTCGGAGGATCAGATCGTCGGCAATCCATGCTCGACGATCTTGCGGATCAAATCACGGTGTCGTGGCAAGCCCGCGCGCAGCCGCTCGGTTTGCGTCGCGGCTTCGCGCCGTGCCTGTGCCGCGAGCCGGGTTTCGCCCGCGATCGCGTCGCGCGACACTTCGGTGTGGAAGTTCATGCCATAGAGCACATATTGATAGCTTGCCGCCGGGAAGACTTCCTCGACACGGTCAAATTCGTCGTGGAACCAGGGCGGCTGGTATTTCCACAGGGTCAGCAAATCGCGCAGCCGGTCGGGGATCGATTCGGGCCGGACATTGTCGCGCCAGAAATCGCTGTCGGTGCGCTTGGTCAGCACATAATGCAGCTTCAGGAAATCGATGATCCGGCCCCAGCGGTACAGCGTCGTCGCGTTGAAGCGCGCGGCGAGGATGTCCATCACTTCGCGGCACACCGGCATCTGCTCGGCAACCAGCTTGGCCGACAGTTCGATCAGCACGATCGCCGATGCCTCAAGCGGCTCGAGGAAACCGGCGGCGAGGCCGATCGCGACGCAATTGTTTTTCCAGAAGGTTTGGCGGTGCCCGGCGCGGATCGCCAGTTTGCGCACCGCCAGATCGCGGCCACGCGGGCCGAGATAGCCGCGCAATTCCTGCTCGGCGGCATCGTCGGAGATGTGACTGCTCGAATAAACGTGCCCGACGCCGCGCCGCGTCGGCAAGCCGATATCCCAGATCCAGCCTGACGATTGCGCGGTCGAGATGGTGTGCGAGGCGATCGGCCCGTCGGGATCGTCATGCGGGATTTGCACCGCCAGCGCCGTGTCGCAAAACAGGGTGTCGCTGCAACTCTTGAACGGCACGTCGAGCGTCTTGCCGATCAGCAGCGCGGCAAAGCCAGTGCAGTCGATGAACAGATCACCCGCGATCTCGCCCGCTTGTTCGGTGACGACGGCAAGGATGTCGCCATTTTCGGCCTGCGTCGCATGCTGGACATCGGCGAGCACATGGCGAACGCCGAGCGTTTCGCAGCAGTGCCGCTGGAGAAACCCTGCGAATTTCCCGGCGTCGAGATGATAGGCGTAGTTGGCGAGCGCCTCATATTCGGGGGTGGCGATCGTCTTGGGGGCAAGCCCGTCATCGCACAGCCGCCCTTGCGGCGAGACCATGTCGCAAAAGCTTTGGCCATGGCCATCGGCCAGCCAATGCGGCGCAAGATTAACCCGCGAGAAACTCTGCGGCAGCATTAGCGGATGATAATAGCCTTCGTCAGGAGCGCCGGTGGTCCAGCGGGCGAAGCGCGCGCCTTGTTTGAACGATGCGTTGCATTCGCGGAAAAAATCGCTTTCCGACACACCGATTTTGGAAAGCGTCGTGCGCAGCGTCGGCCAAGTGCCTTCGCCAACCCCGATGATCGGCGTTCCTGGGGATTCGATCAGCGTGACCGAAAAGCCCTCTGCCATCCGGCTGCGATGCCGCGCGGCGATGATGCCGGCCGTCAGCCAACCAGCCGTCCCGCCACCGACGATAACGATGTTTTTGACGCTCTGCATCGCTCCCGACTACCAAAAATGGGGGGGTGCCGATACGGCACCCCCGAGGTGGCAGAGACTAGAAGCGGAAGCGCGCGCCGGCCAGATAGCGCCGTCCATAGTCGAACACATCGAGCAACTGATTGTCGAAGCGGCCGTGGGTGCTTTGCTGGTTGTTGTTGACGTTCTGGACTTCGCCAAACACGCTGAAGTGCTTGTTGATGTCATAGCTCGACGACAGATCGAGCTGCAGGCTCGAATTGACGAAGGTCGGCTCGGCCCCGAATTGTCCGGTATTCTGGTTCTGGCCGAACTGGAGCAGATATTTGTCGCGCCAGTTGAGCGCCGCCCGGAACTGGAAGCCGTGCTTGTCGTAGAAGCCAACGAAATTCGCCGAATTGGCCAGGCCGGTCACGGCAAAACCGGTCTGCGAGATGTTGGTCGGGTCATACGGCTTGTTGGTATCGACAAAGGTGGCGTTGGCGGTGAAGCCGAAGCCCGATTCGCCGAACACCTGCTGCCACGCAACCTCAACCCCGCGCACCGTCGCGTCGGGTCCGTTGACCTGTTGCGTCACCGCGAAGTTGGCGAGCTGCCCGGTGGTCGGATCGACCACACCGTTGATGGACTGCCGCGTCACGCCGCCAACGATGAAGTTGCTGACGTTCTTGACGAAGAAATCGACCGAAACGTACGAATTGCGCTTGTAATACCATTCGGCCGCGACGTCGAAATTGTCCGACAGATACGGCTTGAGGTTGGGGTTGCCGCCGCTTGCCGTCAGCGCGTTGACGCGCTGGCCGCTGCCGACGTTGAGCACCGGCGACAGCAGGTTGAGCGCCGGGCGCGTCAGCGTACGCGAGGCGTCGAAGCGCAGCTGCAGCCGGTCGGTGACTTCAAGCCGCGCGTCGAGGGTCGGCAGCAGGAACGAATAGCTGCTCTTGCTCGACACCGTCTGCACCGGCGTATAGCTCGACACCGTCAGCAGCGTCGGATCGGCGCTGCTGGTGCTGAGCACCAACGGCAGGCGTCCCTGGCCGATCGAGGTCAGATGCGTGTTCTCGTTCCGCACGCCCGCGTTGAAGTGGAACGGCATGCTGCCGATATCGGCGGTGAAGTTGACACTCATGTAGAGCGACCAGGTCTTTTCGCGAACGTCCTGGATGCTGCCGGGGTCGACCGCTTCGTCAAAGGTTCCGGTAAAGCCTGTCACGCCCGAATAGTTATAGCCGGGGATGTTCTTGGTCTGCGGGTTGCCGAGGCTGGTCAGATAGTTCTGATAGGCGATCGGGTTGAACATGATCAACGACGGCGGCAGCGAGCCCTGGAAACCGGGGATGAAGTTGTTGGTCGAGATCGTGCCCTGATACAGGCTGCTTGGCAGCGGAGCGATGCCACCACCCTGCGCGGACGGGGTGCCGTAGCCGGCATAGGCCTGCCAGAAGTTGTTGGTGAAGGTGCTCTGGTTGCTGAGCTGGAAGCGGTCCTCGATATACTGGCCGCCGGCCTTGATCGTCAGATTGTCCTGATGCCAGGTCGCGTTGAAGCGCGCTTGCTTAAGGGTATCGGTGTTGCGCTGGGTCTGGTTGACGGTGACATGCGACCCGATCAGCGCCGGATTGGCGAAATCTGCGGCGGTGCCGTTGGGCCCAAAGGCGGTCAGCACCGGAATGGCGTTGCTGCTGTTGCCGAGAATTTGCAGCCCGGTCGTCGTGCCGAGCGCGCCACCATAGCCGATATCGCCATTCTGGCTGCCGATATTGCCGTCCGGATTGCGCCAGCTCTGCGCGTAATTGAGATCGCCTTCGAGCGTCAGATGCTCGGTCGCGTCCCATTTCACGTTGCCGCCAATGGCGTTGGTCTGCAGCACTTCGGTGTTGATTGCCGAGGTGAAGTCGGTCGGTGAGCCGGTCTGCGTGAAGTTGGTGGTCTGCCCGTTCTTGTCGAGCTCGACGTTGCGCAGCGCGCCCTGGTTGAACCACACGCCGAAGCCGTAAATGTCGGTGACGACCTTCTGCCGCGAGAAATTGTCGTCGATCGTGACCATCACATCGTCCGACGGATGCCATTGCAGCGCGATACGCCCGTCATAGCGTTCGTCCTTGGTGCGGTCCTGCTCGTAAACATATTGCTGCGGGAACCAGCCGACCACCGTCTGGCGGTTGCGGGCGTCGGCATAGGCGGCGCTTTTGGAGTCGCTGGTTGGCGAGCAACTGGTCGCAGTGGTGCCCTTCAACTGGCACGGCGCGTAATAGCCGCCCTCCCAGCCGTTCACACCGACGCGGTTGGTGTTGGTATCGCGGCGCGTGTAGATGAAGTCGGCCAGCACGCCGAGCGTGCCATTGGCGAAGGTGTCGCTGAGCAGCACGCCGCCGGTCGGAACGATCTTGCCCGAGCGATCCTGGATCGAGCCCGCAATGCTGGTCGCCAGACGGAGCCCCGGATGATCGAACGGCTTGGGGAATTCGACATTGACGGTCGCGCCGATCGAGCTCGAGGTCAGCGCTACGTCGGGCGTCTTGAGGACGCTCAAGCGGCCGATGAAATCGGAACCGACGGTCGAGAAATCGATCTGGCGGTTGCCGGTCGCGGTCGAGATACGACGACCATCATACAGTGTGGTGTTGAAGTCGCCGCCAAAGCCGCGGACGGTGATGCCGGTGGCTTCGCCGCGTGCGCCCGAACGCTGGATCGACACGCCCGGCAGGCGCTGCAGCGAGGCCGCGACGTTCGAATCGGGGAATTTGCCGATGTCTTCGGACGAGATCGCGTCGACCACGCCGGTGGCCGAACGCTTGATGTCGAGGTTGCGCTGGAGCGAGCCGCGCAGACCCGTGACGATAATGTCCTGGCTGACCTCCTCGGGGGTGGCGGTGTCGGTCGCCGGTCCAGCCTGCGGCGTTACCACTTGCGTGGTCTGGATATTTTGGGCGTCGCTGGTTTGCGCTGCAGCCGGGTCTGCCAAAGCGAGCGCGAGCAAGCTCGGAGCGCCAATCAGGATAAATTTGCGCCGGCGTGAGCCTGATGAAGCGCTAATGCCGCGTGCGGTCATGTACGTCACAATCCCCTCCCTCTTGAACTATCATTATTATTCAGTGGCTTGACCCAAAACTCTCGGCGTCGGGGAAGCCACTTGCACTGCTGCCGGTATTGTCCGACATATCGCGCTGGAGAGATTGTTATCGCTACCAGAGACGCTGCGCAATGGTATTTGTCGGTGTAATGCGAAAAAACAATCAACCCACTTGGCCAGATGCGGGTGCGCCGCTTATGCCTGTCGGACGACCGTGAGCAGCGGCGCGAGATGTTGGAGAGGACGTGGATGGCGACGCTTGAGGTCTTGAGTACCGATCATCATGCCGGGTTGCGGCTTGGTCCGCCGCTGTCCGCCGACCGTCATTTCGTGCAGATTGTCCTCGATGAATTCGAGTCGGTTGCGGCGCGATTTCCGATCCTGTTTACCAAGCATCCGGAAACCGGGGCCTTTTATGCCGGCGCGTTGCTGGGCCTGAAGCCCGGTGAAAATATCGCCGCCGGTTCGGGCGATGGAGCCGCTGTTGACCGCCTGTTCGATCTGGTGCGGCAGGGCTTCTTTATCTCCGGCGATCATATTGCGATCGATCCGGCGCACACCCGATTTGTGCGCGCGGGCGGGCAACCGGTGTTCGACGACGGGGGAACGCCCGCTGTGGCGCTGCGACGCGTCCAGAGTGCGTTGAGCCAGTTGCACGCGGGGTTGCCGCAGACCGAGCAGTTCCTCAAGCGGCTGCTTGCGCTGAAACTGGTGGAGCCGATCGACCTGTCGTTCCGCTTCGACGATGGCGAACGACTCGCGTTGGAGGGGCTCTATACGATCAGTCGCGATGCGCTGGCCGAACTGGACGACGCGGCAGTGATCGACCTGTTTCGACAGGGCGATCTCGCGCTGGCGCATGCCGTGCTTGGGTCGCAACACCACATTTCCAGGCTCGCGCACCTGCGCAACGATCGCCTTGTTGGCGGATGACAGCGCTCGATTCGCCGCGTCTGCGCACCCTTGACGGTGGCGCGTTGGACCGCGACCGGTTCCTGCGCGATATTGCGGAGCCCTGCGCGCCCGTCGTGCTGCGCGGTGTGTGTCGCCACTGGCCGGCCTATACGGCGCAGGCGCAATCGCACGCGGCGCTCGTCGCCTATCTGGCGGGCTTCGCGGTCGACCGCGCGGCCGAGATGTTCGTCGGCGACCCTGCGATCGGTGGACGATATGATTATGCTGATGGGTTGAGCGGGTTTACCTTTTCGCGGGAAAGCGTGCAGTTCGGCGAGGCGCTGCGACGGATCGCGGCGGCTGCCCAGTCTCCGTCAGAACCGTCAATCTATGTCGGTTCGCTGCCGACGGATGACTATCTTACTGGTTTTTCTACCGAAAATGCCCTGACGATGTTGTCGCCGGATGTCGCGCCACGGATCTGGCTCGGCACCGCGTCGTCGGTCGCTTGCCATTATGATACGTTCGACAACCTTGCCTGCGTTGTGGCCGGGCGGCGGCGTTTTACGCTCTATCCCCCCGATGCGATTGCGGACCTGTATGTCGGGCCGATCGATCATACGCTGGCCGGGCAACCGGTCAGTCTGGCCGCCAGTGCGCCGCCGGGCGATGGGCGCTATCCGGCCTTCGCCAACGCCCGCGCGCGCGCGATCACCGTCGATCTGGCACCCGGCGATGCGCTGTATCTGCCGAAGCTGTGGTGGCATTCGGTTGAAGCGACCGCGCCTTTCAACGTGCTGGTGAATTACTGGTGGGATGGCTTTGCCAGCGGTCCGGACGCGCCGCACACCGCGATGCTGCTCGCGATGATCGCGATTGCCGAGCGCCCGGCACCCGAGCGCGCGGCATGGCGGGCGTTCTTTGACCATTATGTCTTTCGCCCCGATGGGCATCCGCTCGCGCATCTGCCGGAACAGCAGCATGGTATCCTGGGGCCACTGCGCAGCGGCAATTATGGGCGGATCCGCGCGCTGGTGATGCGGCTGCTGCGCGGCGGGTGAGAAAGCGGCGGGAAAAGGCGCGGCGGGGAATTGACGCGCGTTTGCTTTAGACAGACAAGACGGCGAGTCGCGACGACGCGATATCGGCCTAATGGGGTGTGGGAGAGAGATATGCGATCGCATCGGCAGCTAAGCGCGCTGTGGCGTGCAGCGCGCGTTATAGGCGCGGGCACGGCCACCTTGATGTTGGGCGCGATGCCGGCAATCGGGCAAGTGCCGACGCACGTGCCGCCGCCGGTTGCCGGTGCTCCGACCGTGACGATCGAACGGATCAAAGTCCACGCCCCCACCATCGTCGGCAATCTCGAAGGCGATTCGGCGGACCGCGACGTCCTGGTGATGCTGCCGCCAGGCTATGCCGCCAACCCGAAGCGGCGTTACCCGGTGCTCTACGCGCTCCACGGGTATTCGATCGGTGCCGAGCAATGGACCCACGAAATCCATGTGCCGCAGACGATCGAGGGCGCGTTCGCCACGGGTGTGCCCGAGATGATCGTGGTGCTGCCCGATTCGAAAACGCTGCATAACGGATCGATGTATTCGAGTTCGGTCACCACCGGCGATTTCGAGACCTTCATCGCGCGCGACCTGATCCATTATGTCGACGCGCATTATCGCACGATCGCCGACCGGCGCAGCCGCGGGCTCGTCGGGCATTCGATGGGCGGTTACGGTACCGCGCGGATCGGGATGCGGCATCCCGACATGTTCGGCGCGATCTATATGATGAGCCCGTGCTGCCTGTCGCCGCGCGATCCCGGCCAGATTGACCCCAAGGCCGCCGCCGCGCTGGAGGCCATCCATAGCCGCGAGGAAGCCACCGCGCTGCCCTTTTTCGGGCGCGCGCAATTCGCCACCGCCGCCGCCTGGTCGCCCAACCCGCAAAATCCGCCCTTCTTCCTCGATTTGCCGACCAAGAATGGCGTCGTGCAGCCCGAGGTGCTGGCGAAATGGGCGGCGAACGCGCCGCTTGCCTTTGTCGACCAATATATCGGCAATTTGCGCCAGTATCGCGCGATTGCGATCGATGTCGGCGACCAGGACGGTCTCAAGGAGGACGCCGCCAAACTCCACGCGACGCTGGACCGTTATGGCGTCGCCAACAGCTTCGAACTGTACCACGGGACGCATGTCAGCGATGTCGCGGTCCGCTTTCAGGACTATGTCATGCCCTTCTTCGGCAAGAACCTCGTGACCAAGGCGGCGCGCTGATGCGCAGTGCGCGCATGTTTCTGCGGGGCGGTGCGGCGCTGCTCGCCGCGACGGTTTCGAGCGTGCCCGCGATCGCGCAGTCCGACGATCTCGCGCCGAGCGGGCGGTGGAGCGCCTATAGCGCGGGTGCGGCGCAAGTGCCGCCAATGGGGTGGAGCAGCTGGAACGCCTTTTACGAAGATGTCAGCGAGGAAAAGGTGCTCGCCTCGGCCCAGATCATCGTCGATTCAGGGCTGGCGGCGAAGGGCTATCGCTATATCGACGTCGATGATGGCTGGTGGCTCCAGCGCCGCGCGCGCGACGGGCGGATGGTCATCCGCACCACGACCTTTCCCTCGGCCAAGGGAGCGGGGCCGGGCGGTGACACCAGCTTCCGCCCCTTTACCGACCGGCTCCATGCGATGGGGCTCAAGGCCGGCATCTATTCGGATGTCGGGCGCAATACCTGCGGGCAGGCGTTCACCTCGACCATGGCCAACATGCCCGAGGGCACGCTCGCCGAGCGCGAGGTCGCGCTCTACGGCCATGTCGACCAGGATATCGCGCTCTACTTCAAGGAATGGGGCTTCGATCTGATCAAGGTCGACGGCTGCGGCATCCGCGCTTTCCCGGCGAGCGATCCGCGCGTGAAGGCGGGCCAGTATCGCGCGCTCGCACCGCTGGTCGATGTTGAATCGGTCGGGCGCAGCGACATTGCGGCAGTGCGCGGGCTGTATGAAGAGGTCGGGCGGGCGCTCAAGCGCTACAACCCCGATAATGACTTCCTCTATTCGATCTGCCTGTGGGGCGCGGCCGACGTTCGCGCCTGGGGCAAGGATGTCGGCAATATCTCGCGCACCAGCGAGGACATTTCGCCAAGCTGGTCGCGGATGCTGCACAATTTCGACAGCGTGTCGCGCCGCGCGCTCTATGCGCATCCGGGATCGTGGAACGACCCCGACATGCTGTTCATCGGCACCGGCGATTTCGATGCGGCGCACAGGACCGAGGCGCGGACGCATTTTTCGCTGTGGGCGATGGCGAATGCGCCGCTGTTCATCGGCTATGACTTGCGCAAGGCCCCGCCAACGATGCTGGCAATCCTCGGCAACGCCCGGATCATCGCGCTCGACCAGGATCCCGCCGGCAATCAGGCTGTGCTGGCGTTCGATACCGACGACGTGCAGATCCTCGTCAAGGCGCTGGCCAGCGGCGACAAGGCGGTGGCGATCTTCAACCGCACCGCGTCGCCCGCGCAGGCGGTGCTGACGGCCGACCATCTCAAATTCACCGCTGACGGCGACGTCACGCTCGACGATCTGTGGGATGGTGGCACGACGCACTTCCGCGGCGAGACCAAGCTCGCGCTCGCGCCGCATCAGACGCTTGTGTTCACCGCGCACGGTACCCGGCAATTGCCCGGCGGTCTCTATCTGTCGGAACAGCCGGGCAGCGTGAATCCGGCGGTGGATGGCGTCATCGTCCCCGAGCACGAACCGCTGATCCACCGCGGCATCCTGCCGTGGCGCGGGACGCGCGGCGATGGCGACCACCCGCGTTATGGCGGCTGGGGCGGGGCGCAGGCGGATGGCACGCCTTATGGTGAGACGCTGCAAGTGGCGGGACGGCGCTTCACCACCGGGATCGGCGTGCTCGCCAATTCGCGGCTCGAAGTGCGCAATACGGGCTTTGCCCGCTTCTCGGCGCTGGTCGGCGTCGACGATTCGGCGCGTGACCGCAGCCAGCCGGTGCGCTTCGCGGTCTATGGCGATGGCAAGTTGCTCGGCCAGTCGGCACCGATGCGGTACGGCGACGCGGCCGCGCCGCTGTCGGTCGATGTGCGCGGCGTCACGCTGATCGAGCTCGTCGCGCGCACCGCGACGCCGATGCGCTTCCCCGATCCGGTAAGCTGGTCCGAGGCAGCGCTGACACGCTGACCCCGGCGCGGTCAGCTGGCCATCGCGCTTTGCGTGTCTTCCAGCGCGAGTTCGACCAAACGGCGCATTGCCGCGCTGGCGGCGTCGGGGTCGCCTGCGGCAATCGCGTCGTAAACGAGGACGTGATCGGGGATCGGGTTGCGCGGCAGCGCGCGCAGGCGTTGCTTGAACTGCGTTGTCCAACTGACCGCTGCGCCGATCGAGGCGCTGAGCACCACCAATGCATCGTTGCGGGTCGCACGCAGGATCGTATCGTGAAACTGCCGGTCGGCGGCGCGGCCGAGATCGGTTGCCAGCGAATGCCGCCGCATCGCGGCCAGCGCTTCCTTCATGCGTTTGAGTTCGCTGCGGTCGCGCTTGACGGCGGCCATCCCGGCGGCGGCAGGCTCGATGATCAAGCGCAGTTCGAACAGGCTGCGCACCAGCTGGGGATCGGGTTCACCGGCAAAGGCCCAGCCGAGCACATCGGGGTCGAGCAAATTCCAGCGATCGCGCGGGAGCACGCGCGTTCCCGCTTTTGGTCGGCTTTCGACCAGTCCCTTGGCAATCAGCGCCTGGATGCCTTCGCGATAGGCGCTGCGCGATACGTCGAGCGATTCGGCAAAGACGGTCTCGCTGGAAAGCGTTTCGCCCGGGGCATATTTGCCCGACAGGATCGCCACGCCGAGTTTGTGGGCAATGGCCCCGCGCAGCCGCCGACCCTTGCCGCGCGGGGAACGCGTAGGCGGCTCGCTGTCGATTGCGGGTCCGGCCTCTTCAGCCAGGGAGAGGGAATGTTCGATCGTCACAGCGCCGGACTCTAGCAGCAGCCAGTCGTGACGGAAACTGCGACTATCGTAGGACGGCTTTCCGCAAAGACCGGTGGCACGCTCCGCTATGGTCGCTTGAAGGTCCACCGGCCGACGACGCTGGCGGGGTCGAACGGGGCCAGCGCGGGGGTGCTGGCTCCTACGGCAATCAGCGCGCGCGACGGGCCTTGTCCCGTCACCTTCGGCGTTATCCGGTAGGTGCCGTCGGTGAGTTGATCGATCCGCCACAATTGCTCGGGTGCGCCGGTGAAGGTCGGCACGGTTGTGACCGTGTCCCCCGACACCGCGAGCGCGCGGCCGGTGCCCGCGATCACGATGCTATAATATGGCGCGCCGAAATAGCCGCCCGCCCCGGCGACGGGCGTGATCGTCCATTGCTGATGCGGCCGGATCATATAGTCACCAAGGTCGACCTTGATCGGCCCGCTTGGCCAGCTGGCCTGATCTTCGCCAAGCGTCTGGTTCGAAATCGGGCTGACCGGCGTGTTCGGTGGGGCAAAGAAACTGCGGCGCGCATCGAAGGCGATGCGGGTGTCGTCGACGGCAAGCTCCAGCGCGCCGCCACTGCGCTGCGATTCGATCTCATATGTTCCGGCCGCAAGATTTTCGCCGCCGACCGGCCAGCCATCCTTCCAGAGCAAGGGCTCGATCGCGAGCACGCTGCGCCCGCTGCGATCCATGTCGGCTTCATAGTGCATCGAGAACTTTTCGAGTCCATCGCCAAGGTCGACCAGGCCGAAATGGCCGGCCCCATAGCGCCGCCCGCGCCCCGCCACGACCAGCTTCCCGCCGCCTTTCAGCAGCGGTACGCCCATATGGTCGACGAACGGGCCGGTCGGCGAGCGCGAGCGCCCGACGCGAATGTTGTACGACGAATTGGGCCCGTCGCAGCACGTGCCATGCGTTCCCAGCAGATAGTAATAGCCGTCGCGGTACAGCAGCGCGGTCGCTTCCATGTCGATCGCGATATCGACCGGTTGGTTGCCCGCACGCCGGGCACCCGTTGCGGGATCGAGCTCGACCATGCGGATATAGCCGAAATAGGTGCCATAGCTCAGCCACAACCGCCCATCGGCGAGCAGGAAGGCGGGATCGATCGCGTCGGCATCTTCGATGCCGTTGCTTTCCGCTACGACGCCCACCTCATGATATCCGAACGCTGGGGAGCTCGGGTCAAGCGAATGGGTCCACATCACCTTGATCTGGCTGGCATGGCCGCCATTCATCCCGCCGCCGCCGACCGCATAGGCGACGTAATAGCGATCGCCGATGTGGATGATGTCGGGCGCGACCCCGCCGCCGGGACGCACGCCACCGCTATGCCAGGTCCAGCCGTCTTCGGACACGAGGCCACCGCGACCGGTACCGAACGTATAATATTTCCCGTCCGACAGCGCGATCGTGGAGGGATCATGGATAATGGGCTCGCCCCCCAATTGGGCAGCGGCGGCACCCGGCAGTGCGAGCAGGGCCGACAGGACGGCAATCGCAGCGTACTTCATGGTCTCTCCAACGGGATCGCGCGCGTTCAAGCGAAGTCGGGGCTATTTGAGGTCGATCGTGAGGTCGCGGACCGGTCGCCCCTCGGCATCGACAAAGCGGACGCAAAAGTCACTGAGCCCAGGGCCGTTGATGACCGCGCCGCGGATGATGTTGCGCCCTTTGTGCAGCGTGAGCGGTTGCGATACGCCATCGTCCATCACCATCCGGCGGTCGCCGTACAGGCCTACGGCTTCGGTGCCATTGACCCACCACATCGATGCCGCGTTCGAGCCGACCGCGAGCCGCACATTGTGCATGTCGCGCGGGCTGTCGACGACGGTTATTGCATGGAAGATCACACCATAAACCGGCTTGCCGAGACTTTGCGCGAAATTGAACAGCTTCACATCGAACAAGCGTGCGTCGAGCGCGTGCCAGCGCAGCGGCTCCGGCGTATTGATCAGCGCACCATCGCGCGGCACGGCAACAGTGCCACCGGGAAAATCGGTCAGCGCGGCGCGCACATAGCTTTGCATGAAACCGATGTTGCTGCGGTTTGGCTTGACGATCGGTTCCAGCAGCAGCCAGCGTTGCAGAAAGCCGTCGGCGTCGGGGGCCAGCGGCGCACTCGTCGGCGCGGCAAAATAGGGCTCGAAACTCGGTGCAGGCGCGGGTGCCTGTTGTGCCAAGCCGGCGGTCAACGGCGCAACGACGCTCATTGCCAATACGATCGCGATCTTGGTCGGTTTCATGGCTTGGGCGCTCCCGTGCCGCTTGCGCCTGCCGCGCCGCCGTCCTGCAGGCGTGTCAGCAAGCCGTTCATGTCGAGCCACCGGACGAAGGCGTCGAACCACTCGGTGCTCGTCGTGTTTGCTTTGCCAAGGCCGAAGCCGTGGCCGCCCTGGCCATACAAATGAAATTCGACGGGCCGCCCTGCCTGCTGCCAGGAATCGATCAGGCCGAGCCCTTTGCGCGCGAACAGCGGGTCGTCTGCGGCGAGCACCGCGAACAGGGGCGGGGCATCGGGCCGAACGCGGACCGCCTCCATCGAGCCGTAGATCGGCGCGAGGAACGCCGGGTGCAGCTCGGGGGCGGTGAGCGCGGTCGCCATCGTGGTCATGGCCCCTGCCGAAAAGCCCATCATCCCGATGCGGGCGGGATCGACCCGCCATTCGCGGGCGTGCGCACGGATCAGCGCGAAGGCGGCGCGCGCGTCGGCGATCGGCTCGGCCAGCCCGGCGGCGGCGTCCTCGGGGCGCAGCCGCGACGTGGGACGTCCGGCACCTGCGAACATCGCCGCCACCGCCTGCTCGAAGTCGGGCATGGTGGCAGGGGTTGGCTTCAGGCGGTATTTCAGCACGAAGGCGGCGATCCCGTGATCGGCGAGCGCACGCGCGACGCGCCACCCCTCATTCTCCATCGACAGCATCAGGAAGCCGCCACCGGGTGCCACGATCACCGCCGCGCCGGTCGCCTTGGCTGGATCGGGGAGGAAGGGCGTCAGTGTTGCCGTGCTGACGTTGCGCGTCATCGCCACGCCATATTGACGGAACCACGCCTCTGGTGCCGTCGCGCCCGCGACTCCTCCGGTGTCGAGCCGGATTGCAGTGGGTTCGGCCGGGGCTACAGTCGGCACCATGCGCGCGTCCTGCGCCATAGCGGGGGCGGCCAGCAGCAACGCCACTCCGCACAATGCGGCGCGACCCGCGCCATGCGATGCGAACCAAGCACGACGTCGATCAACGGATCGCCCCACTCCGGTCATCCGGTCTTCTCCCGATCGCCCGGCCTTATGCTGGCCGGAGCTTCTTGTTTTCGCCGATTGTGCGGCGCGCGCGTTTATGGATCGTTCGGCATTGCTAGACGGCGGTTCGTTCGGCGGTCAATAGTCCGACAAAATATTTACCAGCGCCTTGCCAATGCGGGCATCGGCACCGCACACACGGTTCGGGCTTGGACGAAGCCGCATGGGGAGAGCGATGATGTCATCAAGCGACGCGTTCGCAGCCGTCAATCGACGCGAGACGCTGGCGGCGGGGCTTGCGATTGCGGCTGCGCCGACGCTGCTGGCGGCGAAAGCGAGCGACGCGAGCAGCGACCTGCGGCTTTGGTATCGGCAGCCTGCGGGAGCCTGGACCGAGGCGCTCCCGGTCGGCAACGGACGGCTGGGCGCAATGGTGTTCGGCCGCGTCGCGCAGGAGCGGCTTCAGCTCAACGAGGACACGCTATGGGCGGGTGCGCCCTATGATCCGGACAATCCCGAAGCCTTGGCGGCGTTGCCGGAGGTTCGAGCGTTGCTCGCCGCCGGACGCTATAAGGATGCGACGGACCTGGCTTCTGCAAAAATGATGGGCAAACCGCCCGCCCAGATGCCGTATGGCACGCTCGGCGATGTGCTGCTGACCTTCGCTTCCGCGCACGTCCCGACCGTCTATCGGCGCGAGCTCGACCTCGCATCGGGCATCGCCACAACCGAGTTCGAAACCGCGGACGGCCGTTACCGGCGCGAGGTGTTGGCATCGGCCCCCGATCAGGTGATCGTGATGCGGCTGGAAGCGGAAGCCGGCACGCTCGACTTCGATCTGGCTTATCGCGCTCCGCGTGCGATCAGCACGCCGCGCGCGCAATTCTCCGAGGGGGCGACACCCCAGACCACGCGGCCGACCGAGTGGATGCAGCGCGAGGATGCGGAGCGGCCCGGACCGGACGTGACGATCGCTGCCGATGGCGCGCATGCCCTGCTGGTGACCGGATCGAACGAAGCCGCGCTCGGCGTGCCTGCAGGGTTGCGCTACGCGCTGCGCGTGCAGGCGGTGGGGGACGGCGTCATCATCGCGAACCAAAAGGGCATAACCGTGTCCGGCGCGCGCAGCGTGACCGTGCTGATCACCGCCGCGACCAGCTATCGCAGCTATAGCGATACCGGCGGCGATCCGGTTGGCGCGGTGCGTGCCGCTGGTCGGGCGGCCGAACGAAAGGGCTACCCCGCGTTGCGACGGTCGCATGTGGCGGATCATGCGGCGCTGTTCGGCGGGGTGAAGATCGATCTGGGCACCAGCCCGGCGGCGGCGTTGCCAACCGACGCGCGCATTGCGGCGGGCGCGACCGCGGTCGATCCCGCGCTGGCGGCGCTGTATTTGCAGTATGGCCGCTATCTGCTTATCGCCTCGTCGCGACCGGGCAGCCAGCCGTCGACGCTGCAGGGCATCTGGAATGAGGGGACGACACCGCCCTGGGGCAGCAAATACACCATTAACATCAACACCGAGATGAATTATTGGGCAGCCGATCCGGGCGGGCTCGGCCTCTGCGTCGAGCCGCTGGTGCGGATGGTCGAGGATTTGTCCGTTACCGGCGCGCGGACCGCGCGGACTATGTACGGCGCGCGGGGCTGGGTTTCGCATCATAATACCGATCTCTGGCGCGCGACCGCGCCAATCGATGGGCCGTTATGGGGCCTGTGGCCGTGTGGCGGCGCTTGGCTCTGCAACACGCTGTTCACGCATTGGGACTTTGCCCGCGACCCGGCACTGTTGGCGCGGCTATACCCGCTGCTGAAGGGCGCAGCGCACTTCTTCGTCGACACGCTGATCGAGGATCCCAAGGGACGCGGGCTGGTGACCTCGCCCTCGCTCTCGCCCGAAAACGAACATCCGTTCGGATCGTCACTCTGCGTCGGCCCGGCGATGGACCGGCAAATCGTCCGCGACCTGTTCACCAACACGGTGGTCGCTGGCCGCACGTTGGGTCGGGACGGCGAATGGCTCGCCATGCTCGAACAGGTCGGTGCGCGCATTGCGCCCGATCGTATCGGGGCGGGGGGACAGTTGCAGGAGTGGCTCGAGGATTGGGATGCGCACGCCCCCGATCCATACCATCGGCACGTTTCGCACCTTTATGCGGTGTATCCGAGCGCTCAGATCAACGTCCGCGACACGCCTGCGCTGATCGAGGCGGCCAAGGTCAGCTTGCGCCAACGCGGCGATTTATCGACCGGCTGGGCAACCGCATGGCGCATGTGCCTGTGGGCGCGCATGGGCGAGGGCGATCACGCTTACGCGGTGCTGAAAGGATTGCTCGGCCCGCAGCGCACTTATCCCAATATGTTTGACGCGCATCCGCCCTTTCAGATTGACGGAAATTTCGGCGGGGCGGCGGGTATTCTCGAAATGCTGGTGCAGTCCTGGGGCGGCGAACTGCTTTTGCTCCCCGCGCTGCCAACGGCATGGCCCGACGGTTCGATCGCGGGAGTCCGGGCACGCGGTGGCGTCCGCGTCGATCTGACGTGGCGGCAGGGCCGTGCGACTGCGCTCACGCTTTCGGCACCGGCCGGATCGACGGTGAAGATCCGGCTCGGCACCGAGCGCTTTGCGGTAACGATCCCGGCCTCTGGCCGCTATGCGCGACGCTGGGCTTAGCCCGGGACTTTTGCCTTCAGTTCTTCTCGATCGTGACTCGCGCCGCCTTGCCCGGTGCCGCGATGGTGAAGCGCAGCGTCTGTGCCGACACGTCGCTTTCCGCACCGAGCGACGCTCCGTTTTGCGTCACGCGGCCCGGGCCTTGCCAGCCGTGCAGCGTCACCGCAATCTGCTTCCACCACGGCGCAAGCGACCCTTCTTTGCCATCAAACGTAACGGTGACGCCCGCCGCAGTAGCGGCGCAGCGCACGGTCTGACGGAAGAACGCGCCGCGTTGATAGCCAAGCGTGGTGCCATCGTCCTCATACAGCGTACCGCTGCACTCCCCGCCGGGATAAATGTCGAGCATCAGCGGCCCTGACGGCGTTTGCGCGGTGCTCTGGACGAGCGGCTGGCGCGGCAGGATCGTTCCGGCGCGGACGAACACGGGCAAGCGATCAAGCCGTGGCGTTTCGAGCACGCGCTCGCTTTTGGCGTGTTCGGTCGGCACGGCTTGGGTTGCCGACTGGATCGGACCGGTGGTGGCCGCTTCGGGCGTTCCCGCGCGCAGGCCGGTCCAATAGTCGTACCAGCCCCCGGCGGGGAGGCAGACATCGTAGGTTTGCGGCGATTCCGGGCTGGGCGGCGGCGCGATCAGCAGCGCCTTGCCGAGCGTGAAGGCCATCGACTGGTTGCAGCCCATGCTCGCGGCGCTTGGGTAATCGTAGAAGACCGGGCGCACGATCGGGTCGCCGAAGCGGCTGTTCTGGTCCGCCAGCGCATAGAAATACGGCATCAGGCGATAGCGCTCCTCGACGAAGCGGCGGCGGATCGCGAGGTGATCGGGGCCATCGACCCACGGCTCGACACGCGGCGTGCCGGTCGCGCTATGGTCGCGGAAGACCGGGGTGAAGGCACCGATCTCGAACCAGCGGGTGAGCAAATCGGGGCTCGGGCCGCCCGCAAAGCCGCTGACGTCGGCGGCGCTATAGGCAAAGCCCGACAGGCCAAGATTGATGATCTGCTGCACTGACAGTTTCAGGTGATCCCAGGTCGCGCTGTTGTCGCCGGTCCAGGTGACGGCATAGCGCTGCCCCCCGGCATAGCTGGCGCGCGTCATCACGAAGGGGCGCTCATTGGGGCGTAGCTTCAGCAGTCCGTCATAGGTCGCGCGCGTATTCTGCATGCCATAGACATTGTGGATCTCGCGGTGGTCGCCGGTGCGGGGCGCGAAATCGTCACTGGCGATGCGGTGGACGGTGTCGAGCGGCATCGTCTTGGTCGGCGTGTTGAAGATCGCCGGTTCGTTCATGTCATTCCAGAAACCGGCAATGCCGTCCTCAAGGAACCCCTTGTACAATGTGCCCCACCACGTCCGCGACTTGGTTTGCGTGAAGTCGGGGAAGACCGACGCGCCGGGCCACACCGGCGCGACATAATCAGTGCCATCGGGGTTTTTGACGAATTCGTCGCCGCGTTTGCCGCTCGTATACGGCGCATAGCCAGTCTCGACCTTGGCGATATGCAGATCGGTGATCGCGACCAGCTTGATCCCTTGCGCCTTCATGTCGGCGGTCAGTTTGGGCAGATCGGGGAAGGTTGTGGGGTTGGTGGTGAAGGGCCGGTTGCGGTCCTGATAGTCAATGTCCATCCAGATCACGTCGGTCGGCACGCGATCCGCGCGCAAATGGCGCGCGATCTCGCGGATCTCGTCGGCGGACATGTAGCTGTAGCGCGACTGCTGATAGCCAAGCGCCCATTTCGGGGCGAGCGGGGCATGACCGGTGAGATCGGCATAGCGCCGCGTGACCTCGGCCAGGCTGGGACCGGCGACGAAATAATAATCGATCGGCCCATCGGGGCCACCAAAGGTCAGCGTATCGGCATCGCGGTGGCCGAAATCGAACCAGGTGCGGTAGGTATTGTCGAGCAGGATGCCGTAACTGCCGCCCGGCGCGCCGGTCGAGAGGAAGAACGGAATCGATTTGTAGATCGGGTCGTCGGCGCTGGTGAAACCGAACGCGTCGGTGTTCCAGTCGACAAATTCCTTGCCGCGCCGGTCGAGGCCGCCGGTCTTGTCGCCAAGGCCGTAGAAATGCTCGGTGATCGGCAGGGTTTTGCGCAGCGTAAAGCTCTTGCCGTCGATCGCGACGGGTGCGGCATCGGCGGATATGACCTTGCCGTCGAGCGTTTCGAAGGTGATTGCGCCGCCCGCACCGATGCGGACGCGCAGGCTGGCGGTGGTGAAGCCGTCTGCGGTCGCCGTTACCGTGGCGCGCGCCTTGCGCTGCTCGGGCAGCACCGCCCAACTGGCGTCTTCGGGATAGGCACCGTCGCGCGCGATGCGGACGCGCACCACGCCGTCGGCGAGCGCAATCAGGCGCATTTTGAGCGCACCCGCCGTCACCTCGACCCCATCGCGCTGCGCGGTCAGCACGGCGGCTTGCGGGGTGGCGGTCGCGGCGGTCGCGCTGAGCGGCAGTGCGGCAGTGGTCAGCAAGGCTGCAAGGATCAGGCGTTTCATCGCGTCTCTCTCAATTTGGTTGACCGGGGAGGTGAGTCAGGTGCGGGCGGAAGTTCAGCGCGCAGCGATCGAGGAAATCGTCGATCTTGAGCATGTCGATCCGCTCGATGTCGGGCCCGGCGGGGACCAGCCGGGCGTCGTCGGGAAACGTGCCGTAACCGGCCATCAGGCAGTGCCAGCTGATCGCGCTGTAATAGCGGCCAATTCCCATTTGCTCGATCAGCGCCGCCATGTCGGCCCCGGTGAACCATGCCGACATCAGCGATTTGAGCGGATCCGACAGCTGCGACAGCGCGCGCGCCTCGGCCCAATAGCCGGTCGGGTCGGTGGCGCGTTGGTTGAGCCGGTAATGCGCAACGATATAATCGCGCACGCCGTCATAGCGCGCGGCGATCGTGTCGTTGAACGGCGCGCTGGCGGCGGGGGTGAAGCCGTTTGCATCGACCGCGTCCAGAAACGCCTCGACCGTCGCCATCACGATGTGCAGCGCCGTTGCCTCAAGCGGTTCGATAAAGCCCTGGGCCAGGCCAATCGCCAGTGCATTGTGCGACCAGCTTTTGGCGACCCGGCCGACGCGCATCGTCAGATGGCGCGCGGTGCCGACGTCGCCCACCCCAAGATGCGCGCGCAATTCCGCTTCGGCCTGGTCGGGCGAAAGATGGCGGCTGGAATAGACATAGCCATTGCCGGTGCGCGTGGTCAGCGGGATGTCCCACACCCATCCGGCGCTGAGCGCGGTGGCGCGCGTCTGGCTGGGCAAGGGTGCCGCTTCGTCGCGCGGCGTGGGCAGGACGACCGCGCGATCGTTGAACAGCGTGTCGGCATAGGATTGAAACGGTACACCGAGCGTCTTTTCGAACAAGATGCTGCGAAAGCCGCTGGCATCGAGGAAGACGTCGCCCGGGATCCGCTCGCCATCGTCGCACAGCAGCGCCGCGATATCGCCGCTCGCATCGCGCTCGACATCGGCGATGGTGCGCTGGAGCCGAACCACGCCCAGCTTGGTCGTCGCATGGTGCCCAAGAAACGCGCCAACCTTGTGGGCGTCGAAATGATAGCCGTAGCTCACTTCGAACGGGAAATTGGCGTCGGGTTGCGGCGCGCAGGCCGCCGCCGCGAGCCGGGCGGGGAGCAGGAACCGATCGGGATGTGCCACCACATCGCGCCCGGTCCGCCGCGCGCGCGTATTGTAGAAGAAATGCGGCGCGGTGTGGCTGTCGAGCGCGGTCGGGAAGGGGTGGTAATAGGCGGTATAACCTGCCCGGTCGGACCAGCCGTGAAAGCCAATGCCGAGCTTATAGGTGGCGTCGCAGGCCGGCATCCATTCGGCCTCGGCAATGCCGAGCCGGTCGAAGAAGTACTTCAATTGCGGGGTCGAGCCTTCGCCGACGCCGACGATGCCGATCTCGGGGCTTTCGACCAGCGTCACCTGCGCGTGCGGCCACCGCTGCGCGATCAGACAGGCGGCCATCCACCCGGCGGTGCCGCCGCCGAGGATGACGATCGCCTTGCCTGCCGCCGCCTGCGTCACGCTCGCAGCACCAGCCCCGAATAGGGCGGGAGCGCAGCGGCGCTCGCGGCGTTCGCACTGAGCAGCACCGCGCCCGTTTGGGCAAGGTCGGATGGCCAACCGCGCGTCGTGTCGCCGAGGTTGAACACGCACAGCAAGCGTTCGCCCGCATCGCGGCGCTCGAAGGCGAGCACCGCATCATCGCTGTGCAGGATGCGGATGTCGCCCTGGCGTAGCGCCGGATGGGCATTGCGCACCGCGAGCACCTGCCGGGTCCAGTGCAGCAACGAGTCCGGATCGGCGTGCTGCTGGTCGGCGGCGAGCGCGCTATGGTCGCCCCCGAACGGCAGCCACGGCGTCTCGCTGCCAAAGCCGAGATCGGGCGCGGTGCCAATCCACGGCATTGGCGTGCGCGCGCCGTCACGCGACAGCGTCATCGGCCAATTGGCGATCGCCTCGGGATCGAGCAGCGCGTCGAACGGAATGTCGACCTGAGTCAGCCCCAATTCCTCGCCCTGATACAGGAAGATGTTGCCACGCAGGCACGCCAGCAACAGCATCTTCATCCGCCCAAAGGCAGGCGCGTGCTCGGGCGTCGTCCAGCGCGACAAGGCGCGCGGGGCATCGTGATTTTCGAAGGCCCAACTCGGCCAGCCGATGCCTGGCGCATCGGGCCAGCGCGCCACCGCGTCGGCGACGAGCGCGGGGGTGAGACGCTCGGCATAGAGGAAGTCGAAGCCATACGCGCTGTCGAGCCGCGTGCCGCCTTTGGTGAACAGCTTCATTTCACGGTCGCTGTCTTCGCCGCCAACCTCGGCCACGGTGAACCCTGCGCCATATTCGTCGAGCAAGGCGCGGATCCGCTCGAGGAAGGGCGGGATATCGGCATGGCCCTGATTGTGCAGCTTGAGCTGGAAATCGAACGGCCGCGTGCGTGCGCGGTTGGTGGCGGGCGCGGGCGGGTTATCGGTCAGCGCGGGGTCGTGCATCGCGAAATTGATCGCATCGAGGCGGAAGCCGTCCACTCCGCGATCGAGCCAGAAGCGCGCGGTATCGAGCAAGGCCTGCTGCACCGCCGGATTGTGCCCGTTGAGCTGCGGCTGCTCCTTCAGGAAATTGTGCATGTAATATTGCTGGCGCCGCGCGTCCCACGTCCAGGCGGGACCGCCGAACACCGATTGCCAGTTGGATGGCGGGCTGCCGTCGGGCTTGGCATCGGCCCAGACATACCAGTCGGCCTTGTCGCCCGACCGGCTCGCGCGGCTTTGCTGAAACCACGGATGCTCGTTCGAGGTGTGCGAATAGACCTGGTCGATGATCACGCGCAGCCCCAGCGCATGTGCGCGCGCGATCAGCGCGTCGAAATCGGCCAGCGTGCCGAAGATCGGGTCGACATCGCGGTAATCGGCGACGTCATAGCCGAAATCCTTCATCGGCGAGGTGAAGAAGGGCGACAGCCATACCGCATCGACGCCGAGTGCCGCGACATGATCGAGATGCGCGGTGATGCCATTCAAATCGCCGATACCGTCGCCATTCGAATCGGCGAAGCTGCGCGGATAGATCTGATAGATCGCGGCCCCCTTCCACCACGGCGTCGTGGGCGCGGGATCGGGTTTCGGCTGGGCGGTCGATGGGGTCATGAGGCTCATTCGCTGGGGAGGGCGGCGCAGATGGCATAGCCGAGCGGGGGCAGGGTGATCGAGACGCTGCCCGGCGCGGTGGCGCGCGCGGGGCAGGCCCCGGCGAGCGCGGTGAACCTCGCCGACTGTGCGCCGATCTCGACATTGGCGACGAGCGGCTGGCTCGAGGTGTTGAGCGCGACCAGAATTTCATGCCCGTCATCGGCACCGCGCGTGAAGGCGAGCAGGCCGGGCTTGTCCGAGGCCGCGCGCACCACGGTACGGCCGTGGCGCAATTGGGCATGGTCGCGACGGATCTGCGCGAGTTTGGCGATCGTCTGGAAAATCGGGTTTTCGGTCCCGAAATGCGCGGTTGCGGTGGTGGTCGTCGTGCCGATCAGGCGGTTGTCATTGTAGCTGGCGATTTGGCTGCCAAACAGGTCCTCGCGCGCATCCTGGTCCCCGCCATGGCCGGTAAAGCCCTGTTCGTCGCCCGAATAGAGCGTCGGCACGCCGCGTGCGGAGAGCAGCAGGACGTGCGCGAGCGTGAGGCGCTGGAGCCGCTCGGCCTCGGTCGCATTGGGCCAGGCGAGATCGAGCATATGCCCGATCCGCCCCATGTCGTGATTGCCAAGGAAGGTCGGCAGGCGCTGCGCGGTGGCGTCGCCGCCTTGGTAGAGGACGTCGCCGTCGATCAGCTTGGCGAAGAGGTCGGTGCCAGCCTTGCCCGACAGCATCGCGCGCGCTGCCGCCTGAAAGGAGAAATCGAGAATTTCGGGGAAGCCGTCGCGGCGAGTGAATTGCGCGGTATAACCGGGATCGACGGTCTCCGAATAGACTTCGCCGAAGATCGGGAAGTTGGGGATGCCGCGTGCCGCCGCGCGCGACTGCATCGCCGGGACGAACGCCTGCCAGAATTCGGGATTGACGTGCCGCGCGGTGTCGACGCGGAAGCCATCAATGCCGAAGCGATCGATCCAGCTTCCGTAGATCGCGATGAATCCGGCGACGACGCGCGGGTCCTCGGTCATCACATCGTCGAGCCCGCCGAAATCCCCATAACGCGCGGATTCGCCCGCAAAGGTCGAGTCGCCGCGATTGTGATAGTAACGCGGATCATTGAGCCAGGCAGGAACTTTGACGGCCTTCTCCGCGGCGGGGACGAAGGGCGTATAGGCATAAACCGGGTCGGTCAGCCGCGCGAAATTCTCGGGCGTTTGCACGGCATCGCCGGCAAAACCCGGATTGATCGGCAGGCCGTTCACCCCGCCGCGCCGCTGATACGGGTAGTCGGCCTTGCTGCGATAGGCGCAGGGTTTGCCGACGCATTCGCGATACTGGATCACGTCCGCCGTGTGATTGGCGATGATGTCCATATAGACCTTGATTCCGCGCGCGTGCGCCGCATCAACGAACGCGGAAAAGTCGGCATCGGTGCCGAAATGCGGATCGACTTTAGTAAAGTCGGTGATCCAATAGCCGTGATAGCCCGCGCTTTCCTGCCCCGGCGCACCCTGGACCGGCTTGTTCTTGAAGATCGGCCCGACCCAGATCGCGGTAACGCCAAGCGCCTCGATATAGTCAAGCCGCCGCGTCAGCCCCTTCAGATCGCCACCGTGATAGAAGCCCTTGGCGGTCGGATCATAGCCGGTGGCCAGCCGGTCGCCAGTCAAGCCGCCGGTGTCGTTGGTCGGATCGGCATTGTCGAAGCGATCGGGCAGCACGAAATAGATGATCTCGTCTTCAGGCGCACGCGCACGCACCTGCTCGATCGGCACCGTGGCCGGACCAGCCAGCGCGAGGAGCAGCGCGGCGGCGATGCTCATGCCGTCACCGGCTGCGGCGCGGCGCAGTGGCGCGCGATGAAATCGGCATGGCTCGGCATCTGGGCGACCTCGCGCGCATTGAGTTTGGCGATCGTGTCCATGAATTCGGCAAGGTCGCTCGCCGGGATCGCATCGGCGAGCGGGTGATGGCCCGTCGGCAGCACGCCTTGTCCGGCGAACACCTGCAACCAGCCGACCTCGGTGAACAGTTCCTCATGCTCGCGCGTGATGTGGCCGTTGCCGCGCCACAGGTCGATCTTGGCGGTCAGCGTTTCGGGTAACTCCATGTCGCGGCACATCCGCCAGAACGGCTCGCTGCGCGCGTTGGCGGCGTAGTGCAGGATGATGAAGTCGCGAATGCGCTCATATTCGAAGTCGCTTTGGCGATTGAATTCGACGCGGTCGGCCTCGGCGATGGTGCGGCCGGGCAGGAGTTTCATCAGTCGCGCAATCGCCGACTGGATCAAATGGATGCTGGTCGATTCGAGCGGTTCGAGGAAGCCACCGGCGAGGCCGATCGCAACGACATTGCGGTTCCACAGCTTGCGGCGCTTGCCGGTGCGGAAGTGGATCGGGCGCGGGTCGGCGAGCGCCTCGCCGTCGAGCCCCGCGAGCAGCGTCGCGGTCGCTTCGTCGTCGCTCAGATGCGCCGAGGCATAGACGATGCCGTTGCCGGTGCGATGCTGCAGCGGGATCCGCCACTGCCAACCGGCCGCCTTGGCGGTGGAGCGGGTATAGGGGGTAAAGGCAGCACTGCGCGCCGACGGCACCGCCAGCGCGCGGTCGGCGGGAAGCCAGTGCGTCCAGTCGTCATAGCCGGTGTGGAGCGTCTGTTCGATCAGCAGGCCTCGGAAACCGGTGCAATCGATGTACAGGTCCGCGCTGACGGTCGTGCCGTCTTCGAGCACCAGCCCCGATACGTCGCCCGTATCACCTTGCGTCACGCGGACGATCTTGCCCTCGATGCGGGTGATGCCGCGCGTCTCGCTATAGCGGCGCAAGTGGCGCGCATAGAGGCCCGCGTCGAAGTGAAAGGCATAGGGCATGTCCGGCAGCACGCGCGCGGTGCGCGCCGCCCCGCGCTGCATCCGCTCGGCCAGCGCCGCCTGGTTGTTGAGCGAATAGGCCGCGAGATCGCCCGCCAGCCCAAGCGCCCGTGCGCGCAGCCAGTAATGATGGAACGGCAGCAGCCCGACATCGCGGCCGATGTCGCCAAAGGCGTGCATGTAGCGCTGGCCGGGGGCACCCCAGTCGACAAATTCGATGCCGAGTTTATACGTCCCCTGCGTCGCGCGCAGGAACGCGTCTTCGTCCAGTCCGAGCGCATCGTTGAACAGCCGGATTTGCGGGATCGTCGCCTCGCCCACGCCGACCGTGCCGATCTCTTCGGATTCGATCAGGTCGATTTCGAAGCCGACCTCCAGAAAGCGCGCGAACGTGGCCGCCGTCATCCAACCAGCGGTGCCGCCGCCGGCAATGACGATCCGGATCGGTCTGGAGCCATTCGGCTCCGCAGGATTGGCCATGGTCCGCGTCCCCGCTTACTCAATTTCAGGTACCGGAAGGGCGAGCGATGGGTACCCCCACCGCTCGCCGATGGCATCGTCGTTCAGAACTTGTACGTGACGCCCAGATAATAGTCCCGTCCGTAGCGCTGGTAATCGATCACCTGGCGCGGGTCGTCATTCTGATAGGTCACGAACGGCCGGTCGGTGAGGTTCTTCGCCTGGGCGAGGATCGCGAAGCCCTTGAGGAAGCCTTCCTGGAATTCATAGCCGATCTGCGCGTCGAGGATGCCTTCCGATCGCGCGGTGCGATAGGTCGGGTTGGCCGACAGGCCGGCCACCTCGGCCAGGAACGACGAGCGGTAGCGATAGTTCACGCGCGCCTGGAAGCCGTTCTTCTCGTAATAGACCGTCCCGCTGCCGGTCCATTTGGACAGGCCGGGCAAGGTGATCGGCTGGGTTGGGTTGCTTGCGAACTTGATCTCGGATTCGGTGTAATTGCCCGAGACGAACACCCCGAAACCATCCAGCGCCTTGGTCAGCGACTTGAACGGCACCGACACCGTCGCCTCGAGCCCCAGCACCGTGCCGCGACCAGTGTTGGCGGGGGCGCTGACATTGCCGATGGTCAACTTGTTGGCGGTGACGATCGCTTGCTGGGCCGGCGTCAACGCGCCGAGCAGCGAGGAGAAGTCATAGGCATAGCTGTTGTTGGGATCGACGAAGTCGGTGAGGTGCTTGAAATAGCCCGACAGCGCGACATAGCCGCCGCCGTGGAAATATTTTTCCAGCGACACGTCGATATTGGTCGACTGATAGGGCTTCAGCGCGACGTTGCCGCCGGACGAGGTGAACACCGGATTGAGCCCGGCATTGGTATTGTTGGTCTGGATGTTGGCGACGTTGATGGCGACATCCTGCGTGACGCGCTCCTGATCGAGGCGCGGGCGCACCATCGTCTGCGAGGCACCCAGCTTGACATAGCCGAGCGGGATCAGCTCGACCGCCATCGTCGCCGAGGGCAGCACGTTGGTGTAGCTGATCTTCTGCGATGCCGGCGCGATCGTCACCACGCCGTTGACGACGCTGGCAATCTGCCCGTCGGAGCGCTGCTCGCTATGCACGACTTGCGTGCCGATCGAGCCCTTGAGCGCCTTGCCCCCCACATCGCCGTCAATGGTGATCTTGGCATAGCCGGTATAGACGTTTTCGGTCACGACATTGTCGCGCACCAGCGACGACGGGCGGTTGTCGTAGAAGGTGTTGAAGCTGTTATTGTAGAGATAGAGCGGGTTGAGCGCGAGCACCGCCGGCACGCCGAGATAGTCGAGCGGGATCTTGCCGAGGATCGCCTGGGTCGGGATCGGGGCCGAGGTCGGCGTGCCGCTGGCCACGGTGCAATTCGTGCCCGCACCCTTAGGGCAGAGGAAGTAGGACTGGTAGGCGCTGGTTTTCTCGCGGCGGCTATAATTGGCACCCGCCTCCCAGCTTTTGATGATGCTGTTATCGAACTCGCCGTTGAGGCTGGCGCGCAGCGACTTCAGGTCGTCCTTGAAGCTTGGGCGGTTGAGGAAGCCGGACTGCACCACGGCCTGCGTGCCGTTATAGCCCCAGCCTTGCGGATCGGTCAGCTTGAACACGCTGGTGTCGGTATAATCGAGCGTCGGCACGATCTTGTAGATGCCGTTCGCCTGCTGCGTCACCTTGACGGTGTCGTTGGGGCCAGAGCCGCCATAACCCACGCCGGTATAGGTCTCGAGCAGGAAGTCGGTGCGCGTGGCATGGCTCCAGCTCGCATCGACATTGAGGTGGATCTTCTCGGTCAGCTTCAGGTCGTTGTTCCAGCCGAACGAGAAATTCTCCGCCTTGCGCTGGTTATAGTCGTTGCGCTGGATCGCATGCACGCCAGAGAAGGTCGTGGTGGTTGCGAAACCATCGCTCACCGTCACGCCGCTTTGCGTGGGGCTGGAAAAGCCGAGCGGGAATTCGATGCCGCGCAGATGCTGCGTTTCCTCGAAATGCGAATAGAGCGCGTCGAAGGTCGAATGGAACACATCCGACGGCCGCCATTCGATCGTCGCCACGCCGCCATAGCGCTTGAGCTCGTTCGACTGGACATAGGGCTTGGCACCGCCGAGTACGAACGGGCTGGCCGCCGTGCCGCTGCCGGCATAGCCCCAGGCGTTGTAACGCTCGTCCTGCGACGGGGTCAGCGTGGCGGAGGCACCCAGCGCGATGCCGAGCGTGTCGCCCGCGAATTTGTCGACATAGGTCGCCGAGGCGCGATAGCCGTAGCGCGTGCCGTCGGGGTTGAGCTTGTTGATCCCGTTCATTTCCCCGCGCGCGCTGACCGCGATGACGCGCTTGCCCTGATCGAGCGGGCGCAACATGCGCAGGTCGACCGTGCCCGAAATGCCGGCGGCGACGAGCGAGGCGTCGGCGGACTTGTAGACGTTGACGGTCTTGAAGAATTCCGAGGGATATTGATCATATTCGACGCCGCGATTGTCGCCGACGGTGACCTGTTCGCGGCCGTTGAGCAGCGTGGTCGAGAAATCGGGGCCGAGGCCGCGGATCGACAAGCGCTGGTCGCGGCCTTCAAGCCGCTGCGCGGTGACGCCGGGCAAACGCGCAAGCGAGTCGGCGATCGACACGTCAGGCAGCTTGCCGACGTCTTCGGCGGAGACCGAGTCCACGATCAACACCGACTGGCGCTTGATCTTCGCCGAGGATTCAAGGCCAGCGCGGATGCCGGTGACGACGATGGAGTCATCGACCGCAGCGGGTGCATCGGCAGGCGTGGGCACCGCCGGGGTGGCGGGTTGCGGGGTCGGATCGGCCTGGCTGGTGGTCGCCTCGACCTGCGCTTTGGCGGTCGGGTTGGCGTTGGGCGTGGTGGCCTGCGCGAAGGCGACGCCCGGCATCACCAATGCGGCGGCGAGCGCGGTCGTGCTGGCGCATTCCGCGAGCCGCGCGGACAAAGACAGGTGGCGCGTCGGCGCAACCGCGCGATCGGCGCGGCCCGGCATGAATTTGGTCATTTGGTTTCCCCTCAAGCGGGACGAACCCGCACATCCTCACGAAATTCAGTTTCCTCGACGTCGTCATCCGCGTCGATTGGCTAAGAGCAGGCTATATTTCGGACGGGGTCATTGCAAAAGTGGCGGGCATACGTATTCACAAGGGTGGCGGGTCGGGGGTTCTGCTGTATTATTTAAACAATACACTGGTATGACTGGGATGGCCAAGCGGCCGACTTCGTTCGATATCGCACAACTTGCCGGGGTCTCGCAGCCGACGGTGTCGCGTGCGTTGCGCGGGGTGAAATCGGTCAACGCGCAAACGCGCGCGCGGATCGAAGCGATTGCCCACAGCCTGCATTATGCGGTCGACAAACACGCATCGAGCCTGCGCAGCCAGGCGTCGAACACGCTTGCGTTGCTGTTCTTCGAAGAGACGGCGGACGAGGACGCGACGATCAATCCGTTTTTTCTGTCGATGCTCGGATCGATCACCCGGGCCAGTGCGAGAGCGGGGTACGACTTGCTGATCTCGTTCCAGCAGCTTTCGGGCGACTGGCATGTCGACTATCAGGACAGCCACAAGGCCGACGGCATCATCCTGCTCGGCTATGGCGATTACGAGGCGTATCGCGCGCGGCTCGATCATCTGGCCGAACAGGGCACGCATGTCGTGCGCTGGGGCGCGGTCGGGACGGGGCCTGCGGGCATCACCGTCGGTTCGGACAATCGCGGCGGCGGTGCGCAAGCGACCGCGCATCTGATCGCGCAGGGGCGGCGACGGATTGCGTTCCTCGGTTCGGCCGACAGCCGCTATCCCGAGCTTGAGGAACGGCATCGCGGCTATGGGGATGCGCTTGCGCAAGCGGGGCTGGTCGCCGATCCTGCGCTGCGCGTCGATGCTATCACCAGCGAGGAGGCTGGTGTCGAGGCGGTTGCCACGCTCAAGGCGCGCGGTGCGGTCTATGACGCGATTTTCGCGGCGAGCGATAGCATCGCCATCGGCGCGATGCGGGCGCTGGCGGCGGAGGGGCGCAGCATTCCGGGCGATGTCGCGGTGGTCGGGTTCGATGACATTCCGTCGGCCTCCTTGACCACGCCACCGCTGTCGACGGTGGCGCAAGACACGCGGCAGGCGGGCGCGTTGCTCGTCAGCACCTTGCTCGGTCAGTTGCGCGGTGCGGCGATCACACCGCCGCCGCTGCCGACCCGGTTGATCGCGCGCGCCAGCAGCGGCGCGTAAGCCTCAATCGTCGAACAGGAAGAGGTTTAGCGTCAGCCGCCCGACCAGCGGGTCCGGGGTAAGCACCACTTCCGGGGGCAGCCACGCACAATGCAGCGTGTTGCCCGCATAGACGAGCGCGCGGTTGAACGCCCCCGGCTGGACCGCGATTTGCTCGAACAGCGGCGTGTCCCCGGCGATATAGGACGGCGCGGGTAACCCATGCGCGCGCACCTCGGCGTCGAGTTCGGCGGAATAGCGTTCGAGCCGCGTAGCATCGACGCTTTCAAAACCGGTTGCGCGTTGACGGTAGAAGGCGGTGCCGCCCTGCGCCGTGTGGCCCAGGAACAGCAGCAGCGCGATGCGGCGCGGCTCGACCCCATCGAAATGCGGCAAACGCTGGATCGGTGCGAGCGCGCCCGGCGGCGTGGTGACGAGCGAATAATAAGCCTCCGACACCGCCGGCGCGCGCTCGAGCCGGAAATGGGTGGCGAGCAGGGGTGCCACCTTCGCCCGCATCGCCTCGGCCAGTCGCGGCGGCACGGGCGCGCGCAGGCCCGGATAATGCGGTCCGATCGGGGTCAGCCGCAGCGCGGCGGCATCTTCGCGGAGCAATTCGGGGTCGCTCCAGAACGAGTCGAGCACGAGCAGCGGGCGCTGCTCCTGGCCTTGGCGGTGGAGGGTTACGGTCATCGACATCGCACCGTCATGCCCGGCGCGGGACGATCCTCGCAAGCGGCGTGGTGGTTTGCGTATTCGTATGCACCCTTGTGCGCTACCGGGCTTATCGGCAGTCAGGCGCGACAGACTGCGGCCGACCGAGCGGAACCGCAGCAGGGGAGGTGGGCTTGAACGAGAAACCGGTGCAGCGCTTCGGCGGGTTGTGGAATATCAGCTTCGGCTTCTTCGGCATCCAGATCGGCTTTGCGCTGCAAAACGCGAATATGAGCCGGATTTTCCAGACGCTTGGCGGATCGCTGGATGATCTGTCCTATCTGTGGATCGCGGCCCCGCTCACCGGGCTGCTGGTGCAGCCGATCATCGGCCATTATAGCGACCGCACCTGGACACGGTTCGGGCGGCGACGCCCCTATTTCTTTGCGGGCGCGGTGCTGGCGGCGCTGGCCTTGTTCGTCATGCCCGACGCCCGGATCCTGTGGTTCGCGGCGTTGACGCTGTGGGTGCTTGATGCGTCGATCAACGTGTCGATGGAGCCGTTTCGCGCCTTTGTCGGCGATATGCTGCGCAAGGACCAGCATACGGCGGGCTATGCGCTGCAGACCGCGTTCATTGGTGCGGGCGCGGTGGTCGGTTCGCTCTTCCCGTTCGTCCTGACGCATCTTGGCGTGTCGGGCGACGCGCCGGGCGGGATTCCGGCGACGGTCCGCTACAGTTTCTGGTTCGGCGGGGCAGCGTTGCTGCTGGCGGTGCTGTGGACCGTCGGCACGACGCGCGAATATAGCCCGGCCGAGATGCAGGCCTTTGGCGAGCCGATGCTCGGCGAGCCTGCGACGCAACCCGTCCACGCGCTCGCGGCACGCGGGCTGGGCGCGAGCCTCGGCTGGATCGCAGCGGGCGCGGGCGTCGTGGTCACGGTGCCCACGCTTGGTCTGCAGAAGGAGGTCTATCTGCTGGGGGCGTTGCTGATCGCTTATGGCCTCGCCAGCATCGCGGCGATCCTGCTCGCGCGCGGCGGCAAGGCCGATAATCCGCTCAGCCTGATCATCGGCGACTTTTCAGGCATGCCGACGGTGATGAAGCGGCTGGCGCTGGTGCAGTTCTTCAGCTGGTCGGCGCTGTTCATCATGTGGATCTACACCACCCCCGTCGTCGCCCAATATGCCTTCGGCTCGAGCGACCCGACCAGCGCCGCCTACAATGCCGGTGGCGATTGGGTCGGGGTGCTGTTCGCAGTGTATAATGGCGTCGCGACGATCGTGGCGCTGTTGGTGTTGCCGCGGCTGGCAGCGCGGATCGGCAAAGTGCGCACGCATGGTATCGGGCTGCTTTGCGGCGCGCTTGGGTATGCGAGCTTCCTCGTCATCCGCGACCCCAATTTGCTGGTTTTGAGCGAAATCGGGGTCGGGATCGCCTGGGCTTCAATCCTTGCCATGCCCTATGCGATCCTCGCCTCCAGCCTGCCGCAGGCCAAGCTCGGCATCTATATGGGCCTGTTCAACGTGTTCATCGTCGTGCCGCAACTGCTCGTGGCGACGGTGATGGGGTCGGTGCTCAAGGCGTTCTTTCCGACCGAGCCGATCTGGACGATGGCCTTTGCGGCGGCGGTGATGGCGTTCGCCGCACTTGCGATGCTGCGCGTGCCCGAAACCGGCAACGCCTGACGCGCCCCGCTTTAGCGGGCGCGCCAGGTGGCGGGCAGGGTGCGCTCGGGCAGCGTCACCGTGACCGTCTGCCGGATGTCGCGCGCCGAGTCCGCCAGCATGACCGTGTAGGCACCCCCGGCAATGTGCCAGCGATGGTGGGCTTCATCCCAAGTCGCGAGCAAACGCGGGTCGACCGTCAGCGTCACCGCCTTGCGCGCGCCTGGTGCCAGCGCGACCTTGGTGAAACCGGCAAGACGCTTCGGCGCTTCCCAGCCGCCCGCGACCGGGGCGACGTAGAGCTGCGGAACGCTTGCCCCTGCCCGCGCACCGGTGTTGCGCACGGAGAAGGTCGCGGTGAGCACGCCGCCGGGTGTGGCTGCGTGCAGGCCCTCGCTGACGAAGCGCGTGTAGGACAGGCCGTGGCCGAAGGGGAATAAGGGCGCGATGCCCTTGGCATCGAACCATTTATACCCGACCGTCGCGCCCTCTTTATACACCACGTCGCCGCTATGCGGTTTGGCGGGATCGGGCAGTTGATCGACGCTGCGGGCGAAGGTCACCGGCAGGCGGCCCGACGGATTGGCCTTGCCGAACAGCAGGTTGGCGATGGCCTTCCCCCCCGCCGTACCCGGATACCAGGCCTCGAGCACCGCCCCGACCTGATCGATCCACGGCATTGCCACTGGCCCGCCGGTTTCGAGCACCACCACGGTGTTGGGGTTGGCCGCGCCGACCGCGCCGATCAGCGCGTCCTGATTGCCGTCGAGCGCCATCGCCACGTCGAACGATTCGCCCGCCCATTGCGTGGCGAACACGATCACCACATCGCTGTCCCGGGCAAGCGCCGCCGCCGCCGCCGGATCGCTGCCATCGGCGTAGCGGACCGTCGCCCCCGGGGCCTGGCGCTGGATCTCGTCGAGTGGCGAGGACGGGTAATACATGATCGGCCCGGGCCAAATCGTCGGTTGCAAGCCCGGCACGGCATTGCCGCCAACCGGATAGACCAGCGACGATCCGCCCCCGGCGAGCACGCCCTTGTCGGCATGGCCGCCGATCACCGCAATCCGCTTCGCGCTGGCGGCAAGTGGCAGCAACCCATGCTCATCCTTCAGCAACACGGCCCCGGCTTCCGCTCCGGCACGCGTCACGGCGGCGTGGGCGGCATAGTCGATTGGCTGCTCGCTTACCGGACGCTCGAACACGCCTTGCGCGAACAGCGCGCGCAGGATGCGGTGCGCCATCAGGTCGAGCCGGGCCGCGGGAACCGTGCCCTGCTCGATTGCTTGGCGCAGTGGCCCTCCGAAATAGGGTTCTTTGTCGAACGGGAACCCCGAATCCTGGTCTAGCCCGGCCTTGGCGGCGGCAACGGTGCTGTGCGTCGCGCCCCAGTCGCTCATCACATAGCCCTTGAACCCCCAATCGCCGCGCAGCACGTCGGTCAGCAGCCAGCTATTCTCGCAGGCGTAAACGCTGTCGACGCGGTTGTAGGCGCACATGATCGAGCCCGGATCCGCGCGCTCGATCGCCAATTGGAACGCCAGCAGATCGGACACGCGCGCTGCGCTGTGATCGAGCACCGAGTTTCCGGCGTTACGATCGGTCTCCTGGTCGTTGATCGCGTAATGCTTGATCGTCGAGACGATATGGTTCGACTGGATCCCGATCACCTGTTCGCCGACCATCGTACCAGCCAGCAGCGGATCCTCCCCGCCATATTCGAAATTGCGGCCGTTGCGCGGCTCGCGCAGCAAATCGACCCCGCCTGCGAGCATGACGTTGAAACCCGAGCGCCGCGCTTCATCGCCGATCATGGTGCCGCCCGCGCGCGCAATCGCGACATCCCAGCTTGCGGCGGTGGCGAGGTTGGAGGGCAAAGCGGTGCGCTCGCGCTTGACCGCGGCACCGCCCTGGGTGGCAACGCCGACCCCGGCGTCGGTCTGATGCTGCGCCGGGATGCCGAGCCGAGCGATCGCCGGCACATAACCGGCTGAGCCGATCCGAGCGTCTGCGGGTGCGCGGTATTGCAGTCGTGGAAAGTCGGTGCCGAAATAGCCGAAGACGAGGGTCTGCTTTTCGTCGCGCGTCATCGCGGCGAGCAGCGCCTTGGCGCGCGCATCGGGGGACAGGCGGATATCGTTCCAGGCACCGCGCAGCGCGGGCTTCGTCCATTCGGGCAGCACGGGCATACCGGCGTCGGGGGCGGTCTGAGACGGTGGAGGCGGGGCTGCGACCTGGGCGGAGGCCGACGCAGCGACCAGCAGCAACGGCATAGCCGCAACACGAAATGTCATGACGAAATTCCTCTCTCGGCGGAGGTCGTACCGCGCTCCCGCAGAAACGCCAAGATGCCGCGATTGCGGTACCATTCGCAAAAAGAGGGTGTTCGGAGCAATCAGGTGGCACGACGCTCCGTCGTCAACCGCAACAGCACTGGCATGGCGAGTAGCACCAGCGGATATTGCAGCAACAGCCCGGCGATGATCGCGATGGCGAGCGGCTGCTGGATGCCGGATCCCTGGCCGATCGCGAGCGCTAGCGGCAGCAGCGTGAAGATCGCCGCCAGCGTGGTCATGGTGATCGGGCGCAGGCGATTGCGGCTGGCCGCGCGCGCAGCCTCTGCAGGGGGCATGTGCCGCGCGAGATCTTCAAATTCGGACACGTAGAAGATCGCCATTTCGGTGCCGATGCCGATGATCATCGTCATCCCCATCAGCGCGGTGATGTTGAGATCGACCCCCGACGCCCACAAGGCGGTGAATACGGCGGTCGTCGACAATAGCGAACAGCCGATGATGATGACCGGCAGCCAGAAGCGCCGATAGAGGATGAGCAGCAGCGCAAATTCCGCGATCAGCGCGGCCCCGAACACCTTGAGCAGCCCGGCAAAGGCGATCTGCTGTTGCTGATACAGCCCGCCCAGTTCGTAGCGGATGCCGGGGGCGAGCGTCCCCAGCCGATCGAGCGCGGCGGTAACATCGGCGACGGCGGCACCGATCCCGCGCCCCTGAATGCGCCCGGTCACCGCGATCATCGGCTCCAGATTTTCACGGCCGATCTGTGGCTGGCCGGTCACCGGCTGGATTGAGGCCACGCGCGACAAGGGGAACACATGCCCGTCGGTCGCGCGGATCGGGAGCTGGATGAGGCCGGTCTCGCGCATGGTCAGCGCCTCGGGCAGGCGCACGCGCACGTCGACCGCCTTGCTCGCTTGCGCCAGCGTGGTCGCCACGCTGCCGGTCAGCGCGGCATTGAGCTGGGTTTCCACATCGGCGGGGGTGACGCCTTCCAGCCCCGCGCGCACCGGATCGACCCGCACCGTGAGCGCATCGCCGGCCAGTTGCACGCCGTCTTTCACTTCGACCACGCCATCGATCTTGCCGATCAGCGCGGCGACCTTTCGCGCTTCGTCCGGCAGCACCGCCGGATCCGCGGCATACAGCTTCACCTCGATCGGTTGCGGCACGGCGGTGAGATCGCCGATCAAATCCTCGATCAGTTGCGCCACTTCGATCTGCACGCCGGGCACCTTGGCGGTCACTTGCCGCGCGACGTCGGCGGCGACCTCTTCGGTCGGGGCGTGGGTGGGCTTCAGCCGGACGAAATAATCGCCATGATAGCTTTGCCCCAAATCGCCACCCAGCCCCGTGCCAAGGCGGCGCGAGAAGGTGAGGACATCGGGATTGGCGCGCAGCATCGCATCGATCTGGCCGACCTGCCGCTCGGTCTCGTCGAGCGAAGTGCCGGGCGGGGTATAATAGTCCATCACGAACCCGCCCTCGTCGACCTTGGGCATGAAGCCGCTCGGCACATTGCTGTAGCTCACATAGCCAAGCAGCAGCAGCGGCACCGCGATGACCGCAAGCAACCACGGCCGCGCATTCAGCCGGTCGAGCGTGCGGCCGTGCAGCCGTGCGATGCGGTCGTCCTTGCCCGCGCCGGGATCATGCCAGGAATCGAAATCGACCAGCCAGCGCACCAGCACCGGCACGACAAACGCCGTCATCGCCCAGGAGATCGCCAGCGCCGCCGCCATCGTCAGCGACAGCGCCTTGGAAAAGGCACCCGTCACCCCGGTCAGGAACGACAAGGGCACGAACACGATCAGCGTGGCGAGGCTGGAGCCGGTCAGCGGTGCCAGAAACTCGCGCGCCGCCGGGATGACGGCGGCATCGCCGCGCGGCGTGCCATCCGCGCCGGTGGCACCAGCGCGGCGCGCAATATGTTCGACCATCACGATGACATCGTCGATCAGCAGGCCGACTGCGGCGGCGATGCCACCCAGCGTCATGATGTTGAAGCTCATGCCGAGCACGCTCAGCACCAGCACGGTGGCCGCCAGTGTCGCCGGCACCACGATCGCCGCGATCAGCGTGACGCGCCAGCTCCGCAGGAACGCCAGCAACACCAAGGCAGCGAGCACCAAACCGATCAGCACTGCATCGCGCACGCTCGCCACCGCTTCGGTTACCAGTGCGCTTTGATCGTACCAGCAGATCAGCTTGACGCCGCTCGGGAGCGCCAGCCCGGCCAGTTTCTGCTGCACCGCCTGGGCGATCTGGACGGCATTGCCGTCGGGCTGTTCATAGATGTTGAACAGTACGGCGGGTTTGCCATCCTCCACGATGCGCTGCCACACCGGCACCGCGCCTTCCTGCACCGTCGCCACATCGCGGACGCGCAGCACGCCTTGCGGATCGGCGCTGATGACGATCGCGCCGATTTGCGCCGCGCTCGCCACGCTGCGATCGGCGATGACCAGCGACAGCCGCCCGCGATCCTGCACTTGCCCGACCGCGCTCAGCACATTGCCGTTCTTGATGGCGGCAGAGAGGTCGGCCATCGACAGATTGTGGTCGGCCAGTCGGTGCGGATCGGCGAGCACTTGCACCTCGGCGGTGCCGCCGCCCTGTACGCCGACGCGCGCCAGTCCCGGAATGGCGGAGAGCAACGGTGTCACCTGATATTTGGCGATTTCCTGCAACGCCACCGGATCGACCGTTTCGGACACCAAAGCATAAGAGAGGATCGGGAACACCGTCGGGTCCATCCGGCGCACGGTATATTGCGTGCCCGGCGGCAGCGTTGGCAGTGTCCGCGCCAAAGCGGAATCGACCAGCAAGGTGCTGGCGGTCATGTCGCGGCCCCAGCCGAAATCGATCGAGATTTGCGCAGTGCCGCGGCTCGTGCCCGAGCGCACATCGCGCACGCCGGGAATGGCGCGGATCGCCTCCTCGACCGGGCGGGTGACGGTGAGTGCGGTCTGGTCGGCGGGGCGGCTGCCCGAATCGAGATCGACCACCACGCGCGGGAACGACACTTGCGGGAACAGCCCGACCGGCAAGGCGAGCGCAGCGACGATTCCCGCCAGCGCGACCGCGAGCGCGATCAGAACGAAGGCGCGCGATTGCTCGCGCAGCAAACGTTCGAGCATCAGTGCGCCCACCGCACGGTATCGCCATCACCGACCTGATACGCCCCTTCGACGATCAGGCGGCGCTTCGGATCGATCGCGCCGGTGACCACATCGCCCGCATCGGAGGCGAGCAGTATGGTGACCGGCACCGCCTTGGCCTTGCTGCCGGTGACTTGAAAGACATGCGGCGCACCGCCCGCCGTCACCACCGCGCGGTGCGGCACGATCCAGCCCGAAACCTGCCCGGTCGCGATGGCGACCTGGATGCCTTCGCCGGGCAGCAAGGCCCCTGCGGGAAAGGCGATGTCGACATCGACCATGCGGGTTTTGGCGTTGAGCGCCTGGCTGACGCGCAGCACATGGCCCGAAAGCGCGGCACCGCCCGACAGCCGGAGCAAGGACGCCGATTGGCCGATCGCGACCTTGTCACGCTCCGCCGGATCGACCCCGGCGGTGACGACGATGCCGCTTGCCCGCGCAACGGTGAGCAATGTGGCCCCGGCTTGCGTACGGTCGCCTTGCGCCACGCTCACGGCGGTGACGATACCGTCGAACGGCGCGGTCAGCGTGTGGACGGCGCGACCAGCACCCTCGGCTTGCAGCGCGGCCAGCGCAGTGCGCGCATCGGCCACCGCTTTGTCCGCCTGGACGAGCTGATCCTGCGTTGCCAGTTGCTGCGCGAGCAGTTGCGCGGTGGTCGCGCGCTGCTTGCGCGCCGAATCCAGCGCCTCGACCGCCTGGAGATAGCCACTGCGGCTGGCGGGGGCGGGGACGAACACCGCCAGCGCTTGCCCGCGCCGCACCGTCGCGCCCGGCGTAACGAGCAGCTTGGTCAGTTGCCCCGGTTGCGCTTCGCTGAAGGTCTGCGCGCCGTTAAGCGCGGGCGCAACCGATCCATAAGCCGTGACCGTCTGCGGCAGCGCGCCTTGCTTTGCCGCGACGGTTGAAACCAGCACGCTTTGCGGTTCGGCCTTGGTCTCGTCGGATGCCGCTCCACAGCCGACGAGCGCGAACGCTGCGGTCAACGCGATCAGCGCCTTCATGGCGCGGTCGTCCCGGTCTCGACCGTCGGCAGGCCATCGCCAACCAGCGTTTGCAGCGCGATCTGCCGGTCGAGCAGCGCCAGTTCCAGCGTCATAATGTCCTGTTCCTTGGCAAAGCGGTTCGAGACGAGATCGACATAGCCGCGCTCGTCGAGATTGGAGGCACCGAACGCCGCTTGCGCGCGCTCGGCGGCCAGACGCGCGGCGGGAAGGTCGCGGCGCGCCTCGACGAGCTGGGCGCTGAGTTGCTCCATCTCGCGCAGCATCGCCCCGACCGTCCCGATCGTCGATGCCAGTCGCGCGGCATAATCGGCATGGAGTTGCGCACGCGTTGCCTGCGTGATCGCGACATTCCCCTGGTTGCGATCGAACACGGGCAGGCTGAGCGTCGCGGTCGGGCCGCCATTGATGACGCTGGAATTGTCGCTGCTGATGCTGCCGCCGAGCACCAGATCGGGAAATTGCGACTGGATCGCCTGGCGCACTTGCGCGTCCGCCGCCGCATAGCCCATGCGCAGCGCGATCAGATCCGGGCGGCGTTCGGGCAGGGTGGCGAGAACGGCGCGAATCGCAGCCGGGTCGAACGGCGGCAAATCGACCTGCGTCGTCAGCGGCACGACGACATCGGGGGCAAGGCCGAGCAGTGCATTGAGCTGATGCGTCAAAGCGAGCTGTTTCTGGTCGAGCACATTGAGCGCGCTGCGCGCCGCCTGCAGCGCGACGCGATCGGGCGCGACGGTCACCAGCGTTACGTTCCGCGCCGCCAGCGCCTGTTCGAGCTTGGCATTGCGCGCGGCCAGCAACTGATAAGCGGCGAAATAGCTCGCGCGGCTGGTGCGCCCGACGATCAGGTCGCTCGCGATCTGCCGCGCCTGGCCCGCGACTTGCCATTCCTGCCACACGACATCGGCGGCGACTTGCCGCTCGCTATCCTGCGCGGCGCGGCGGCGGGTGCGATAGGTGAGCAGCGTCTTGAGATCCTGGCCGAGCCCCACATTCCACGCCGGGACCGTGCCCACGCCCGACAGCAATGGCAGAAACGCCCCGGTGAGGGACGGGTTGGGCAAGGTTCCAGCCTGTTTCGTCTGCCCGGCGGCAATGGCTCGCTTCAGTCGGGCGGCCTTGAGCTCGGGATTGTTGGCCAGCGCGAGATCGACAATGTCGGTGACGGACAATGGGCCGGTCAGCGGCGCGGGACTGGCGCGATCCAGCGCCTCGATGGTGGGGGCGAGCGGCGGGTTGGTCGCCAGTGGCAGCGCCGCATAATGCGCGCAGCCGCTCAGGAATCCTGCGAGCAGGATCGCCGTAAAGCGAGCAGCGAGTCGCCGCGCAGGCCGTGTTTCGCCGTTCATGAAATTCCGAGCATGGCGTTGGAAAGCGATGCTCGCGCTATGGATGCAGATGGCCGGGATTGGACATTGATTCTTCACAATCTGGCCCAATACCGCTCGGATCATCGCCGTTTTGCTACAAAAACGCCGCATTAGGAAACGCTAACGTGACGCGCGCGGGTGATGCCGTCAGAAGGGCCGCCTCGCTTTATCGTGGAGACCGCCATGCGTCCTCAATCGCTTCTTGCCGCGTTCGTTGCCCTTGCTTTGCCCTTGGCGGGAGGGGCCGCCGCCGCGCCGCGCTATAGCGTCGCCGCTGCGATTGCGGGGCCGGACGGGCCGTGGGATTATGCGCGGACCGACGATGACGGCACGCACCTTTATATCGCACGCGGCGCGAGCGTTACGGTGGTCGATCTGGCAACGGGCAAGGTTTCGTCGATCGGAAACGTTCAGCGCGGCCATGCGGCGGTGCCGCTGCCGGGCGGCGCGCTGCTGGTGACCAGCGGGACCGATGGTACTGTGCGCGTGCTCGACCCAGCCACGGGCACCGAGAGTGTCACGATCGCCGTCGGCAAGAAGCCCGACGCGGCGATCCTCGACCCCACAAAGACCCACGCTTATGTGATGAACGCGACCAGCGGCACCGTGTCGGTGATCGACCTTGCCACGGCCAAGCTGACCCAAACCATCACCGTCAAACCCGCGCTCGAATATGCGGCGTTCGCGGCGGACGGGACGCTGTTCATCAACAATGAAGAAGCCAATGAGATCGAGACGGTCGATGTCGCGCGCGGGGTGGCGGGTTTAGCGATCGCGCTGCCCGGCTGCGACGCGCCGACCGGCCTTGCTTATGACACGCCCCACAACCGCCTCATCGCGGCGTGCGCCAATGGCAAGGCGGCAGTCGTCGATGTCGCGACGCGCACGCTGACGAGCTTGATCGCGATCGGCGCGGGGCCAGACGCCGTCATCCTGGATGAAGCGCGGCAGTTGGCGTTCATCCCCTGCGGTAAGGATGGCGTGCTCGATATTCTCTCGCTGTCGGGCGCAGCGGTTGCGCATGTCGGCACGGTCAAGACCGAAGTGGGCGCGCGCACCGGCGCGCTCGATCCCAAAACCGGCACGCTCTATTTGCCAAGCGCGAAATTCGGACCTGCCCCGGCCGGCGGTGGGCGACCGGCGATGCTGCCGGGCACGTTCCACATTCTGGTCGTGCGCCCGGCCTGATCGCGGGCTTTGGCTCAGAGCCCGCTGAACCAGTTATAGCCGTACGTCTCCCAATAGCCGCCGGTATAGTCATTGCCGATCGCGATCTCGCCAATGTGCTTGGGGTTCTTGAAGCCCAGCTTCGTCGGCACGCGCAACTTCATCGGGAAGCCGTGCTGACGGGGCAACACTGCGTCATCCATCCAGAAGCACAGCTGGGTTTGCGGATGGAGCGCGGTCGCCATGTCGATCGAGGTGGTGTAATTGTCGTCGCAGCGGAAGGTGACGTATTTCGCGTGCCGATCCGCCCCGACCCGCGCCAGAAAATCGGAAAAGCGCACCCCGGTCCATTTGCCGATCGCGCTCCAGCCTTCGATGCAGACGTGGCGCGTAATCTGAGTGAAGCGCGGCAATGCATAGAGTTGGCGCAGCGTCCAATCGTCCTTGCGCTCGACCAGTCCGGTGACGTTGAGCACGAACTCGCGCGGGTCGATCCGCGGGGCCAGATCGGGTGAATTGGGGGTGTAGAAGGAATTGAACGGAAACGGGCGGGTGATCATCCGCGCGGGATATTCGCGCGCGAGCGTGTTGGGGTTGAACAGCCAGGCCTGCGCGCGGTCGTTGAAATCCGACATCGCGCCGAGCACGCGCTCGGCGCTCAGGCCGTCCACCACGTCGCAGCCGCTCAGCATCGCAAGCGTGCCAAGCCCCAGCGCGTTGCGCAGGAACAGCCGCCGCGTCGGCACGTCGAGGCCGCGCGCCGCGTCGCTCAGGATATAGCGGGTTTCGTCGTTCATGGCTTACGCCCCCCGGATCATCGCGAGCAGGCTGCGCGGCACCAGCAGCGACATCGCAACATGGACAAGCAAGAAGAGAACGATGCCGCTCATCGCCGCGAAATGGACGATACGGGCGACATCGAAATCGCCGAACAGCCAGGTCAGCCAGCCGAACTGCACGGGTTTCCAAATCGACAGCCCGCTCGCCACGACCAGCACGCCGAGCGCGATCACACCGGCATACAGCAGGCGCTGCACCCCGTTATAGACCGACAGATCGGCATGACCGAGCCGACCGCGCAGCGCGGCGATCCCATCGATAACCGCATCGCGCAGGCTGATCGGGCGGAGTTTGCGCGCAAACCGGCCGCTTACGAAACCATAGACCAGGTACAGGATGCCGTTGACGAACAGCACCCACATCGCCGCGAAATGCCATTGCAACCCGCCGATCAACCCGCCGCCGAGCGTGATAGCATTGGGGAAGACGAACGGCGCGATTGGGTCCGCATTGTGGATCGCCCAGCCGCTCAGGGTCATCACGATCATCGCAACCGCGTTGATCCAGTGGCACAGCCGCACGATCAGCGGATGGATGGTCACGCGGCGTGGTCTGGCGAGGCTGCGCGCTGTCATGTCAGGATCCTGCGCCATCGAATGAAGAAAACTGGGGGGAAGCGCAGGAGGTTGGCCTCCCCCCAGGTCGGAGCAATGCCTTACGGGAGTAGCACTGCGTCGACGACGTGGATCACCCCATTGCTCTGGTTGACGTCGGCGATCGTGATCGTCGATGTGCCACCCTTGGAATCGGTGATCTGGAGACGGCGGCCCGCCATGGTGAAGGTCAGTTCCTCACCCTGGACCGTCTTGAACATCGCGCGGCCATTACCGGCCTTGATCTTCGCGCGCAGCGCGGTGGCGGACAGCTTGCCCGGCAGCACATGATAGGTGAGGACCGAGGTGAGCTGGCCCTTGTTTTCGGGCTTCAGCAGCGTCGGAACGGTGGCGGCGGGCAGCTTGGCGAAGGCGGCGTTGGTGGGTGCGAACACCGTGAAGGGACCGGGGCCCGACAGCGTTTCGACCAGACCGGCGGCCTTCACTGCGGCGACGAGAGTGGTGTGATCCTTCGAATTCACCGCATTCTGGATGATGTTCTTGTTGGCATACATTGGCGCACCGCCAACGGTGACCGGCGCGGGCATCGCCATTGCAGCGGTAGCGACGCCAGCAACGCTTGCCGTGGCAAGCATGATCGAAGCAAGAATGGTCTTGTTCATGAAAAAATCCTTCAATGTTGCAGGATGATGAAATGTTCAGGCAGTAAGTCTAAAGATGCAGAGGAACGCACACGTCATCTGTGCGACCGGAGGAAGCAGGATCTTAGAAATCTGCCCGCCGATGCCCTCATTACGGCCGCGCACTGACCGTGGATGCACAGGCTTCGCAATTTTTGGGCGGGTGTTGGCGGTAGCCGCGAAATTTCCGCGGGCATGCATCCAAAGGCCCGAGGACTTCCGTAGAAAAAGCGTCAGCCGTGTCGGCCTGACATTGCCGATCTGTCCCAACCCCGGGGATCGGCATTTGTGATCGGGGCGCATACCGGGCGGACGCAACCGCTTCCCCCGATACGGGAGCCTCCGGCGGTGTGTGCGTTTATCCGGAATACGGGGAGCGATGCTCCCCGTATTTTCGTCCCCAGCTTCGGAAGCGTGATGTCTCCGCCGTCGCTGAACATCATATTGCCGAGGTCGCTTTGAATTTTGTTGAAAATCACCAAATATAAATGGCGTATGGCGTGATGGAAAAGCAAAGCATGCCTGGCCATATGGCGATCCCGTCGTTCAGGAATGCGACGTCTCTTTTACCGGAACAGGCGCTGGCGCTCGATTTTGTTTTGGGGGTGTTGCGGGCACCTTTGCTCAACCAGGCAAAGGATCGGTTGATCGACGATGCTGTGTTTCGAGATCTTGTCGACGGTTACCGTGCCGTGCTCGATTCGCTGGTCTCGCCCGCTGCGACGGGGCGAGAGGAGGCCGCGTCCGAGCTGCCATCGCCGGACGTATGGGCGGCGATCGAGGTGCGGCTTACCAAGCCCGCGAATGGATGACCGGAGCCCTGCTCAAATATAGTCGGCGGGCAGATCCGGCTCGAGGCCACGGCGGATGGCGTTGATGGCGTTGACCACGCTGCCATGCACCGCATGCGCGTCATATCCGAGGTTGTAGCGAAGGAAGACGAAATTCTCGGTGCTCATCAGCGTCAGCATGGCCGACGCCACGTAATTGCGCATCGCATCGCTCAGTTCGGGATGTTCGTTGCTGAGCATCCGGTTCAGGTTTTGATAGCCAAGGTCGTACAGCGGCTTGCGCAGCTCGCGCCCGATTGCCGAGAGATACGTCTCGCTGACAATCTGTCCATCCTGTTCCCAGGCGCGATACCGACCTTCCAACCACGCGAGCAGTTCGTCGATCGTTCGGGGAAGCTGGATTTCGGGCCCGCCGACCGCGCGTTCCAAATGCCATTTGATGAAGGCGCGGATCAGTTCGTCGCGCGTGCGGTAATGCCGGTAAACGGTCTGTTCGGTCACTTCGGCGACGCGTGCGACTTCGGCGATGCTCACCGCTGCGAGATCGGCATCGCGGATAACCGAGCCGACCGCTTCGAGGATGATGAGCGACGTCTGCTCTTTCAGGCGCGCGCGGAGCGGGCTTTGATACGGTGCCTTGGCGGCGTCGTTCGTCATTCTCTACCAAACCTGCCAGTATCGCGGTCGAAAGCACGGATCATGCTAACGCCTTTTCCGCCGCATTTGCCACCCTTGCGTCCGGGGGAAGGTCGGTGAGGGCGGCATGCAAGCGGCGAAGGCCGCGCTGCACACGGGCCTTGGCGGTGGGGGTCGGCACGCCGTCCAGCTTGCCGACTTCGTCATGCGTCCAGCCATGGACGACGACGCGGCAGATCGACGCGCGTTGCTCGGGCGAAATCCGGGCCAGTGCCCGGTCAAGATCGATGCGGTCGGTGACCGGCTCCGGCGCGATGGGCAGGTCGGGCAGGGTGTCGGTGGTGGTCTGGTAGCGGGCGATCGTTCGATCGTGCCGAAGCCGGTCGATCGCCGCGTTGCGGAGTATGCGCAGGATCCACGTCGCGGCGCTGCCGCGCGCCGGATCGAACTGCGCGATATTGCGCCAGATCCGGACATAGGTTTCCTGGAGCACGTCTTCGGCCGTGTCGCGCGTCGAGAGGATCGACAAGGCTTTGGACAAAAGGCGCGGTGCGGTCATGTCATAGACGCGTTTGAAGGCGCGTTGGTCGCCGTGACGCACCCGCAAGAGCAGCAGCCCGAGCGGATCGATGTCGGCTTGGCGTGATGCGCTGTCGCCATCGACAGGCGTATCTGCATCGTCGCGCGCGCTTACCTCGTCGAACATGTCGCAACCTCCGCTTATGTGCGGCGGCACTACCCTGACCGTGTCGAACGACTCATCGGGGTGGTGATGCCAACTCCATGTTAGTATAGCTAACATAAAGGAGGTGACAGTCAATCGATTTGTGGTGCCTCTTGGGGACGACATATGGCGAGCGCCGGTCGCGCCCTTTCGCACCCCCGAGGCGACCGTTATGATGCGTGGCGCGGGGGCGAGACTCAAAGCGAATGGCGGGCGGCACAAACACGCAGAGATTGCTGCTGCTGGCGGGGGCGTGCCGCCTGTTCGCGGCCTGTGGCGCGACCGATGCCTTGGCGGCCGAGCGGCAGGACGACATCGTCGTGACGGCGCGCAAACGCGACGAAAAGGCCGAGGACGTCCCGGTGGCGCTTACCAAGGTCACAGGGGAAACGCTTGATCGCCGCGGGCTTTACCAGATTGAGGACCTCAAACAGCTCTCCCCCAGCCTGAACATCAGCTATTTCAACCCGCGCGGAAACTACGTCTCGATCCGCGGTATCGGTCGCAATCCGGCGAGCGATGGATTGGAACCCGCTGTCGGGATTTTCGTCGATGGCGTGTATCTCGGGCGGCCTGGCATGGCCGCCTATGATCTGGCGGACATTGACGCTGTCGAAATTCTGCGCGGACCTCAGGGCACCGTGTTCGGCAAGAACACGACGGCGGGGGCAATCGTGATCACCTCCAAAGCGCCGACCTTCACCCCCGAGGGGAGTGCCGACTTATCCGGGGGGACGAATGCCTATGGGCAGCTTCGCGGGACCGTATCGGCTGGGCTGATCGACGATGTGCTCGCGGCCCGCGTGTCGGTGTACCACACCGGGCAACGCGGGTGGATCAACCGGATCGACAACCCCAGTCCGCTGAACGGCACCGATCGGACCGGGGCTCGCCTCCAGTTTCTGATCGAGCCGACCGCGCGCCTTCGCCTGCGCTTGATCGCGGACTATCATGAAGAGCAGGACAGTTGCTGCAGCCTGGTCGCGGGCTCGTTCGGGCCACCATCGGCGACTTATGTGGCGCGCGTGACCGCCGCAGGCGGCAGTGCGGTGCTGGGTGGCGACGCCTATCGGACCAGCGTGAATGCCCCCACATTTGTGCGCGTTCACCAAGGCGGGATCACTGCCAATCTGGTTTATGATCTGGGCGCGGCCGAGGTTACCGCCATCACCGGCTATCGCGAATGGCATTATCGCGCGGGCTTTGACGGGGATCTGTCGAGCGCAGACGCCTATGCCAACGCCGCCGTGCCGACCGACGACTGGCAATTCAGCCAGGAGCTTCGCATCGCCAATCGGAGCGGCGGCAAGATCGATGTGACAGCGGGGGTGTATTATTTCCGGCAGTCGCTGCAATCGGCGCTGCGCCTTGTCTTTGCCGGGAAAGCGGCGAATTTCCTGGGCAATACGATCGCCCCGCCGCCCTTTCTCGCTGCCTTTAATGGCACCACCAGCTCGACCGAATCCGATCTGAACGCGCACAGCGTCGCGGCGTTCGCGCAGGGCATTTGGCACCTCGATCCCAAGCTCGCGCTGACGCTCGGTGTGCGCGGCACGTATGAGCGCAAATCCGGCGTGATCGATCGTTCGGCCAATGCCGCGCAGCCAAGCTATCATCAAGCGCTGGCGGTTGAGGAAGTCGATCCCTCGGGCACGCTCGCGCTTAGCTATGCCTGGTCTCCCGCCCTCCATCTGTATGCAAGCTATGCGCGCGGGACCAAGGCTGGCGGGATCAATCCGATTGTCGCGACGGCGCAGGACGATCAGATCGTGCGGCCCGAGCATGCCGACAGCTTCGAGCTTGGCCTGAAATCCACCGCGTTGCGTGGGCAGATCCATTTCGACCTTGCGCTCTTTTATACGCGCATCGGCGATTATCAGGCGACGCTGAACCGCTTGTTCGGGGCGATCCTGACGAATGTCGGGCGCGTGTCGACGCGGGGCGTGGAAGTGGAGGCCCGTTGGCGGGCAGCACCGGCCTTCGAACTCGCCATGACGGCGGCATACAATGATGCGCACTATGACAGCTATCGCACCGCCCCGTGCCCGCCCGAGGCGGCGGGCGCGACCGCTTGCGACTTGAGCGGTGCTCCGTTGGCGGATGCGCCCCGCTGGATCGTGAACGCATCGGCACAGTATAGCCGCCATGTGCGGGCGATCGGGCTGGCATCGATCGGGTTCGACTATGGATACCGGTCATCCTATTTCGGCAATATCGACAATAGCCTGTATTCGCGGTTGGGAAATGTCGGCATCGCCAACGCGCAGCTCGGTTGGACGAGCGACCATTCCGGGACCACCGTGCAGCTGTGGGTCAAGAACCTGGCCGATATCCGCCATCTTGAAAGCTACCCACTTGGCGGGGCGACCCTGTATGGGGCCTATTTCGGCACGATCGGCCAGCCACGGTCAGCCGGGCTGACGGTGCGCCAGCAGTTCTGACTGCGGCCGAGCCTGCGATGGCACGACGCATTTTTTTAAAGGCACCTGTCATGGCGACGTCATTGCCGTGTGGTGACAGCGGCGGGGCTTATCCAAGCGCCCGCCGCCCGGTGGGAAGCTGTCAACGAGAAGGTGCATGATGGTGTTTAGACTCGTTGCCGGTTTGCTGGCGGCGTTGTGCGCGATCGGACCGGTTGCCGCGCAGGCACCGGACCAGCGCCTCAACGCGATGCGCGTGCTCGGTTCGCACAATTCCTATCGCCCCGAATTGACCGAGCAGGCGTTGGCGGAGCAACGGCGCATCCTGGGCGTCGAATCCCCGGGCGTGGAATATGGTCACCCGCCGATTGCGCGGCAGCTCGATCTCGGGCTGCGCCAAGTCGAATTCGATCCAGTTGCGGACCCATTTGGCGGTCTGTTCGCCGCGCCTTATGTTGGCGACGCCGCCAGCTTTGCGGCGATGCGCCGGCCCGGTGCCAAGGTGTTGCACGTGCCGTTTGTTGACCGGCACAGCCTGTGCCTGACGCTGGACGCCTGTTTCGCTGAAGTCGCGGCGTGGTCACGGGCACATCCGGGGCACACGCCGATCACGGTGCTGGTCAATGCCAGCGACGGGCAGGGCGACAATCCGATCATGCCGCAGTTAATGCCCTTCGACGCAAAGGCTTTGGCGGCGATCGACGCCAGCGCGCGCGCGATTTTCGGGTCCGCCCGCCTGATCACGCCCGATCAGGTGCGTGGGCATTGGCCGACCTTGCGCGAGGCGGTGTTGCATGGCGGCTGGCCGGGGCTGACGGCGGCGCGGGGCAAGGTGCTGCTGGTGCTCGACACCAATGATCGCGTGCTCGACGTCTACCGGCATGGCCATGCGGCATTGCGCGGCCGCGCGATGTTCGGCACCTATCCCGAAGGCGATGCGGAAGCCGCCATCCTCAACATACAAAATCCGGTTGCGGAGGAAGAGCGCATTCGCCGGGCGGTCGCGCAGGGCTTTATCGTGCGCACCCGCGCCGATTCCGACACGGTCGAGGCGCGGCGCGGGGACTATCGCCGGTTCCAGGCGGCGTTGCGGTCGGGCGCGCAGATCATCAGTACGGATTATTATCCGGGCGCGCCCGATCCGCTGCATCTCGGCTTTACGGTGCGGCTGCCATGATGCGCGGCATGACCCTGGCGATTGCCGCGCTCGCGCTTCTGTTGGGTGCAGGCGGCGCGGCCGTCGCGCGTGCCCGTCCGCAGTTCACTGTGGAAAAGGTGGTATTGCTCTACCGCCACGGCGTGCGCGCACCGTTGGATACGGAGGCGGCGATCGATGATCTTGCGCATGCCCCCATGCCGGCCTGGCCCGTCGCCCCAAGCATGCTGACCCCGCGCGGTGCGGAAGCGCTGCGGCTGATCGGGGCGTGGCGCAGACGGCAGTTCGTGCAAAGCGGGCTGTGGCGCGGGCAATGCCCGGGCCCGCGCGATCTGACGATCTGGACCAACACCGCCGCGCGCACCATCGCCAGCGGCGCGGCGCTCGCCAACGGCCTGGCACCGGGATGTGCCGTGCCGATCGGCCATCTCGCGGACGGGCAGACCGATCCGCTGTTCGAACCGCTGCATATCAGCCCGCTGCGCTTTGACGGTGCAGCCGCGCTCGCCTCGATCCAGGCCTATACCGGTGGCGTGGCCGCCATGACCGCGCGCCATATCGCGGGCTTGCGAGAGATCGCCCATGTCATCGGCTGCGACCAGGGTGCTGCGCCGTGCGATCTGGCGGGCGTGCCGGCCGAGGTTCGCGTCGCCGATGACGGCCGCGATATCGCGCTGACCGGGCCGATCCGCCGCTATTCCGGCACCGCCCAGATCTTGCTGCTCGAATATCTGGAGGGGATGCCGATGGCACACGTCGGCTGGGGGCGGACCAGTCCGGCCGCGGTTACACGGCTGGGCGCGCTCCATGCCGCGCTGTTCGATGTCTATGCGCGGCCGCCTTATATGGCGGCGCGGGTCGCGGGGCCGTTGGCGCTGCGGATCGCGGCGACCCTGCGCGATCCTGGCGCGGCCAAAGTAAGTATCTTCATGGGCCACGACACCAATGTCGCGGCGCTATCGGCCGTGCTGGGCGTGCGCGTGGCGGCGCGCGGCTATGCTGCGGGGGATCCGCCACCGGGCGGTGCGCTCGGGATCGAGGTCCTGCGCGATCGGCGCGGGCGACGCTGGGCGCGGCTCTTCTTCGAAGCCGCCGATCCGCAGCAGATCCGGCACCTCGTCCCATTCTCCGGCAAGGAGGCACCGGCGCATCGGATTTTGGTCCTGCCGTCCTGTCGTGGGATCGGTGCCGCCATCAAGCAGCGTGGTCTCTGCCCCTTGGCCGAAGTGACCCGGTTGATGGAACAAAACGCCGTCGGTTAGGGCACCGCCCGGACGCCGTTCGCAAACAAGCGGCGTCATCCTTAAGAATGATTAATTTTGTAACGACACCGTAACGAATCTGACGCGGCGTTGCACCCGCGCTGACACAACCCCCTGTTAGGCGGCCCCGACCGATCGGCTTTGTACGTCGGTCGGACCAAAAATCATCCATTGGGGGTCGTTGTGAACCATTGTCGTTTTACGTTTAAATCCATGCTGATCGCATCGGTCTTCGCGATGCCGATCATGGCGCACGCGCAAAGCACCAAGCCGACCGATGCCGAGCCGGAGACGACGGGCACCAAGACCATCGTCGTCACGGGCAACCGCAAGGTTGCGCAGACCACAGCGCAGGAACAGGTGGCCTCGCCCAACGCGATCGCCGTGCTGTCGCCCGAGACGATCGAGCGCGCCCCCGATGTGAACATTGCCGAAGCCCTCGCGCGCTTGCCCGGCGTGTCCGTGTTCAACGGCGGCCAGGGCAACACCAACAGCGTGTTCGTCGATATCGCCGGTCGCGGCCAGGGCAATTACGTCTCGCTGCGCGGGATGGCGGCCGAATATAACATCAACCTGATCAATGGCGTCGAAGGCGCGCAGGGCATGCCGTTCAGCCGCCAGGTGCCGCTCAACCTGTTGCCGCCCAGCGGCATGCACCGCGTGGTCGTCAACAAATCCTTCCTCGCCACCGAAGACGGCGGCGCGATTGGCGGCTCGATCGATTTCCGCACGCCGACTGCGGCGGATTTCGAGAACAGCTCGGCGCTCAACGTATCGGTCACCGGTCGCATCAACACGCGCGCGCGCGATTATGGGCAGAAGTCCGACGGTGAGACTGCCTCGCTGGAAGTCGCGCACGGCTTTGGGGAGTCGAAGGCCTTCACCATTTACGTCGGCGGTTATTATGACCGCTCCAACTTCACCAACACCATCATCGACGGTGTCTATCCGGCGGCGACCAACGGCCAATGGGCCTATGCCAGCCAGAATAAGGACGGCACCAGCGCCTCGGGTCTGTCGCCTGCGCAGAATCTCACTTCCACCGGGGTGAATGCCGGGTTCACCCAGGGCACCAACCAGCGCTACGGCGGCAGCCTCTCGCTCGATTGGACCCCAAGCGACACCCAAAGCTGGTATCTGCGCGGCACCTATGCCCAGAACGAGATCACGCAGAATTCCTATTATGCGCAGATTTACGGCGACAGCGTCGGCCAGACCCAGATCGGCACCAGCGGTGTCTATGCCCCCAGCATCGGGCAGATCCGGCCACGCTATTACTTCACCACTTCGCCCGAACAGGCGTTGCTGGCGACCGCGCAGTTCGGCGGCAAGCTGAAGCTCGGCAAGCTGACGCTGCAGCCCAATGTCTTCTTCAGCTATGGCGAATATAACGCGCCGGACCATCAGGAAATTTCCGCGCGCAAGCCCAATAGCGGGACCGCGATCCCCTATAGCGGCTCGACCATGTTCACCTATCAGAACGGCATCCCGCTGCTGATCGGGTCGGCGGCGCAATATGCCTATATCAACGACATCGCCAATTATAACGCGCGCCGCTCAGGCGATCTTTCGGCCGAATTCAGCCATCAGAGTAAATATGGAGCGAAATTCGACGCGGATATCGATGTTGATAGCGGCTTCCTGAAGACAATCAGCTTCGGTGCCAAATATCGCGATGCGTATCGCAAGCACACCTATAACGATTATTACACGCCGCGCGTATACAACGCGGCTGGCGCTGAGGTGAACTGGACGACCCTGGGCATCTTCGGTGGCACCGTGGGATCGATCGTTCCGGGAGTTTACAATTTCGCCGCGCCCTTGATCAACCGTGGTGCGCTCGACCAGGTGTTCAACAAAGCGATCCTTGCGACCTACGGCTCTTTTCCCGCCGCCGATGACAGTTGCAATGATCCCAATCCCGCGATCAAGAACGTCAACAACCAGAATTGCAACACGCAAACCGGGCATGAGCGGATCACCTCGCTCTACGCTATGGGGACGTTCGAGACCGGTCACGCCGAAATTCTGGCGGGCCTGCGGTATGAGCATACCGGCATCACCAATACCTTCTGGGTGCTGCCGACCGACGGGACCGGTGCCGAAATTGCGGGCAACTTCGCCTCGAGCAAAACGACCTACGACAAGGTATTGCCGAGCCTCGCGCTCAATTATCGTCCAACTTCGGGCAGCGTCTATCGGCTGTCGGTCTCGCGGTCATATGTTGCGCCGTCGTTCTTCCAACTCGCCGGTGGCCAGCGCATCAATCGCTCCAGCGGCGGTGCCGAAGCGGGCGGCACCACCTCGATTACCAAGGGCAATCCCAATCTGAAGGCGCTCGATTCCACCAATGTCGATGCGTCCGCCGAGTTTTCGAGCGCTAAAACGTCAGGGTCGATCAGTGCCTTTTACAAGCACATCGAAAACTTCACTTATTCGCGGGTGAACAGCTTCACCAATGTCACCAGCTCGAAGGAAAATGGCTCGACCACCATTTCGCAGCCGGTCAACGGTGGCGCGGGCGATGTCTACGGGCTGGAACTGGCTGCTTCGACCGTGCTTGATCCTGCGGCCAGCATTCCAGGCCACTTCATCCTGTCGGGGAACGTTACGCTGGAAGGATCGAGCGTCGATCCCAAGGGCGGCTTGTCGAGCAACGAACGTCTGCTCAACCAGCCGAACCTGACCGGCAACGCGCAATTGTCCTATGTGCTGGGTACGTTCCAGGCCGATCTGTCGTATCGCTATATCGGGTCCTATGTGTACCAATATGCGGTGATTGACGGGAAGAGCGACCTCGATGGCTGGGTGCGCGCCAACAGCCAGCTCGATCTGCACGTCGGCTATCGCTATGGCCGCGCCAAGCTCGAAGCTGCTTTGTCGAACCTGACCAATCAACGCAGCTACTATGCCACGATCGGGCGCAACAGCTCGACGATCGGGTCGATCGTGGACTCGGGCCGCACCGCGACGATGAAGGTTTCCTACCAGTTCTAACGTGAAAAGGGGTTCTACTGACGGACCCTAGCAGGAACGGGGCAAGTCGGCGGTCTTCTGGCCGATCGGCTTGCCCCGTATCCGCAATTGGCGCGGATGGATTTCCGCAGTGTAGCGCACTCTGCGCGTATAAAGCGCTTAATATTCATAGACTTTATGTGCGACATTACATGGTGCACCGCACCATGATACGCGATCTGCGTTCAAATTTTCGCGGTATCGCCCATTACACTTGCGTACACACCCGCCTTGGTCGCATTATTTGCAGGCCGCAGTGTATCGAGCGGATTCAAGTAGCGTCGCGTACCTTTGTTTCTTGTCCTGTATAATCTTAACAAAACAAGGAGAATCAGTATGTCCGACCCTTTTATCGGCCAGATCATGCAGGTCGGCTTCACCTATGCACCATTAGGTTGGCTGCAATGTGCCGGGCAGATTTTACCGATTTCGCAAAACCAAGCGCTGTTTGCGCTGCTCGGCACAAATTTCGGCGGTGACGGCGTCAACACCTATGGCATTCCAGATGTCCGCAGTCGCGTCATGGTCGGCACGGGCCAGGGGCCTGGCCTGTCCAACTATATTGTTGGGGAAACGACCGGTGACGAAAACAACGTGCTGACCCTCAGCAACCTGCCCCAGCACAACCACACGGCGGTGTTTCATGGAACAGCAGGGGCGACGACGGCATCGGGCACCCTCTCGGTCCTGACCGCAGCCACGACCACGCAAGTGACGAACGCTCCAGCTGCCGGAAGTCAGCTTAGCAACGGGTTCCCCAATAGCGGCCCGGGCGCGGTTAAAGTGTATGCGCCCGCCGGATCCGGCACGACCGCAGTCAATATCGGCGGGCTCACGGTGACGGGTGGTTCCTTCACCCCGCAGGGAACGGTCACCACGGGTTCAACGGGTAACAACTTCCCTGTGCCCAACATTCAGCCATCGATCGGCATCTTCACCATCATCGCGACTTCTGGCATTTGGCCGACGCGCCCTTAACAAAAGGTCGCCTGATACAGTCGGGGCTGACCGGGCCTCGGCTGTAACTGGCTTATGGCAATGGGGTAGGGGCCGCCCTTGCCACAATCGAACTCATAGGTTTCATCGAGCAGATAGACGGTTTCGGGCGATTCGAAGATGAGCGTAAAGGGTTCGCGGAAGTGGTTGACCAAATGGCTTTTGCGGTCGATCTGCAGCAGCCGCACTTCAACGGGTTCAGGCACCGTCAACACTCGCACCGCTTTGCCCACCCAAGGCTCAAAATCCTCCGCCGCCGGCAGTTTCATTGTCTTCCCCCTATGCGTTGCTTTGTCGCCACTGCGATTGCCCCTGCAATGGTAAAGCCTGCAAAGACGGGCGCAACCATTCAAACGCGCATTGATCGCCCATTGCCGCGTTTTCCCGATCCGCGCGCCGCGCCGCCCGCGCTGACGCCGATGCTGGCGGCAGCGGGGGTACGGCTTCGGGCGGCGGGGCGCGACGATCTTGGCTTTCTCCGCGCGCTGCACCGCACGATCAGCGCGCCCGATTTCGTGCTGGCATCATGGGGCACCGAGGCGCGCGAGCGTATCATCCGCGAACAGTTCGACCTGCAGCATCGCCATTTTCTGAAAGCCTTCCCGCGCGCCGACTATTGGATCGTCGAGCGCGTGGAGGGCGATTCGGTGGTGCCGATCGGGCGCTATTATCTGGATCGTCACGGTCCCGTGTGGCGCGCGCTGGAGATGAGTTTTCTGCCGAACAAGCGCGGCTTCGGCGTGGCCTTGCTCCGTTGGACGAAGACCTTGCTCGCCGCAGCGGGCGGCCAGGGATTTGATTTGCATGTCGCGCATTCCAACACCCGTGCGCGCGATTTGTACCTCAAGCTCGGTTTTCGCGACGTCGACCCGCCGCTCGATTTCCACCAGCGCATGCTGTGGGTGGCGGGTTGAGCGGACCGGGAAAGATGAGCGGCTATTGTTGCGGATGGCGTTGATAGGGCGCAAGGTCTTGCTCTACGCATGCAGGCAGGGCCTAGGCGGCGTGGATAAATTCAAAGATATAACCACATAACGGGCAGCCGCAGGATGGTGCTAGGCGGTCGAGAGGGCGATATGGATAAAGATATGGCTCGGATTTTGGCCAATGGTGGGACCGCTGCCTCCCGTGAATTGGTGCGGTTGTATGATATTTTGAAGCATAATCTGCCGGAAGATACCGATCTTCGGAAAGGCATAGCAGCGGCGCTCGCCGAAATAGGGCTGCTGGTTATTCAACCAGCGTTTGACGCTTGGCCGGAGTTGCAGGAAGAATTTGAGCTTCGGCTGAACAAGTATGGCGTAACCACCTGACCGATACCGTTGACGTCGGGCGATCCTGCAATGGAGGTCGCGCCCGGTGCGGATGCCCTCCGCACCCATGGTCCGACGGCGGTTGAATCTCCGGAAACGATAGCTATCAATATCGCATTGCCGTTACGGTGCGATCGTGAGAAGGTCGCAGGCGGGTGAGCGCGGCGGGAGAGATGGGTTGAGCAATCATCGCAAGCCGATGCAGGAGCGGTCGCGCAAGACGTATGAGCTCCTCCTCTCGGCCGCGGAATCGCTGCTGGAGGAAGTTGGCATCGAGCGGATTTCGAGCAACCTCATCGTCCAGCGCGCCAAGCTGACCTCCCCCGCTTTCTATCGATATTTCGATGACAAATATGCGGTGATCGAGGCGCTGGCGGAACGACTGATGCAGCGCCAGAACGAAGCCCTGACGCGCTGGATCGACCGCTATCGGGATGCCGGATACGATACGTTGGTCGACCATGTCGAAGATCTGGTTCGCGAAATGGACGCGATCACGGGGCAGCAGCCGGGCGCGATCTGGATCATGCGGGCGCTGCGCGCGGTGCCGAGCCTCGCGCATATCCGCCTCGCCTCGCATCATTTCGTCACCGATCTGATGACGGATGTGTACGCAGCCTATCTCCCTGGCATCCCCCGCGAGCTGATCCGCCGACGTACGCGGCTGGCGGTGGAGATCGCCTATTCGGTCGATGAAATGCTCAAGGAAGAGGCCGGTTCGCGGGAACACGTCTTTGAAGATCTGACCTATATTTTTCGCTCGCTTTATTATCACCCCGATTTGGGAAGGGTGCCCCCGCCGCGCGCCGCCACCGAGGCGTCCGACCTCGCCGCGTCGATCCAGGCCTGAAGGGACAATTCGCGACCTGTCATAAAAACGATACCAAAGACTATCATATGCGCGTCGATACGAATCATTCGGGGCGCACAATGATCCATTCCCTTGTTCATCGATCGGCGCTGGTCGCCACCTTGCTGGCTGGCACCGCGATCGCCACGCCAGCGCTGGCGCAGCACAACGCAACCGCCGATCAGGCTATGCCGACGCAGGAGGAACCGGATAAGACGCGTGTCGCCGATGGGGATGACATCGTCGTGACCGGTCGGGCGGGCACGTCGCACCAGCGCAAGGTCGAGACGAGCTATGCGATCTCGACGATTTCGGACCAGGATCTGCGCATCCGCGCCCCGATCGGTGTTGCCGAGGCGCTCAAGCAAGTGCCCGGTTTCTATAGCGCGCCGACCTCGGGCGAAGTCGCCGGCGGCGTGCGCGTGCGCGGTATTCCGAGCGACGGCTATCAGACCGTCGCCTTGCTCGAGGACGGTATCCCGATCCAGGGCGATCCGGGTCTCGGCTGGCTCAACGGCGACCAGTCGCTGCGCATCGACCAAAGCGTCGAGCGGATCGAAGTGGTGCGCGGTGGGCCGTCGGCGATCTTCTATTCGAATGCGCCCGGCGCTGCGATCAACTTCATCACGCGAAAAGGTGGCGATACGCTCGAAGCGCTCGCGCGTTACGAAGCGGCGAGCTACAATTCGCACCGGGTCGACGGGTGGATCGGCGGCCCGATCGGCGCGACCGGGTGGCATTTCTTCGCCGGCGGCTATTACCGGGCGTCGGATGGTCCGCACAATTCGGGCTACACGCAGGACCGTGGCGGGCAGTTCCGCGTCAACCTTTCCAAAGAGTTTGAGCGCGGCGGAATCAGCTTCGGCGTCAAGCGGATCGACGAGCGCGTCGGCTATTGGGGCGGCGGCATCTATCAGGCCAATGTCGACGGCACGCCGAGCAATGTCGTGGGCCTCGACAATAAGGTCGACAATGTCGTCGGCCCCGACACGCGCTATTTCAATTTCTTGACGCCGAACGGTACGGTTAAGTTCGACAATGGCATTGGTAGCAGCGTCAAGCTGACCCAGCTGAGCTTCCAGGCGCATTACGACATTACAGATAGCTTCAAGGTCGAGGAGAATGTCCGCTATCGCACGAGCTGGACGCAGCGGAACAGCATCACGCCTTACTCGGTCGCCGCGTCGGCCAGCGCGTTGGTAACCGGTGCCTTCGGCAAGCCCCCGGCAGGCACCAGCTATGCGCTGGTGTATCGCGACAGCGGCGCGGCGTTCGACCTTGCCAAGCAGAACGGCAACGGCCTGGCGTTGATCGATCTCGCGCGTACGCACACCGTGCCGCTCGACGAGTTCATCACCGATACTCGGCTGGTCGGCAAGGTCGATCTGTTCGGCACGCACAACCTGGCGTTCGGCGTCTATTATGCGCGCGAGCAGGAAGATTATAACGCGCTCAGCGCCGCCGTGCTGACCGACGTCAAGCCGCATGCCGAAGTGCTAGATGCCTATCTCGTCGATGCGAAGGGCAACAAGCTGTTCAAGATCAGCGACAATGGCGTCATTCAATATGGTGCCGAATATGCCAATGCGAGCGGCAGTTCGGACAATATCGCCGCTTACGCCAGCGACGAATGGCAGCTGACCAGCAAGTTCCGGCTCGAAGGCGGCGTGCGTTACGAGCAGATCAAGACGCGCGGGCAGGTCGAAGGCACCAAGAAGGTCAATCTCGGCCGGAGCCCGACGAGCGCCGATGACTCGGTCGGCGTCGGCACCGGCGTGTTCACGCCGTTTTCGCGGAAATACGATCATGTCGGCTGGACTGCGGCCGCCAATTATCAGGTCCGTTCGTTCTTCGGGGTGTTCGCGCGCTATACCGACACGTTCCGGCTTCCCGCCGTGTCGAGCTTCATCACCAACGCCAATGCGACCCCCGTCGTGCAGACGCTCAACATGCTTGAGGGCGGGGTGAAATATTCGCGCGGTAAGGTCGATCTCTACGCGACCGCCTTCCGCACCGTGTATAACAGCTACGCGATCAGCGATTATCAGAAGCTCGCCAATGGTCTGCTGTCGCCGGTCACGGTCTATGGCGATACCAAGACCACCGGCACCGAGATCGAGGGCACGTGGCGGCCGACCGATTGGTTCGATCTGCACGCCTCTTGGACGTGGCAGGACAATCGCTTCAGCAAGTTCGTCTACACAAACAGCGCCGGTGTGCTGACCGATTATTCGCACCACAAGGTCAACGGCGTGCCCGACAATACCTTCCGCATCACCCCCGGTTTGACGCTGTTCGACCGCAAGGTGCGGCTCCAGTCGGACGTCAATTATGTTGGTGCGCTCTATACCGATGTCGCCAACCAGATCCGGCTGCCATCCTATTGGTCGGTCGATTTCGACGCGCAATTCCAGATCACGCCCAAGCTGCAATTCGGGCTGATCGTCGCCAACGTCACCAATGCGTTCGGCCTGGTCAACGGCAACCCGCGCGCGGGGACGATCGACAACAGCCAGGCCGGACAGCCGGTCTATATCGGCAGCTCGCTCTACCAACGGAACTATCGTGGGTCGCTGACCTACCGCTTCTGAGGCGCGTGCGCGGCGTGACGCCCTCACGCCGCGCGCCGCTTTCGCTTTTCGAAAGGATCCTGCCGTGCGTGTTGGTCTCACCCTGCTGGCGCTTGTAATAGCGCAGACGCCGTTGCTGGCCGCTCCGGGCGATGCGCCGCGCATCGCGCCGGTTGCCAGCCTGACCGATGGCCAGTGGCTCAAGGGCGATCTCCACCTGCACTCGCGTCACAGCCAGGATTCCACCAACAATCCCGAAGCGAAGATCATCAAATTCGCCGAGGATACGGGGTTCGACTATCTCGCCATCACCGATCACGACAATCACGTCGCCGGTGACGTAGCGCACCACACCTGGAGCGACCCCGAATTCAAATCCAAGTCGGTGATCCTGCTCTATGCTGCGGAATGGACGACCGAGCGCGGCCATGGCAACGTCTTGTCGGCCAAGCCGTACGACCATCAGCGCCTGTACGACGTGCGCGATGCGCGCGATGCGAAGATCCTCGCGGTCAAGAAAGCGCTCGGCATCCACCTTTCGGGCAACCATCCCGCCGGCAAGGACCATTGGGGCTTCAGCTTCGACATGCTCGATTCGCTCGAAGTGTGGAATTCGGCGATCTGGCCCAACAATGCCGCCGCCATCATGATCTGGGATGACATGCTCAAATCGGGGCGCAAGCTGACCGGGCGGGGCGGTAGTGATTCGCATCACGGCACACCCGATACGCCCGAGCAGAAGACGTCCCACACGGGCGAGCGCAGCGCCAATTATGTCGGCACGCCAACCACCTGGGTGTTCGCGAAAACGCGCAATGCCAAGGGCGTGGTCGATGCGCTGACCAACGGCCGCGTGTCGATCAGCGCCAATCCCTATGACCCGCGCGTCGAGCTGCGCGCCGATCTCGACGCGGACGGGCGTATGGACATGATGATGGGCGACAATGCGCGCCCGACGGGACGGCCGGTCATGTTTCAGGTGCGTCTGGTCGGCGGTGGCGTGGCCGGTGCGGTCTATCACGTTCGCGTGATCAAGAATGGCGATCCGCTCGGCACCTATGACACCGACCCGGCTAGCAACGCCGTAAGCTTCGCCGACACGCCCGCCGCAAAGGGGCGCAGCTATTACCGGGTCGAGGTGGAAGGCCCGCAAACGCCCTATCCGCAAGTGCCGGTTTCGACCGTGCTGAGCGGCAAGATGATCGCGCTGTCGAACCCGATCTATTTCAACTTCGATCCCGACTTCTGACGCGCCGCAGCTTTTACCCACCCAAAAAAAGGCGGGAGCGGCCGTGCCGCTCCCGCCGAGGTCCCGAGGAGGGATTAGAAAGTCCCGCGCAACCCGACCAGAACCTGTCGACCCGGCTTATACTGGGTGAAGGTGTCGTTGCTGAACTGGAAATAGGATTTCAACGTCGCATCGGTGAAGTTCGCGACGTTTACCGTCAGTTGCGGCAGATTCTTGATGCCAAAGATCTTGTCGAGATCAAATGCTGACGAGAAATCGTACGACGTATAGTCATTGTTGAACAACGCCGCAGCCGGGATGCCGTTCTGCGCGGCACCGCTGCTTTGCGAACCGCGGCGGGACGTCGTCGAGACGCGCAACATCACGCCATGCTTCTCGTAATAGCCCGTGATATTGTAGGTGAAGGGGGCGACGCCATACGCGATCGCGGCACCCTTGCTCGTCTGGTCGACGATCGTTGCATTGGCGTTGAAGCCGAAGCCGGTCACGCCAATGTGCTTGGTCAGGAAATCGAGCGGCTGGACCCACTGGAATTCGAGGCCGTTGATCGTCAATTTGTCGGGCACGTTGGTCTGCGACGTAAGCTGGACCTGCGCCTGGGTTGGGCCGCCGCGCGAATTGAGCGCGATTTGCTGCGTCGGGTTCAGCGTGTCGTAGGTGATGCCGTATTGCGCCAGGAAGCTGAACGGCACCGTTGTGATATTGGTGGTGGTGAAGCCGGTGATCGACTTGCGGAAGGCGTTGACGCTGATCACCCCTTCACGACCGGTATAATATTCGAAGCCGAGATCGAGATTGGTCGACAGATAGGGCTTGAGCGCGGGGTTGCCGATCGTCGCTTGGTCGGCCGAGGGTGCGCCGAAGTTGACGCCGGGCAGCTGCGCCGAGGGGTCGGGCCGGGTCATGGTGCGCGACCCCGCGACGCGGACGACGGCATGCGCGCCAATGTCGTAGGCGAAGGTCGCGGCGGGCAGCCAGTTGCGATATTCGTTGCGCGTGGTCACGCTCGTCGAGATGTTCGGATACCGGCTGCCATCGGGCAGCGAGGCACCGCCGGCCAGCGTGTTGCGCGGATCCGGCAGCGACACCGTCCCCGTGATCGTCTGGATCGTGTCGACGAAACGCAGACCGGCATTGAAGCGCAGCGTGTTGCCGCCAAGCTCCTGCGAACCATTCAGCGTCGCGAAGGCCGACTTCACGACCTCGCGAATATAGCCGCCACTCGCGCCGGTGTTGGCCGCGCCGACGGTGGGTTCGTTGTCGTGGAACGACTGATAGTTGGTCGCATTGGCGAATTTCGGGAAGTCCACCGTGACGAAACCGGCCGGTCCCGGGATCAGATAGCTCGGGAAGGCGGCATTGGGCACGAGTGAGCCGCCATAAGTGACCGGGCCGGACAACCCGGCAGTCGATCCGGTGCCATAGCCGGGATAGGTCGGGTAACCGGCGGGTGCCGCGCCGGGTGCGTTCAGTCCGACGCACGACGGCTGTGTGTTCGGTGAGGGGACGAAGACGCTCGGGTTATTGCCGCAGACCGCATTCTGCCACGCCTGGCTGTTGTCGAAGCCCTGGATCAGGCGGGATACGTCGTCAAAGGCACCGCCGACCTTGAGGTTCAGCTTGGGGCCGCCCCAGGTCAGATCGGCGCGCGCGCCCTTGGTCTTGTTGATGCGCCGCTCGTCCGAGATGTTGACGCGGGAGCCTGCGTTCCAGCCGAAGTTCGCCGGGTTGTTGAGATCGATATTCGGCGTGATCACCGGGCCGTTATCGGTGTTGGCGTAGGTCACCGTCGTGCCCACGCCGAGCGCGGTGGTCGCGCCGACCGTCGGGCTTTCGCGGTGGAAGGTCGAGCGCGAGTAATTGCCCTGCGCCGTCAGCTTGAGCGTGTCCGAGATTTCCCATTCGCCGCCTGGATTGACGCTGAACAGCTTGGTCGTCTCGATATAGGGGCGGAATTCGTCGAAGAACTGCGCGTTGGCAAAGGTGCCGCCGGTGACCGAGCAGCCTGCGCTGCAATCGCTCTTGTCGAAGGTTTCGTTGAGTGGAATGATGGCGCTATTGCGCACGATCCACGCCATATCCTCGCGGATCAGATTGTTATGCTTATAGCCGTACAGGCTATCGACATAGAAATGCAGCGTGTCGCTCGGCCGCCATTCCACGCTGACGATCGCGTTGACACGGTCGCGCGTGCCCCGCTCGTCTGACGTACGCCCAAGCCGCGGCAGCAGTGCATTGTCGATCTGCTGGATCGTCGCACCGGGATTGTGGGCGAGCAGGAACGCCTGATCGATCACAGTTCCTGCTACGAGTCCGCCACCCGCGCCGACTGGTACGACCGCGGGGATCGTCCAGTTGCCGCCGCCGGTGCTGTTGCAGCCGGTCGCGGCACCGCATTGCGCGGCGGTCAGTGCTGGATTGGTGTAGCCGATCGTCTCGAAGCCGCGCGTATCGGTGAAAGAGCGCTGGCCCGACACGCCCGCCAGGATGCCGATCGTGTCATTGTGCCAGCTGCCGATCAGCGACCCACGGATGCCGAGGCGGTCCGCGTCGCCTTGCTTCGACCCTTGGACATTATACGCCAGGTAATTCTTGGCGCGGTCGAACGGCCGGGCTGAGCGCAGATCGACGTTACCGGCAGCACCGCCTTCGAGCAGATCGGCGGTATAGCTCTTGTTGACGGTCAGCTTGGTGAAGAGATCGGTCGGGAAAAAGCTGAGGTCGACCGAGCGATCGGTGCCCTGCGCGTCGGTTGCACCCGAAGAGGCGACTGCGATCGGCGCGCCGTTCAGCGTCACATTGGTGAAGTTGGAGCCAAGCCCACGGATCGCGACGTTGGTGCCCTCACCGGTAATGTCGCGCGTAATGGTCACGCCGGAGATGCGATTGAACGATTCGGCGATGTTGGTGTCGGGGAACTTGCCGATATCCTCGGCAAAGATCGCATCGGTGAAGCCGGTCGACGCCCGCTTGGCATTCGTCGAGAGCGCCAGGCTGTTGCGATAGCCGGTCACCACGATGTCCTCGGCGGACGCCGTATCCGGCAAGGTTTCTTGCGGGGAAGCCTGCTCGCCAGAGCGCGGCGGAACGGGCGTGGACTGCGCGAACGCGCCCTGGGCGCAAAGGCCGGAAAGAATGGTCGCTCCAAGAAGCGCGCCCCGTGTCAGGCGTGCGGCACCGGCGAGAAAGCTCATGTCAGATCCCCTTCCTAATTTTGCACGCGCCACGTTCTCCAGCGCTATGATTGCGCTACCATCTGGCGTGACAGGCGCAACCTGTCAAACACAAAAACACATTCTGTAAGGCCAATCGTTCAGATAATTGCACTGTGCGCCTTGCTGCGGCATGCTGCGGCATGCTGCGCGCGCGGACCTCGCCGCCCGTTTTGTGAGGATAGGGTGCCCCGCAGGGTAACCGAAAGGACGATGGGGAATTGAAGACCGTACGCCTCTATGCGGAAATCGCTCGGCAGATTGGCGGGCAAATTCTCGCTGATCAGTATCCGATGGGCACGCGTCTTCCGTCTGAACGTGAGCTCTCGGAGACCTTCAATGTGTCGCGCCCGACGATCCGCGAAGCGTTGATCGCGCTGGAGGTCGATGGCCTGGTCGACATCCGGATGGGGTCGGGCGTGTACGTTTCCGCAAAGACTCCGCGTGGCGGCAAATTTTCCGCGATCGGCGTGGGCCCGTTCGAGCTGCTGGAAGCGCGCCGCGCGATCGAGGGCGAGGCCTGCGCGATCGCGGCCACGCGAGTCGATGCGAACGACATCAAGCAGCTCAGAACGCTTTTCGACAATCTGGTGGCCGCGGGCGAAGATGTTGCGAAGGCCGAGGCGTTCGATCACCAGTTTCACATCAGCATTGCCAGAGCGACGCGCAACAGTGCCATTTCCGGCGCGGTCGAGGCGCTGTGGCAGGCCCGCCTGCGGTCGCCGCAAGAAAAGGCGCTGTCTCAAAAGGCGCATCGCGCCGGGGTAGGCCCGCGAATCGACGAACATTTCGCGATTTTCGAGGCGCTTGCGGCGCGCGATCCGGATCTGGCGCGCGCGGCGATGCGCACGCATCTCGACAAAGTGCTCGCGGCCTTGATCCAGGCCACCGAAGTGCAGGAGCTCGCCGAGCTGGATGCGACTCTCACCGCGCGCCGGCAGCGCTTCGGTTTGGCATAGGCTCCGTTACGGGAGTGGCCCTTACCGCCTTTTTGCTTCAACCTGCCTGACACACATCATTGACAAGATGATGCGCAATCTAGAATGGTAGCGCTATCGTAAGAACGCCACCGCAGAGCGTTCCTCCGCTTCTCCGAAGCGGCCGACAGGAAGGATGCCATGACCGGACATACCAGTCCTCGCGCAACACGCCCCTGCTTCGATCCTATGATCGGCGCGGCGACGGTCCTGTCGACCTGATTGCTGCAGCACGCCCCTTCCTCCCCCACTCGCACGGAAAGACCTCATGCCCAAGATTATCGATGCCAAGGTGATCGTCACGTCCCCGGGTCGCAATTTCGTCACGCTCACGATCGAGACCGAGGACGGCGTTTACGGGCTGGGCGATGCAACACTGAACGGGCGCGAGCTTTCGGTCGCGAGCTATTTGACCGACCATGTCATTCCCTTGCTGATCGGGCGCGATGCTCACCGGATCGAGGACATCTGGCAGTATCTCTACAAGGGTGCCTATTGGCGGCGCGGGCCCGTGACGATGAGCGCGATCGCTGCGGTCGACACCGCCTTGTGGGACATTAAGGGCAAGCTCGCCGGGCTCCCGCTCTATCAATTGCTGGGCGGCGCGAGTCGCGACGGCGTGATGGTCTATGGCCATGCCAATGGCGTCTCGATCGACGAGACGGTCGAGGTCGCACGCGATTATCAGCGGCAGGGGTATAAGGCGATCCGGCTGCAATGCGGCGTGCCGGGTCTGCCCTCCACGTACGGCGTGTCGAAGGACAAGATGTTCTACGAACCTGCCGATGCCGATCTGCCGACCGAAAACCTCTGGTCGACCGAGAAATATCTGCGCGTCGTGCCCGAGCTGTTCAAGGCGGCGCGCGAAGCGCTCGGCTGGGACGTGCATTTGCTGCACGACATCCACCACCGCCTGACGCCGATCGAGGCAGGTCGGCTCGGCAAGGATCTCGAGCCCTACCGCCCGTTCTGGCTTGAGGATGCGACGCCCGCCGAGAATCAGGACGCGTTCCGCCTGATCCGCCAGCACACCACCACGCCGCTCGCCGTGGGGGAGATCTTCAATTCGATCTGGGATGCCAAGCATCTGATCGAAAACCAGCTGATCGACTATATCCGCGCGACCGTCGTCCATGCCGGTGGCATCACGCATTTGCGCCGGATCGCGGCGCTCGCCGACCTGTACCAGATCCGCACCGGCTGCCACGGCGCGACCGACCTCTCGCCGGTGTGCATGGCGGCCGCTTTGCATTTTGATCTGTCGGTGCCCAATTTCGGCGTGCAGGAATATATGCGGCACACCCCCGAGACCGACGCGGTGTTCCCGCATGCCTATAGCTTCGAGCGCGGGATGATGCATCCGGGTGAGAGGCCGGGGCTTGGCGTCGAGCTCGACGAAGTGCTCGCTGCGCAATATCCTTACAAGCGCGCCTACCTGCCAGTGAACCGTCTCGAAGACGGCACGATGTATAACTGGTGACCGCCGAGCGGCGACCGCGCGGGAACGTCCGCTGGGTCATCTGCGGCCTGTTATTCGCTGCGGTGGTGCTCAGTTACGTCGATCGTCTCGTCCTGCCGGTGCTGAAACCCAGCCTGCAGGCACAATATGGCTGGAGCGAGCAAGGCTATGCCAATCTCGCCATCTGGTTCCAGGGTGCCTATGGCCTCGCTTATGTGCTGTTCGGTCGGCTGGTCGACCGCGTCGGCGCGCGGATCGGCTATGCGCTGGCGGTGACGCTGTGGACGATCGGCCACGTCGCACACGTGCTGTTCACCAGTACGCTCGGCATGGCATTCGCCCGGGTGCCGCTCGCGATCGGCGAAGCGGGAGCCTTTCCTGCGGCCCTCGCCGCGACGGGCGAATGGTTCCCCAAGTCCGAGCGCGCACTGGCGATCGGCATCTTCAACGCCGGGTCGAACGTCGGCGCGATCGTCACGCCGTTGATCGTGCCGGTGATCGCGATGACGTTCGGCTGGCGGATGGCGTTCGTCGCCACGGGTGCGCTGACGATCCTGTGGCTGATCGCCTGGCTCGGCTTCTATCGCCGCCCGCGCGAGCATTCCGCCGTCTCGGCCGAGGAACGCGCCTGGATCGAACGCGAGCCGGCCGAGCGCGCGCGACCGATCGCGTGGCGCAAGCTGCTCGGCCTGCGCCAGACCTGGGCCTATATGCTCGGACGCTTCCTGATCGATCCGGTGTGGTGGACCTTCCTGTTCTGGCTGCCCGATTTCTTCAATCGGCAATATCATGTGAAGATGCTCGACTTCGGACCGCCCTTGGTCGCGGTGTATCTGCTCGCCGATGTCGGTTCGATCGGCGGCGGCTGGTTGTCGTCGCGGCTGCTGTCGCGCGGCTGGCAGACGGGCCGCGCGCGCAAGACCGCGATGTTCGCCTGCGCCCTGTTCGCGCTGCCGATCGCCTTTGCCGCGCACGCGCCCACTCTGTGGACCGCGGTGCTGCTGATCGGCTTGGCCTGCGCCGCGCATCAGGGTTTTTCGGCCAATGTCTATGCGCTGCCGGGTGACCTGTTCCCACGCGGGCGCGCCGGATCGGTGATCGGGCTCGGCGGCCTGACCGGGGCGCTGGGCGGGATGATCATGGCGAAGTTTGCGGGCACGATCCTGGCAACGCTCGGCAGCTATCAGCCGATTTTCCTCGTCGCATCCTGCGCCTATCTGGTCGCGCTCGGCGTGATCCACCTGCTCGCGCCGCGTTACGCGCCGGTCGCGCCCGAGCAGATCGCATGACGCGCCGTGCCGCCATCCAGTCGGGAGACTTGCCGATGATCCTTCGTTCTCTGGCCACGATGCTGGCGCTCGCCGCCCCTGCGTTGGCGAGCGCCGCAACCGGCCACCCCTGTGCGACGCAATGGCATGCGAGTTGGGCATCGTCGCAAAAGGAGCCGGACCAGGCGGATACCGGGATCGCCGCCAAATTGCGCGATGCGACGCTGCGTCAGACGGTGCGCCTGTCGGGCGGCGGCGCGCGGCTGCGGATCCACCTCTCCAACCTTATCGGCACGGCCCCGCTCACGATCGACTCGGTGCATCTCGCCCTGGCCGAGGCGAGCGGGTCGGCGCGTGTCCGTGCCGGAAGCGATCACACGCTGTCGTTCGGCGGGCGCGCGCAGGTGACGATCCCAGCTGGTGCCGACTATGTGTCGGATCCGATCGCGTTTCCGGTTCCGGATCGCGCGACGCTGTCGATCAGCCTCCATCTGCCGCAGGCCCCAAGCGGGGTGACCGGCCACCCCGGTTCGCGCACGAGCAGCTACATCGCCGCCGGCAACCATTCTGCGGATGCGGCGCTCACCGGCGAACGTGTCCAGCATTGGTATTTCCTATCGGGCGTCGATGTCGTCGGCTGTGGCGGCACGATCGTCGCGCTCGGCGATTCGATCACCGACGGGCACGGCGCGACCACCGATGGCGACGATCGCTGGACCGACGTGCTCGCCACGCGCCTGCCGCTGGGCGGGGGCCTGTCGATCGTCAATCAGGGCATCGGCGGCAACCGCGTGCTACGCGACGGGCTCGGCCCCAACGCGCTCGCGCGGCTCGACCGCGATGTTCTGGCGCAGCCGGGCGTGCGCTCTCTGATCGTGCTCGAGGGCGTCAACGATCTCGGCGTGCTGACGCGCGACCATCCCGTCCCGGAGGCCGAGCATACAGCACTCGTCGCCGATCTCGAGCAAGGCTATCGCCAAATCGTCGCACGCGCGCATGATCGCGGGATCAAGGTGATCGGCGCGACGATTCTGCCGTTCGGCGGATCGGCTTATTATCATCCCGGCGCACCCGGTGAAGCCGACCGCGTCGCGATCAACCGCTGGATCCGCAGCGCCGGTGTGTTCGACGCGGTGGTCGATTTCGACGCGGTGATGCGCGACCCGTCGCGTCCCGAGCGACTGGCACCGGCGTTCGATTCGGGCGATGGCCTGCACCCATCCCCGGCAGGCTATGCGAAAATGGGCCAAGCGGTCCCGATCGCGCTTTTCCAATGAGGTGGTGTGGGGCCCGTATATCCCGGGTATCGGGCGCGTTTAGCCCCGCCGCGCGTGTGCGCCACCTGCAGCAAGGAGCCGCGTGATGTTGACGAGACGGGGCGTGGTCGGCGGTGCGCTGGCGGGCAGCCTGCTGGGGTCCCCGCTCGCTGCCGCGCTCCAGACCGATCGCCGCAGGCCGGGCTTCGACATCGCGTCTCCCGGGGATGCGATCACGCCGATCTTCGTCGATGCGGCGGACCTTCCCGGTGTGCGCCGCGCCGCCGCCGATCTGGCGGCGGACATCGGCCGGGTAACCGGAACGGACGCGCGGATCGTGCACGATCCGCGCGCGCTGCCCGATCGCGTCATCCTGGTGGGCGCGCTCGGTACCAGCCCGCTGATCGACCACCTGGTCGCAGCTGGGAAGGTCGCCGTCCATGACATTCGGGGCAAGTGGGAAGCCTTCCTGATCCAGACCGTCGCCAATCCCATGCCCGGCGTCAAAGAGGCGCTGGTCATTGTCGGCAGCGACAAGCGCGGCACGATCTACGGCGTTTACGACGTGTCGCGGATGATCGGCGTGTCTCCCTGGTATTGGTGGGCTGACGTACCCGTCGTGCGGCAAAGCCGACTGCGCATCGCCAACGGTCGGTATGTTCAGGATTCTCCCGCCGTAAAATATCGCGGGATCTTCCTTAACGACGAAGCGCCCTGTCTGTCGGGATGGACCGCCAAGACCTTCGGCGGAATGAACGCGGCCTTTTATGGGCGGCTGTTCGAACTGCTGCTGCGCCTTCGCGCCAATTATCTGTGGCCCGCGATGTGGAACAATGCCTTTGCCGTGGATGATCCGGCCAACGCGCCGCTCGCCGAGGACTATGGCATCGTCATGGGGACTTCGCATCACGAGCCGATGATGAAGGCGCATAAGGAGTGGACCGACCATCGCCAGCATTATGGCAATGGCGAATGGAACTATGCGACGAACGCTCCGGCGATCCGCGACTTCTTCCGCGAGGGCATCGACCGCAACGCGCATAACGAGGTCATCGTTACGGTCGGCATGCGCGGCGACGGCGACGTCGCGCTGGAGAGCAGCGGCAGCCTGCAGTCGGACGTGACACTGCTTGAAGGCGTCATCACCGACCAGCGCCGGATCATCGCCGAGGGCATGGGCAGGCCCGCCGAGCAGGTTCCCCAAGTGTGGGTCCTGTTTACCGAGGTGTACAAATATTACGATGCGGGCCTGAAGCTGCCGGACGACGTCACGATCATGTTCGCCGACGACAATGTCGGCAATCTCCGCCGCCTGCCGCTGCCGTCGGAGCGCGGCCGCTCCGGCGGGTTCGGCATCTACTTCCACATGGACATGCACGGCGGGCCGTTTTCATACCAGTGGATCAATTCGAACCCGCTGCCCAAGATCTGGGAGCAAATGAATCTCGCCTATCGCTACGGCGCGAACGAGATCTGGATCGCCAATGTCGGCGATCTCAAGCCGCTCGAACTGCCGATCGAGTTCTTCCTCGCCATGGCGTGGCGGCCGTCGGACGTTGGAAAGGACAAGATCGCTGGCTGGACGCACGCCTGGGCAGAACGCCAATTTGGACCGGAGCATGCCGCGGAGATCGCGCTGCTTGCCGCCCGCTACGCCAAATACAATGCCTGGCGAAAGCCCGAACAGCTCAAGCCCGACAGCTATAGCCTTGAAAACTATCGCGAGGCGGAGCGCGTTTGCGACGGGTGGCGTGAGCTCGAACGCCGCGCCGATGCGGTCAACGAGACGCTGCGATCCGACCAGCGTGACGCCTTTTACCAGTTCGTCCTCTATCCCGTGCGCGCCTGTTCGAACCTGACCCAAATGTATGTTGCGGCGGCGCGGAACGCCCGCTTCGCCGAACAGGGGCGCGCCAGCACAAGCGCGGAAGCGGACGAGGTGCGCCGCCGCTTTCACCGCGACCACGACCTGCGCGATTATTACAATCACACGATGGCCGGCGGCAAATGGGACCATATGATGGACCAGACGCATATCGGCTATTTCGACTGGTACCCGCCTGGTACCGACATCATGCCGCCGGTTGCCGAGATCGACCTCGATCCTGCCAACGGCTTTGGCGTCGCGGTCGACGGCAGCGCGCGGTCGTGGCCGGGCTATTATCTGCCGCCGGAGCTTCCCATTCTCGACAGCCTGACGCGCGAGAAAACCTTCATCGAGGTGTTCCCGCGCGGTGCCGGTCCGGCGTCCGTCACCGTGACGGCGGATCAGCCGTGGGTGGTGATCGAGGAAGGCAAGGCGTTCGGCGTCTCGACGCGGGATCGCCGATTCTGGGTCGATATCGACTGGAACGCGGTGAAGATCGGCCGATCAGAAGCGACGATAACCGTCGAGGGACACCAGACGGTCACGGTGCGTCTTACCGCACTCCGCGCGTCTGCGCAGCAGGAGCGCGAGGCGCGGGGGGCAGGCGGGGGGCTCACTGGCGCTTTTTCGCTCGCTGCGGCACGTTTCGATCGTTCCGTGGCGGCGCGCGGTGTCCGCTGGGAGCCCATCGCGGATTACGGTCAAGGCGACGCCGCGATGTCGGTCTTCCCGGTCGATGCCGAACCCTTCACCGATACTGCGAACGCGCCGCGCCTGGAATATGACGTCTTCCTCGGCGAAAGCGGCCCGTACCACATCGACCTCGTCACCGCGCCGACGCTGGAGGTCTATCCCGGACGGCACTTGGCGGTCGCGGTCGGCATCGACGATGCCGCCCCGGTCGCGCAGGCGGTGTTCACAGCGACGACGCGCGCGGCCCAGGATTTCCTCGGCGAACAGCACGCCGCAAATACCGCCGCCAATGCGCGGACGATGCGCTTCACGCTACCGGTCGACGCGCCGGGCCGCCACGTCCTGAAGGTCTTCATGCAGGACCCCACCATCGTCGTGCAGAAAATCATCGTGCACAAAAGCGCGCTCGCAAGATCGTATTTCGGCCCGCCCGCATGGGCGTCTGGTGGGCGTGCGGGTTCTTGAGAATCGCCCGTTCGACCTGTCTGGAACCGTCAAACACGCGCAGATGACATGATGACGTTCGCGGTTACCACCGGGCGGTCGCACCCAGCGCGGCGTCGGCAGTGAAGTTTGATGACTGGGCAGGGAAATTTACACGATAACGATGACGATAAAGGTTGGTCACGATCGCCGCTTCCCCGCAAGGAAACGATCGAAAAGTGTAAAGTATTCAATGATCAACAGGTAATGGCGGAGCGGGAGGGATTCGTACCCTCCTTTTCGCGGCCTATCAAATCCGCCGTTTTTGTGCTCTAAAGTCCTTGTAAAACAACGGCTTTCCTAAGTCCAATTGGATTATGCGGGTCGCAGCGGTTCGGAACGGATCGCATCAATCCGCGACTCAAACCCGGACGGAAACCCGGACTGAGCCTGTCGGCGGAGGGATCGGGATTCGAACAAAACCCGGACGGACCCGGACTGAAGCCGATGGAAGGACGAAGGAGGATTCGAATGTCTCGCGCAATGCACAAGCTGAGCGCCCGTCGCGCGGAAACGATCAAGACGCCGGGCTGGCATGGTGACGGCGGCGGCCTTTGGCTGCGCATTGACAACAGCGGCTCCCGGAAATGGGTATTCGCCTGGGAACGATCCAAACGCCGCCGGGAGATGGGGCTGGGCGCCGCCTCTGAGATAACGCTTGCGACGGCCCGCGAACTCGCTGCCGAGGCTCGTGCGTTGTTGGCGCAGGGACTTGATCCAATCGAAGAGCGCCGCGCGAAAGACCTCGAACAGGAGGCTTCCGTAGCCACCGACGATGCCGTGGACGACATTCCCGGCGTTCCTACCTTCGGCCAGTTCGCCGATACCTACATCGATGCCCACGAGGACGGTTGGAAGAATCCCAAGCATCGGCAGCAGTGGCGCAACACGATCAAGACGCATGCCAAGTCGCTTCTGAACAAGCCGGTCGACACGATCACATCGGACGATGTGGTCACCGTCCTTCGCCCAATCTGGCGCAAGGTTCCCGAGACGGCCGGTCGCCTGCGAGGCAGGATCGAGAACATCCTCGATGCGGCGAAGGCGTCCAAGCATATCGTCAGCCCTTGGGAGAACCCTGCTCGGTGGCGCGGCAATCTGATGCATCTCCTGCCTCGCCGGCCCAAGAAATCCCAGGTCAAGCATCACGCAGCCATGCCCTATGATGATCTGCCGGATTTCATGGAAAAGCTGCAACGACGCCCCGCGACTGCGGCGCGGGCACTCGAACTCACGATCTTGTGTGCGACCCGGACCAACGAAACGCTGAAAATGACATGGTCGGAACTCGATCTCGAACTGGCCGTGTGGACCGTGCCGGGCGATCGGATGAAGATGGGCATCGAGCATCGCGTGCCCTTGCCCGGCAAAGCCGTCGAGCTGCTCAAGGCACAGGCAAAAACCTCAAATCAGGCACCCGATGCCTATGTCTTCCTGGGCCAGAAGCCGGGTAAGCCCTTATCGCAGATGGCGATGACGATGGTCCTCCGACGGATGAACCTCGGACATTTCACCGTCCACGGCATGCGGAGCTGCTTCCGCGATTATATGGGCGACATGACCGATCATCCGGAGTCGCTCGTCGAGCAGGCGCTGGCCCACCAGATCGGCGACGAGACCACCCGGGCCTATCGCCGTGGCGACGCGTTCATCAAGCGGCGTTCGCTCATGCAGGAATGGCAGGACTTCCTGCTGCCGGCCCAGAAGCTCAATGCCCGCGCGAAGCGCAACAATGCTGGCCGCGCAGACACTGAGACCGCGATGCTGCAAGCCGCCTGATCGATAATCATTTTGCCCGGGAATCGCGAACGACGCCCGCGATCCAGGCATCGACCTCGCGCTCGCTCCAGCGTGCCGCAGCGGCGGTGATCTTGCATGGCTTCGGGAAGCGCCCCTTTCCGATCATGGCGTAGATCATGGTCTTGCCCAAACCTACCCGATGGCGAACCTCCGCCAGCCTGAGCAACCTCTCCGGCTGCGCTGCGTCGGGTTCGACGTTCATTTGCGCCGCTCCGCGAGCCCTTCACGCGCCTTTGCGAAACCGCGATCACTCGCGAGGAAGGCGGCGAGCATGTGCGGGACCAGATCGGCAATTGCCTGCTCGTCGCCATATGCTTGCTGGTAGATCGCCGCGTAGTCCGCCAAGGCCAAATGTAGGTCTGGTGCTATGCTGACGGTCAACTTGATCGGCGTCCTGTCGGGCAGTCGAGGAAGCTTGAGATCTGCCATATCAGGTTCCTAATCCTTCCAGGGTGCCAGGATGAGATCGCGATGCACGACCAGCCTGACCGGGGCGCCGGGGCGGATCGTGATCGTCGGCTGGATTTGCAGGTTGCGGGACGTGATCTGGTCACCGGCGCGCGACACATTCTGCTGCGTGGATTCGCGGATCGCCTGGACGAGATCGCTCTCCCCGCTGAACGTCACGTTCGCGCCCACGCCCAACAAGGTCGAGATCGCGACGCCCTTCAGCAGCGTCCAGGTGTGGAAATCGACCTTATCGGCGAGCCCGGCATAGCCCGACGGGTCAGTCGCTGGCACATTATCGAGCCGGATCGAACTGCCGTCCGGCAAAATGATCCGCTGCCACACGACCAGTGCGCGCTTCTGCCCGAAGGCGACCACGCTGTCGTAGCTGCCAATCAGTCGCGCACCTTGGGGAATGAGAAGAATGCTGCCCGTCGCGCTGTCGAACACCCGCTCCGTCACCTGAGCAGTGACGAGACCGGGCAGGTCGGACCTGAGCCCGGTGATCAGGCTGGCGGCGATAACACTACCGGCGGACAGCATGTCAGGCGACGCTGGTTGGCTCAATCGATGCTCGTTTACGTCGCCGCCGGTGTCGCGCGCAGCAACGAAGTCGGCCTTGTGCTGCTGGGCATTGGGATCGCGATCTGGATCGATTGCGAGCCGAGCCTCCTGCGCAGGCGGTGCCGGGGGAGACGACGGTGCCGCATCGGCGCCGCGGGTCGGATCGGCGCGGTTGCCGGATTGCACCAGCAATCCCGACTCGCGTGCAGCCTTCAGTTCCGAAGCACGACGATCGCGCTCGGTCGCGGCGGCCTGGTCCGCGCGAGCAGCCTCGCCGCCAATCGGCGCGATGCCCATCGCACGCTGATGATCGAGGATCGGCCGGCCGAGATCGCCCGGCAATGGCGGTCCGAGCTTGGGCACGTCGCCATAGCTCCCCGGCAGTCCGCTCAGTGTATCAGCCGGCGCTTTCGCCACGACCGTCTGGTCGTCGGCTTGTCCAGCGAGGTGCAATGCGGACGGCCGCAGTGCAACCCACGCGGTCGCGATCAGGCTGACGGAGCCGAGCGCCGTGATCGCCACGACAGCGCCCCGCTTGAAGCGGATCGCCCGCGCCGGCTGGGCGCGAAGCGCCAGCGTTTCCGGGTCCACCTTGCCCGTTGCGGTGGGTGTCTCGAGTGCAGGTGCCGTCTCGACGGTCATGATCCCCTCCGCTTGGGCGCGCCTTCCGCGAACCGGCTGATGCGGACAATCTGCTGGTGCTTCGTGCCGAGGCGAAGTTCGGCGACGTCGAAGATGCGATCGACGACATAGAAGCGGCCCTTCACGCGATAGTTGACGAGCTGGGCCTCGCCTTTCTGGTCCACCAGGAAGATCGGCGGCGCCTCGCCGACAGCCAGCGTTGCGGGGAACTCAATGAAGGTCTGCCGTCCGTCGTCGAATGCGCGATACGGCCGCCAAGCCGGTCGATCGCCCGATACGGCATAATTAAAGTGAAGTTGCTCGACCTCGATCCCGGTCGCAACTGGGGCCGCCGCCTCGGTCGCTACGGCGGCGCGCTTCAATGCGATCAGCGCATCCTGGGGATAGGTCCAGGAGAGCGCCGCCATCGCAGTCTTCATCATGCTGGTCAGCGCAATATGATAGCTGCGCCGGTCGGTGGTGATGACGAGGTTGGTGGAGAGGCCGGCGCTGAACGGCTTCACCAGTACATGCGTCCGCTTCTCAGCGCCCGATCCGCTGGTGGTATCGCCGATCACCCAGCGCACTGTGTCGCCGCTAGCCACGGCGACCAGCGCCTCGCCCGGTTGCAGGGCGATGTCGGTCACCCGCTCCGGGGCGGTGATGACATGATAGATGACGCCGTCGGCGAACGGATAGACCTGCACGGCGTTGATGAAGCCTTGCGCGACCGGTTCGATTGTTGCCGCGCGGTTGGCGACGGCGACCGGCGCTGCTTCGCGCGAGGTGTTGGGGATCGGCGAGGTCGCCCCTGCGCTGCCAGCGGCAAGGATGAGGCAAGGCGCCAGCAGCGCGGTGGCTGCGAGAGTGCGGGTCATGGCTGGGTCTCCGTATTGACGGTCGGTTGAGCGGCGAGGTTCCGGTCGAGCGGCGAGCCGAGCGGCAGGTTGCTGGGCGGAGCCGCGGGGCGCGCGGGAGCAGTCGACGCCGCAGGCTCGAGTTCGCGGCTCCAGTCGATTGCGTCGACGTAGATACCGAGCGGGTTCTTCCGAAGCGTGTCGGCCGACACCGGCGGCTTTGTCAGGATCGTCAGGATGCCGGTCCAGTGAGAGGTACCTGCCGCGCTCCCACGCTCATAGGCCGTCTCGGTCCATTTGACCTGAAAGGAGCGATCCGATGCGCGGACAACGCTGGTCACCTGGACCGACACGGTCCGCTCGCCGATCCTGGCGAAGGGGTCGGCGGCCCGAGCATAGTCGCCAAGGAACTGGCTCCCTCGCGTCGTTGCGAAGTCATACGCCGACAGCCAGTCGCGGCGCATCAGCACCGGATCGAGCGAGACCCCCCGGACATTCTCGATGAACTTCGCCAAATGCCACGCGATCTGGGGATCAGTCGGGTGATAGCCCGCTTCGGCCTCGGTCACGGCCCGGGCTTCGCCGAGCCGATCGACCTCGACGACATAGGGCGTGACCCTGCTCTGCAGTGATTGCCAGATGAGCGCACCCGACATGGCGGTCGACAACGACAGCGTGCCGAACGCCATCAACCGCCAGTTGCGGGCCTGGACGCGGGCCGACCCGATGCGGTCATCCCAGACCTGGCCAGCCCGTTGATAGGGCGTCTCCGGCTCGGGCGTCTGCGCGTAACGCTGGACGGCGCGCTTAAAGAACATGGGGTATGAAGATCATGGCTCAATCTTCCCTTTCCTTGATATCGGGGGTGGCGGAGGCGCCGCCACGATCGCCTTCTTTCAATGTCTGCGCGGCGACGTGGCGGTGGTGGCGGGAGTCCTGCTGGCGACGCAGTGACTGCGCCCAGGAGGGAGCGGCGTCGGGGGCGGCGTCCGAAGCCGGTCCCTTCGAATTGGCGCCACCGTTGAGCGCGGACCAAGCGGCGTCGCGGCCGCGTTCGGCAGCCTCGCCCAATCCCAGCGCCGACGATGCTTTCTGGCGGGCCGCGCCCGCCGCCGCCTGCGCCATGCCGCCGATGCCGGCGCCGACGCTCGACGATCCGGCCGCGGTCTGGCCAAGCTGGTAGGAGGCTGAAGCCGCCGAACCCATGGTCGTGCCGGCGCGGATGGCGCCAAGGGCAGCACCACCGACCGCACTGGCCGCGCCCATTGCAGCGCCTCCGCCAAGCGCGACGACACCGGCCGCGCCGATGGCCGTGCCGACCGCCGCACCTGCGCCCAATTGCGGCGCACCAGCCACGAGGCCCGAGGCGATACTAGGGCCGAAGATACCGAGGCCGAACAGCGAGAGTGCGCCGAGCGTAAGGCTCATCGCGGCGCCGAGGTCGGGTTCCTGCCCCTGCATCGAGGTCGTGAACTCGGCGAAGAAATTGGAGCCGATGCCGACGATCACGCCGAGCACCATCACCTTGATGCCCGACGAGACGACGTTGCCGAGTACTCGTTCGGCCAGGAAGCTGGTGCGATTCCAGAGTGCGAAAGGCACGAGGATGAAGCCGGCCAGACTGGTCAGCTTGAACTCGATGATCGTCACGAACATCTGCACGGCGAGGATGAAGAAGGCGAGGATGACGATCACCCAGGCGAACAGCAGCACCGCGATCGTCAGGAAATTCTCGAAGAAACTGACGAACCCCATCATGCTCGACGCCTGCTGGAGCAGAGGCCAGGCAGCGGAGAATCCGGTTGAGGCGACGCGGCCGGGCTTGAGCAGATCGTCAGCGGACAGGGTTCCGCCCCCGGCGGTGAGGCCGGCTTGCGCGAACGACTTGAAGATGATGTCGGCAAGCGTCGAGAAGCTGTTCAGGATGAACGCGAACGCGCCGATGTAGAGGATCTTCTTGATGAAGCGGCCGATGACATTGTCTTCGCCGCCCATCGCCCAGAATAGGCCGGCCAGCGTGATGTCGATGCCGATCAACGTGACCGTCAGGAAGTGGACGTCGCCGCCCAGCAGCCCAAACCCGCTGTCGATGTAGCGGATGAAGGCCTGCATGAACCGGTCGATGACGCTGAGATCGTTCACTTCACTCTTCCATCAAGAGGGGTGCCGCGGGGCGCGCAGGGGGAGCATCACGCGCCCCGCGGCGACGGCGGCGGGAGGCGAAACCGCCACCGCCTAGCCGGCGTCCGACTACTGGGGCGTGTAGGCGGAGCCGGTACCGAGGAACTTCGTCGTGGCGGCGCGTCCTTCGGCCTCCGCCTGGGCGCGGCGGGCCGCTTCCGTGGCTTCGGCGCGGTATTGGGCCGCCATCAGGTTCTGGATCTGGAACTGCTGCTTGGCGGTCAGCGCGAGCAACTGGTTGGTCGCCTGTTGCGCCTGGAGCGCGCCTTCGGAGCCCTGGCTTCGCGATACGATGCTATTGAGGGTCTGGGCGTCAGCTTGGACATTTTCGACGACCTGCGCCTGCACGCTCATCGTCTGTTTGTAAGCCGCCATCTCGGTGTCGAGCCGCGTCCGCGCGGCAACAACCTGGCCGTTCATGGTCAGCGCCTGGTTGAAGCTCTGCGGAAATAATGCCCGGAACTGCTGGTCGAGACCATTGACGCGGAATTGGATGCCCTGCGCCTGACCCATCAGTTGGTCGATCTGCTGGAGCGTCTGGGTGATCGCCTGGATCTCGGGAAAGCCGATCGTGGTGAGATTCTTCGCTTGGTTGATCAGGCTCTGTGCCTGGTTCTGCAAGCTACGGATTTGGTTGTTAACCTGCTGAAGGGTTCGCGCGGCGGTGAGCAGATTCTGGCTGTAGTTGCTCGGATCGAACACAGTGAACTGCGCGTGGGCGGGCGCGCTCGGCACGATCAGCGCACAGGCGAGCGAACCGATCGCGCCGGTTCCGAGCGCGGTCGCGATCAGAAATTTGCGGGTTGGAATACGCATCACAATTTACTCCTTGGCTTGGGGGACGGGAAAATCGGCGAGGAGGCCGGCGGCCCAGTCGAGGCCGGCTCCTTCAAGGAAGCGGGCCGCGAATTCCTCGAGGCCATGCTCGGCCAGCAGAGCGTCGATACGGGCTTGGGTCGTGGGATCGGAGGCGCCGCACAGGGCGAGTGCAATCGGGCCGAGGCCCAGTTCGAACAGGCGGTTGCCGCGGGCCGATTGCAGATAATAATGCCGCTTGGGCGTGGCGCGGCTGACCAGCTCGATCTGCCGATCATTGAGGCCAAAGCGCTCATAGGCGGCGCGCGACTGCGGCTCGATTGCCCGGTCGTTGGGCAGCAATATGCGCTGCGGACAGCTTTCGATGATCGCCGGCGCGATGCTGCTGTCGGCGATGTCCGCCAGACTCTGCGTCGCGAACAGCACCGCGACATTCTTCTTGCGCAGCGTCTTCAGCCATTCACGGATGCGCGCGGCGAAGAGCGGATGGTCGAGGAAGATCCAAGCCTCGTCGAGGACCAGCAGCGTCGGACGGCCGTCGAACCGCTCTTCAAGGCGGTGGAACAGGTAGGTCAGCACCGGGGCAACCACGCCGGCCTGTCCCATCAGCGCCTCGGTCTCGAAGCACTGGACGTCGGCGATCGCGAGATGCTGCTCGGCCGCATCAAGGAGACGGCCATAGGGGCCGTCGAGCGTATAGGCCGTGAGCGCGTTGCGCAGCGCATTGGACTGGAGCAGCATCGCAAGCCCGGTCAGCGTGCGCTCCTCGGGAGGTGCCGACGCGAGACTGCCGAGCGCCGACCAGACGGCGTCCTTCACCTCGGGGGTGACGATGACCTTCTCGTGCGCCAGCAGCGCCGCGATCCATTCCGCCGCCCAGCTCCGCTCGCTCGAATCGTCGATCCGGCGCAGCGGCTGGAACGCCAGGGTGTCGCCGCTGTCCGCGCCGAGGCCGAGGGCGTGATGGGCACCGCCCATCGCCAGCACGGCCGCGCGCGCCGAATAGCCCTTGTCGAAGATATAGAGCTGGGAGCCGGTATAGCGCCGGAACTGCAGCGCGATCAGCGCCAGCAACACGGACTTGCCCGCGCCGGTCGGGCCGACGACGAGCATGTGCCCGACATCGCCGACATGGGTCGAAAGGCGGAACGGGGTCGATCCGCTGGTCTGCGCATAGAGCAGCGGCGGCCCGCCGAGGTGCCGGTTTTCCGTCGGGCCGGCCCAGACCGACGACAGCGGCATGAGATGGGCGAGGTTGAGGGTGTGGACCAGCGGCTGACGCACATTGGCGTAGGCTTGGCCGGGCAGCGACGACAGCCAAGCTTCGACCGCATTGACGCCTTCGCGCTTGGCCGTGAAGCCGAGGCCGTTGATGATCCGCTCGACCGCGCGAACCTTATCCTCGGCGCGGTTGCGGTCGGCGTCCGCCACCGTGATCGTCGTGGTCAGATAGCCGAAGGCGACGTGATCGCCGCCCAGCGCCTGCAGCGCGAGGTCGGCATCGACCACCTTGTTGTCGGCATCGCTGTCGAGGAGCTGGACCGGCTGGTTGTACATCACCTCGCGCAGCAGCGCGGTGATCGACTTGCGCTTGTTGAACCATTGCCGGCGGATCTTCGTCAGCGCCTTGGTCGCATCGGTCTTGTCGAGCGCGATGAAGCGCGTGACCCAGCGGTATCCGAAATCCTGATGGTTGAGCGCGTCGAGGATGCCCGGCCGGCTCAGGTTCGGGAATCCCAGCACCGTCAGCGTGCGTAGATGGCTCGCTCCGAGCATGGGCTCCAATCCGCCCACGAGCGGCGTGTCGGCGAGCAGCGCATCGAGATAAATCGGCGTTTCCGGCACGGCGACCGGATGACGGCGGCTGGAAACAGTATCGTGCAGATAGGTCAGCGTCTCGGCGTCGCCCAGCGCCCGCACCTCGGGCATGAAGCCCGACAGGAGATCGAGCACACGATCGGTCTCGGCGATGAAGCCGGCGAGGCTGGCGTGCCAGTCCCGGCCTTTCGCGTCGTCGGGCCGCTCGACCAGCGTCCGTCCTGCCGCATCGCTGCTGTCGGCGGGCGGCAGCCAGACCAGCGTGCCGTGGAAACGACTCTCGAAATGCTGGCCCTCGGATTCAAAGCCGGCACGCCGTTCCTGCTCGACCAGCCACGACGCAGCATCGGGAAAAACGCTCTCGGGATAACCGAGCGCATCGCGCCGCTCGGCTTCGAAGAACAAGGCCCAGCCCGAGCCGAGACGCTTGAGGACATTGTTGGCGCGCGCGCAGGCCGACACCAGTTCCGCCTCAGTGGCGCTTTCGAGATCGGGACCGCGGAAGGCGAAGCTGCGCTGGAAGCTGCCGTCCTTGTTGAGGACAACGCCGGGCGCGACCAGCGCGGCCCATGGCAGATGGTCGGCGAGCCGATCGGCGCGCGACCGATATTCGGCGAGGTTCAGCATGCCAGATATCCCTTCTGGCGTAGATGGCGAAGCAGCACGGGCACGAAGTCCGGGTCGCGACGGGCCGCGAACACAGCGATGCTGTGGCCGATCGCCCAGATCGCAATCCCGACCAGCCATTGCTGCAGGCCGAGCCCGACCGCGGCGGCGATCGTGCCGTTGACGATCGCGATGCCGCGGGGCGCGCCACCCAGCAGGATGGCTTGCCCCAGGCTGGCGTGGATGGGCGCCTCGAATCCCTCGATGTGGCTCACGCGACGAGCGCCCCGCCGCCGAAGCTGAAGAAGGAAAGGAAGAAGCTCGAGGCGGCGAACGCGATCGACAGGCCAAAGATGATCTGGATGAGCTTGCGGAACCCGCCGGCGGTCTCGCCGAACGCCAGTGCGAGGCCGGTGGAAATGATGATCAGCACCGCGACAATCTTGGCGACCGGTCCCTGGACCGATTCCAGCACCTGCTGGAGCGGTTGTTCCCAAGGCATGCCCGCGCCGCTTGCATAAGCGCGGCTGGTCATGGTGATCGACAGGCCGAGCATCAGCCCGGTGACGAAGAAGCGGTCGCGGTTGGGAATGCGAAAAATGGTCATGTCAGTCTCCTTGCAAGTCAGGGGTCAGGGACGGGGTGAGATCGACGACGGCGTAGCCGCCGTCTGGATCGAGCCCGGCGACGCGGGCGATCGTCTCGATGCGCCGCGCGGTGCCGCGCCCGGCGATGAACACGATCATGTCGATGGCCTCGGCAACCAGGCGGCGCGGTACGGTGACCACGGCTTCCTGGATGAGCTGCTCGATCCGGTAGAGAGCAGAGGCAGCGCTATTGGCATGGACGGTCGCGATTCCGCCGGGATGGCCGGTGTTCCAGGCCTTGAGCATGTCGAGTGCCTCGCCGCCGCGCACCTCGCCGACGATGATGCGATCTGGCCGAAGCCGCAGCGTCGAGCGCACCAGATCGCCCATGGTGACGGAGCCCGCCCGGGTTCTGAGTGCGACCGTGTCGCGTGCCGGCGATTGCAGCTCGCGGGTATCCTCGATCAGGATCACCCGTTCATCGAGATGCGCCATCTCGGCGAGCAGCGCGTTGGCGAGCGTCGTCTTTCCCGAACTGGTCCCGCCGGCGACGAGGATGTTGCGGCGGTCGACGACGGCGAGCGACAGCAGGCGCGCGGCCTCCGCCGACATGATGCCGTCGGTCACATAGTCCATCAGCGTGTAGATCCGCGCCGCCGGTTTCCGGATCGAAAAGCACGGGGCGGTGGATACGGGCGGCAGGATTCCCTCGAACCGCTCCCCCGCGCCGGAGCCCAGCGGCGGCAGTTCGGCCGACACGATGGGCTTGTCGCCGTGCACCTCGGACCGGACATGGGATGCCACCAACCGGATGATCCGCTCGACCTGGGGTGCATCGAGCTTCACGTCGGTATCGACACGGCCTTCGCCGAGAATGTCGATGCGCAACGCACCGTCGGGATTGACCATGATCTCGATCACCCGCGGGTCTACGAGCGCGGCGGCAATCGCCGGCCCCATCGCGGTGCGCAGCATGGCGCGACGGCGTTCCGCCGAGACGCTTGTCGTCTGGGCGGACATCATGATGCGCCTCCAGCGAGATCGACGGGCGCCAGCGTGCGGGTGCCGCCGGCGATGTGGCGGCCGACCTGCGAGACGAACGCCTCGAAACGGTCGCGACCGATCGCGCGGGCGGCGGCATCGGCTTCGGGCAACGGCGCCGTCACCATCAACTGGTAGCGGACGAACAGCGACAGGCTTTCCAGCAGCACGTCGATGTCACGTCGCGCGCCGTCGAGCTCGCGCGACAGGCGGTCGAGGCGGACCTTGAGGATGTCGTCGATTTCCCTGGTTCCCCGGCGCGCCAGCCAGTCCTTCAGCGCATCGTTGACGAGGTGGCTCTTGTTACCGCGCGGACCGGCGGCGAGCGCTTCCAGCGCATCGCTGAGTTCACGGTCGATGTAGAGGTTCTGGCGGATCTTCATCGCTGCCTCAGAAATCCGGTATGAGGTCGCGCTTCGCGCCCTCGTTGATGGCATGGCCCCGGACGACGGCGTTCTGCCCCTGCGCCTGGTCCATGGCGCGCTTGTCGGCGGCGACGTCGTCGTCGTCGGGCACGATCTGGGGATCTCGCGTTTCAGCGGCGTCGGTCGCCTTGGAAACCTGTTCGGGAAGGCCTGGATGGCGCTGCTGCTGCATGCCGCCATCGTCCTCGCCGCCTGCGGCGTCCTCCGCCTGGTGCAGTCGGTCATCGGTGCTGCGCACCTGGTTGGACCAGTCGTCGCCGCGCGACTTCGGCCGATCGGCGTACTGGCCCGACGCCAGTTTGGGTGCGGCAGCCACGCGCGCGGCGAAGTTGCGGTCGCGGAAGTAGCGCAGCTTGCGCGCCCGGATCGGCGCGAGCCCAGACACGAGCACAAGCTCCTCGTCGGGCGAAAGCTGCATCACCTCGCCCGGCGTCAGGAGCTGGCGGGCGGTTTCCTGGCGGCTGACCATGACGTGGGCGAGCCAGGGCGCGAGCCGGTGCCCGGCATAGTTGCGCATCGCGCGCTGCTCGGTCGCCGTGCCGAGCGCATCGGAAATGCGCTTGGCGGTCCGCTCGTCATTGGTCGCGAAGGCGACGCGGACATGGCAATTGTCGAGAATGGCGTTGTGGTCGCCGTAAGCCTTCTCGATCTGGTTCAGGCTCTGCGCGATCAGGAAGGCGCGGATGCCGTAGCCGGCCATGAAGGCGAGGCTGGTCTCGAAGAAATCGAGACGGCCCAATGCCGGGAACTCGTCGAGCATCATCAGGAGCTGGTGCCGGCGCGAGGATGTGCCGGGCTGGTCCAGCCGCTCGGTCAGGCGGCGGCCAATCTGGTTGAGCACGAGGCGGATCAGCGGCTTGGTGCGGCTGATGTCCGACGGCGGGATGACGAGGTAGAGGGACAAGGGGCGCTCGGCCTCAATCAGGTCGGCAATCCGCCAGTCACAGCGCGAGGTGACCTCAGCCACGGTCGGATCGCGATAGAGGCCGAGGAAGGACATGGCGGTCGACAGCACGCCGGAGCGCTCGTTCTCGCTCTTGTTGAGCAGTTCGCGCGCGGCCGAGGCGACGACGGGATGGACTCTGGGGTTCTTGTCGTCGCCGAGATGATTGGTGGTCATCATCCGCCGGAGCGTGGCAACGAAGCTGCGCTGCGGATCGGAGAGGAAGGTTGCGACCCGCGCCAGCGTCTTCTCCTTCTCGGCATAGAGGATATGGAGGATCGCGCCGACCAGCAGCGAATGGCTGGTCTTCTCCCAATGGTTACGGCGTTCGAGCGCGCCTTCGGGATCGACCAGGATATCGGCGATGTTCTGGACGTCGCGCACTTCGTCGATACCGCGCCGAACTTCGAGCAGCGGATTATAATGCGCCGATGCGGCATCGGTGGGATTGAAGAGCAGGCAATGCGAGAAACGCGCGCGCCAGCCGGCGGTCAGCGTCCAGTTCTCACCCTTGATATCATGGACGACTGTTGAACCGGTCCAGGACAGCAAGGTCGGGACGACGAGGCCCACGCCCTTGCCCGACCGCGTTGGCGCGAAGGCCATGATGTGCTCGGGGCCGTCATGGCGCAGATAGCGGCCAGCGAGTGTGCCGAGCATGACGCCAGCGTCGCGATGCAGCCCGGCGCGCTCGATCTCGCGGGGTTTTGCCCAGCGGGCGGAACCATAAGTGGTGACGTTGCTCGACTGGCGCGCGCGCCACAGCGAACCGAAGATCGCCGCCGCGCAGCCGACGAAACCGCTGGCGCCGGCGAGCATGCCCGCCTTGTCGAAGACGATCGGGGCATAGGCATCATAGTGATACCACCAGCCGAACAGCGCCCAGGGATGGTAGATCGGCACGTCGCCGAGCCGGAACCACGGCAACCCCAGTTCGGGCTGATAAGCCAGCATCGCCGCTGCCCATTGCGTCGCCGCCCAGACCCCCGCGATCACGATCGCGAAGACGACAAGGATCTGGCCGATGAGCAATTTGGTGGGTGTCACGTCAGGGCTCCCGCCCGCCGAACAGGATCGGCTCGGGCGGATTCAGACTCGGTGACGGAGCTGAGAAACGGAACGGCGCTGATGGGCGCTGATGGGCTCGCGTCGGCCGGCTTTGGCCGGAAAGTGGAACCGGAATCTATCCGGCAGGCGTCGTCCGGCGGTTAGAGGCCGGCGCTTGTCCGGAGCGTTTCGATGCGTTCGCGCGAAACGGTCTCGACGGTGTCGCGAAGGGCGCGAACGGATTGCGACAGCGCATCAAGGTCGTCATCGCCGACCACGTAGCTTGCCGAATAGCGCGCCTCGACATAGGCGCGTTTGAGCAACTCGAAGCGACGGCGGTCAATCCGCGTCGCGCGCGGCCATGCGTCGATCAGGCGCGGTTCGCTGTCCTCGGCAAGCGACCGCAGGAATTTGATGTTGTGCGAGCGGGGAAAATACAGGGTGCGGACCAGCAGGAAGCAGGCGTAGGCGGTTTCCGTCGCTTGGTGGAGGTTGAAAGCTGCGTTTCGCGCCCATTCGGCATCCGCAGCTCCCTCCGCAATTGAGACGTCTGCAAGCTTTAACCAGCGATCGACCGCTGGAAGCTGCTTTGAGAAGTAAGCGCTTGCCATCTCAAACGCATCGGCGGGCGTCAGTGGCTGAGGCGTGGCAAGTGCGCTGCCAGGTAGTTCGTAGAGTTCGATTCCGTCGCGCGCGATATCGACCCAGAAATATTCACCACGGCTCAACGCTTGGTTCACCTCCTGCAGGGTATGGACGATGATGTTCACCGGCCGTGCGATCCCGGTATCGCGCAGGATCTTGTCCTCGGCGACGTACCAATAGTCGGCAACGTCGGTTAGATCGGGATGGCTGACGATGATCAACAGGTCGTAGTCGGACTGGTAGCCATTCTCGGGTTCATCGACCCAATCGTCCCGGGCATAGCTGCCGAACAGGATGACCTTGAGGATGCGTCCGTTCTTCTTCCAGGGCTGGTTCGCGCGCGCCGTCGCCTCGGCGAACTCGCCCATCAGCAATTGCTTCACCCGATCCAGTTCGCCTTGCTGGATCGAGGGCAGATGATCGACATCAGAGCGCACGGCGGCGATTCTCGCGAGAGACCAGGCGCTTGGCAAGCCTTGACCACGCGCATGGGCACGTCGATGGTACCGCCTCACGCACGAGCGCAGCCTCGTAGATATCGAACACGCCTGCGCATCACCCAGTTGTCTCCCTTATTTAAGCCCGCTTACCTTAGCCTGTTTGCTAATTAAGCCAAGAGCCAGTTGCTTAAATAAGAGACTCTCCGCATATTGGGCCTGCATGGTAGATCCCGAATCCAATCTGCGGCTGGGCCGCTTCGTCGAGACCCCTGTTGCGGGTGAGGTTGTGCGGGCCTTCGTACCGCCGCCGCTTCCTCCAGCCCCCCCCATCGACGTGCTGGGCCTGCTCGATCGTCTGAGCCTGGCCGAGCGCGCATTGGGACGTCTCGACGGCATCACCATGCTCCTGCCACGCCAGGAACTCTTCCTCTACATGTACGTGCGAAAGGAAGCGGTCCTTTCATCCCAGATCGAGGGCACGCAGTCGACCCTGTCGGACCTGCTTCGCTTCGAAATCGAGGCGCAGGCCGGCCAACCGGTCGACGATATCCGAGAGGTCTCGAATTACGTCGACGCCATGATGCACGGACTCGAACGGCTGGAAGAGTTGCCGCTGTCGCTTCGTCTCATTCGCGAGATGCATGAGCGCCTACTGCAAAGCGGCCGCGGCGGCACCAAGAGCCCCGGCGAATTCCGCCGTTCGCAGAATTGGATCGGCGGCACGCGCCCTGGCAACGCGCTGTTCGTGCCACCACCGATCACGGAACTCGAAGGCTGCCTGGATGCTCTCGAACGTTTCATGCACGAGAGTGAATCTCGCCTGCCCGCACTGATCAAGGCGGGCCTCCTCCACGTCCAGTTCGAAACGATCCACCCGTTCCTTGATGGCAACGGCCGCATCGGCCGTCTGCTGGTGACGCTGTACCTCTGCGTCAACGGCGTCCTGCGCAAGCCGTTGCTCTATCTCAGCCTCTATCTGAAAACACACCGCTCCGAATATTATCGACTGCTTCAAGAAGTGCGGGAGAACGGCGCCTGGGAGGCGTGGCTCGATTTCTTCCTCGCCGGCGTCGCCGATACCGCCAATCAGGCCTTCGACGCCGCCACCCGAATAGTCGATCTCTTCAAGGAAGATCGCGAACGCATTACGGCAGAGAGTGATCGTGCAGGCTCGGCCCTGCGGGTTCATGATCTTTTCCAACAGAACCCGTTTCTCACCGCAAACCAACTCGTCGAACGAACAGGGCTCTCGGCGCCGACGGTTAATGCGGTGTTGGCAGACCTTGAACGCCTCGGCGTGGTCGATGAAATTACGGGCAAGAAGCGAGGGCGGGTTTTCGGCTATCGCCGATATCTGGCCATTCTCAGCGAGGGCACAGATCCCTTGCCACATTCATGACGAGAGCAGCGGCATAGCGCCGACGGCGGACGCTCAGCACTCTATGACGACTAGAAGCGACAATGAGCCGCCGCCAGTCTCGCCTGTCATCGGATATCGCAGATCTGGGCAATATCACCGTAAACTGTCCAGAACCGCCCGAAGCAGACTCGCCGTTCCCTTGCCCGCAGCCATGACCGGCTCACGGTCTGCCATCGCTTCCTTCACGCAATAATAGGCTTGATGGCTGCTGCTCTTCCAGGCGAACACGAAAATATCGGCGGCTTTTGCGAGGCTGGTCAGACGCGCCGTCGCCACGGTGTCGGCGTTCGTTTCAACGCGCACGCCAGGGAACATTTCCATGAGCGCCGCCTTGGCACGGCTGGCTGCTGCTTCTGCCAACGTGTAGATAGCGATCACTTTTCCCGAGAGATCCGGTGTTTCTATATCCGCTTCGCTCGGGTCGGGCAGCGTGATTGCGCCGAGCACGTCGGTGTCGAGTCCATAATCCCGGCACAAGAACGTGAAAGGCAGGACGTCCTGACGCTCGAGCCGATGCGCGAAGAGTTGCGCTTGCCCCACCAACAGCAGGAAGAATTGCCTTCGGGCCGCCCGCGCCTCGTCATTGGGCGCAGGCGCGACCGCAAGCGCTTCGCAAACGTCGAGGCTCCAGGTGAGATGGGCATAGGAGCCGATTCGCTGCTGGACATCTTCGAGGCCGCTGACGAGATTGCTATAATCGGACGGTGACAGACCGATCGCCACCAATTGCCCGAGCAGCAGCGCGAGTAGTTCTAGGTCGGTCGAGGTTAGGGTGTCATCGAGCGCGATCAAGTCGAACAACAAGATCGCAATTGGCCTTGCCGCTTCATTCGCACACGCGCGATCGGGAAAGACAGCATTGAAGATCGCCGGCACTGCACGACGCGCCGCCTGAGCGGCCTCGCCAGAGAGCCCTCCGAGCAGGCCCGCAAATCGGCTTGATGCAGCGACATCACGGGTGATCTGGGTAACGTCCCAGGTGAGGGCACTGTCGAGCGACCGGGAAAGCACGCCGATGTCGCGTCCAGCGGCGAGGCCTTCGGCCCAGGTTATCCAGCCATCGATCGCCGGCGCCTCTTCGCTCTTGTTCTGCTGCGGTGTGGGCCGTAGGCCTTCGATCTTGGTTCGGACTGACTCTGCCAGGGTCGCCACGAAGGCCGGATCGGCTTCATCTATCCTGGTAAGCAGGGTCTGGCGCGCTTCATCTGTATCGATGAAAAACACGGAGGCGAGCAAGCGCTGTACCGAGCGTTTGCTGAGCGGCAGGCCACAATAAAGTGCCAAGGCACGATCATATTGGCCGTCGTCAAATGCCTCTTCGGCCTTGTCATCGTCCGAGGCCGATACCGGCTTTTCCACGACGGTTGTGGTCGCCGGCATCGGCGATACAGCAGGCGCGCCCAGCCCCGTGAACAGCGCATGGCCCGGATCGTCAGGCGGCAGCAGGGAAGCGAGGTCGGCGAGGATGGTGTCGTTTGGTCGGTCGAGCGCGCGCTCGAACAGCAGGAAGGCCTTGACCACCCGCGGCGTGCGGATACCGCGTCGGGTCGCGAAGAGACGCGGATAGGGCGTACCGAGATGTTGCTGGAAGGCATCGAGCAGCGCCGGTGCGTCGCCCGTCGTCTCCAGATCCTCGAGATAGGTCCGATAAAGCGCCTCAATGATGTCGCCGAGGATCTGCACCGGCATTGGCAGGTCGGAGAGCGTCTTCACCAACCAGTGATCGCGGGCGAGCTGCGGCCAAAGGCCGAGGCCAGCCTTCAGCCGGACATCGAGATACTTGAGATTCTCCTCGTTCAGTCGTCCCGTCTCGCGCAGTTCGGCGATCAACGCTTCGGCCCGGTTGGCGTCCTGTACCAGCAGCGCCCGTTCGAAATCCGAGCGGATGGCCCCAACCGGCCGTACGGGCATGCTCGTGGTCGGCGGCCGGCGCTGGGCAAGCTTGGCAAAGGCGGTCAGACGATCAGTCATCCGCGCGGTCGTCGTGCCCGCAGCGCCAGAGAAGCGGAAGACCGTCCCACCATAACGCTGGCGCATCGCCGTAGCCATCGGATCGAGGCGATCCTCGGGCATGGGCTCGAACTGGTCGAGATAGGTTGGCCCCAGCCAGCCCATCAGCTCTTTTTTAAGCTCGAACGCCCCGGCCGGTCCGCGCGTGGTTGCGTACCAGCCGACAATCTCACCAGACCGCACAAAGGGCAGCACGATCGGAGTTCGCAGAGCGCCGCTGCTAACAAGATGCAACCAAGGAAGGATGTGATCAACGAGCGCCTGCGGCGTCGTGCGCTGCTCGAGACTGTCCCAGTCGAGTCCGTTGGGTGTGCGGAAAAAGGCCTGCAGCCAGGCGACCTCGGAAGGGTCCAGATCGGCGATCATTTGTCGACCTCGACATAGGACTCGAAATTGAGGCGCGCCTCTGCGAGCGTCTTCGCATTGGTGTCGTAGACGACCATCTCGTCGTTCAATTCAAGGCCGTTGTAGGTCAGGTTCATCGACCCAGTGAGCAAGCCGCGCTTTAGCAACACCCCCTTGGTGTGGAGGTGCTGGCGCTGAACGATCAGCAGCCGCTCAGAAACCCCTGCCTCTTCGGCCGCCTCGCTGGCAGCTGCGATGAAGGCGTCGTTATGTGTGTCAAAACTGGTCGCTATGCCCAGTGACGTGCCGCGTGCCATCAGGTCGATCGCGACCTCGACGAGACGGACCTCGCGGCCGCCCCATTCGGGATTGACCGACCCGAAGCCCCCAGCACGATTGTCGAATAGCAGGATGTTGCTGATCCACGGGCTGACCAGCCAGGCCCGTTCGCCGCCGGGTGCCAGAAGTTCGCCAAGGAGCATCAATTGCAGCAGTTCGCGGATCAGATTCTGGCTCGTGACCGCGCTCTTGAAAATCCGTCGTGTCTCGAAGGTCATTGCACGGCCTCCGCGATGTCGACGTCCACGTGATAGGCGCTACCTGAGCGGCGCACCGCCTGCACCCGGGCGAAGACGGACAAGTAACTGGTCTGCACGGGGTTGGTGGCGAGAAAGCTGAAGGCGTCGGCAAGGCGACCGGCCTGATTAATAGGACAGGTGAGCGTTGCCGACCCAGCGTCAGCCAAGCGTGCCAAGCATTCGGCGTGCCATTGATTATTGAGCGGCGATCTGGATGAGACAGTAGCGGCGATCAGGATGAGACTCTGCGGCCGTGACGGGAGCGAGATTGTCGCGGCGCGACAGGCAATGCAAGGCCAACTTTGGTGTTGATCGCCGCTCCG
>Ga0209482_1000041_pt1 | contig 102598 bp, 96 predicted proteins | sample CoawatmetaG10DNA_FD_187512 | JGI IMG/M metagenome (GOLD analysis project Ga0209482, IMG submission 187512) | Marine microbial communities from the West Antarctic Peninsula - Coastal water metaG104-DNA (SPAdes) (version 2) | ecosystem: Environmental > Aquatic > Marine > Coastal ...
GCTTAGAGCCTCCCCCATGGACCCGCGCCTCGCCCATATCCGCACCTGGATCTTCGATCTGGACAATACGCTCTATCCGGCGAGCGCGCGGCTGTTCGACCAGATCGACGCCAAGATGGGTGCCTATATCGCCGCCAAGTTCGACGTCGATCTGGTGGAGGCGCGCCGTATCCAGAAGGGCTATTTCCACGGCCACGGCACCACGCTCGCCGGGCTGATGGCCGAGCATGACGTCGATCCGCACGCGTTCCTCGATTTCGTCCACGATATCGAAATGGACGTGCTCGAAAAAAATGCCCCACTCGCCGCCGCGATCGCGCGGCTCCCCGGGCGCAAGATCGTCTTCACCAATGCCGACACGCCGTATGCCACGCGCGTGCTCGGGCGGCTGGGCCTGGGCGAAAGCTTCGAGGCGATCCACGACATTCATGCGATGGACTTGCTACCCAAGCCGCAAGCCTCGGCTTATGCCGGGCTGTGTGCGGCTTTCGACATCGTGCCCGCTGAGGCGATCTTCTTTGAAGACATGGCCCGCAACCTCGCGCCCGCCAAGGCGATCGGCATGACGACGGTGTGGGTCGACAATGGCTCCGAACAGGGGCCGGGCGAGGACCGCAGCCATATCGATTTTACCTGCGCCGATGTGACGGCGTGGCTCCACGACCATATGGGGGAAGCATGAGCGATCTACAGCACACCATCGAAGCCGCGTGGGACGCGCGCGACACGATCGGCTTTGGCACCACCGGCGCGGTTCGCGACGCGGTGGACAGCGTGCTCGACCAATTGGGCGCGGGCACCGTCCGCGTCGCCGAGCCCGCTGGCGACGGCTGGACGGTCAATCAGTGGCTCAAAAAAGCGGTGCTGCTCTCCTTCCGCCTCAACGACAATAGCTTGGTCGAGGGTGGCGCGGGCGGCGCGCCCGCATTCGACAAGGTGCCCTCCAAATTCGCCGGCTGGGGCGAGGCCGAGTTCCGCGCGGGCGGCTTCCGCGTCGTGCCGGGCGCGGTCGCGCGGCGCGGCAGCTTCATCGGCAAGGGCGCGATCCTGATGCCGAGCTTCGTCAATATCGGCGCCTATGTCGGTGAAGGCACGATGGTCGACACCTGGGCGACGGTCGGGTCCTGCGCGCAGATCGGCAAGAACGTGCACATTTCGGGCGGGGCCGGCATTGGCGGCGTGCTCGAACCGCTCCAGGCCGATCCGGTGATCATCGGCGACGGCGCGTTCATCGGCGCGCGCAGCGAAGTGGCCGAGGGCGTTCGCGTCGGCGAGGGCGCGGTGCTGTCGATGGGCGTCTATCTCGGGGCCTCGACCAAGATCGTCGACCGCGCGACCGGCGAGGTGTTTCGCGGCGAAGTCCCGCCCTACGCAGTGGTAGTGCCCGGCAGCATAAGCGGCGGCGACGGCAAACCCGCGCTCTATTGCGCGGTGATCGTCAAGCGCGTCGACGCGCAGACGCGCAGCAAGACCAGCATCAACGAACTGCTGCGGGACTAACCTTCTCCCCTCCCGCTCGCGGGAGGGGCTGGGGGAGGGCAGTCTGCCGCGAGCGTAATGCTACCGGCCACGTCCCCTCCCCTACCCCCTCCCGCAAGCGGGAGGGGAAATCCGGCTCGACACACGCAAAGGCTCTGCTAACCGGCACGCAAACGATAAGAGGATTCCTGATGAACACCACCCGCTCCAAAACGCTCGACCGAGTCCTAGTGCTGGAAATGGTGCGCGTCACCGAAGCGGCGGCGATCGCCGCGTCGAAGCTCACCGGGCGCGGGGATGAAAAGGCAGCGGATGCAGCGGCGGTCGAGGCAATGCGCGCCGCGCTCAACAACCTCTATATGGACGGCACCGTGGTGATCGGCGAGGGCGAGCGCGACGAAGCCCCAATGCTGTTCATCGGCGAAAAGGTCGGCTCGGCGATCGGCAAGGGCCCCAAGATCGACATCGCGCTCGATCCGCTGGAAGGCACCACGATCTGCGCCACCGCCGGCCCCAACAGCCTCGCCGTGCTGGCGATTGCCGAGGAAGGCGGGCTGCTCAACGCCCCCGACGTCTATATGGACAAGATCGCCTGCGGCCCCGGCTATCCCGAAGGCATTATCGATCTCGACAAATCGCCGACAGAGAATGTCCGCGCGCTCGCCGCTGCCAAGGGCGTCGAACCGCACGAAATCATCGCCTGCGTGCTCGATCGCCCGCGCCACCAGAAATTGATCGCCGAGCTGCGCGAAGTCGGCTGCGGCATCATGCTGATCGGCGATGGCGACGTGGCAGGGGTGATCGCCACCACCAACCCCGACACCACGATCGACATCTATATGGGTGCAGGCGGGGCGCCCGAGGGCGTGCTGGCGGCAGCGGCCCTGCGCTGCGTCGGCGGCCAGTTCAAAGGGCGCTTGCTGTTCCGCAACGATGACGAGCGCGCCCGCGCCGCAAAATGGGGCGTGACCGATCTCGACAAGCAATATGATCTGACCGAGCTCGCGCGCGGCGACTGCATCTTCGCCGCCACTGGCGTCACCGATGGATCGCTGCTCGCGGGTGTCAAGCGTAAGGGCCATGTCATGACCACCGAAAGCGTGGTGATGCGCGCCAGCTCGGGGACGGTGCGCTGGGTCAAGGGCGAACACCGCATCTGATTTGCGATCCCGTCGCCTCGCAAAATCCGTCATGCCGGGCTTGTCCCGGCATCCACCGTGCCGCACACTCCCAACGTCAAGAGTCGCGGCACGGTAGACCCCGGCACAAGGCCGGGGTGACGGGCTTGTATTGGGGGCGTTATGCGAACACTGAAGGTTCTTCTCGCGGCCAGCGCCGCGCTGCTCCCGGTCGCGCTCGTCGCACGCCCGCAAGCGGCCCCCGCCCCCACGGCGCAGGCGCAATCCCCCTATAGCTATGAAGAAGTGATGGTCCCGGTGCGCGATGGCGCGCGGCTGCAAACCGTCATCCTGCGCCCAAGGGACAAGACCGGGCCGCTGCCGATCCTGTTCCAGCGCACGCCTTATGGCGTGCCCGATGCGCCCCCGGCCAAGGTCCCCGGCAACCAGGTCTCGCTCGACAAAGACGGCTATATCTACGTCTATCAGTCGATGCGCGGGCGCTTCAAATCGGACGGCGTGTTCACGCTGTCGACCGCCGTCCATCCGGATAAGCCCAAGGTCACCGATGAATCGACCGATGCCTATGACAGCATCGACTGGCTGGTGAAGCATGTGAACGGCAATAATGGCAAGGTCGGCATGTGGGGTGTGTCCTATCCAGGCTTCGCCGCCGCCGTCGCGCTGATCGGCCCGCACCCCGCGCTGAAGGCGGTCAGCCCGCAGGCGGCGTGGATCGATTATTGGAAGTCCGATGATCTCCACCGGGGCGGCGCGCTGCGCCTCAGCTACGCCACCGACTGGCTGTCGATGCTGCAGCTCGACAAGACCAAGGACACTGATTTTCAGTATGACCGCTATGACACCTATGACTGGTTCCTGAGCAAAGGCCCGGTCGCGGAAATCGACCGGCAAGTGTTCAAGGGCCAGGTGCCGATGTTCACCGCTCTGCTCGATCACCCCAATCACGACCGTTTCTACACCGATCAGCGCTGGAGCGACAAACTCGGCAAGACGACGGTGCCGACGCTCAACGTCGCGGGCTATTGGGATCAGGAAGACCCGTGGGGCTCCTGGCAAATCTATTTCAAGCAAGCGCAGAACGACCCCGATCATCTGGCGACGATGGTCGCCGGGCCGTGGGCGCATGGCTGGTGGCAGGGCCCGACGGCCGCGCTGGGGCCAATGCCGTATGGCGTCCCCAGCGGCCCGCAATTCCAGGAACAGATCCAGGCACCGTTCTTTGCGTATTGGCTGCACGGCATCGGCCCGCGCCCGACCTCGGGGGTAAAGAGCTTCCAAAGCGGGAGCTGGACGTGGAAAAGCTATCCCGGCTGGCCCGTGCCCGGTGCGAAAGCGACCGACCTGTATCTCCACGCCGACGGCTCGCTCTCCTTCACAGCACCCGCCGCCAGCGAAGGCTGCCGCGACTATGTGTCGGACCCGGCCAATCCCGTGCCGTTCCGCCCGCGCCCGATGTCAGGCACCTATCTCTCGCCCGATTGGTCGTGGTGGGAAGCCGCCGACCAGCGCTTCCTGCAGGGCCGCCCCGATGTGCTGAGCTACACCAGCGCCCCGCTCGACGCCGATTTGACGGTGACCGGCAGCGTCCTCGCGGATCTCGCCGCCGCGACCAGCGGCACCGACAGCGATTTCGTCGTCAAGCTGATCGACGTTTATCCCGAGGATGCGGCAAAGGCCCCCGAACATCCCAAGCCCGGCGATTATGCCAAGTCGCTGAACGGATACCAATTGCCGATCGCGATGGACGTCCGCCGTGGCCGCTTCCTCGCCAGCGACACCACACCGCAAGCGCTGGTGCCGAACAAGGTCACCCGCTGGGACGTGCCCTTGCGCGAGCATGACCATGTCTTCCTGAAAGGCCACCGCATCATGGTGCAGGTGCAGTCGAGCTGGTTCCCGGTGATCGACCGCAACCCGCAAAGCTTCGTCCCCAACATCGCCCGCGCCACGCCCGCCGATTTCGTCAAGGCAACGCAGCAGGTGTGTGCGGGGTCGAAGATCGTGCTGCCAGTGGTGCGGTAGAGTCGCCCGCGCAGGGCCGTATCGAACGGCTAGCGCGGCTCAGGGCTTGGCGGCGGGACCGGGCATAACGCGGATCGTGACCGGCTGCGTGCCAAAGACTTCGGCGGCGCGGGCTTTCAATTGATCGACCGACAGCGCAGCCAGCGCGCTTTGATAGCCGCGCGCGCGTGCCAAAGCATCCGGCTGCGTCTGTGCCCAGTCGAGCGCGTTGAGCCACCAGCCGTTGCTCCGCGCATCCAGCGCGGCGCGGGCTTTCATCGGGGCGGTCACGCGCGCGAGTTCCTCGGCGGTCGGCCCCAATTCGCTGAGCGAACTCGCAATCGTGCGCAGCGTGCGCTCCGCAAGCGGAACGTCGCTGGTGGCGACTTCGACGATTGCACCGACATAGCCAAAGCCGCGCACACTGGTCGACGCCGCGAAGAGCGGTGCGGGGGAATAGGTAGCCCCCGATGTCTGGCGCAAATCGTTAAACAGCCGGTTTCGCAGAATCTCATCGAGCACCCCCTGCGCGATGCCATCATTGGGATCGAACCCGTCGCGCGCGCGCCAGGCCGACACCACCAGCGCACGCCCGGCATCGCCGTGATGCGTCCACACCAGCGGCTCGCCTCCCGTCGGGAACTTTGGATCGGGCCCGGTGTCGCGCAACGGCTGGCTGCGGCGCGGAGGCAGCGCGCCGAGCGTTTCCGCCGTCGCCGCAATCGCCTTCTCAACGTCGATATCGCCGACGATGGTCACCTCGATCGGCGCATCGGCGAGAATCGGCGCGAAACGGCGCCGACTCTGGGCGAAACTCAATCCGGCGACGTCGGCCACATCCAACGGTGCGAAGCGCGAATCGCTATTGCTGAACGCCGGCCAGCGCCGCGAAAACGCCGCGACCGCGGTCGCGTCGGCCTTTTGCAGCGCCGCCTCAACCCGCGCTTGCACCAAGCCGTCGGCACGCGGATCAAAGTCGGGCTTGCCGACAAGGTTCGCCCACAGCCGAAGCTGATCGGACAGCGATGCGGGGTTATTCTGTCCTCGATACTGGACGACGTTGGTTCCCAGCGCGACCGAATCGATCGACACCTGGGTCGCGCGCAACCCGGCGAGCAGTTGCTCGGCGTTCAGCCCAGCGACGCCGCCAAGATACAGCATCGGCAGCGGCGGCGCGACTGGGCGTTCGCCATGCCGCAGCGCCAGCACCCCGCCGCCCACCCGCATCGTGGTCAGCACTTCATTCGCGCGGAAATCGGTATGTTTGATGTTGAGCCGCACGCCGTTCGCAAAGCGCACCTGTTCGACGCCGAGATCGTCGACATGGTGCCGCTCGACAACTTTGCCTGCGGGCCCGGGCAAGGGCAATTGCTTGGCAACGGCGAGGGTCAGATCGCGCGCCGGGAGCGGCCCCCGATGCGCCACGGCATAGGCATCCCGCACCACCGTAGGCGATGCGGGCGACGCCTCCGCCCCCGCGAGCGCGATCGCCGGAGGTGTTTCGCGCCACACCGCGCTATAGGCCGCCGCGATATCCGCCGGAGAGGCGGCGTTGAGCACTTCCGAAATGCGTTGGAAGTTGCGTTCCGGAAGCACAAAGACCTGGCGATCGGTATAGGCACCGACAATGCCATTGGCCAGTTCGGCCGAGGTCCGCGCGGCCGCCCGCAGCGATGCGCTCCGCGCCCCCTTCAAGGTGTTGGTGACGGCGCGATCCACTTCGGGGACGGTGAAACCCGTCACCAAGGGGCGGCGCGTTTCCTCTTCGAGCAGCGCCAGCGCCTCCTGCCATTTGCCCGCCCGGAAATTTGCCGAAAGAGAATAGAATTCGGCAAGTTCCGGCCAGCGCGAGGTTTGCAGCGACACCGAGGCGATCGGCAATTGCGGGGTCGTCAGCACGAGCCGCTCAAGCCGGTCGCGCACGATCGCCATGCCGAGCGTCGCCAAGATCGTGTCGTGGCGTGTCGCCGGGGTCAGCACGGCATCGGGCTGCGGTTTGGCCACGCTCAGCGTCAGCGAGTCGGTCAGTCCGGCTTCCTGCACCACCGAAGCGGAAGGTGTGCGCGGTTGAAACGGCACCGGCTTCAGCGCAGGCAGTGGCCCCGACGGTCGTTTCCAGCTCGCAAACGCGGCCTCCAGCGCCTTGCCGGTTTCGGCCGGGTCGACATCGCCGACCACGACAAGAAAGGCGGTGTCGGGGCGATACCAGCGGTCATGAAACGCGCGCAACTGGTCCGCCGTAATCGTGTGAAGCGAGGCCAGCCGTTGCGCAGGCGTCTCCCACAGATAGGGCAATTCGGGATAGAGTTGCTGCCGCAGCGCGCGAGCGGCGCGCGTTGCCTGCGTCTCGCCACCCGCAATCTCCGCCCCCACCACGCCCTTTTGCCGCTCGACCTCATTGGCGTCGAACAGCGCGCCATCGCTAAACCCGCGCAGAAACCGCAAGGCCAGCGCCAGCTTCTCGCTGGTCACTTGGGGAATCGAAAGACTGTATACGGTGCCGCGCGCCGTCGTCGTGCCGTTGACATCCGCCCCCAATTGCAGGCCCGCAGACTGCAATTGCGCGATCGCATCGCCCTGCGGGAAAGGGGTGGTCGCGCCGAACGCCATATGCTCGACGAGATGGGCAAACTCCTTTTCGTTCGCCGCTTGCTGCGCGGTGCCGACCGCGATGCGATACTCGACAACCGCGACCCCTTTGGGCTCGGCGCTGCGCATGACGGCGTAGCGTAGCCCATTGGCGAGTTCGCCATAATGGATCGCGGGATCCGGGGTTTCGCCGCGCTCCTCGGCAACCCAGCTCGGCGTTTGCGCCACGGCGTACGGCACACTTGTCACGGCGAAGGCCACAGCGACTACCCAAAGCCTTCGCATCCGCCGGTCCTTATTCCCGCATCGACCCGGCGACGGAGAGGTACGCCACCCCGCCACGCTGCTCGACCCATGTCACTATCTCGTTATTTTTGGGACATTAAAGACGATTCGTAAACAGCCAAATCGATCGTGTCGCAACAAACCACTTGCTCCCCAATGCGGCCCACACTGCCACGGTGCCGCGCCTATTCATAGCGGAGCGCGCGCGCCGGTTCGGCACGTGCGACGCGCCAGGCCTGGCCAAACACCGTGGCCGCAGCGATCAGCACCGCAACGAGCGTTGCGCCAAGAAAGAACAGCGGCGACAGCGCGATGCGGTCATCGAAGCCGCCGAGCCAGCGCTGCAACGCGACAAAAGCCAGCGGCCAGGCGACGAGGTTGGCCAGCAGCACCGGCCGCAGGAACTGGCCGATCAGCAACCGCAACACCTCCGCGGTGGAGGCGCCGAGCGTCTTGCGGATGCCAATCTCCTTGACGCGTCGCGCGGTATCGAACGCCGCGAGCCCATACAGGCCGATACACCCGATCAGGACCGCCAGCACCGCGCCGATCGTGAACAGTCGCGAGCGCTGCGCGTCTTCCTTGTAATAGCGCTCGAACAGATTGTCCTCGACCGAACGCGCCTTGAACGGGATGCCCGGCGCGACGCGCTTCCACGCCGCTTCCAGTCGCGCCGTCAGCGTCTTGGGGTCGATGCCGGTGTAGCGCACGACAGCGAACGGCTCGTCGATATCGACCGTATTGTACGTATAGGCGGTCGGATCGACCGGGTCGCGCGGGCTTTTGAAGCGCACGTCGTCGATCACGCCGATGATCGTCGCGGCGCGATTGCCGTCGCTGATCGTCTGCCCCACCGCCGCCGTCGGCGCGGCGAAGCCGAGCGCTTTTACCGCCGTCCGGTTGAGCACAATATTGGGCCCGGTGGCTTTGCGTTGTTCGAGCGTCAAATGCCCACGGTCATCGGCATGCGCGGCATCGAACAGGCGACCGGCAAGCAAGCGCGCGCCGTACACCCGGAAATAGTCCTGTCCGGTGCCGACAACCATGATCGACGTCTTTTGGTCCGGCGTGCCGGGCCGATTATATCCTGAAAAGTTCGTCGAATTCTGGTCGCCCGGGGCGTTGTTGCCGACCGTGACGCCGGTGACGCCGGGCAGTGCGGCGAACGCGCTTAGCAGTCCGGCGCGTTGCGCGACGTCGAGGGCGGGGTCGCGGAACGAGCGGACGATCATCAACCCATCGCGCCGGAAGCCGAGATCCGCGTCGCGAATGTGCGCGGTCTGCGCGAGCATGGCAGCGGTGGTGATCGCAAACGCGATCGCGATCGCGAACTGGAACACCACCAGCGCTCCACGCAGCCGGGCACCGGCACGCCCGCCGCCCGGCGCACGCGCCGAAGCCAGGACCGCCGCTGGGCGAAAGCTGGACAGCACGAACGCCGGGTATAGCCCCGCGACCAAGGCAACGCCCAGCACCAGCGCGAGCATCGGCAACAGGATGCTGTCCCAGCCGCCATAGTGTATCGCCAATGTGGTCCCGCCGAGTGCGTTGAGGAACGGCAAGGCGATCTCGGCAAGCGCAAGGCCCGTCAACGCCGCCATCGCGACCGTGGCGACCGCTTCGCCAAGAAATTGTAGCACCAGCGCGCGTCGCGTGCCCCCCAGCACCTTGCGCATCGCCACTTCCCGCGCCCGGAGCCCCGCGCGCGCAGTCGCCAAATTCACGTAATTGACGATGGCGATCAGCAGCGTCAGCACCCCGACCACGGCCAGCGTCGTCACGATCGCACGGTCGCCCGGCGTGTAGAGGTGCATGCCGGTCAGGGGGCGCAGCGTCTGGAAATACTGGCCTTTCTTGAGGTTGCCGCTGGCATAAGCGTGGCGATCGAGAAAGGCTGGCAATTGCGCTTCGAAAGCGCGTGCCGCCGTCTCGTCGGGGAAACGCAGCAAGGTGGTCAGCGACGTGCTGCCCCAATGATCCCAATATTCGCTAGCGAAGCGCGCGGGCACGATTTGCGCGAACATCTCGTCCTTGAACGTCACGTTGGCTGGCATGTCGCGCAGCACCGCGCCAACGCGGTAGGCGTACAGCTTCCCCTGGACCGAGATGCCGAGCGTCTGGCCGATCGCGGGCTGGCTACCGAAATATTTCCGCGCCGCGCTCTGCGTGATTACCAGCCCGTCGGGGTCGGCGATCGTCGCGGTCGGATCGCCCTCAACCGCGGGAAAGCGCATTAGATCAAAGAAGTTTGTGTCGACCGTACCGAGTTCCTCGGCGGTCGCTTGCGCGCCTTGGCGGATCGTCACCGACGCGGCATTGTACCGTGTCCCCGCCAGTTGGGGATAATCGGCGCGCATGATCTGGAGCTGATTGCCCATCGTGTACGGGTTGGTGTCGGGCGGATAGCCCGGCATGATATAGCGTTCCTCCACCAGCCACAGCCGGTCCTGTCCGGGCAGCGCTCGGTCGAAGCTCGCTTCGAACCGGACGAACAGAGCCAGCACAATGAACGTCGCGATCCCGAGCGCGAGCCCGCCGATGTTGAGCGCCGCGAACAGGCGATGGTGCGTGAGCGAGCGATAGAGCGAGGTCAGCATCTTATGCCGCCCGGCGTGCGGAGGAGAGGATACGGCCATCCAGCATATGCACCGTGCGCTTGGCGATGTCGGCATGGGCCGGCGAATGCGTGACCATCACGATCGTCGATCCGTCGGCATTGAGCTGCTCAAGAATGTCCATCACCTGCGCCCCATTCTCGGTATCGAGATTGCCGGTCGGCTCGTCGGCGAGGATCAGCCGCGGCGTGCCGACGATCGCGCGCGCAATCGCGGCGCGCTGCTGCTGGCCTCCCGAAAGCTGGTAGGGATGGTGCCGCTGGCGGTGCGCGATGCCGACGCGATCCATCGCCGCGGCGACGCGCTCCTTCTTGTCCCGCGACGACATGGGACGATAGGCAAGACCGAGCGCGACATTCTCGGCGATCGTCAACTCGTCGATCAGATTGAAACTCTGAAAGATGAAGCCCAGCCGGTCGCGCCGCAGCTTCGCAAGCTCGCCCTCCGGCGCGCGCGCAATGTCGGTGCCCTCGAACAGATAGCGCCCGCCGCTCGGGCGATCGATCGTGCCGAGGATATTGAGCAGGGTCGATTTGCCGCACCCCGACGGCCCCATGATCGCGACGAATTCGCCCGCCTCGACGGCGAGTTCGATCCCGCCGAGCGCGGTCGTCTCGATCTCGTCCGAGGCATAAGTGCGGCTGACATCCTGGAGCTGGATCATGGACACATCCTGTTTGAGGAGAAGAGTCTGGCTATTTGAGAAAAAGCGTCTGGAAGGCGGAATAGGGGCTGAGCGCGGTGGTCACGATCCGCTCGCCGGGGGCGAGGCCGGAGATGATCTCGACCTGATCGGGATTGCGCCGCGCGGTAACGATCGCGCGGCGCACGGCTTTCGCATCGCCGTCGAGCACGAAGGCCGTGGTGCCGCCAGCATCAAGCCAGCCGCCCGAGGGCGCGACGATCGCAGGCCGGTCCGCCCCGAGCACAAGCCGCACGTCGAGCGTCTGGCCACGGTTGAGCCCGAGCGGCGCGCTGCCCCGGAAGGCGAGTTCGACGCGGAAGCGGCCGGCGGTCACTTGCGGCAACACCTTCAGCACGGTCATCGGATAGCTGCGCCCGTCAAGGTCGGCGGTCGCGCCGAGGCCCGTGCGAACGCGGCCGAGATAGAATTGATCAACATCGGCGGTCAGCTTCCATTGCCCTTCGGAATCGATCTGCCCGACCGGATCGCCGCCCTTGAGCATTTGCCCCGGCTGGAGCGTAAAGGCGGTGAGCCGTCCGGCGACCGGCGCGCGGATCACCAGCGCCGACAGGCTCGCGCGCACCATCGCCAGGCTCTCGCGCAATTGCCGCGCCGTCGCGGCGATCCCCGAAGATTGGTCAGCCAGCGTGACGGCCGCCTCGCTCGCGCCGCGCTGGAGCGTGGCGACCCGCGCCTGCTGGTACGCGACATCCTCGCGCACCGGATCGATCGCGGCGCGCGCGATAATGCCCTTGTCGAACAGCACCTGTTTTTGCCCGAGCAGCGTCTGCGCCTTGGACAGCGCGTTGCGCGCCTCGGCGAGATCGCGCGCACCGCCCTCGCGGGTATTCTGTACCGACAGGCGTTGTCCGCTGATCGCACTCAACTGGCCGACGATCTCTGCCGAGCGGCTGGCCACATCGAGCGCGAGCGTCGGGTTGGAGAGGCGCGCGAGCGGTGTGCCCGCCGCGACCATCGCACCATCAGCCGCCGCCAGTTCGGCGACCTGACCACCCGAGATGGCGGTGACAAACACAGTGCGCAGCGGCGCGACTTCGGCACGCAACGGCACGAAATCGCGGAATGGCGCGCGCACCACCACCCCGGTGCGGATCGCGGCGGCGTCCACGCTCAGCGCATTGGCACCGGGCATCAGCCACCACAGCAGGATCGCCGCCGCGACCACCGCAATGCCGATCGCACTGCGCGCGATCATGCGCCGCCGCTTGGCATGCGGCCGCTCGATGCGCCGGTCCATCGCGGCTCCGGAAGGGGTCGTCTGCGTCATGAGGACACTTTACCGAATGCGAGACGATCGCGCTAAGGCGCGGAAATCCGACGGTTTACGGGCTGATCCGAGCGGCCGGGCACCGCATCTGTACGGACTGTCCGTTTCCGGACACTATGTGCGACCATGTCAAGCGAATCGCCCGTCATCCTGATCGTCGAAGACGATGCCGACGTCGCCAAGGCCGCGCGCCTGTTGCTCGAACGCCAAGGCATGGCCGTTTCGATCGCGGCTGATCCAGCGGCAGCCTGGGTGCGCCTCGCCGAGCGTCCGATCGACGTCATCCTGCTCGATCTCAACTTCGCGCGTGGGCGCACCAGCGGCGAAGAGGGGTTCGCGCTGCTCGACCGGCTCATCGCCGCCGACCGCCACGCCGTAGTGATCGTCGTCACCGGCCATAGCGGGATCGCCGTCGCGGTCCAGGCGATGCGCCGGGGCGCGACCGATTTCGTGATCAAGCCGTGGAGCAACGAACGCCTGCTCGCGACGGTCCAGCGCGGCATTGCGCTGCGCCGCGCAAAGCTCGACGCGACAAGCGCACCGCCGGTTACCGAGGGCCTGTTGCTCGGCGAAAGTGCCGCAATCGCGCGGGTGCGCGATCTGATCGCCCGCGTCGCCCCGACCGAGGCACCGGTGCTGGTCAGCGGGGCGACGGGCACAGGCAAGACGCTGGTCGCCCGGCTGCTCCATCAGGGCTCGACGCGCGCCGATGCGCCCTTCGTCACGCTCCACGCCGAGACCGCCGACAGCGCGACGCTTGCGGTGCAATCCACCGCCGCGCTGGGCGGGACGCTGGTGATCGACCAGGTCGATCGCCTGGCGCGCGGGCTGCAGGCCGACCTTGCACAGCGGCTCGACGGCGCGCGCGTGATCGCGACGACACGGCTCGATCGCGTGGGCCTGCGTGCCGCAGTCGGCGAAGACCTGCTGTACCGGCTCAACACCGTCGAGATCTTCCTGCCACCGCTCGCCGCACGCGAGGGCGACGCGCTCCTGCTCGCGCGCCACTTTCGGTCGGTCTTCGCGCACCGGCATGGCAAGGTCGATCAACCGATCTCCGACGCGACCGCAAAGGCCATTGCGCAGTCCGCGTGGCCCGACAATGTCCGCGAAGTACGCCTTCTCATGGAACGCGCGGTGCTGCTCGGCACCGACGGTGCGACCGGGCTGGACGATCGGCTCTCTTCGGCCGCCGACGATGCCCAACGCGCGCCCGAAACCGTCCGGTCGCTCGCGCAGAGCGAGCAGGCGATGATCGATGCCGCGCTCAAGCGCCACGCGTTCAATGTGAGCCGCGCTGCCGCCGAACTGGGACTGACACGCGCGGCGCTGTATCGGCGGATGGCGCGCTATGGCCTCTGAGCGCCGCCGCCGCTTCGTCCAAGCCCTCGTGCTTACGGCGGCGGGCGCGCTGCTCGCGCTCGCCGCGACGCGCGGAATGTATGCGACCGCGGTGCTGGCGACCATGGTCGCGATCTGGACCGGCTTACTCGGCGCGATCGATGCCACCGCGCCGCTCCCCGCGCCAGCCGCACCGCCGCGTGCACCGTCCGACTCCGACGCGCTACACCGCCTGACCGCCTATCTCGACCTCTCCCCTGCCCCGCTGGTGTCACTCGATGGCGACCGGTTGAAGGCGGTCAACCGCGCGGCGCGACGCTTGCTGGGCGCAAACGATCTGGTCCCCGATGCGCCGACCGCGCTGATCGAAGCGCTGTCCGCCACCCGCCCCGGCCGCACCGCAAAAATCGAACTGGACGATGCCGGTGCGGTGCGAAGCTATGCGCTTACCACGAGCGACCTGGCGCTGGCCGACCGGATGCTGCGGATCGGTGCGTTGATCGACATCGACACCGAACTCAAGGCCGCAGAGGCCGCCGCTTTGCGCGAGCTCGTGCAGGTGCTGAGCCACGAAATCGTCAACGCGCTGACGCCGATCGCCTCGCTTGCCGCCACAGCCGTGGCGATGCTCGACGATCCCGTACCCGAGCTGCCGGAGGTTCGCGAAGCGATCGAAACCGTCGCGCGGCGTGCGGCCAGCCTGCACCGTTTCGGCGAAAGCTACCGCGCACTCGCGCGCCTGCCGCACCCCGACCCACGCCGCATTGCGGTCGCCGGGTTCGCAAGCGATCTCGCCAAGCTGTTCACGTCGCGCTGGCCGGCGATCGACCTGGTGGTCGAAACGCAGGAAGCCCCGGCATCTGTGATGATCGACCCGGATCAGATCACCGCCGCGCTCTGGGCCGTGCTGCAGAACGCGGCAGAGGCGCTGCGCGATCTGCCAACCGCCCAAATCCGCTTGATGTTTACGGCGCATGTCGGCCGGACGCTGATCGCGATCGTCGACAACGGGCCCGGAATCGCGGCGCAGGACGCGAGCGAAATCTTTCGACCGTTTTTTACGACCAAAGCCGAGGGTAGCGGAATAGGCCTGTCGCTCGCACGCCAGATTCTGCGCGGCCATGGCGGCGATCTGACACTGGCCTTCTCGCGCTCGGGGAAAACAGCCTTTGAGGCAACGCTTCCGGCGTGATTGTGGGAAGCTTCCAGTTTGCCTCAATATTCCAGCAAGATCGGCGAATGATCGGAAAGGCCGCGCCAGCGCGGGTGACGCATTGCTCTCACGGTGATCTCACGCTTGACCTGAAAACAGGCCGAGGCTGGGTCTCACCCGCCGCGCAAGCCAGGTAAGAAACGCCGCAGCCGCTACCGTTCGCACCGGTCAGGCATGTTCAATCGCCCGCGAATGCGATCAGATTACCGTCCGGATCGCGAACGATGAAGGTGTTCGATCCCCACGGCTCGCGCCTCGGCTGCTGATGGAATTTCGCCCCGGCGGCCTCATATGCAGAGAACAACGCCGCAATGCCGCGCACCGTGATGACGGCGGCGAGCAGGTCCGTGTTCCTCGCGCGACAATCCTCGGCATAAACCGGGCCGTCAACAAACCGCAGGTTCAGCCTTGCCGCGCCGCGCGCGACCTGCGCGTAAAAGGGGGGCTCGCCGTGCGAGAAGACCAGCTCGAAGCCGAGCGTACCGACATAGAAGGCCGCAGCCGTCTCAACATTCGCGACATAGATTTGCGGCTCGGCGGCGAGCAGGGTCGGTTCGTCAATCGGCGGCATGGTCGTCCTCCAAGGGATCGGCAATCCTGAGCATGATCTCGGCCGCGGCGAGCAAGCTTGCGCGCTCAGCCTCGCTCAGTCGTTCGGCCATCATGGTGCCGAGCCATTCGCGGCGCTGGGCCATCGCCGAACCCAGCGCGCTGCGTCCCCGAGAGGTCAGCGTGATGACGTGGCGTCTGCGGTCCGTGGGATCGACCGTGCGCTCGATCAGCGAATCGCCCTCCATCCGCACAAGAAGTCGGCTCAGCGATTGCGGTTGCAGCCCCTCCGCGCGGGCGAGGGCCACCGCACTCATCGGCCCGTTACGATACAGCGTAGCAATCAGCGCGAGCGCGCCGCCCGTCAGCTCGGCTGCACCCGCCGACCGGCGCATGGCCCGTGCAAGGCGCAGCACCGCCCGCACGATCCGCGCCTCGTCACTTTCCCGATCGTGCGCGCTCGACATAATACTACGCATAGCGTATTAATTGGTGACCGACAATAGGAGCGTGGGCGTGCCGGACCTTGCGAGAACCAGTGCCGTCCTGCCGCGGACCGCCCCCTCCCGGCTTTGGCGCGATGTCATGGCGATCGATCGGGGGGAGCCCGTCAGCGTGCGCATGTTGCTGATCGCCGCGCTAGGCATGGGAGCCCCCGCTGTCGTTGGCCTGATGCTCAAACACGCGGAGGCGGGCTTCACGATCGGACTCGGCGCGATCCTGCTGGTCGGCACGGGCGGCAGCGCGGCAGCACCGCCTCCACCCCTCAGCCAGACGGTTGCCCCTGCGCTGATCGCCGTTGCTGCCGCGACGGCGATTGCCGGATTGCCGCAGCCCGACATCGCGTTGATCTTGCTCGCCGCAGTGGCGGCTCTCCTTTCGGGTTACAGTCGACCAATCGCAGGGGGTGCCATCCGTTTCATCATCTATCTCGTGCTGAGCGTCGGCTTTCTCGACGGTGCCCCGGCGCATCGTGGCGCTGCCGCGCTGATATTCGGATCGGGCGCGTTGTGGAATATTGCGCTACGCGGCCTCCTGTCCGGTGGCGGCAGCAACCGGGAAGGCGCTGCGCAAAAGACGCAGCGAGGGCCGACCAACGCGCAACGTCGCGCCCACTTTCGCCGCACGCTATACCGGCTCGAGGGGTGGCAGTTTCCGCTTCGGCTTACGCTTGGTCTCGGCATCGCCAGTGGTCTGCGCCAGCTATGGCCGACGCATCATTTCTTCTGGATCCTGCTGACGGTCGCGCTGCTAACGCAACGCCCGATCGAACATGTACCGGTGAAGACGGTGCAGCGATTGACGGGCACGCTCGGCGGCGTTGCCCTGACAGCCGCGATCCTGTTCTGCCTCTCGTCGCCGATTGCGCTTGGCAGCGTCGCGTGCCTGCTCGCGACGGTCGTGCCATGGGCACGCGCGCGAAGCTATCTCCTCTACGCAATCGTCAGCACCCCGCTGATCCTGCTGGTGCTCGATATCGGCAAGCCGATCGCGCCCGCCCTGCTGACCGACCGACTGATCGCAACCGTGGCAGGAGGTCTGACGGTGGTGGCCCTCAATCTGCTCTTCGATCGCTTGCTTGCCGCCAGTGCCGGCTCTTCTCCAGAACGACCAGGGCGACGATAGCCGCGGCGAAGCCCGACGCGGCTCCTACGCCAAGCGCCCAGCGTGGCCCCATATGGTCGGCGACCCATCCCACGATCGGGGCCCCGATCGGCGTTCCTCCCATGGCAACGCCGATGCGCAGCGCCATCACGCGGCCGCGCATGTTCGGCTCGGTCGACAGCTGCATCAGGCTGTTGGTCGTGTTGGTGAAGGTGAGCGCCGCGACCCCGATCAAAACCAGCGCGGCGGCGAAGAACCAATAGCCAGGCGCGATCGCGGCCAGCGCGCAGCCGATCCCGAAAAGGCAGGCTCCCACCAGCAACGCCGGGAATTCGGGCTGCTCGCGCCCGGCGCTGAGCAACGCCCCGCTCACCGTGCCGATCGCCATGATCGACGACAACAGGCCATAGCCGCGCGCGTCCGCATGGAACACGCTAACCGCCATGGTGGAGATAAAGATCGGGAAGTTCAGCCCGAAGGTGCCGATCAGGAACAGCATGATCAGGATCGCCTTCAGGTCACCGCGCGCCCAGACGTAGCGGAAGCCCTGGGTAAAACTGCCGGTCGTGCGGCGCGCGCGCGGTTGCGGATGCAGTTCGCGCGCGCGCAGCGACAGCAGCGAAACCAGCACGGCGACGAACGACGCGCCGTTGATAAGGAAAGCCCACCCCGTGCCGATCGCGGCGATCACCAAACCCGCGATCGCCGGGCCGATCATCCGCGCGGCATTGAAGGAGGTCGAGTTGAGCGCGACGGCGTTGCCGAGATCAGCGTCGCCCACCAGCTGCGCGACGAACACCTGCCGCACCGGCGCGTCGAACGCAGCGGCACTCCCGAACAGGAAGGCGAAACCATAAACGTGCCAAAGCTGCACCCTGCCGCTGACGGTGAGCACGCCAAGCGCCAGCGCGAGCACGCCCATTGCCGCTTGCGTGGCGATCAGCAGCTTGCGCTGGTCGAGGTGATCGGCGGCGAATCCGGTCCAGGGCAGCAGCAGAAACTGCGGACCAAATTGCAACGCCATGACGAGGCCAACCGCGGCGGCGCTATGCTGGGTCAGCACCGTCAGGACCAGCCAGTCCTGCGCGGTACGCTGCACCCAGGTGCCGATGTTGGAGACGAACGCGCCACCGACCCACACCCGGTAATTATACCCCCGCAGCGACCGGAACATGCCGGTCGCGGGCACGCTCACGAACGCTCGGGCGTGTTGCCGCCATGGAAACGCCCGAAATGCCGGGCGGCAAAGAGCCCGATCGCCAGCATGCCCAGCCCAAGCGCAGCGGCATGCCCCGGGTTGCGCCCGTCGAAATCACCGACCTGGGCGACCAGCAGATAGAAGAAAACGAGATTGGCAAAGCCCCACAGCACATTCACGGTCGAGGACGACAGCCCCTCACCGGACGGCGTGGCAAAGGGGCTCTGGAACGGCCGCCCCATCATTCCGCTGACGAAGTGCGGAACCGCATTCGCCAGAAAGGCACCGCCAAAGGCATAAGCCAGCAGGTGAAGCCAGGGCATCAGGCGGTCCTTTCCAAAAGGGCGAGGATGTCGTCGGTCGATCCGGTCTCGCCCAGCCGCGGGAAGACGCTGCGGATACTGTGATCATGCGCTTCCGGCCGCGTATCGGTCATCGCGTCGGTGGCGAGGATGACGTTGAAGCCGTGCTCATAGGCCTGTCGAGCCGTGGCCTCGACACCCGTTGCGGTCGCAACGCCGGTGATGACGACTTGGGTGACCCCAAGCGCTTTCAGTCGCAGCTCAAGATCAGTGGTGGCGAACGCCCCCCAGCTTTGCTTCGTGATCAGAATGTCGTCCGGCTGCTGGCCGAGTTCGGACACGAGCGTGGCGAAATCCGCGGGCACTGTGCTGAGAGCACGTCTCGGCTGTTCGGTTCGCCCTGGCGGGACGCCCGTGACGGCCACCAGCACCACCGGCAGACCATGTGCGCGAAACGCATCCGCCAGCGTGCGGCTGCGTGCGATCAAGTCCCCGATAGGAGGCGCGACCAAGGTGCCGACGATGCCCTTTTGGAGGTCGACGATGATGAGGGCAGTTTTCGGATCAAGCGCGGTGAGCGCCATGGGACGGTCCTTTCGAAGGCGAAAAGCGGGCGCGCTCAATCCTCGACGAGGCGTTGCAGCAGGGTGAGCGCGGTCGCGAGCTGGTCTTGTTCTTGCGACGACAGACGCGCGCGGATGGTGCGCGCAAGCCAGTCCTGGCGCGCCGCACGCCCTTCGCTGGCCCACTGTCTGCACGCGTCGGTCAGCGATAGCAGGGTCTTGCGTCCATCGTGGGGGTCCGGTGTGCCGTGCACCAGGCCGGCGCTTTCGAGTGCAACAATGACGGTCCCCATCGATTGCGGTCGCATCGCTTCCGCACGGGCCAGTTCGGAGGTCGTGGCGGGACCGTCCTTCTCCAGGCGAAGCAGGACGGCGATCTGGGACGGGGTGAGGTCGCCGACTCCCCCTTGTTCGCGCAGCCGTCGTTTCAGCTTTCCCGACACGCCACGAATGCCCTGCGCCAAAGCCGCGATACGGTGGTCTTCCTGAGTCTCTTCTGCGCTCATGTCCGCAAGTTACTCACACACAGCTAATCTGTAAAGTTTGTCTTCATATTATCTGCTTGGAGCAATGCGTGCTCGCGGCAAATTCGATCGAACGGATGGCGGCTTCCAAGATCTGCGGTTGCATGGCGGAAAGGCGGCTTAGGGCGGATCCGTTGGTTCTTCGGCAAACCTTAGATCCGACCACCCCGCAAAAGTCTGCGGGAACGAGGTGGTACAGGTTTCGGGATGACAGACGGCATTGGCTGCCGCGAGCAAAGGTTGCTTCGAGGCACCACCTGATCTACGCCAATGGCATCGCGAAAAACGACCGCTGGAGGCACGCCTCGCCTTCGGTCCGTCGAGTACACGTCAACCTTGCTTTTGGCACGGTTCGGCCAGCGTCTCCCAAGCGATCGCACATAGCCATTGGGCCAGCGATCGATGCCAAGAGATGGTTGGAACGCGATGATGAAGGCAGTTCAGTTTAGCAAATATGGCGGCCCCGCCGTGCTTGATATCGTCGATGTCGAGCCACCCCATCCCGGCCCCGGCGAAGTCAGAATCACGGTCCGTGCTGCGGGCGTGAACCCGTCAGACTGGAAGCGCCGCGAAGGCCAGTATCGCACGTTCGAGGAGGTGGTCTTTCCGGCCGGGCTCGGCGTAGAGGGCTCTGGTATCGTCGATGAGGTCGGGCCGGGCGTAAGGGATGTCACGATCGGTGACATGGTGTTCGGCTTCGGCACGAACACCATGGCCGAGCAAGCGATCCTCACCCATTGGGCCAAAAAGCCCAATAGTCTGTCATTTGAAGTAGCGGCGGCTCTGCCCGTGGTGTCCGACACCGCCACGCGGGCGTTGGATCAGGTTGGCGTGGCACAGGGGCAGACCCTGCTGGTCAGCGGTGCCGCCGGCGGCGTGGGGACGGCGATCGTCCAACTCGCCCGTTTGCGTGGTATTACCGTGATCGGCACCGCAAGTGCGGCCAAACACGATTATCTGCGCGGGCTAGGCGTGGTTCCTGCCACCTATGGCGATGGACTGGAGCAGCGCGTGGGCGATCTGGTGCCCGGCGGCGTGAATGCGGCAATTGACGTCGTAGGGTCTGGGGTCATCCCGGAACTCGTTCGAATTGTCGGCGACCCCGTGCACGTCCTTTCCGTTGCCGATTTCTCCGCCGAGCAACATGGTGCCAAATTCTCGCAGGGCCCGCCCGTCGATCCAGCGGGCCTGCTTGCGACGATGGCCGAGCTATGTGCGGCTGGGTCGTTTACACTGCAGATAGACCGAACCTTCCCGTTGGATCAGGTCAAAGAGGCACAAGCGGTCAGTCAATCGGGCCGCGTCACCGGCAAGCTGGTCGTCTCTGTCGATTAAAGTCGCAAGCCGCCGCTCACTCGCCGCACTCCCTACACCCAAGCGCCAGTCCGCTGGAGTTCACGATCGTGTCTGCGGAGCAACGACCGGTGCGGTTGGTTCCCTATTACCGTATCGCGCACGAACGGTACGCCACCTATTGGAAGCTGGGGTCGGGCGCAGCCCAATCCGGGCGGGAGCCGGCTACGACTTGAAGGGGCGGCCAGCGCCACCGCGAGACCACGACCCGGCTGCTCGTGCCTGACGCGGACAGAACTGTAATCCCGGCGAGCACGGCCCGCCCTCGCCGCAGATCCGCATACGGTCGACGCACTCGTCGGGGCGCTGGCGGTCCCTTGCCAATCTCGCAAATGCGGGGTTTGTCGATCAGCACTGCGCCCCCTATGTCACCGCAATGGTGTTCCGTTCGATCGTTATCGCCTCTGCTGCGGCGCTCCTGCTGAACGCCTGTTCGTCGAACGACGACAAGGAGGCGCGACGCCGCGCTGCGGGCCCTGCCCCCTCGGCCGCGGCGCTCTTGCGCGTTGCCAGCGCATCCAGCGGTGAAAGACTTTTCTATCAGTGCTTCGCCTGCCATTCGATCCAGCGCGACGCTGCGGATCGTAGCGGGCCGAACCTGTTCGGCGTCATGGGTGCCGAAGTCGGCCAACGCCGGCCACGCTTTGCCTATAGCGGCGCGTTGCAGCTGCTCGGCGGGCGTTGGACGCCCGAGCGGATGGATGTCTGGCTTACCAATCCGAAGCGGATGGTGCCTGGCACGGCGATGGGGTTTGCGGGGCTGGCCGATCCACTCGACCGCGCCGACGTGATTGCCTACCTGCAAAAGCAACACTGACCCGCCGCCGATTGCGGGGACGCATGTCCGCGTTTGAGCAAGCACCGATGCGGCTTACGTAGATGCCTTCATCGCCGCCGGCTTCACCAAGCGCGATGTGCTGGACGTCGCCACCAAGGTGATGAGCAACGACACCAACCCCATCGTCCATAGGATCAGCTCGGTACCCTTGATGCGCGACTGGTCGATGTGGAGATAGGCGACGCCCGGCGCGTCGAGCGGGCGCGCGGCATAGTCAAAGGTCGCTTGCGAATCGCTGTCCCGCATCGAGAGCGGTAAGTGGCGCTGGGCGAGAGCCGCACACCGACCCGGTCCGCGCCAAAAACATCAGTGGCCCCTAAGTGATCTCGAGCAGAAAACGCGCTCTGTTCTGAAACGGGCCACCATGTTGCTGTCTCAGCGGCCGAGCAGCACGCGCGCCTGGCCCGCAATCTGCGCCAGCATCGCGGCATTGGGTGCCGGGGCCATGCGCGCGCGATCGACCACCGCCTTGAACTGGCCGACGCGGCCGGCATTTTCGGCGAGCCACGTTTCCACCAGCGTCTGCGGGTCGGCACCGGGTGCCGCAGCGCCGCGCCCCAGAAATTCCAGCCGCAATTGCTGGAAGTCGCGCGCGAGGCCCGCGATCAGCAGGCGCTCCCACGGGTCGCTCGACGAAATACGCGCGGCATTGGCTTGCGCCCAGTCGAGCCCCAGCGCCTGGCCCAGTCGCGTGAAGGCGCGCGTCAGCACGGTCTCGTCGAGTCCGAGCCGCTCGCCGAGATCGGCCAAACCGACCGCGCCATCCAGCTCGAACAAGCGCACCACCTTTTGCACCAATTTCTTTGGCGCACCGGCGGTTTCGAGGGTGGTGGCGATACGCGCGCTTTGCGCGCTCGCTTCCTCGAGCAGCAAGGCCTTGGTCTGCTTGTCGAGTTGCGCAATGCCTTTTTGAAGCCGCGCCAACGCCGCGCCCGGTCCGGTGCCGCTGCGCGTTACGCGCAGCAGATCGGCGATTTGCGAGCGCGTCGCCACCGCGACTTCATCGAACAGCGCGATGCGCGCATTTTCGGGCATCGCTGCCGTCTCGATCCCGCGCCACAAAGCGGGCAGGTCGAACAGGCGCTCGGCGACGACGAACATCGCGGCGATGTCGCTCATCGCAGCACCTTCTTCTTCGGCGAGTTCGAACGGATAGAGCACGCCCATGCGGTTGATGATGCGGTTGGCGAGCTTGGTCGCGACGATTTCGCCGCGCAGCCGGTGCTGGTCAATCGCTGCGCCGAACTTCTTGCGCATCGCGGGCGGGAAGGCGGCGTGGAGATCGGGCAGCAGATCGGGATCGAGCCCGAGCCCGGCCTTTTCGATCGCGGCCTGCAGCGCGAGCTTCGCGGTCGCCAGCAGCACTGCCAGTTCGGGCCGGGTCAGCCCACGACCCTCGGCGGCACGGCGCAGCAAATCGTCATTGCCCGCCAGCCCCTCGACCGCGCGGTCGAGCGAACCGCCCGCCTCGAAGATCTCGATCAAGCGGACATAGCTCGGCACATCGCGCGCGCCGTCGCTCTCGGCGATCGACAGCGCCAGCGTTTGCAGGCGGTTATCCTCCAGCACGAGATGCGCGACATCGTCGGTCATCCCGGCGAGGAAGGTGTTGCGCTTGTCATAGCCGAGGCGGCCCTCGATCATCTCGCGGTTGAGCGCGATCTTGATGTTGACCTCATTATCCGAGCAATCGACGCCAGCCGAATTGTCGATGAAGTCGGTATTGATGCGCCCGCCGCGCGCCGAAAAGGCGATACGCGCGGCCTGGGTGACGCCAAGATTCGCGCCTTCGCCGATCGCGGTGGCGCGTAGATCCTCGGCATCGACGCGCAGCCGATCGTTGGCGGGGTCGCCGACCGCGATGTTGTTCTCGGCGCGCGCCTTCACATAGGTGCCGATGCCGCCGAACCAGATCAGGTCGACCGGGGCCTTGAGGATGGCCGAAATCAGCGTGCCCGGCTCCATCTCGCTCTCCTCCAGCCCGAGCGCGGCGCGGATCTGCTTCGAGAGTTTGATGACCTTGTCGGTGCGCGGGAATACCCCGCCGCCCTTGGAGATGAGCGAGGCGTCGTAATCCGCCCAGCTTGAACGGGGCAGGGCAAACATGCGCGCACGCTCGGCCCAGCTGGCGGCGGGATCGGGATCGGGGTCGAGGAAGATGTGGCGGTGGTCGAACGCCGCGACGATCTTCAGCGTTTTGCTGAGCAACATGCCGTTGCCGAACACGTCGCCCGACATGTCGCCACAGCCGACGACGCGGATCGGTTGTGTTTGCACGTCCACGCCGCGCTCGGCGAAGTGGCGCTGGACGCTGACCCACGCGCCCTTGGCGGTGATGCCCATCGCCTTATGGTCATAGCCAACCGAGCCGCCGCTGGCGAAGGCGTCGCCCAGCCAGAATTTATGCTCGAGCGCGATCGCGTTGGCGACGTCGGAGAAGGTCGCGGTGCCCTTGTCGGCGGCCACGACGAAATAGGGGTCATCGCCGTCATGGATGACGACATCGGCCGGATGCATCACCGCACCCTCGACGATATTGTCGGTGATCGACAGCAGGGCGCGGATGAACGCGCGGTAGCTTTCGGTGCCCTCCGCCAGCCACGCATCGCGATTGGAGGCGGGCGGCAATTGCTTGGGGTAAAAGCCGCCCTTGGCACCAGTCGGCACGATCACCGCATTCTTGACGCGCTGCGCCTTCATCAGGCCCAGGATTTCGGTGCGGAAGTCGTCGCGCCGGTCGGACCAGCGCAAGCCGCCGCGTGCGACTGGCCCCGCGCGCAAGTGGATGCCCTCGATTCGCGGCGAATAGACCCAGATTTCGCGCCATGGCACGGGCGCGGGCAGGCCGGGGACGAGATGGCTGTCGAGCTTGAACGCCAGCGCCGCCTGGCCAGCGGGGGCAAAGGCGTTGGTGCGCAGCGTGGCGGCGATGACGCTGCGCAGCGAGCGCAGGATGCGGTCGTCGTCAATCGCGGAGACGGTGTCGAGCCCGGCATCGATCGCCGCGTCGGCGGCAGCGATCCGACCGAAGCGCTGCGATGCGGCGTCCTCCCGCCCGCGTTCGACCTGAGCCTGTCGAAGGGCCTTGCCGCGCGCAGGTGCTTCGCCACGCTCAACACCACCGGGGAGGGCACCCGCCGGGTCATGCGCGGCGGTGAACCGCTCGATCAACGCAGCGGCAACTTTAGGCGCGCGGCGCAGCGCATCGACCACCGTGACCAGACCATAAGTGAGGCCGGCCTGACGCAGATAGCGGAACCAGGCGCGAAACAGCACCACCGATGCCGGTGCCATGCCAGCATCGACGATCAGGCGGTTGAACGCGTCGTTCTCAGCCTTGCCCTCCAGCACGGCCTGGATCGCATTCTCCAGCACACTGGTATCGGCGGACAAGCGCACGCCTGCCGCCTCGACCAGAAATTCATGGACGAAGCCCTGTTCGTCGCCGATCAGCGCGGTCGGCAATTCCTCAATCACGCGGAAGCCGAAATTCTCCAGCACCGGCACCGCGTCCGACAAGGCCAGCGCGCCGCCCAGGCGATAGATTTTCAGCCGGGCGGCCCCGTGTTCGTCGCGATACATCCGCACCGAGCGATCCGCCGGGGTTTCCAGTCGCGCCAGCCGCACAATGTCGCGCGCCGCTTCCTCGGCGGTGTTGGCACCGCGATAGCCAGAGGGGAAACTGGCGGCATGTTTCAGCGCAAGCCGCGCGGCGCGCGCCGCATCAGTCTGCTCGACCAGCGCCGCCTCAACTGCGGGCACCCAGCCGCGCACCATCCGCGCGATCCGCGTGTCGAGCGCGTCGGTATCGGGCAGCACGCCGCCATCGCGCAGGTCCAGCGTGAAGCGAATCAGCGCGATCGTGTCATCGACTTCGATCGACCAATTGAGCACGCTCGCATTGGCCGCATCGGCCAGCATCTCGCCAATGGCGGTGCGGCGGGCGGTGGTCAAATCGTCGCGCGGCAGCCACACGAAGGCGAACAGATGCCGCCCGAGCACGCTGCGCACCAGTCGCAGCTTGGGCCGGGGGCGATCGGCCAGCGACATCGCGGTCAGCGCGACATCCTCGAGCGATTCGGGCGTGAAGGCGATGACCAGATCATGCGGCAGCCCGGCCAGGGCATGCGTCAGCGCCTTGCCGGTATGGCCCTTGGGATCGAAGCCGAATTTCGCCTCGAGCGCGGCGAGGCGTTCGCGCAGGACGGGCACATCCTGCGGGGCCGCGTTCAGCGCGCTGCTGGTCCACAACCCGGCATGGATGGACAGACCCGTGACCGTACCCTTGTCCCGCACCGGCACCACCGCGAGATCGAGTGGGACATGGCGGTGCACGCTCGAAATCAAATTAGATTTCAGCAACAAGGGCGCTTGGCCGCCTTTGGCGAACCATTCCATCGCAAGCGCGCGCGAGGCTTCGGCGAGGATCGGCACGGGGCTGGGGTTGCGGGCAATCCCCAGCGCGGTTTCATTCCCGCCGACCCACCATTCATGCCCCAGCAGCGTGAACTTCTGGTCGAGCAGCCAGAACAGCAAGGCGGCCCCTTCTCCGGCGGGCAGGGTCGCGATGTCCGCCGCCATCGCGTCCTGCAGCGCCTGCCAGTCCCCCACGGCGGCACGCACATCCGCCAGATTGCGCTCCAGCGCGGCAACGAGATCGCGCCGTTCGCGCGCATCGGCGCGTTCCAGCTCGATATAGATCATCGATTCGGGCGAGCCCGTATCGTCGACGCTCACCAGCGCCCCGTCCGAATCGCGGCTTACGCACACTACCGGGTGGATGATGCGATCGATCGCAATATCGTGGCTACCGATCGTCGCGGCAATCGAATCGACCAGAAAGGGCATGTCGTCATTGACGATCGCCAGCCGCATCCGCCGACGCGGGTCGGTGCCGGGCAGCGGCTCGAGCGCGATATTGGGGATACCGGTCGCGCGCCGCTCGGCGGTGGCGGCGACAAAGGCCGCGGCATCCGCGCGCTCGGTCTTGCCGAACCCCTGCAATTCGCCCGGAAGCGCACCTTTGGTCAACCGGACGGCCAATGCATCCGACAGCGATTTCAGCGTGGTTTTTGCCATAGCCGCCCTATGCGCCGGTCGCGTGACGACCTCAAGACTTGTGGCAGCGCACAAAATTCAGGCCGTCGCGCGGCCGCGATGGCGGATCACACCATCCTGCGCATCGCGCGTTCGGTCAACGCGGCATCGTCGCCGATTTCAGCGACGATATCGAACATACCGCCGTCGCTCGCGCGGGCGAGCAGCAGGACATAATCCCCCGGTGCGACGCTGCTTTCGATCGCCACGCTGGCGAGCGTCGGGCGATTGGCCAGCGCGGCCGCACGATCGACACGCGCCTTCGGATTCGGGGTGCGGGCGGCACGCTCGGCCTTCACCACGCCCTTGATGCCGCCCTCGAACGAATCGAGGAACTCGCCCAGGGCCCCACGAGCGACGCCCATGCGGCGGGCGTGGGCAAGAACGGCCGCATATTCGGTCAGGCGGGTTTTGTCGTAATCGGCACCGAAGATGAGTTTGACGATGGGTGTCATCGGCGCGCGCAACTGTACGGCGATCCCTGCCGATGCCAGCAGCGTCTCATAACCGACCGGATCGGCATCCGCCGCTGCGGCAAATTCGTGGGCGCGGCTGAGCACGCGGTACAGCGTCGCGCGGTGGCGCGTGTCGGCGGCGCGGAGCGCGGCGGCGGTCTGCTGTGCGAGCATCAGTTGGTCGCTCAGCGTGGCACCGGCGGCCGTCGGGCTTTCGGGGTCGAGCGGGGCCTCTTCGTCGATCCCTGCACTCGGGCCGTCCGCCCATACTGGCGCGGTCGCGGCCGCTTTGGGGGCCGTGGCGACGGCGGCTGTGATCTCGGCCTGGAGCTTGGCTTGCGTTTCCGCGTCGACCAGCTCCTTCCAATTGATGACGCCGTAGATGAAGTCGATCGAATCCTCGTCTGAGGAAAATGGCATCAGGATGCCGCGATACATGGTGTTGAACCCGCGCGTGCTGACAAATTCCGCCTCAAACCCGATCGGCGCGCGATTCGCGATGATTTGCAGATAATGGTCGGTCAGCCGCGACAAGAGCGAGCGACTCGGTACGTGCGCGATGTGGGTGACGGACGAATCCAGCGCGCATTCCTCGCGCAGCGCCTTGCCGAGAAAGGCGATGGCGGGATTTTCGATCCCGGCGGAGAAATCGAGCAGCACGCTGTGCGGGCCGAAATCGGTGATATTGGCGGGATCGAGATCCTCGATCGAGGGATAAGCGCGCCCGCCAAGCAGTGAAACCCAATAGTTATAGGCACGAACGTGCATCCGCCGTTCGTCGGTGCCGACGTCTATCTGGGTATCGGCGACGCCAGTATCGGCGTCGTGGTCGGCGCGACCGCTGTCGATCTCATCCGTGCCGAGCCGATCTTCCTCGAAACCGCGAACACTATCCATTGCGCAAACGCCTCACCTGGCGCGACCCGACCCGACATGGGCGAGCGTCACCGGCACGCCTTGTGCGCCGTGCGTGGTAAACGTCGGGTAAAGGGCATGCGTTTTCGGAGAATGCGCGATGCCCCCGCATCGCAACGCTTGTCAGCCCGCGAACGACCTGATAAGCGCCCGCCCTCGCCTTGGTTCGCAGGAACCAACGCCATGCCGCTTTAGCTCAGTTGGTAGAGCATCGCATTCGTAATGCGGGGGTCACAGGTTCGAGTCCTGTAAGCGGCACCATACATTTTTTTGTAAATGTCGGATTTTGTGTCCCGCCGTGGTGTTGGCTTCACCGCCTTAAGCTTGAACTCCCCGCCGACCTTCCGTCGTTGCATCATCACCCTCCGGCTCCAAAAACACCTTATCTCGGTGTCCACGAAACCGGGTGCAGTTGGCGGGCTCTCGCTCGGGCAGCGCGCTGTAATATACCGCTGACTTGAATGCGCTCTGATCCCGGTTATATCCCCAATGCCCTAACGCGCGAATATCATAAGCCAGCGCGCGCATCAGGATGTGGCCTGATGATTTCGGAAGCCACGCTGGTCTTACGGCAGGATTATGGCTATGCCGACGCGCCGGGCATCTCCGACGACACCAAGATCGCCGGATGGCAGGCGGTCACCGATGCCGTCCGTGCCCGGGGTGGTCAGATCGTGATGCAACCGTGGCACCTCGGCGGTCAGTCGCGCCCTGATATCCAACCCAACAGCTATCTGCCCGATCAATGCCTGCAGGATGGCCCAACCAGTGCAGCGACGATCTCTTCCCCCCACCGGGAAAGATCAGGCCCGCGCGCGCTGCCGCGCCTTCAACTGCGCCCGCCATCCCCGCCCGCGCCACCACATGATGATCCCCGTCACCGCCAGAATTGCCGGTAGCAGGCCGCCTAGGAAGATCACGATCTGCCACAGCAGCCCCATCTGGGTGCCGTCGTGGATGCGGCGCATCGTGCGCGCGAGCGGTTCGGGTGCCGCGCGCGCAATTTCGGCCACGCCATCGGCATCATGGACCGCAACACCCGTGGAGTCGCGCACGAACGCGACCTTCCACATCGGTTTCTGATCGGTCGGCCAGTCGATTTTGGCGACCGCACCGGCATGCGCGGCGCGCGCGCTGCGGAGTACGGCATCGAGCGCTTGCTGCGGCTGCGCGAGCGGCACTGGTCGTCCCCCCTTAGGCCCCGCCCGCATGGCATTGGGGCCGCCGCCAAAGACTTGCGGGAAGGCGATCCACGCCCCCGTCAGCGACAGCACGAACAGCGGCAGCGCGATCCAGAAGCCGAGCAAATGGTGCAGATTGGTGTCGGTGTTCCGGTGCCGCCGCCAGCGCAGACCGCGCACCCAGCGCCCGACCGTCGGCCACCATAACCACAGCCCCGATACGCACGACAGCAGCATCGCAACGCCGATCCAGCCGACGATCTGCCGCCCGACGCCCGGAATCAGCAGCGATCCGTGGATCATGTGCAACGTGCGGATCAGGCCCCCGCTGTTATTGGCGACATCGAGCACATGCGCGCTCGGCGGATCGATCCAGACCGTGATCCGCGCCGGCGGCCCTTGCACCCCTTGCCGGCTGCTTGCCGGGCTGGCCGAGACGACCACGGGTTCGCCGGGCGCGTCTGGTAAGGTTAGCGAAGCGATTGCGTCACCGGGTTGAAGCACCACACGCGCCGCAGCAATGTATCGCTGTGGAGCCAGCGTCCCATTGCCACTGGTCGCATAGCGTTGCGGATTCAGTGCATGGTCCAGTGCATCATCCCACACCAGCGCAGCCCCAGTGAGCGACAGCGGGATGATCAGGATCGCCAGAATCAGGCCGATCCATTTATGCACCTGGAACCAGGCGTTGCGCAGACCGATCTTGCTCATCACACCTCCGCCCACTGGCGCAACAAATTATGGTAGACGCCGGTCAGCCGGACGATTTCGCTATCCCCCTGCCCCAGCCGCGCGCCGACCGACTGGATCGCGGTGTCGAGATCGAGCAACGTGGCGCGCGCTTCGGTGTTGCGGATCATCGACTGGATCCAGAAGAAGCTGGCGACGCGCACGCCGCGCGTTACCGGCGCGACATGGTGCAGGCTGGAGGCGGGGTAGAGCACCATCTGCCCGGCCGGCAGCTTCACGCGCTGTTCGCCAAACTGCATCTGGATGACGAGTTCGCCACCGTCATACCTATCGGGATCGGCGAGGAAGAGCGTCGCCGACAAATCGCTGCGAATCCGAAAATCGCTGCCGCGCCGGATGCGGATCGCGGTGTCGACATGCGCGCCAAAGCCGTCGCCTTGCGCATAGCGGTTGAACAATGGCGGAAACACCTTGAGCGGCAACGCGGCGGCCACGAACAAGGGCGAGGCAGCCAGCGCATCGAGCACCATCGCTCCGCCGCGCCGCGCCGCGTCCGAATCCTCGGGCAATTGCGCATTGTGCTTGGCCAGTGCCGATTGATTGCCAGACGTATCGTTGCCGTCGATCCACGGCGCGGCATCGATCAGTGCGCGCACTTCCGCAACTTGGGCAGCGGTTAACAGATCGGGAATGACGGTCAGCATGCTGCAGCAGTCCTGAGGGCCTGAACGCCGCGCTTGCGCAGCGCGGGGATATCGGAGGTCGCCAGCCACGCCGCCGCCTTCTCGACAAAGGCCGGGGTCGCGGTCGCGCCCGCGCGGCGGAGCCAGCTCAGCGCCTCCTCGATCGCGCCCTTGGTCGCCAGCATCCGGGCGTGGTTGAACGCGCCGCGGAAATCACCGCCCTGCGCCGCGCGAGCATAGCAGGTTGCCGCCTTGGCGAGGTCGCGCGGGACGACCCAGCCGTCTTCATGAAAGCTGCCGACGAAATTGATCGCCTTGGCATTGCCGAGCGCCGCCGCCTTGCAGAACCATTCCAGCGCCAGCGGCTTGTCCTCGGCCACGCCCTGCCCAAGCGCGAGCAAGGTCGCGTAATTGTACATGCCCCAATCGAGCCCGCGTTCGGCGGCGATGCGGTAACAGGCGGCGGCCCGTTGCTTGTCCGGGGCGGTGCCCCAGCCAAGATCGTAGCACCGCCCCACCATGTTGATTGCCATCAGGTGATGCTGCGCGGCCGCCTTGATGAACCAGCTGAGCGCGGCGGGCGCATCCTGCGCGACGCCCGCGCCATCGAGCAGCACTTGACCGTAGAGCGCCTGCGCCTCGGCCACACCGCCTTCTGCACAGTCCCGCAGAAAGGCGGCGCGCTCTTCCGGCGATCCCGCCAGCCGCGCGGCGATCTCCGCTTCCGACAGCGTGATCAAAACGCCACCTTCACCGTGCCGAACACGGTGCGACCGGGCGCGATCGACGCATAATGGCTGGTGTAGGTCTGCGTGAAATAGACCTTGTCGGTCAGGTTCTGCGCGTTGACCGACAGTTCCAGCCGGTCGTTCAGCTTGAAGCGCGCCTGCGCGTCGAAGCGCCAATAACTGGGGATACCGCGCGTAAGGATCTTGGTCGCGGGGTTGACCGTAATCACGCCCGCACTGGTCTGCGTCGCGGTGCGATTGTCGGCGTACCCGCCATTCTGCTTGTCCATATAATAGGCACCGCCGCCGAGCGAGAAGCGCTTGGTCAGCTCGACATTGGTCGACAGAGTGAAACTGTTGCGCGCGGTCTGCGGCACATCCTTGCCGGTGTTGACCGATGGCACCTGCACCGTCGTCGCCTTCGCCGCGCCGTTCGCGGCGACCGTCAGCGCGGTATAGCCACCATCGACGATCTTGGCGTCGAGGAAGGTATAGCCGCCAAACACCGTCCAGCCCGGCAGCACAGTACCGCTGGCGGTGAGTTCGACACCCCGGATGCGCGTCGAGCCGAGATAGGCGATATTGTTATTGGCGTCGGTCACGCGGGCATTGGCGATGTCGGTCTGGAACACCGCGAGGCCCAGCGCCAGCTTCTCGCCGAACAGGCTCGCCTTCGCGCCGACTTCATACGACTTGGTCTTTTGCACCTTCAACGAATCGAGCACGTTCGCGGTGGCCGAGGTGGTTGGCAGCGCATTGTCCTCACGGCCCTCGCCCAGCAGGCTGTTGGGCGGCGTCGCTGCGGTGGCATAGCTGGCGTAGAGGCTGGTTTCCTTGGTCGGCTTGAACACCAGCCCCGCCTGCCAGTTGAACAGCTCGTCGGTGCGCGAGAAACGGAACGACGTGGTCGCATTGGCCGCCTGCCCCGGCGTAATCCGCGAAGTGAAGCGGTCATAGCGCGCGCCGACGTTCAGGATCAACGACGGCAGCAGCGTGATCGAATCGAAGCCGTAAAGCGCCTGGGTTTCGGCGTCGTTCTGCGTCTCTTCCAGCGGCAGCGAGCGCACGATCGGCGACGCGGTAGACGACGTGTCGCTGGCGTAATTCACCCAAGGGTCGTTCGGATTGGCCGAGAAGATGCTCGCGCAATAATAACGCGCAACGGTCGCGGTGTTGCAGCGGGGCGAGATGGTCGACCCGTTGGACAAAATCTCGGTCCCGCTGGCGTTGAGATAGCCGCGCGTGACATAGGTGCCGCGCCGCGCCTTTTCCCACGACACTTCGGCACCAACCGCAAAATCATGCTTGATCGTGCCGGTGTTGAAGCTGCCCGACAGATCGAGCTGGTCGATGATGCTTTCGGCATAGCTGTAACGCGTATTCGAGCGCCGCCACACCTGCCCGCTGCCATAGACGTTTCCAGTAGAATCGTCGGGCAAGGTGTAAATGTAGGCTTGGCTGTCGTGGCTGAAACGCGCGGTGTTGCGCAGCGTTACCCCGCCAAAATCATGCTCGACTCGCACCGTCGCCTGATCGGTGGTGCTATCGCGGAAATCGCGGCTGGCCAGCCCATAAAAGGTCGAGCGCGCGACATAGCCGGTCTGACCGGTGGCGGTGGTGATTTGCCCCAACGCCGGTTCGGTGCGGATCGCGCCCGTCCCCGGCGCATTGGCGATCGTGTAGAGATAGGGAATGCCGCTGTCGGGCAATTCGTGGCTTTCGAGGCGATAATAACCGACGGTCAACCGCGTCGGCGTGCCAAGCCCGATCGTGAAGCTCGGGGCGACACCCCAGCGCCGTTGATAGATGGCGTCGCGTCCGGCGACATCCTGATCGTGCCACAGGCCTTCGATCCGGAAGGCGGCGGTATCGCTGAGCTTGAGGTTCAGATCGCCAACGATGCGCTTATAGTCGGCATTGCCATAGCTGCCCGCAATCGAACCAAAGGTGCGCGCCTGTGGCAGCTTGGTCAGGATATTGATTGTCCCGCCCGCGCTGCCGCGCCCGCCGAGCGTAGAATCCGATCCGCGCACGATCTGCACCGAATCGATCGCGAACACTTCGCGCGTCTGCGAGGCAAGGTCGCGCACGCCATCGACATAAATCGACCCCTGGCTGTCGAAGCCGCGGATGAAGGGGCGGTCACCAATCGGGTTGCCGCCCTCCGCCGCGCCGAAGGTGATGCCGGGGACCGTGCGGAGCGCATCCTGCAAGGTGGTCGAACCGGTTTGTTCGATCACCGACTTGTCGAGCACCACGATCGACTTGGGCGTGTCGACGATCGGCGCGACCAATTTGGGGTCAGCGGGGCGCCGCTCGTGAATGCCGTTGACGATGATATCGGCCTTGCGATCCGGATCCTCATCGTTGGCGGGGGGCGGAGCGACATCGTTGGCAAAGGCCGGGAAACTGGCAAAGGCCCCGACACAGGACAAAGCGAGATAAGCGGGCTTGCGAACGGCGTGTGACAAAGTGTGATCCCCTTGAAGATGGAGATCGGCTATTGCGAGTCACTCGCATTGTCAACGCTATTGCGATTTATTCGCATTTTTGCGCCGCCAGCACCCAGCTTCGCAAAGCGCTGGCGAGGTTGGGGGGATCGTCCGCCAGGATGCGCACGGAATCGATTTGCGCGATCAACGCGTTGAGCGGCAGCAGGCGCTTTTCCGCCTGCGCCTCCAGCGCACGCCAGAAGATCGGTTCCAGACTGATCGAGGTTGGGTGTCCGGCAATGGTCACCGAGCGCTTGACCGGGCCGATAAACCCGCCCGGCGGCGCTTCAACCACGCCCTCGCCCCATCGGGGCATCGAACAGGGCGGCGATCTGCTCAATGATCGTGCCCCCTAGCTGTTCCGCATCCATGATCGTCACCGCGCGCGCATAATAGCGGGTCACGTCATGGCCGATGCCGATCGCCGCGAGTTCGACCGGCGACTTGGCTTCGATCCAGCCGATCACCTGGCGCAAATGGCGTTCGAGATAGCTGCCCGAATTGACACTCAGCGTCGAATCATCGACCGGCGCGCCGTCCGAGATCACCATCAGGATCTTGCGTTCCTCGGGCCGCGCAATGATGCGCGAATGCGCCCAGAGCAGCGCCTCGCCGTCGATATTTTCCTTCAGCAATCCCTCGCGCATCATCAGCCCAAGCGAGGTGCGCGCGCGCCGCCATGGCTCGTCTGCCTTTTTGTAGACGATGTGGCGCACGTCGTTGAGCCGCCCCGGCTGCGGCGGCCGTCCGGCGGCGAGCCAGGTCTCGCGCGATTGTCCGCCCTTCCACGCGCGCGTGGTGAAGCCGAGGATCTCGGTTTTGACCCCGCACCGCTCCAGCGTGCGCGCCAGAATATCGGCACTGATCGCCGCGATCGAAATCGGGCGGCCACGCATAGACCCCGAATTGTCGATCAGCAGCGTCACCACCGTGTCGCGGAAGTCGGTTTCGCGCTCGACCTTGTAGCTGAGCGACAGCGTCGGATTGACCACGATCCGCGCCAGCCGCGCCGCATCGAGAATGCCCTCTTCCTGGTCGAAATCCCAACTGCGGTTCTGCTGCGCCATCAAGCGGCGTTGCAGCCGGTTGGCGAGCTTGGTCACCGCGCCCTGCAAATGCACCAATTGCTGGTCAAGATAGGAGCGCAGCCGCGTCAGTTCATCGGCATCGCACAGGTCGGTCGCGGCGATGACTTCGTCATAGGCGGTGGTCCAGGCTTTATATTCGAATTGCGGCGCGAAATCCGCAAACGGTCGGTTGGGGCGAACCGGGAGCATCCCCTCCTCGCCTTCGTCGCCGGGCTCGCCGTCCATATCGTCGAACGACTCGTCGCTTTGCTCGGTGCCTTCGCCCTCTTCGCTGTCCGAATCCTGCTCGGACCCGCGCGCCTCGATTTCGCCCTGGCCCTGCTCGCCTTCGTCCTCGCCTTCGTCGCCCTGATCGTCCTGCTGCTCTTCGGTTCCTTCGTCCTCGGAACCGCCTTCTTCGGATTCGTCGGGGATCATGTCCCCTTCGATCAATTCGAGATCTTCGAGCAGCTTGGTGGTCAGGCTGGCAAAGGCGCGCTGATCGTCGATCGCGAGGCCCAGCGCATCGAGGTCACGCCCCGCTTTCTGCTCGATCCAGTCGCGCACCAGGTCCAGCCCCGGCGCGGTAGCTTCGGGCGGCGGCGCACCGGTCAACCGTTCGCGCACCATCAGCCCGAGCGCGGTCGACAGCGGGACCTCGTCGCGCGTGCGCGCGCGCGTGATCGGGTCGGCGCGCAACCGCGTTTCCAGCGCAACGTCGAGATTGGCGGCGATCCCGGCATAACCGCGCCCGCCGAGCGCCTCGACTCGCGCGCCCTCAACCGCATCGAACACCGCGCGCGCCACCGCCTCATGCGGGGCAATCCGGCCATGCAGCGCGGTGTCGTGATAGCGCAGCCGCAGCGCGAAACCGTCGGCGAAACCACGCGCCTCGGCCACTTGCTCGGCCGGCAGCGTGCGCGCGGGCATCGGCACCTTGATGTGCTTGCCCGACTGGCTCGGCGAATCGGCGGTAAAAGCGAGCTCGATCTCGGGCTCATGCGCAACCGCGCGCGCGGCGCCGCCCAGCACAGCCTTGAAACGATCGAGGGGGGTCTCAGTAGGCACGGCTCAGCTCCGACGACACGCTATGCCTGCCGACAAAAAGGGCAAGACGATGGATCATGGCGTCCCTGCTACCAGATTGCGGCGCGTCGGAAAGCGGGGATGTTCCGATACTATCCTTCGATCCTCGGCAGGTCAGATGCAGCGGCGGCATCCCTGCGACCGCGCAGGTAGCCCTCAATCGTGATGACCCGGTCGCGCAGCGCGACATGGCTATCCGCCAACCGCGTCAGGCCGTCGCTGAGCGCGGCCAGTTTTTTCTCCAGCCCATCCATGCGCTCTTGATAGGTCAAAACGGCCTTGATGAGGCCGAATGCCTTTTCGCTCGTGCTCACGCGGGGTCGCCTGCCAAGGCGCGATCGATCGCCGCGCAGGCGCGGTCGATCGATTCATTCATCGCGTCCAACTGGCGGTTCCACTTCGCCAGGCTGATTTCAAGCTCCGGCAGCACCAGGGCGAGCGCCTCGTCATAACTGTCCGCTTCGCTTTGCCCCCCAGCAAGGTATCGGGTCGAAGCCTCACGCAGGACATGCCCAACGGATTTCCCGGCACCGGACGCATAAGAGTCCAGTGCCGCCTTATTCTCAGGCGTTGTCAGAAAGGTGACACGTTCGGTCCGCATCGAAGCGCTCCTTATCATGTCCTTATAAGGTTTTCGTACCCTCGCGGCAAGATCGGCTCACAACGGGATGTTGTCGTGCTTCTTCCACGGGTTCTCCAACTGCTTGCCGCGCAATTTCCGCAGCCCCAAGGCGATCCGGCGGCGGGTCGAGTGCGGCTGGATCACTTCGTCGATAAAGCCCTTGCTCGCCGCCACGAACGGGTTGGCGAAGCGTGCTTCATACTGTGCGGTCTGCTCGGCAATCTCCTCGGGCGTGCGGCCGCGGAAGATGATCTCGACCGCGCCCTTCGCGCCCATCACCGCGATTTCGGCGGTTGGCCAGGCGTAATTGAGGTCCCCGCGCAAATGCTTGGACGCCATCACGTCATACGCCCCGCCATAGGCTTTGCGCGTGATGACAGTGATTTTGGGCACGGTTGCCTCGGCATAAGCGAACAGCAGCTTGGCACCATGCTTGATGATGCCGTTCAATTCCTGCGCAGTGCCGGGCAAAAAGCCTGGAACATCGACAAAGGTCACGATCGGGATTTCGAAGGCATCGCAGAAGCGCACGAACCGCGCCGCCTTCTTGGACGAATTGATGTCGAGGCAGCCGGCCAGCACCATCGGCTGGTTGGCGACGAAGCCGACCGTGCGCCCCTCGATCCGCCCGAAACCGGTGATGATGTTGCCGGCATGGGTTGGCTGCACCTCGAAGAAATCGCCTTCATCGACGGTCTTTCGGATCAGCTCGTGCATATCATAGGGCTGGTTGGCCGAGGCTGGCACCAGCGTGTCGAGCGATTCCTCGATCCGGTCCCACGCGTCCGACGACGGCCGCTCGGGTGCGCCTTCGCGGTTCGAGGCGGGCAGGAAATCGATAAAGTCGCGCGCCGCCAGCAACGCCTCAATATCGTTTTCAAACGCGACATCGGCCACGCCCGACTTGGTCGTGTGCGTCACCGCGCCGCCCAATTCCTCCTGCGTGACGATTTCGTTGGTCACCGTCTTCACCACATCGGGCCCGGTGACGAACATGTAGGAACTGTCCTTCACCATGAAGATGAAGTCGGTCATCGCGGGTGAATAGACCGCGCCGCCCGCGCACGGCCCCATGATCAGGCTGATCTGCGGCACCACCCCACTCGCCAGCACGTTGCGCTGGAACACCTCGGCATAACCGCCAAGCGAAGCGACGCCCTCTTGAATCCGGGCACCACCGCTGTCGTTGAGACCAATCACCGGGGCACCGACCTTCAGCGCCATGTCCATGATCTTGCAGATTTTCTGCGCATGGCGTTCCGACAACGACCCGCCGAACACGGTGAAATCCTGGCTGAACACGAACACCAGCCGTCCGTTGATCGTGCCCGATCCGGTGACCACGCCGTCGCCCGGAATCTTCTGCTCGGCCATGCCGAAATCGACGCAATTATGCTCGACATACATATCAAGCTCTTCGAACGAGCCTTCGTCGAGCAGCACATCGAGCCGCTCGCGCGCGGTCAGCTTGCCCTTGGCATGTTGTGCAGCGATGCGTTTCTCGCCGCCGCCCAGGCGAGCGGCTTCACGTTTACGTTCCAGTTCGGCGATGGTCGAAGACATGATCACTCCCTAAAACTCTTTGCAGCGTCTTTTCGCGGTTTGGCGACGGAACGCAAGCCATGCACCCTTGCCAAGCACCAGCAGGGAACGGCAAATGCGCGCGCATAGGAGACCAAGATGCCCGAGCAGGAGCTTTACCCCGTCCCACCCGAATGGGCTGCGCGCGCGCGCATCAACGCGGACGGCTATGACCTGCTCTATGGCCGCAGCCTGGCCGATCCCGGCAGCTTCTGGCTCGATCAGGCCAAGCGGCTCGACTGGATCAAGCGGCCCGAGATCGCGGGCGACTGGTCGTTCGACAAGGCTGATTTCCACATCCGCTGGTTCGCCGACGGCAAATTGAACGTGGCCGCCAATTGCCTCGACCGGCATCTGGCAAAGCGCGGTGGCGACACGGCGTTGATCTGGGAGCCGGACGAACCGAGCGACCAGCCCCGCCGCTTCACCTATGCCGAGCTCCACCAGGAAGTAAGCGTCTTCGCCAATGTGCTGAAGGCGCAAGGCGTAACCAAGGGCGACCGCGTCACCATCTATTTGCCGATGATCCCCGAGGCCGCGTTCGCGGTGCTCGCGTGCGCGCGGATCGGCGCGATCCATTCGGTCGTGTTCGCCGGTTTCTCGCCCGAAGCGCTCGCCGGGCGGATCGAGGATTGCGGCTCGACCATCGTCATCACGGCGGATGAAGGCCGCAGGGGTGGCAAGCGCGTGCCGCTCAAGGCCAATGTCGATGCGGCCGCCGCCCACGCGCCCGGCCTGAAGACTGTCCTCGTGGTGGCCGCCACGGGTGCCGAAGTGCCATTCGATGGCGCGCGCGACCGCTGGTATCATGAAGCGCGCGAGAGCGTTCCCGCCACCTGCCCGCCCGAGCCAATGGGTGCCGAGGACCCGCTGTTCATCCTCTATACCTCGGGCAGCACCGGCCAGCCCAAGGGTGTAATGCACACCAGCGGCGGCTATCTGCTATGGGCCAGCCTGACCCACGAACTGTGCTTCGATTATCGCCCTGGCGATGTGTGGTGGTGCGCCGCCGATATCGGCTGGGTCACCGGTCACAGCTACATCCTCTACGGCCCGCTCGCCAATGGCGCGACGACGCTGATGTTCGAAGGCGTGCCCAATTGGCCCGATGCCAGCCGCATCTGGCAAGTGGTCGATCGCCACAAGGTCCACACCATCTTCACCGCCCCGACCGCGCTCCGCGCGCTGATGAAGGATGGCGATGATTTCGTGGCCCGGACCGATCGCAGCTCGCTCAAGCTGCTCGGCACGGTCGGCGAACCGATCAACCCCGAAGCATGGCGCTGGTATCATGAGGTCGTCGGCGGCGGACGCTGCCCAATCATCGACACCTGGTGGCAGACCGAGACTGGCGGCGCGATGATCGCGCCGATGCCCGGCGCGACCGCGCTGAAACCCGGCTCCGCGACCAAGCCGATGCCCGGGGTCGACCCGCAGCTCGTCAACCCGGAAGGCGAGGTGTTGAGCGGCGCGACCGAGGGCAATCTCGTCATCGCGCGGAGCTGGCCGGGCCAGATGCGCGGCGTGTGGGGCGATCGCGAGCGCTTCTTCCAGACCTATTTCACCACCTATCCCGGCAAGTACACGACGGGTGACGGCGCGCGCCGCGATGCCGATGGCTATTGGTGGATCACCGGCCGGGTCGACGACGTGATCAACGTCTCGGGGCACCGCATGGGCACCGCCGAGGTCGAAAGCGCGCTGGTGCTGCACCCCGAAGTGGCCGAGGCCGCCGTCGTCGGGATGCCACACGATATCAAGGGCCAGGGCATTTACGCCTATGTCACGCTCAATTCAGGGAACACCCCGTCCGAGGCGTTGCGCAAGGAGCTGATCGCCTGGGTCCGCAAGGAAATCGGCCCGATCGCAGCACCCGACAAGCTGCAATTCGCGCCGGGCCTGCCCAAGACACGCTCGGGCAAGATCATGCGCCGCATCCTGCGCAAGATCGCCGAGGGCGACGTATCGAGCCTGGGCGATACCAGCACGCTCGCCGATCCGTCGGTGGTCGATGATCTGGTGGCGAACCGCGTGGCCTGACAGCCACGCGCGCGTGTTGCGTCCCCCCAGACCCACTGTTATGGTCAAGCATAACACAGGTTTTAGGGGGCTCCTTCATGCGTACATCCACATTCGCCCGGCTCGCCGCCGCGGCTGCCATCGTCGCGCTCGCTGTGCCAACCCTCGCCAAGGATGCCAAAAGCGGGCCGCGTTATGGCACCTTCGGCGTCGATCTCACGACACAGAACAAGGCGATCAAGCCGGGCGACGATTTCTGGACCTTTGCCAATGGCGCATGGGACAAGCGCACGCAGATCGCCGCCGATCGCACCTCGGCCGGCTATTGGGTGGTGATCAGCGACGAAGCTGAGCAGCACGTCCGCGACATCCTGACCGATCTCTCCGCCAACCCCGCAAGCTTTGGCGCGTCGGGCAAGCAGATCGGCGATCTCTATGCGAGCTGGATGGACCAGACCGCGATCGATGCGCATGGCACCGCATCGCTCCAGCCCTATCTCGCCAAGATCGCCGCCGTACAAGACAAGGCCGCGCTGCAAACGCTGTTCGCAAGCGTCGGCTATGCCTCGCCGGTCGAGCTCGGCCAATTGCCCAACCCGTCCGACCCGACCCGCTATGTTGCCGCCGCCAGCCAGGGCGGGCTCGGCATGGGCGGGCGCGATTATTACCTGCTCGAAGGCGCGAAATATGTCGGCTTCCGCAAGGCCTATCGCGACTATGTGATCCAGATGCAGACGCTGGCGGGCATTCCCGATGCCGCGACCAAGGCCGATGCGATCATCGCGCTCGAAACCGCGATGGCCAAGGAGCAATGGAGCCCTGAACGCCAGCGCAATCTGATGGAAATGTTCAAGCCGATGGACCGCGCGGGCATGAAAGCGCTCGCGCCGCAATTCGACTGGGACTTGATGCTGAAGACCGCCGGGCTCGACAGCATCCCGACCGTGATCATGGCGACCAGCACCGCGCTGACCGCCAATGGCAAATTGCTCGATTCGGTGCCGCTGCAGACGTGGAAGGACTGGGTCGCGTTCCGCTTCGTCAGCGATCACGCGCAATTCCTGCCCAAGGCGTTCGACGATGCGAGCTTCGCCTTTTACGGCAAGACGCTGCGCGACCAGCCGACCCAGCGCGACCGCTGGAAGCGCGGGGTTGCCCTCGTCAACGGTGGCCTGGGCGAGGCAGTCGGCCAGATCTACGTCGCGCGCTATTTCCCGCCCGAGAGCGAGGCCAAAATGGGCGAGCTGATCGGCGATCTGCGCGGCGCGCTGGGCGAACGGCTCAAGGCGAATAGCTGGATGGACGCCAAGACCAAGGCTGCGGCCCTTGCCAAGCTCGACAAGTTCGACCCGCGCATCGGCCACCCGGTCAAATATATCGACTATGCCAGCCTCAAGGTGGATCGCGGCGATCTGCTCGGCAATGCGGTGCGCAGCGGGGAATTCCAGCATCAGCTCGATCTCGACCGGCTGACCAAGCCCGTCGATCGCAGCCTGTGGGACATGACCCCGCAGACGGTGAACGCCTATTACAATCCGCTCTCGAACCAGATCACCTTCCCCGCCGCCATCCTGCAGCCGCCCTTCTTCGATCCGAAGGCCGATGCTGCGGTCAATTACGGCGCGATCGGCGCGGTGATCGGGCATGAGATCGGCCATGGCTTTGACGATCAGGGCAGCCTGTTCGACGGGACCGGCAAGATCAGCAACTGGTGGACGCCCGAATCCAAAAAGGCCTTCACCGCGCGCACCGCCGTGCTCGGCAAGCAATATGACGGCTATGAACCGATCCCCGGCACGCACATCAAGGGCTCGCTCACCATGGGCGAGAATATCGGCGATCTGGGCGGCGTGGAAATGGCCTATGCCGCCTATCAGCGCTATCAAGCCAAGCACGGCAAGGCACCCGTGATCGGCGGGCTGACCGGCGACCAGCGCTTCTTCCTCGCCTGGGCGCAGGTCTGGCAGGAAAAGGACCGCGAAGGCGCGCTACGCCAGCAATTGCTGACCAATGCGCACAGCCCGGCCTTCTTCCGCGTCAACGGCGTCGTGCGCAATGTCGACGCCTGGTACACCGCGTTCAACGTAAAGCCCGGCGACAAACTGTACCTCGCCCCCGCCGACCGGGTGCACATCTGGTAAGGTGAAAGTTGGATCGCCCTTCCCGCCGCGCGGGAAGGACGATCGATTACCGCAGCAGCACCAGTTCCTCCGCCATCGACGGATGCAGTGCGACGGTCTGGTCGAAGGCGTCCTTGGTCAGCCCGGCCTTCACCGCGACCGCCGCCGCCTGCAGGATCTCGGGCGCATCGGGGCCGATCATGTGCAGACCCAGCACCACGCCCGACTCGGCATGGCACACCATCTTGTACAGCGCGCGCTCATTGCGGCCGGCCAGCACATTCTTCATCGGGCGGAAGTCCGAGGTATAGACCTTGACCGAGCCGAACTTGTTCTTCGCCTGCGCCTCGGTCAGGCCGACGCCCGCCATCGGTGGATGGCTGAACACCGCACTCGGGATGTTCTCATAATCGACGCGGTGCGGCTTGCCGCCGAACAGCGTGTCGGCAAAGGCCTGCCCCTCGCGGATCGCGACCGGCGTCAGTTGCACGCGATTGGTCACATCGCCGACGGCATAGATGCTGTCGCAGCTCGACTTGTTATCGGCATCGACCACGATCGCGCCCTTGTCGTCCAGATCGACGCCCGCCGCCGCCAGGCCCAGCCCTGCGGTATTGGGGGTGCGCCCGGTCGCGAACAGCACGCAATCGACTTCGATCGGCTCGTGGTTGGTCATCGACACGAGCAGGCTGCCATCGGCTTGCTTCTCGATGCCGCGGAACGCCGCGTTGAAGCGGAAATCGAGCCCCTTCATCATCGAAATCTGCAACAAGCGGTCGCGGATCGACTCATCATAGCCGCGCAGAATCACGTCGCTGCGGTTGATCAGCGTCACCTTCGCGCCGAATTCGTTGAAGATGCCGGCAAATTCATTGGCGATATAGCCCGCGCCCGCGATCAGGATGCGCTTGGGCACGGCGTCGAGATGGAACACGTCGTTCGAGGTGATGCCAAGTTCGTGGCCGGGGCATTCCGGCACCACCGGCGTCGCGCCAACCGCGATCAGAATGTATTTCGCGGTCACTTCGCGCCCGTCACCCAGCCGCACGCTGTGCGGCCCGGTCACTTCCGCACGATCAAGGATGATGTCGACGCCATTGTTGTTGAGCGTGGCGGTATAGGCACCGTTGATGCGGCTGACCTCTTCCATCACATTGTCGCGCAGCCGCACCCAGTCGAAGCCGAGATTGTCGGGCACGTCCCAACCGAAACGCCTGGCGTCCTTCAGATCCTCGGCGAAGTGCGCGCCGTAGACGAGCAGCTTCTTGGGCACGCAGCCGCGGATGACGCAGGTGCCGCCGACGCGATATTCCTCGGCCACCGCCACCTTCGCGCCATGCGCGGCCGCGACGCGCGACGCGCGCGTGCCGCCCGAACCGGCACCGATGACAAAAAGGTCGTAATCATAAGAAGCGGTGGTCATCGAAAGCTCCGTTAAGGACATTCAGCGCAAGCCCGCGCGGCGCATCGGCATGGCGTCGATCGCAGCTATCACGGTTGCGGGGGTTATCGGATCGGTCTGGCGCAGGGCTTCATGCCCGTCCTTGCCAATCAACAGGACAGTGAAACGGTCGCGGGGGAGCGACCAAAGTCGGCGCAACGCGGCTGCGGAATCGCGCGCACCTGCCACGCGATCCGCCAGGATCGTGACGATCACGACGTCGCGCGCGGCGAGCGGCTCCTGGCCTGCGGCAAGCGCAGCGATCTGCTGCTGCGCTTGCCGATCGGTTTCGGCGGGCGCGGCGATGACGAGCAATCGGTGGTGATGACGCATCTCCACCACCGACTGGGTCATCAATGCCAGCGCCGCCAGCAACATCAGCCGAACGCGCGCTTGATCAAATCGGTGGTCGACACGTCGAACTCCTGCCCGCCCGCATCGGCTGCTTTGGCCATTTCCTTGCCCAGCTCGACACCGAACTGGTCGAACGGGTTGATGCCGAGCAGCACGCCGTTCACGAACACGCGCTGTTCGTAGAAGGCGATCAGCGCACCGAGCGTGCGCGCGTCGAGCACCTCGAGCAGGATCGTCGAGGACGGCCGATCGCCCGAATAGCTGCGCGCGAGATCGTCATTGGGCCGCCCCTTCATCAGAGCCGCGCCTTGCGCGAAGGCGTTAAGCAGCAACTGGCGGTGATGTTCCTCGGCCAGCGTATCGCCGGGTTCGATCACCGCGACGAATTCGACCGGCACCAAATGCGTGCCCTGATGCAGAAGCTGGAACACGGCGTGCTGGGCATCGGTGCCGACCCCGCCCCAGGTGATCGCCGCGCTGGGCCGATCGAGCCGCTTGCCGTCGATCGTCACGCCCTTGCCGTTCGATTCCATTTCGAGCTGCTGGAGATAGGACGGCAGCAAACGCAGCCGCTCGTCATAGGCGAAGGTCGCGCGCGTTTCTGCGTGGCGGACTTGCGTGTAATACAGATCGGCAAAGGCGGCCAAAGCCGGGGCATTCTGGCTGAGCGAGGTCTGGCGGAAATGGCGGTCCATTTCGCCCGCACCATCGAGCATGTCCTGGAAATTATCCCATCCAAGCGCGAGCGCCGCCGGGAAGCCGATCGACGACCACAGCGAATAACGCCCGCCAACCGACTCGGCGAAGGGCAGCACGCGGGTTTCATCAACGCCCCATTCGACCGCCTTGTCGGGGTCAGCGGTCAGCGCGACGACACGGCCATAGACATCGTCCACCCCGGCCTCACCCATCCACTGCAGCACCGATTCGGCGTTGGTCAGCGTTTCCTTGGTGGTGAAGGTCTTCGACGCGATCACCAGCAGCGTCGCGGTCGGATCGAACTTCTTGAACACCTCTTCCAGTGCCGCGCCGTCGATATTGGAGACGATCGCGACGTCATAGCGGCTATCGTCGCGCCCCAGCGCATCGATCAACAGGTCCGGTCCCAAAGCCGATCCGCCGATACCGACATGCAGCACATGGCGAATCGGCCCGAGCGCCTCGCCCTCGATCGCGTCGATCAACGCCCGCATCCGCGCGTGCAGCACGCGCGCTTTCGCTACGTCATCCACGCTGCCTTCGCCGCGCTCGGCGACATGCGTGACCGCGCGGCCTTCGGTGGTGTTGATCACGTCACCCGCGAACAGCGCCTCGCGCTTGCCCGCCAGATCCTGCGCCTTGGCCAGCGCCTCGAACGCGGCGACCGCTTGCGCGGTCAAATGCGTCTTCGACCAGTCGAAATGCAGGCCAGCGACATCGACGCTGAAGGTCGCCAGCCGGTTGGGGTCTTCGGCGAACAGGGTTTCCAGGCGCGGCGCGGGCAAGGCTTCGATCGCGGTCCAGTCGGCAGGCATTAGGGCACCTCTTTGGCAAATGGGGGCGGGGGGAGGATCCGCCTTAGATTGCCCTAGCGCCGTGCAGTTACAACCGCCAGCTTGACGCGACACCGGAGCGGCACCAAACCGCGCGCATGGCCGCCCCCTCCTCCCCCGCCCGCAAATCCGAAACGCGCGCGACGCTCGTCTTCCTGCTCAAGCTCGCGGTGATCGTGTTCGTGTTCCGCAGCTTCGTCTTCGCGCCGTTCAGCATCCCGTCGCAATCGATGCTGCCGCGGCTGTACATCGGCGACTATCTGTTCGTGTCGAAATGGAATTACGGTTATTCGCGCTGGTCGCTGCCCTGGGGCGTGCCGCTCATTCCAGGCCGCATCCTCGGGCGAGATCCGGCACGCGGCGATGTGGTGGTGTTTCGCGGCCCGCCCGGCGAAGATCATGATGTGATCAAGCGCGTGATCGGCCTGCCCGGCGACACGATCCAGATGCGCCATGGCCAGGTGATTCTTAATGGCACGCCCGTGCCCAAGGTCCGGATCGCCGATTTCACCATCCCGCTCAGCCCCAATTATCCGGGCGGCACCGAATGCCCTAGCGAGTTTGAGGACAGCCTGAAGGGTACGCCGATCTGCCGCTACCAGCAATTCCGCGAAACGCTGCCCAATGGCAAAAGCTACAATGTGCTCGACCGCGGCGAACAGCCCAATGCCGATGAGACCGGCGTCTATGCCGTGCCTGCGGGCCATGTCTTCGTCATGGGCGACAATCGCGACGATAGCGGCGACAGCCGCTTCGATCCGCCCGAAGGCATGGGCATGGTGCCGATGGAGCGCATCCAGGGCAAAGCGGTCGTGTCGTTCTTCTCGACCGATGGCTCGGCCAATTGGTTCCTGCCCTGGACATGGTTCTCGGCGGCACGCTGGAACCGGATCGGGGCGGGTTTTTGACGAGCCCCCTGCACGACTGGCTGACCGCGACGCTCGGCCATGCGCCCGTTGACCTTGCGCCGTTTGAACGCGCGCTGACGCATGGCAGCCAGGCGGCGGCCAATTACGAACGGCTCGAATTTCTGGGCGACCGCGTGCTCGGCCTGGTCATGGCGGAATGGCTGTTCGAATTGTTCCCGGGCGAGCCCGAAGGCGCGCTGTCCAAGCGGCTGAACGCGCTGGTGACGGGCGCGGTCTGCGCCGATGTCGCGCGCGGCCTCGGCGTGGCGGCGCAACTCCGGCTCGGCAAGCAGGCCCGCGACGACGGTGCCTCCGACAGCGACAATGTGCTGGGCGACGTGATGGAGGCGCTAATCGGCGCGCTCTATCTGGAGGCCGGGCTGGACGGCGCGCGCCGCGCGATCCGCAAGGTCTGGGCCGACCGCCCCAGCCGCCAGCTCGCCGCCCCACAACACCCCAAATCCGCGCTGCAGGAATGGGCCGCCGCGCACAACCGCAAGACGCCCGCTTATGAGGTGGTCGAACGCTCCGGGCCCCACCACGCCCCGCGCTTCCGCGTAAAGGCCACGCTCGGCACCTTCGCCGAGGCCGAAGCCGAGGGCAGCTCCAAACAGGAAGCGGAAACGGCAGCGGCAGCGGCGTTGCTCGCGAAATTGCGCTGACACGGCGTCACCCCGGACTTGTTCCGGGGTCCACCGTGCGGCAGGAACGGCAACTGCGGCCCTTGCGGAACCGTGGACCCCGGAACATGTCCGGGGTGACGAAGGACATTTCATGACGACGCCCCCGACTATCCCTCCCCAACATTGCGGCCTCGTCGCCATTCTCGGCGCGCCCAATGCGGGCAAATCCACCCTGGTCAATGCGCTGGTCGGCCAGAAGGTCGCGATCGTCAGCCCCAAGGCGCAGACCACGCGCGTGCGGCTGATGGGCGTCGCGATCGAGGGCGATACGCAGCTCCTGCTGGTCGATACCCCCGGCATTTTCGAACCCAAGCGGCGGCTCGACCGCGCGATGGTGCAGGCCGCCTGGGGCGGTGCCGAGGGTGCTGACGTGCTGGCGCTGGTGGTCGATGCCAAGGGCGGGCTCGGCGCGAAGGTCACCGATATTGCCGAGGCGATCAAGGATCGCCGCGAACCCAAATATCTCATCCTCAACAAGGTCGATCTGGCCGACAAGGGCAAGCTGCTGCTGCACGCCGAGAAATTGACCGGCATGGTCGAGTTCGCTGAAACCTTCTTCGTCAGCGCGGCGACCGGCGACGGCCTGCCCGAATTGAAGGCGCATCTCGCCAAGGCCATGCCCGAGGGGCCGTGGCATTTCCCCGAGGATCAGGTGTCCGATGCGAGCGAGCGCAGCCTCGCCTCCGAAGTGACGCGCGAACAGCTCTATCTCCAGCTCCACGCCGAACTGCCTTATGCCTCGGCGATCGAGACCGAACAATATAAGGAACGCGAGGACGGTTCGGTCGAAATCCACCAGCAGATCCTGGTCGAACGCCCGACCCAGCGCGCCATTGTGCTCGGCAAGGGCGGCGCACGCATCAAGGAAATCGGCGCGCGCGCGCGGGCCGAACTCAGCGAGATCATGGGCCGCCCGGTCCACCTCTATCTGCACGTAAAGGTGCGCCCCGGCTGGGACGACGAACGCGACGTCTATCGTGAAATGGGGCTGGACTGGGTCGACTGATGCGCGAGCGCGCTTAGACGCCCGCGTCCGCCAGCACTTCCTCCACCCAGGCGGGCACCAATTCCCCCGCCGGGCCAAGCCGGGTTTCGTGGAAATAGCCGCTGCCCGCCGACGGTTCGAGGTTCAGCTCCAGCGTTCGCGCGCCCGCATAGCGCGCACCCTGTACGAACCCGGCGGCGGGATAGACCGCGCCCGAGGTGCCGATCGACACGAACAGATCGGCCTCGCCCAGCGCCCGCTCGATCCGGTCCATCGCATAGGGGATTTCGCCGAAGAACACGATGTCGGGCCGCAGCGTCGGCCCGCCGCATGCGCCGCACACTGCCCCAGGCGGCAAATCCGCCTCCCAGCGCACCTGCACGCCACAGGCCGCACATAAGGCCGATTGCAATGCGCCGTGCATATGGACCAATCGCCTGGCCCCGGCGCGCTCATGCAGATCATCGACATTCTGGGTCACGATCAGCAATCCGCCGCGCCACGCAGCATCCAGCCGTGCCAGCGCGTCATGCGCCGGATTGGGCATGACCGCTGCCAGTGCCGCACGCCGCGCATCATAAAAGCGATGGACCAACGCCGGATCGCGCGCGAGCGCGACGGGCGTGCAGACATCCTCGACGCGGTGCCCTTCCCACAGGCCACCAGGACCGCGAAACGTGGCAATTCCGCTTTCGGCCGAAACACCGGCCCCGGTCAGGATCACGAGATTGCGCGGCACGGACATCACCGCGAGCATAGTGCCATCCTTGCGCGCAGACCACCGCCAAAGGCTTTGCCCGGTGCCATCGATCGGCCAATTTACGAGTAAAGCGAAATGACAACGCCAATGTATAGTTAATATTTTATGATTTATTACAAAACATTCATCCCTGCGGCGTGCCGACTCTCCAACGCTCTACAATGCGAAAAAAGAGCGATTGGATTTTCGGATGAACTTTCTCACACAAGTTAAAATCGGTAAACGATTGCTTATCATCGGCGCAGCATCATTGCTGGGCCTTGCGCTGGTCCTTATCCTGTCCGTAAATCAGTTGAACTCCGCTTTGCGGCAGGGTTTTAACGAGCGCACCAAGCAGACGCTCGAAGTGGCGTATAGCCAGCTTCAGCGCTTCCAGGCGGAAGAACAAGCCGGGCGGATGACGCACGAGCAGGCCCAGGCCACCGCAAAAGAAGCGATCCGAACGATGCGCTTCGGCAAGGACAGCTACTTCTTCATCCTCGACACCAATTACCGGATGATCCTGCACCCGGTGAAGCCCGAGAAGCAGGGCAAGATCGTCCGTGACGAAAAGGATGCCGACGGCCGGACGCACTATCAGACGATGGTCGAGACCGCCCTGTCGCCCGCGGGCGCGGGCTTTGTCGACTATAATTTCAAGCTCCCCGATGGATCCGGTTCGAAGCCGAAAATCTCCTATGTTCGGGTGTTCAAGCCGTGGGGTTGGGTCGTCGCCACCGGCGTTTTCAACTCCGAAATCAACGAAGCCGTTGCCCGCTCGGCGTGGAACCTCGCCATTGTCGTGGTCCTGATTCTGGCCGCGCTCGCAGCCGTGATCCTGACGATCAGCAATTCGATTACCGCGCCGCTCAAACACATCACCACCCGCATGGGAAGCCTGGCCGAGGGGGATACGCAGGCGGAGATCCCCGGCACGGAACGGGGCGACGAATTGGGCGGCATGGCCCGTGCGCTGCTCGTCTTCCGCGACAACGCCATTGCCAAGTCGTTTGCAGAAGCCGTCCAGGCCAAGTCGGACGCCGATCAAAAGGCGATCGTGTCGCTCCTGTCGGAAAAGCTGGAAGCGCTGTCCGAAGGCGATCTCACCAGCACGCTGCACGACGGCGTTCCGGCCGACTATGTGGCGCTGAGCAACAACTTCAATACCGCGCTTGCCAATCTGCGCGATCTGATCGGCGTCCTCGCCGAGGGTTCGATGCGGATCGAAACCGGTTCGCATGAAATCGCCGCCGCGTCGGACGACCTTGCACGCCGCACAGAGAGCAATGCCGCCAGCCTGGAAGAAACCTCTGCGGCGCTGTCGCAGATGAACACCCGCCTGCGCTCCAGCGCCGAGGCGGCGGATCGTACCGTCACCTCCGCGCAGCAAGCGATTGGCGTGGTCGGGTCGGGCCGCTCCACCGCCGAGCAGGCGACCGCCGCGATGATCCGCGTTTCCGACAGTGCGCGCGGCATCGACAGTGTCATCGAAGGTCTCGACAAGATCGCCTTCCAGACGCGCGTTCTCGCGATGAACGCGGCGGTCGAAGCCGGTCGCGCGGGCGAGGCCGGGCGTGGGTTCGCCGTGGTCGCCGATCTCGTTTCGGCGCTGGCGATGCGGGCAGAAGAAGAGGCACGCCGCGCGCGCGAACAGTTGACCGCGACGCAGACCGATATCGTCGTTGCCGTCGACGCGGTGAAGAATGTCGACAACGTGCTGCAGCAAATCAGCGGCAGCGTCGAACAAGTCCACGAGTTCGTCGAATCGATGGCGAACGACAACCGCGCCCAGTCCTCGACGATCAGCGAGATCGCGTCGGCGGTGAATGCGATGGACCATTCCACCCAACAGAATGCCGCGATGGTCGAACAGACTTCGGCCGCCGCGCGCAATCTGGCGGGGGAAGTCGCCACGCTCAGCCGCCAATCGGCGCGCTTCAACGTGGGTTCGGATTCGTCGGCGGGCGTGCGGAAGCCGGCACCGGTTGCATCACGCCCGCGGCCAAGCGCGAAAACCGCCTCGCCGCCGATCGCAGCCCGCGCGCAGACCGCCGCCAACGCCGACTGGGCAAGCTTCTAGCCCGATATCGCGGGGTGGCACCGCCGGTGCCACCCCCAACCGCCACCCCACCGCACCACCGCTTCCCGTCCCTTTTGGGCGCTTGGCGGAGCCTTGCCACCAAGATCGAGGATCATCATGCGTATCTCCCGCTCCGGTTTCGCCATTGGCGCTTCCCTGCTTTCCATCGTCATCGCGTCGGGCACCGCCCACGCTGCACCGGATGCTTCGGCTTCGGCGAGCGCGCCCGCCGCCAACACTCTACCAACGTCCGAAGCCGGCAGCGCCAAGCCGACCGCCGTCGCCAGCGTCGCCAAGCCGGCGCAGCAAGCGAGCGTTGATCCCAATCGGCCAGTGCCGCCTGCACAACGCTCGACCCCGCCGAGCGAATCGACCGAGCAACGCTCGCCCGCTAACCCCTCGGTGCGCACCTATCCGCGTCAGGCCGATGGCCATGGCGTCATGCTGGGCGGCTATAATATGTCGCGCTGGGCCGAAGACTGGCGGATGATGCGCGATTCCAAGAAGCGCAAGGACATCCTCGATCGCCTCAAATACATCCCGATCGACGACGCGGGCAAAATCTACGTCACGCTATCGGGCGAGGTGCGCTATCGCCTCAACGACTATTCCGAACCCAATCTCGTCAAATCGGGCTATCGCCTGGAAGAGCAGACCCGCCTGGTCGGCGGAGCCGACGTCCATATCGGCCCAGTGCGCTTTTATGGCGAACTCGCGCATGGCGGGCTGAGCGGGTATAATTACGGCGTCGCTCCGGCAAAATCGCGCGATGCGCTGGTCGCGCAGCAGTTCTTCGGCGAAATCAGCGGTACGATCGGTACTTTCGGCCTGGGCGTGCGCTACGGCCGTCAGGAATTCACCGATGGCCCGTCGAATCTGGTGTCGCAAAAGGACAACAACACCATCCACACCTCGGTGCAGGGCCTGCGCACTTGGGGTCAGACCGGTAACGTCCGCGCCGATTTCTTCGATTTCAAGCAAGTCACGCTCGGCACGCAGGGGCTGAGCGACGACGTCGCCGATGACAAGACGCGCTTCTCGGGCGCGACCTTCGGCTTGGTGCTTACCAATTCGAAGACCCGCAAGCTGTTCTTCGATCCGTTCGCCTGGCGCGAGCGCAACGATTCGCTGAAATGGGGTCGCGTCACCGGGCGCGAGGTGCGCAACTATTACGGCGCGCGCTTGTGGGGCAGCCTGGATCAGTTGACCCTCGATTGGACGGTCGATCATCAAAGCGGCAGCTTTGCCGGGCGCGACATCAGCGCGTGGAACGCCTTCATCGCGCAGACCTATGTCATCAACCCCAAAAACTGGAAGCCAAAGGTCGGCATCCATTTCGACTTTGGCGAAGGCGGTGGCAGCTATGGCACCGGCACCATCCATGTCGCCAAGGCCCCGTTCGCAGGCACGATTGCGTATAGCTATCAGGGCGCGCTCAACTTCACCAACCTGTTCCAGGCGTCGCCCAACTTCACGGTCTCGCCGTTCAAAACGCTCGATGTCACCACCGAATATCAGCATAGCTGGCGCGTCAGCCCGCACGATGCGATCTACCGGGGTGCCGGCACCCCTTATACCGGCAGCGAAACCCTTCCGGGTAGCAATGTCGGAGATGCGATCCGCCTGCAGGCGACGTGGAAGGTCACGCGTCGGCTGTCGGTCGTTGGGCGCTATGAATATTTCATTCCGGGCCCGATCCTTGACCAGCTCGGCTATGTCAATTCCCACTATCTGGCCAGTTGGATAAGCTACCGCTTCTGACGAACGGCCGGGCCCTTCGCTAATCCCGCCGTTTCGACCAATTCCGGCATGGCGTCGGCGGCTCTGCTTCGGTAGAGCCGCCACGCAGCAAATCGGGAGACGTGCGATGACCGCGATCGGGATTATCGGCAGCGCGGGCCGAATGGGTCAAGCGCTTGCCGCCGCTGTGCCCGACCTGGGGGCGACCTTGGCTGGCGGAATCGACGCGGGCGGCGACCCCGTCGCGCTGGCGCTCGCTGCCGACGTGCTGGTCGATTTTTCGACACCGGCAGCGCTGGAACGCACGCTTGCCGCCGCCCGGGAAGCGCGCACCCCGATCCTGATCGGTACCACCGGTCTTGCGCCTGCCCATCACGCGCTGATCGAGGCGGCCGCCGCCGACATCGCGGTGTTGCAGACCGGCAATGTCTCGCTCGGGGTCACCTTGCTCGCCAAATTGGTCCGCGAAGCGGCGTCGCGGCTTGGTCCCGACTGGGACATTGAAATCGCCGAGATGCACCATCGCCACAAGGTCGACGCCCCCTCTGGCACCGCCCTACTGCTCGGCGACGCCGCCGCCGCCGGGCGCGGCATCACCCTCGCCGAAGCGCGCGTGGCGGACCGTGCCGGGCTGACCGGCGCACGCTCCGAAGGCACGATTGGCTTTGCCAGCCTGCGCGGCGGATCGGTTGCGGGCGATCATCTGGTGGTCTTTGCTGGCGAGGGCGAGCGGATCGAGATCGGGCACCGCGCCGAAAACAGAGCGATTTTCGCGCGCGGTGCCATCACCGCAGCGCTGTGGCTCGCCGAGCAAAGCGCTGGACGCTACAGCATGGACCAGGTGCTGGGGGTTTGAAAAAAGCCGACGTCGTCGAATTTTATGCCCGGCTGGCGGCGGACAATCCCCATCCGGAAACCGAGCTGGAAGCGGGCAACCCCTTCCAACTGGTCGTCGCGGTCGCCTTGTCGGCGCAAGCCACCGATATCGGCGTCAACAAGGCGACGCGGCGGCTGTTCGAACAGGTCAAAACGCCCACGCAAATGGTTGCGCTCGGCGAGGACGGACTGAAAGAGCATATCAAGACGATCGGCCTGTTCAACACCAAGGCCAAGAACGTGATCGCCTTGTCGCAGCGCCTGATCGACGTTTATGGCGGCGAGGTTCCCGCCGACCGCGACGCGCTCGAAACCCTGCCCGGTGTCGGTCGCAAGACCGCCAATGTCGTGATGAACGTCGCCTTTGGGGCCGAGACCTTCGCGGTCGACACGCACATTTTCCGCGTCGGCAACCGCACTGGTCTGGCGCGCGGCAAGACGCCGCTCGCGGTCGAACTCAAGCTCGACAAAGCGACGCCACAGCCCTTCCGGCTGCATGCACATCATTGGCTGATCCTGCACGGCCGTTATGTGTGCAAGGCCCGCACGCCCGAATGCTGGCGGTGCGTCGTCAGCGACCTTTGCGCGTTCAAGCCGAAGTCAGCGGCCCCAAAGCGAGGCGCGAGCACGGAAACCTGACCTGCGCCTTGGAAGCAGGGATCCGTTTGCGCACGGCCGAAGGTAGGGACTGGCGCAGCGCGATCGGCTTTGCTAGGCGAAGACACAGGCACCCGTAGCTCAGCTGGATAGAGCGCTGCCCTCCGAAGGCAGAGGCCACTGGTTCGAATCCAGTCGGGTGCACCATCTTTTCAATGGCTTACAGTTAACACACGGGCAAATTGGAGCTTGGCGCCACGTTTTAGGGACCTTTTAAGGGGTCTTTTTGGCGGCGCAGCACCCTGTTCTTCATCTGATAGCAGTCATGCCATTATGGCAGATTGCAATATCGTACTTTCGCTGCTCAGGACCGACCCCGCGATCCGAAGTGTGCGCGGAGAGGGCCAGCCGCCGTCCCTCCTAGTGAGACAACGGAACTTTCGCAGGCAACAAGGTCTTGCTACGCCCCGGCACGCAAAGACGGGTGCTAAATCAGCCGTTCGTATTTACCCATTTCGACCGACAAAGTTGGCTCCCGCGACGGAAGCCGTAGGGCTAATGCTCTGATACTCTCGCTCAGGGGCGAAGCGTACCACTCAGAAAACTGCCGTTCTAAATCCAGTGCTTCCAGATTTTCTGTTCAGTACGCTTGAAATGACTCTGGTCTTTGTTTCGTCAGTACGGTAAACTGTCTACGGGCTCTGGGGGGATTCCATGATGAATATCATATATCGTCGCACCGTGGCGGCAGCGCTCATCATGGCACTCGCGTCGTGTGCACCGATTGAGCTGGTCAGCAAATATGATGAACAAACCGACAACATCGCGTCTGCAATGCAGAAGGACGTCGATACTTTCTTCGTTAAGATAGACACCTCGATTGTTCCATCCGAAGCTGCGTTCGGCAATTATAAAGGTTTTTACGAAAAATCTGCGGTCGATATCCAAACTCTGACAACACGTGTCGGTGCTATCCCCGGCAACGGTATAACTATGCAGCAGGTCGAGACCGTGCGCGAGAATCTCGCAATCCTTGCGCTTCTCCACAAGGGCTGCGTGTCGAAGATACCCACGGGCGACCAGTTGATGAAAATTAGGACCAAGGGCATCGACGCATCGATTGCGTGCCGCAAGGATTTTGGTGCGGATAACGACCTCCCCGATCAGTCGAAGCATATCCTGCTGTCAGGCGTTGCCGACGTCGCACATGGTCTGATCGATCAGTGCCTAAATGCGATTATCGTGTTTGAGATCGGGAAAAAGCGTGGGCAGACCGCTAAAGCAAAATGAGCTTTAAGCTTTTTGGGGAACGATGATGCCGATTGATGTCAATGCGACCGCCCAAAGTATGCTTAACGCAATGCTCGGCATACTACAGCAAAACTATCCGAACATCCAGACGTATGCCACCAGTGAGGCAGCTAAGCTTGCACACAGTCTAGCTCAAATTGTTGAACTCAAGGTTGCAGGTCAGATCAACGAAGGTGAGGCGGCCTTACTCTTGGAAATGCAAAAGAACGCGACGCGAGCCGTCTTTTTGTCGATCGAGGGTATGGGGCTGCTTATGGCAGAGCAGGCGATCAACGCCGCGCTCGGTGTTGTGCGTCAGGCGATCAACACCGCTATTGGTTTTGTTTTGCTCTAGTGCGCGGTGTCGTCTTCACTATCGCCAGCATGGTTCAGTTGGCCGCTGCTGCTTCGGCCCAGACATATGCTCCGGTGCCGCCGCCTCCCGGAAGCGGACCCCCAACCGCTGACAGCTTTGCCTACCCCAGCTTACCCGAAGTTCCTAAGCTTGCAGCCGCTTCATACCCCAGTTGTCAAAATGGATGGCAAACGGCGGCTAGCCGGATTGCTCGTTACACGGCAATCCAGTCCTGCATTAACGAGCTTGAGCGCTACAATCTCTTCTATCTCAAGCGCTTCCCGGTCGACGTGTCTCGCTATTCAACGAAGATCATTTTGATCGAGCAACAATTTGCGCGGTCCTCTGCGCCCCTTGCGAATAAGCAAGTCTTTCACGATCAGGTGCTTGAACGGATCGCGCGCGTCCGCTCACGCAAGAACATGGATGATCAAGATTATGGCGACGACTATCGCGATTATTATGTGTACCTACAGCATTATCAAGACGACACTCGTGTCCTGACTGCAGCGCGCGAGCCATGCCGTGACGCCGGAGGGTCCTGCTAATGAACCACGGCCTCTCCGCTCTATTGCTCGCCCTTTCCTATTTGTGGATTCATTTTGCGATCGTGCTTTTCGTGGCAACACTGGCCACGAGCGTTGATGCCTTGGTCGCTCGCTCATTGCAAACTGGAGGAGCGCAACCATTGAGCGCCCGAGCCATATCCAATCTTGGTTGCGCGACCCTTGGCTTTGTGATTGCCTTTTTCGCCGGACAGGGAATTTCACAGAGCGGGAGCAATATGACACTAACCGCAATTGCAACGGGACTTACAACGCTGATTACTGCTGGGCTGGCAGTGTTCGAGAATCGCGACAATCCAACTGCGTCCGTTATTCGGACCGGAGCAGCGAGCTTTCTTGTTACTGCTGTCATCAGCTATGAAGTTCTCAATCTGCAACTAACGCATATCTGGTAATAATTATTCAGATTTGAACAGTTTTACTTCCTGAATATTAGGTAATTTACCATTGGCCCTTTTATCCAGCAACAAAAACGAGCACTAAGACGCCTATCATTCCAAGTATAAAACTGCCATGCTGGCCTATGCCAAGCCATTTCATGCCACCTTCTTGCGTGCTCAGTTTGCCATCCTCCATATTGGCGATCTGCCGCCCCATGCAGAGCATCCCAAGCAGCAACGAGATGAGCAAGAGTACGGCGGTGAATCTTGTAACGATTGCTGGCGCGGTAGAAGATTGCGCTGAACCGCTTGCCTTGAGATAAATGACAAGAAGCGTAACCACCGTCGCCGTCGTCGACATAACCTGTTTTGTCATGTCAAAATTGAGCTTGAGTGCATCAGCAGAAGGCGTCGAATTTGTCATTTCAACACCATGGCCGAACACCGCAAAATCGCTCTTGACTGCGAAGTTGGCGCGCAGTCCGCAGGTCGATGCGTTGAACTTTAGCGTGATCCTTAATCTGTTTTACTACGTCGGCGAAGCTATTTTTGGCGTCGTCCACGCGCGCTGGCGTTTGCCGACGACCTCCCCGTTGCGCTATGCCTGCGGCGGCCATTTTGCTTAGGAACTCGGCTGCGCCCTGTGTAAAAGTTGGCCCGCCCTCCTGCCCAGTTCGCTGAACGAACTTTTGCAGCTCAACTTGCGCCTGGGCCTGCGTCTGCGGCCCGCCTTTCCCGATTCGTTTAGTCATTCGACGTCCCCACAAACGATGACTTCCGTTGCTCATCTAGCTGCTTGGGGAAGTCAATCAACTTCCGTTCTGCAATAGCAATGGGAATTCGGACTTTAGAAGCCGTAGCGAAAGTGGCCGGAGAGCCGCCGAACGCAATGCGAAGCGATCCCAGCGGAAGCGGCTGGCCGCGCCTCGGAAACGCTAGAGCAGCCGTTTCCGCACGCCGACGCACAACATGCCAAATCGGTTGTTGCAACTCCCCCGAGTATCTGTATGTTATATGAACCGCGACACGGATTTGCGGGCGTTTCACCTTTCGACTCGATCGAAGGGGCGGCAACTTGGGATAACCGATAATATCGGTCAGCCCTTACGCCTTGGACTCGCCTTAACGAGCCGTTGCCGCCCTGCGTAACGCCGACAGATGTCGGTAAGCGTTTGGGGGATGCGCACGGAGCGATCGCTCCTTGGCAACCTGGATAACCGCAACCAATGCGTGTCCGGGTTAGCCGCGTGCTCCCGGCACCTGCCGAGGAGTTAATTATGCCTACTCACACCGACATGATGAAGCTGATTCGCGAACTCGAACGTGACGGCTTCACTGCGACCCGCACGAGGAAGGGTCACATCAAGGTCCAGCACCCCGCAATCAGCGGATGCATCATCGGGCCGGGCACTCCGTCCGATCACCGGGGCGTGAAGAACATGCTCGCGCTGCTCAAGCGCAAGCTTCGTGCCGCGAACGACTGTTGAGCAGCGAGGCCGCGCGAGGGTTTGCCCTCGCGCGGCCCTTCTTCGCCCTATGTTTCATTTTGCGAGCCGATGAGCTCGAAAGGCAACTCCCATGGTTAAGATCAATCCTGACGACCACGTTCTTCCGCGCCCGGTAGAACGTCTCCCAGACTACGCCAATGCCAAGGCACGCCAGTCGCTTGCTGAGCGGCTGACCGATGCCTTCGGTCTGACGGAGTCTTCTGCCACCACCATCTCAAATGCCATCGTCAATCCCAGCGAGGTTCGGCGCTCCATTGGTGAACCCAGCGATCCCGACGTTGAGCGCATCCCCGTGCCGGGCGGAACACTGCTGGGCATTCGGACGCAGGTTTGGGCGCGGCGGATCATGCCCGACCCTCGCAACCCCCGCACGCTTCCGTCCCGTAAGCATCCGTTTGCGGTCGATCCGGGGACCGGCGATGAGGATTCGCGGTTCCGGCCTGTTCCCGAACCGCAGCCGCTCGATTGGGACAGGCCGCAGTCAGCGGAACTCGCCGTCGAGGTAGAGAGTCGCCATCACTTGGCGTGGGCCGCGCAGCAGACTGCCGCATATGTCCTGAGCGAAAATGACTGGAGCATCTCGATCCGGAGCCAGGGAGTAATGGAAGCTGTCTGGTTGGTCGCCACGACGTTCAAGCACGCCGATGGGGCGGACCCTGCAACGACGTTGACCACGGCGGAAGGCTCCTCGCGTGCAACGGCTGTGCACAAGCTTCTTCAGGTCGTGTCCGGCGATGTGCCCTATGACGACAACGACGCTGGTATGCGCGCGCGGGTGAAGCGGCTGAACGATGCCTTCGACCGGGGGGAGCGGGATTCTGACACGCTTGTTGCGCTGCGCTGCGAGCGCATGCCGGCTCTCATCTTGGTTGGCTTCGAGCCGTATCCCGGCGGAACCACCGGTTTTCCCACTGCCGTTCGCTCGTTCGTGGCGCTCCGTCATGTCGATCCGCCAAAGCCTTGGGGTGAAGGGCCGGAAAATGAATCACTGGCTGACGAAGTCCTTGATGAGCTTTTGCGCCGTGGTCTGATTACCGCAACTGAGCGCGAGTATTATGCAGGCTCCTGCACGAAGGCCGAAGCACGCGCTGCGCATTTGCCAGACGATCCTGTCCTGCGTGCGGCTCGGCTTGTGCACTTGTTTACCGCAGGGGATGGCGAAGTCTTCGAGGCCATCCGCATGGCCGTAACAAGCCAGTCGACGCGCAAGCGCATGACTCCGAAGTTGAAGAACGATCTCGCGACTGCGTTGATCCTGCGCGCGGTTTCTAAGGACCGCTCTGACGTTGACCAGATTCGCCGTTACCTTCGTCATGCCTTTGGCAAGGCGGCGCATCGTCGCGACGCATGGACGGCCACCAGCCGGTCCGTTGCTGATTTGGAGAACTCAGCACTGAAGGAAGTCGCGCAGGCCATCGCGACGCAGGGCGAAGAGCCGGGACCAGCATCAGTCGAATTGGCAGTCAGGGCAGCCTTCCCGCTTGTCGTTGATGGTCGCCTGAACGCGGACCGGGGGACGTCCAACAACGATCAGCCGGACCGCCGCACGCCTGGGGAGGTGCTCGATGCAATGCGGCGTAACCCGCAGGGGGTTCGCCAGCTCGCGCGGGCCTTGCGCGATTACTCAGAGGGTGTTGCTATTCGGGCAGTCGGAGAGGACGGAGCGATCCGCAAGCTGGAAGGCAGTTCGGAAGAACAGGTCATCAGCGACGTGTGGTTGCGTAACGAGTATCCTCCTGCGGGTAAGGCAAAGGCAGCGCGGCCCGGAGACTCGCCGACTGATCGTTATGACCGGGCGGTCGTGGCGCTCGCCGATACCATGGAGGAACTTAGGCGTTCGTACGAGGCCCTCGCCAACGTCGTCGGCGACGACGACCAGCCGATCGTCGATCGTCGTGGTGTTGAGGATCGGCTGACAGGGCCTTGGCGCGACATCCTCCGTTCTGTTGATGAAGAATTGATCCTTTGGTCGCGCACCTACCGTAAGCGGCACGGGCGCGCCAACCCCGTCGCTGCGCAGCCCAGCGACGACGCGCACGATGACGAGTTTGATGAGGAAATCGAAGATCAGTGGGATGCGGAGGCAGGTGACGAACCAGAAGATGGCGAAGAACGCCACTCTGAAGAGGTCTAACAACATGGAGCCGGGCGGGCATGGGGCTTGTCCGGCTTCAAATTCGTCGGGGGGCATTGAGCTTAGACAATAACTCCGCGTCAACGCTCCCTTGAATGGGGGCGTTTCGCCAGCAGATGCGGAGCCACATCGCCGATGCGCTCCACTTCCGCTTCGTCCACCACGATCTCAACCATCGTGGCCGCCCCGGCTCCGGCAAGCGCACCGGGGCCGGGCGGATAGATCGTCAGCATAACGCGCCCGTCGCCAAGCTCCTTGGGACGGATCAAGCCGATGCACGGCAAATCGTGGCCGCCGATGAACATTACGGCTTCTTCCCGCCCGGAGTGGGCTGCCTGAGTGGGGATTGATCGGGCGCGGCAACGACACCGCTTCGCCAGCCCGCCTCGGAAGGCAGCACCTTTGGCTGGCGTAAATCGAACATCTCCAATTCTTCATACGTGTAGCCGCCTTTGCCGTCCGGGATCGCGATGCGTGCGGGAGGCGTGGGCATTTTGGGATTGTTATCGGTCGGCGTGGTCATGTTTTGTTCCTTTCATTGCTTCACTGAAAAAGACCAAGCTCGGCAACCAGCGCCGCGCTCTTGGCGGGTGCGAACCCGTCACACTGAACATTCGCGTGGAAAAATGAGATGTCGGCGAAGCCGCCGGTGGTCACTTTGTAGGTCCGGTTATTCCGCGTCGGCGCGGGGTGCTGTTCCAACGGCACCCGGCTGAGAAGCGATTGCCGGACGTGCGCAACTTCGGCGGCATCACGCATCCTCGACAAAACCGCTTCGTCCAAGGCGAGCGCCACGGCGCGCCAGTATTCCTGCTTGAGCGCGGGCACCTCGGCGACCATCGCCGCGTGTTCGTCGCGCAAAGCGTTCATCTGCGCCTCGGCTTCCGCGATTTCTCGATCATAGCGGCTGAGGGCGAAGGTGTGGCGGTCGGAGGCGTCGCGCCACTCAGCAGCACTCGCGAAGGCATCCGGCATCGGCGGCGATCCGAGACGGTCACGCCCCTCGATCAGCGCTGCAAGGTGAGAACCGGCAGGGTCAAGCTCCGACCGTGCGAAGGTATCAGCCCGCTTTTCTGCCGTGTCGATAGCGGCGCGCTGGGCAGCAAGGCGGGCAGAGGTGGCATCGTCAAAATAGTGCGGCATGGCCGTGTCCTCTTTAATGCGAGGGGCGGGAGGGGCGAAAAGGTCGGTCCCGCCGAGCTCTAGGTAAGTAAATTCCGACCTTGAATTTTCCGCGCGATAGAAGAGTAGTGGCCGCCCCTTTCGCCCTTCTCGCCCCGATCAAAGCTCTTGCTCCAGCAACTGGGCCGGATTGGCGCGATAGGGCTTCAACTCACCCCAGCCCTTGCCATCGACATCGGTTGTCGCTGCGATCTGGCGCTTGAAGCCGTCCACCTTAAGGCGGTCATTGCCGACATTCAGACCACCGGCCTTGAGCCAATCGCGCACGACATAGAGCGGACGCTCCCGCTTTGTGTTCTGCGCCAGCCACGCCCCAACATCGTGATCGACCAGCACAACCGGCTGTCCCGTCGCGACGGATAGCTCCCGCGCGGCGGCGGCCAAGCTCAACACCATCCGCTCTTCCGGGGCGCGGCTGTCTTCGATCAATTGATCCTTCCGCCCCGTCTCCGGTGCGACCTCGCCAGGCCCCACATTGCCGTGCCGGGCAACGAAGGTTTCGGCCCAATGCCGGATAATCCCGAAGCCGCCGCCATCGAGCCAATCGTGAAGCCGTTGCCAGAACTCAGGTGACTGCGCCGTCTCAGTCACCGCCGGAATCAGAAACCGCCGATCCGACGCCTCAATCTTGAGGGCGACGGTGGCATTTGAACAAAGGGCGAAGTGCGCCTTGTTGTTGATGCTGTAACCGGGAACGAACTTCTCATTCGCCTGCAAGGTGTCGTCGGTCACGAAGGATTTGATCTTGTTGTAAGCGGTCCAAGCCGTCCCTTCATAAATCTCGTTGACGAACACCAATCGCTTACGAACGATCCACCCGTTGAACTGCGATTCAACTACATCCTTGGCGGAAGGCACGCTGCAATTATGCTCGCCGACAAGTCGCCGCAATATTTCGCAGAGCGTCGTCTTGCCGACGCCTTGCAACCCGGAAGCGAGCAGCAGCCCATACCTCATGCGGATGCCAGGGCAGGCGATCAAGGTCGCCACCCACCGCTTCACCTGCCAGCGGTCAGTGTCGTCGGGAAACAGATGCTGTAAAAATTGTTCGAAGAGTGCGACCTCGCCCGCTACGGCCCGAATGCGCGGCGGCATGTAGAGGTTGACCGACCGCACCCCGTCCACTGTGATAACCCGGCTGGCTTCTCCCGGCTCATACGCCAGTGCCGGGACGGTCGCTTCGTAACCCTGCTTCTTGAATAGATCGGAGAGGCGCTGCACGTCGCTGAACGGGCGCGTCAGCGTGTTGAACTCATCTTCCGACCAGAGCCGGGTCGGGTTGTTTCGGTCCACGAACATCGTCTTGCCGCCGACGATGACCATGATCCATTGTGCGATGAACTCCGGTCGCAGGGAAATCGGCGCTGTGGGCGGGCGGCCACGACCGGTAGCGGCGGGCGGTTGCCCCACGCGTGTTGCGAAGGTTGCCGGGGTTACGCAGTCGGCGAAGGTTGGCCCGGAGTATCGGCCCTTCCTGAACATCTTATCCGGGAAGGCGTCGGCCAAATCGAAGCCAAGTGGAAATCGCGCGTCGAACCGCACCGCCTCGATGGTCATCGAATATTGCCGGAGCGACTTCGCGATCTTGGGCACGGCGGCTTCGCCGGGCGCGTCACGGTCGGCGACGATGTAGAGTTTGGTCACGCCGGACTTCCCCAGCAGAGGCCAATCTGTCCGGTGCGGACTGAGCGCACCGCCGATCCAGCCGATGTGGGCACCGTGTTGAAGAAGTGCGCCCCACGGATGCGCCGCCAGCGCCGCCTTGTCCTTCGGCGTCATGGCAGCAGCCAACCGCCGCATCGCCCGCGCCGCCTTCGCCCCTTCGTGAAGGAACACCGTCACATGGTCTTTGAGTTGATCCAGCCCCCAGGGCGGCAAGTCGCCTTCCGGCTCCATCTTCCGCCAATGGCCATCGGTCCAGTAGGTCCACGGGACATAGGCTTTGCCGCTGCTGGTTTCCCGCCGGACCTGCAACATGGTTATGTTGCCGTCGCTGTCCCGGAACTCAAACACCGCTTCCTTCGGCGCGTCAGCAATCTCCGGCGGGGCGTTGCGGATCGTCGCGCATGGCTTGACCTCCGGCCATTTCGCAACGACGGCTTCCATCTTGATCGCGTGACGCTCGGCATCGGTCGGCTCGAAATCAGCCGCGTTTTCGCCGTCGGCAGGTGCTACGGCGACGTTTCCATCCGGGGACAGGCGAATGACTGCCCGGTCGCGGAGATAGCGCCCTTCACGCTCCCGGACGGCTGCCGTCCGCATTGAGCGGACTTCCCCGCCAATCCGCCGGAGATATGCCCAAACTGCGGGCAGGTCGGAGAGGTCGGAGAGGTCGGCAATCATGCCGCCGCGCCCATCTTCTCCCGGATAAGGGCTTCCATATCGGCCAGCCGCCAGCCGAATACCTTCGGACTGAAGCTGACACGCGGTGGCAATTCGCCGCGCGCTTCCATCTCGCGCAGTGTCTTGCGCGTGGTGCCGAGCATCGCCGCGACTTCAATCGGGCGGAGCAGAACATGATTGGTGAGCGACTGCACCCGTGCGCGGGCCAGCTCCATTTGTTCGACATGTTGGGCCTTGCGGGCTTCCCAGTCGGCGAGGGCATCACCCTCGCGGTGCTTTCGAGCAGGCATACATCATCACCCAGTCAACACCGATCACTCGGTGAGGTTGTCAGGATGATGCCGCCTAGAAAACGCCGACATCGTTCTTGTCCGAATGCTTACGCATCCGAACGCAACCTTTATGCCGCGCTATAAAGACGAAGTAAAGTCCTATATTTTGCTCAGGACGTCACTTCAATTCAACCGGTGATGAAGAATTTTTCTTTTTCTTTTATTCATACCAATAAAGTGAAATATCATCGCGCATTAAGTCGCAAATTTTTCTTTTTCTTTCGTGCAAAATCCCGCTCTTCCGCCGATATGGAGGATCACTCCACCGTCTCCATGCTTACTTCGTCCGTTTCATCTTCCGGGCTTTCGATCAGCGGCGGTTCGGAGGCGTCGCCGTAAATGGCCGTCTCGAATGCGCGCCATGCGTCGCGCCGCGTGGTCAGTGCTTTGCCGCGACGGGCGGCGGCGGCGGTTTGCGAGGTGGTTAGATCGGCAACCAGCGCGGTTTGAACGGCGAGGTCGGTTGGCAGAGGGAAGGTCAAACCGAGGAGGACGGGCTTTGTGACATTTTTCATCATGCCGGATTCGGTCGAAAACTCGCCCAAAATCTGCCGCCTGACGTGATCGGTTCTGAGAACTTGGGCAAGAAAGCGAAGGTCCACTGGTTCGCTTGCAAAGGGGATCACTCGAAAAATCTTGTCACAGACCATTAGCCGCGGCTGGGTTGCATCCACATAGCAGCACCGCCCCACCAACGAAGCCGCACCACTGGCGCGGGCAATCAGCACGTCGCCCGCCTTAACCTCCAAGTTCGCTCTGGGCGTAAGCTGAGGCGGTAGCGCCTTATTCTCGCTTGCTTTGAACGTGCCTGAGGAAACGGCACTGACCTTCAACACCCCCCACTCCTCACCATCGGCGGGGCGCGTCAGGCATTGCGGACTCCAGCCGTTCTCAAGATCGGCGATCACGTCCTCAAGCGCGACGATGGGATAAGGGCTAGGTGGCGGCTCGGTGCCGGTGACGCGGCGAAGCACGGCTTCATGGCTCCACCGGGCAAGATCGGAAAAGCGCCCGACAAACAACGGGCGATCCGGCAGCGGCGGCGGTGCCACGATGCCCAGCGCCGCTTCGAAAGCGCGCAGCCCATCGGTTTCGAGTTCCGCCGCCTCCGCCTCAAGCGCCGCTGCCTGCCCCAGCGCCTCGTGATAGGCAGCGACCAGCGCACGTTGATCGTCAATGCCGGGGCACGGCACGCGCAGCGAGCGAAATCCTTCAGGTGTCACCCGCTTTCGACCGCTGGTGCCGCTCGCCTTCTGGCGAAGGTCCGCGATGAAGTGGCCGGTTCGAAGGACCATCTTAAGATAGTCCGCATCCAGCGCGTCCGGATCGGGAGTGTGGATTGGATATTCTGCGGTGACGACAGCGGTGCCGATACTTTCGGGAATGACACCAATCGCGCCTAGCCTGGCGTCGATCTTGGAAAACACAATGTCGCCGGGATGCCCGACAAACATTGCGCCTTGGAACGGCTGCGGTCGATCACGGACGGAGATTTCACCGGTCAAGTGAACGGTGATCGGCTTGTGGTCGCCGAATTTCTCTGCCGTGGTCGTCTCCATGCGCGGAGTTGCCAAGTCTCCGATAGAGGCCAGCGGATATACGCTCGCCTGTGCCGTCAGAGCCTCATGCACAGCCCAACTGTCTAACTCCCCCCACTGCCGAATCAGGCAGCGAGGGGCACCTGAAAATCCGGCAGTTCCTCCGCCTTCGCCCCGGCGTCCACCCAGGCATGGAACGCGCGCCATGCTTCGAGCACCTGCGGCAACTCGTTGGGCACATTCTCGCCAGTGTCGCCGGTTGAGCTAATTCCTACTGTCTTGGGAGCGGCGAGGAACACCGGATAGTCGAACGCGGCGCGCACATGCGTCCACAGCGCGGCAGTATGATCGGCGTCGATCGTTTTCAACTTCCGGGCCAGCCCGCGCGCGGCCTCGTTGGCCGCCGCCTTCGCTGTCGCATTGTCCGTCCATGCGTCCTTGAGCACCGTCCGCGCGGCGCGGAGCTTCTTGGTGTCCGTGCCTTCCTTGCGCCAGCGGATCGGCTCAACGCGCGACGGCGTGGCCATGCGGGGGTATGGCGGCGCAACCCCTGCGCGCCAGCCCGGCCCTACCTGTTCCTCGCCAAGCGCGGCGAGTTCGGCGAGCGCCTGCGCGATACCCGCATCATCGCCCGTCAGGATCGTATCGCGCGCCGCGGCGCAGGCCGCATCACGTTCGGCGGCATAAGTGGCGTCCAGCGCGGCATGGGCGGCTTCCCAAGCCGCTTCCCATTCCGCTTCTTCCTCCGCAACAAAGCGCCGCAGCGTCACGATGGAGCATTTGACCGTCGCCTTGCTGGAACGGAAGGTTTCGTCCGGCAAGCTCACCACGGCGAGCAGCTTCGCCCGGCCCTCGCACCAGCGGCGCAGCCAGTTAAGCGACGGGTTGTTGAGATTGCCGTCGGGCAGAACGATGTTGAGCAGTCCGCCGGGCTTGAGCAGGTTTAGGCACCGCTCGACAAAGATGACCTCCGTATCGCGGTTGGCCTTGTCCCGCCCGATCTCGAACAAGTCGAGCACAGGCGTCCGTCCCTATTGCGCCTTGAGCAAGCGGGCGTGGTTCTCTTCCCACACCTCGCCGTAGCGGTCGCGATGCTTCTTGATGAGATCATCGTCGGTGGTGATCTGCGTTTCGTCACTGTCGCCAAGGCGCTGGTCGCGTCCCACTGTGGAGCCGAAAGGCGGGTTGGTGACGATCAGGTCGAACCTGTCCGGGTAAATGCCGTTCACATCGACAAGGCCGTCGTGGTGGTGAATGCCGCCATGCCCGTCGCCGTGCATAATCATGTTCATCTTCGCGGTGCGCGCCGCGCGCGGCTCCGCATCGGTGCCGAAGATACAACCCCATGCGAGGCGACCCAGCCGCGTATCGACCGGCTTGTTGTCGTCGGTGGAGGGCAGCAGTTCCTTGTTGATCTCCATGAAGGCGGCTTCGATGGCGTCGGCTTCCGCGTCGGCGTCAAACCCCTGCGCTTCGATCTCAGCGCGCCTGGCGTCCTTCTGCGTCTGGAGGTCGGCTTCAATGTCGTTGCGGACGTGTTCGAAGGCGCGGATCAGGAAGCCGCCGGAGCCTGCCGCCGGATCGCAGACAAGCTGCCCTTCGCGCGGGTTGAGCATTTCGACCATGAAATCCACGACGGGCCGGGGCGTGAAGAACTGGCCCAACTCGCCGCGAAAGGTCGCGCCAAGGAACTTTTCAAAGGCAATGCCCTTGATGTCGTCGCCAGTCTTTGCGAGGTCGAAGGCTTGTAGCGTCTTAACAATGCGCCGGAAGGTTGCTTCCGAAATGTCGAGCGTATCTTTTTCTGTAAAGAGATTGTCGGCTCGGTAGAAGTTTTTTGTTTCGTCGAAGAGCGCTTGATGGATCGTCATATTGGTCAATATGCGATACTTCTTGTAGCTATCCAGATATTCAGTCGTGAAGGTGCCGTGGAGGCCGGATCGCTCCACAAACATCTTGATGAACAGCACTTTGGAGATGGCGTCGAACGCTGCGGTCGGGTCTTTTTTATGAACGTCGCGGATGATGTCATGGCTGGTTTGCAACAGGCGCGTGAACTCGGTGCGGTTGAAGGCGCGCTGCGCCTCTTTGATTTCCTTGATGATTTTCGCGTCGCCCCAATCCGACGCAGCCGGAATGCGCGCTACCGATTTGAACTGTCCGGGCGCGGCGGGCACGACTTCGAAAGGCTCCGTGAAGCGGCGGTTATGGGCAACGAAAAACTCCGCGCCCATCGAGCGCGCATAGCTTTCGCCCTGATAGTAATCCTTGAGATTGAGGCTGACGCTTTCCGCCTTGCACTCGACCACGATCTTGGGCGAAGCCGCGTTGGCTTTGTCGTCCGCCGATCCCCAAACGACAATATCGGCGCGCACGGACTTGGTGCCCGATTGCGTCCGCAATTCCTGCCCCATTTGGGCGAGGTCATAGCCCAGTTTCAGATGAAGGTGGCGGACGAACTCTTGCCGCACTTCCTCTTCCGGCTTGCTCGTTAACTCGCGCCACTCGTGCTTCAACGGCACCCAAACGAGGGTGCCGGAGCGGTGAAGCCCTTCAGCGGGAAAGGGCGTGACGGGTGCAGCGGGTTTTTTGGCCATGAGGCAGTCTCTATCGGAAGCGGTCGTACATTTCAGCCTGAAAGGCGTGCGGGTAGCCTATGCGCGACGATTCGGCAGTTGAAGCACTACGGCTTCGTGCTCCACGCCATCGACAATGGTCAGCAGCTTCCTATTCCACCAGTCCATAAGTTCCCGCTTCCGCAGCCGATAGCGGCGCTGAATGTCCCCGTGGTCATACCGCTGCGTTACGCCTGCCGTGATTTCGTGATTGACCGTCGCTTGCAGCACATCGAGCGGTGCGGACCATGTGATCTCACCCGCCGCGTTCTCTTCGCCGTCGCGACAACGGGTGATGAAGGTGTGGCGGAGGTCGTGGATACGCCACGGGGTGAGCGGCGTCGCTTCGATCTTGGCGAGCGCATCTGCCTTAAGCTGGCGCGTCTCAGGCCGCAGCGCGCCTCCCGCGCGGATCGCTCGCCACTCCGCTTCGCTCAAGTTCGCCAGTTCGCCCCGGACAGCCCGGTCCAGCTTTTCTCGCAGCTTGGTCCAGCCGCTGATCGGCGTGTCGCCAGTTTCCGAAGGGAACACCAAGCCGCTTGTCGAATCCAGAGCCTCATATGCGCTCCGCATCTCGCGCAAAATCGCCATCGCAGGCTCCGCAAGCGGCACTTCGTGAGCACCCGCCCGGTTCTTCACCCGGTCAGCGGGCACGATCAACAACTGCCGATCCCAATCGACCTCATCCCAGCGCAGCGCGGCAATCTCTGTCCGGCGCTGGCCGGTCAGCATCAGCAACCGGATAACCGCGCCGAACGCTGAACCTTGACGAGCCGCCGCGTGCCACACGGCGCGCAACTCGTCATCGGACAGCGCACGAACTTCCTTCACCGGCGCTTGCCGGTTTGTCATGCCGCCGGTGGGCGGTGCGCCGTGAAACAGGCCGCGCGACTGCGCGAATTTGAACACGCCGCGCACGTTTTTCAGCGTGGCATCAACGGGCCCGGCTTCCTTCTCGATATGGGCAAGCAGGCGGGCAATCATCGTGGGCGTCACGTCCGCCAACGGCGTATCGCCCAGCGTCGGCAGAACCAAGCGATTGAGCAGGCTTTCGCGACCGATGGCGGTGCCTGGCGTGACCGCGCGCTTGCGTCCGCCGATCAACTTGCCCGCTCTCATCGCGGCGACGTATTCCTCGGTGACGGTGCGGAAGGATCGCGCGCGGCGGCTGGCGGCTTCGTGCTCCGCCGCTGCTCGGGCTTCCGCCGCCTTGGCTTCCGGGTCGATCCCTTGCTCAGCCAAGGCCATCACTTCGCGGGCCGCCGTCCGTGCTGCAGCGACGGGCATTGCCGGGTAGCGACCGACTACCATCTTGCGGCGCTGGCTGCGTTTGCCGCCTGCATCGGGAAGGCGGAAGATGACCACCCAAGACTTCGTGCCGTTTGGTGTGATCCAAAGGAACAGCCCAGGCTCCGTGTCCGACACCTCAGTCCGACCAGTCGGCGGGCGACGGTAGCGCTCCACTGCGGCTTCTGTCAGGTGCGTCTAGCCATGCCTGTTTCCCTTCGATCCGCCCGCTAGGGGTCTTTTAGGGGCCTTTGCGTCCGTTCTTGGGCGGTTCGACCCGTTCGTCTCCGTTCTCCTTCTCGCTTGAATTCTGGAAAAAACAAAGCCGAAATAGCAACTTGTCAGTGCTTTTCGTTTGCCTGAGGTTGCCTGCGTTCGTTACCAGCCTTGCCCTCCGAAGGCAGAGGCCACTGGTTCGAATCCAGTCGGGTGCACCATTCCCAAAATCGGGCGCATCTCAAACACCCTACCCCTTCCCGATCATCATAATTTCAAGAATGCTGTGCGACGGCGACGACGCCGCCCTACATAGTGCCCATGACCACGCTTATCGTCTGGCACGATGGTGCCTGCCCCCTCTGCGCCCGGGAAATCGCAGTAATGCGGCGGCTCGATCGCCGCGGCGCAATTCGCTTCATCGATGCCGCCGCCGAGGACACGGTCTGCCCGATTGACCGGGCGGCGCTGTTGGCGCGCTTTCACGCTTGCGAAGATGGGGCGATGCTGAGCGGGGCCGCAGCCTTTGCCGCGATGTGGCGCGCCATCCCGGTGCTGCGCCCGCTCGGGCTGGCTGCGCGCACTCCATGGGTGTTGGGGCTGCTGGAACGGGGCTACCAATCCTTCTTGCGCATACGGCCGCGTTTGCAGCGCCTCGCCAGGACACGGTGGCCCGCATGACCGACGACACGGACGGACGGCGCGATGCAAAGGCGCGCGCGGTGCCGAGCGGTCGATTGTCGCGATTGGGTCAGTTCGGGCGGCTGGCGGGCGGAGTCGCGGGCGGCATGATCGCCGAGGGCGCGCGGCGGCTGGCCGAGGGCGAACGCCCGCAGATGCGCGACATGCTGCTGACCCCTGCCAATGTCGGCCGCATCGCCGATCGGCTGTCGCATTTGCGCGGGGCAGCGATGAAGCTTGGGCAGATGATTTCGATGGATGCCGGCGACATGTTGCCGCCCGAATTGGCCGACATCATGGCGCGGCTGCGCCAGAACGCCCACCGCATGCCGCCGCAGCAACTGCAGCAGGTGCTCGCCACGCAATGGGGCAAGGACTGGCGGACGCGCTTTGCCCGCTTCGAGGTAACACCGATCGCAGCCGCCTCGATCGGGCAGGTGCATCGTGCGCGCACCCGCGATGGCCGCGACCTGGCGATCAAGGTGCAATATCCCGGCGTGCGCGAAAGCATCGATGCCGATGTCGACAATGTCGCCACCTTGCTGCGCGTGTCGGGCCTGCTGCCGCGCGATCTCGACATCGCGCCGCTGCTCGCGGTCGCCAAAAGCCAGCTGCGCGAAGAGGCGGACTATTTGCGCGAAGGCGAACAGATGACGCTGTTCGGCGCGCTGCTCGCCACCGATGCCGACTATGTCGTTCCCGCGCTCGACCCCGCTTTCACCACGCAGCACGTTCTGGCGATGGACTTTGTCGAAGGCCAGCCGATCGAAACGCTGGTCGATGCCCCACCCGCCACGCGCAATCGCGTGATGGGTGCCTTCATCGCCTTGGTGCTGCGCGAGCTGTTCGAGTTTGGCGTGATGCAGACCGATCCGAATTTCGCCAATTATCGGTATCAACCGGCGACGGGTCGGTTGGTGCTGCTGGACTTTGGCGCGGCGCGCCCGGTTCCGGCGGCCATTTCAAAGGGCTATCTGGATCTGCTGCGCGCCGCGATGGCGGGCGATCCCGATTCGGTCCGCGCGGCAGCGCTGGCCGCGGGCTTTGTCGGTGCGGGCGCGATCACCCACCACCGCGACTCGATTGACCGGATGATCGCGGTGGTGGTGGCCGAGATGCAGCGGACCGGCCCGTTCGACTTTGGCGACCGCGGCTTTGTCGAAGTGCTGCGCAACCAAGGGATGGAGGTCGCCGCCGATCGCGCCGCGTGGCACATCCCCCCGCCCGACATGCTGTTTGTCCAGCGCAAGATCAGCGGCACCGCGCTTTTGGCGGCACGGCTCAAAGCACAAATCGATGTCGGGGCGATGCTGGAGCGCTACCTCGCGCCCAACGGGTGATCCGCAAACTCAGTTGGGCGGTGATCCAAGATCGGCCAAAGCTTGTCGGGTGCGCGCAGCCGTCACGCGCGAGCGCGTCGCTATCGTCTCAAGCGATAGCGTGCGATGACGGGACCGACCCGTTGGTTACGCCGGAACGCAGGCCTCGCTGCGCGACCGAGAGCAGCTTTGTCGCCAAAGTAAATCCCTTTTTTCCCCAATCTCATCATCCATTTTTGTTATGGAAAGTGCTTTTTTTAGGTGTAATGATGAAATGTGGTTTTACGAGCAGTATCCTCGATCCATACATCTAACCGGCGCAATTGTCGGCTTGAATCTGTTGTACGTTTTTCATGTCGCCATCGGACACGTCACAACAGCGACAACGCCTCGGGCGCGGATGTGCATTTGCACAATATTGCTGCAGTGCAAGAGAGACCGCTTTGGTCGACTCGCTTTTATTGCGGTGAAATTGCTTCGGTCGACTGCGCCGATCGCCATGTGATCCGTGCGCCGCCGTTCCTTGTTGCGAAGAACGGGTTTCAGAGAACAAGTTCGCCACGGCCAGCGGGGTAGGTATGTTGAAACAGATTTATATCGTGGACGACGATGAGCCAGTGCGCAAGTCGCTGCAATCCTTGCTCAACATGCGTTCCGAATTCATCATTCGCACCTTCAGCTCGGGCGACGAATTCCTGGCGGCGGCGCAAACCCTCGAACCCGGCGTCGTGCTGCTGGATGTGCACATGACGGGTGCGTCCGGGATGGACGTGTTGACGGCGATCAGCGCGCGCGATTTGCCGCTGATTTGCGTCATCATCACCGGTCATGGCAATATCAGCATGGCGGTCGAGGCGATGAAAGCGGGCGCGATCGATTTTCTGGAAAAGCCGTATGATCACGGGTCGCTGATCAACACCATCGAACGCGCTTATGATCGCTTGCAAAAGGTCGGGGCGGACGCCGCGCGTGTCCTGGCTGCACAACAATCGATCGCGCGCCTTGCTCCGCGCGAGGTCGACGTCTTGATGGGTCTGATCGCGGGGAAGGTCAACAAAGTGATCGCGCACGAACTCGACATCAGCCCGCGCACGGTCGAGGTTTATCGCGCCAATTTGATGACCAAGCTCCATGTCCGGTCGCTACCCGATGCGCTGCGCATCGCGTTTGCCGCCGGGCTGGTGGATTGATCAAGCTGCACTGCGGTGGAGCTTCAGTCCGCGGCGGCAGAGGTGACACGGCGCGCGGCTCTCCGTGCGGTGTCGTCTTTTTCCGACAAGCGCTCCACTATTCGCCCCAATAACCGTTCCGATATGGTGTATGGTGCCCGGCATCATGGGCTGTGAGCGAACGGTGATGAACGGTGCGCGGGAATCGGACAAGCCAGCGGATGACGATCATGCGGTCGCGCGCGCCATCTTGGCCATTGTTCCGTTTCCGATGATGATCGTCGACGATCGCGGCATTCTGCAGTCGTCCAACCAACATGCCGAGATGTTGTTCGGCCTTGAGGGCAGGCTCGCCCCGGGCCGCAATATCAGCGACTTGATACCGCAACTGTATCATCACATTTGCGATAAGACCGTTGCGGACTATGCCGCCAGCGTGGACGGCGAACGGATCGCGCAAAGTCGCGTGTTCATCGCGCGCCATCGCGACGGCTACGAAATTCCGGTGGCGGGCCTCGTCAGCGAAGTGGTGATCGACGGGCAACGGGTATTTGCCTGTTCCTTGCAGACCCTTTCGGACTGGCTTGGCACCGGTGCCCCCACCGCGCATCTGGACGACGGGGAGGCGAACGCGATTGGATCGGACCATATCGCAGCACTGCTGGTGCATGAGCTGAACCAACCGATGACCGCGATGACCAATTTTCTGGCCGCCGCGCAAATCGCCCTGATGGCGGGCTCCGCGCCCGAAACGATCACCGGCTTCGTCAAGGATGCGAGCGCGCAATCCTTACGCGCACGCGACCTGCTGCAACGCCTCCGCACCATCTTCGCGAGCTGAATCCACGATCGCAACCGTCAAGAGCGCATCGGCACCGCGCGGAGCGACGGCCGTGCGAGCCCGCCCAGTTCCCGCCCGCCAGTCGCGATCAGGGCTTTGGCCTTGCCGGCGGGCATGCCCTTGCCGAACAGATAGCCCTGGCCAAAATCGCATCCCCAATCGGACAGATGTGCCCATTGGCTCATCTCTTCGATGCCCTCGGCAGTGATCGCAAGATCAAGGCTTTTCCCGAGTGTGATCATGGCGCGCACGATCCCCTCGTTCTTGCTGCCCTGGTCGAGCCCGCGCAGGAACGACCGATCGATCTTGATCTTGTCGAACTTGAATTCGCGCAGATGGTTCAAACTGGCATAGCCGGTCCCGAAATCATCGAGCGCAACGCGAATGCCGTTCTTTTGCAGACGACTGAGCACTTTCTTGGTCGTACCAAAGTCCGTGATCAGGGCATTTTCGGTGATTTCCACCTCGATCCGCTGCGGCGCGATGCCATAGCGATCCAGGATAGCAACCAGCTTCGATGCGATCTGCGGATCGCGCAATTGGCTTGGCGCCAAGTTGATCGAGAAGGTCAGCGTCTCCGGCCATTCCTGAACCTCGCGGCAAACCCGTTCCAACAGCCGATAGGTCAAATCCGTCAGCACGCCGATTTCATCCGCTACTGGAATGAACACGTCGGGCATGACGACCCCGCAGTGCGGATGAATCCACCGCGCCAGCACCTCGAACCCGACGAGCCGTCCGCCATCGATCGCAACCAGCGGCTGATAATAAGGCACGATTTCGCCCGCGCTCACCGCGCGCCGGACATCGGCATGCATCATGGCGCGCGCCTGGACATTGTCTTCGATCGCCGGATCGAAGAAGCGATAGCGTCCGTCGCCGCCCGTCTTGGCTTGATACATGGCAAGATCGGCCGCGCGCAGCAGCGCCGCCGGGCTGGTGCCATCGTGCGGGAAGAGCGCGATGCCGATCGCCGCGCCGACCTCGACCACCGCATCTTCGAGTTGAATCGGGCGGGAAATGATCACGCTGAGCAACTGGGCAACGCGCGCGGCATGGCTGCGATCGGTCGAAGAGGGGAACACCACGGCAAATTCGTCGCCGCCAAGGCGCGCAACCGTACCCAGTTGGTCGCGATGGGCCATGAAACGTTGCGCGAGTTCACTGAGCACGATGTCGCCGGCATCATGCCCATAAACGTCGTTCACCGGCTTGAAGCGATCGAGATCGATCATCAGCACGGCGGCAGGATGGTCCGCATTGGCGGTGACGCGGCCCAGCATCTCGGTAAAGAACCGGCGATTGGGCAGCCCCGTCAACGCGTCGTGCCGCGCCAACCGCTCGGCGCGCGCTTGTGCCTCGAGCGTGCGCTCATGCTCCGCCTCGATCAAACGGGCCTGGGCGCGGAACACATCCAGCGCCCGCACCATCGCGCCGATCTCGTCGCGGCGTTCGCCGCCGACCAGCACGACGTCGGTTTTGCCCGCCGCCAGCGCGCTCAGCGACTTGGTGATATCGACCAGCGGCCGCACCACCCGACGGTGGATGAAGATCTGGATCAGGAAGCGCGCCAGGATACCAATCGCCGAAAACGACAAGACGAACACCGCGACAAAATGCGCTGCCTCGGTTGCGGTCTGGCCGGATTGATCGGCATTGGCGCGAAACTGATCGGCCAAAGCATCGGCCTGACGGTCGAAATCGAGATATTTGGCCTCCAGCTCGCCGCGGAACAGGCCGAGCGCGTCCGCGGCATGCCCAGCCCCGATCGCGGCGACCATGCGCTGTTGCGTCTTTTGATAGGCCGCCCAGTCCTTCTCCATCTTATCGACCATCGGTCTGAGCGGACCGGGCGGCGTCAGGCCGCATAACCGCGAGAGTTCGGCGGTCAGCGCGCGGCTGCGCGTGGCCAGCAATGCGCGGGCAGCCGCGCCGTTCTCCAGCAGCAGCGATGCCTGGGCGACACGATTTTCGGAAATCAGATCCGCGACTTCCATCACCGACGAGACGCGGCGGATGTCCTGAACATTCTGCTGCATCGCCAGGCTGGTCTGATGCATTCCGCCAACGACCAGCGCCGCGACTGCAAAAAACAGCGCGGCACCGAGCACCTGCAGCCTTGCAATCCTGGTTCCGATATTGGTCATGCTCATATCCCGCACGGTGACACGGCGCGCGAAGGCGACGCAGCCATGCGCGAGGTTCCGGGCCAGATCCCTAGCCTTCATCATAGAGGATTTGCGGGAGAGGCCGTCGTTCGGTGGTCGTGCGACCATCATCTCTTGGGATGGTTGCCGCTCCCGCAAACGCGCATTGGCGATTCCCGCTGCAATGGCCACGTGTCGGATGCAGCGACCACGCGGACGCTAGACCTCCCGCTTTCCCGCTGCCTGGTCTGTACCGCTGCGCAGAGGTGAGTGCCCAATCTGCACAGGATTACACCGAGTACGGCGCAGTTATCCTATAATTGTTACGAAACGAACGATTGCTTCCGTTCCCCGCCCACCCCGGAGAGTCCAATGCGCTTTCTCGATAATATGAAAATCGCCCCCAAGATCATTTCCCTCCTTCTTTTTCTCGGCGCGATCACCGGAACGATCGCGTACCTCGGCATATCCTCGCTATTGCGCGCCGATGCAGCCTATTCCGATGTTATCGCAAATGATTTGCCTGTCCCGACATTGCTCGCCCGCGTGGTTCGCCGCGCGAACGAGATGGATCTGTTCGCCTACCAGGCTATGGCCTACGACGCGTCGACGGAGATGGCGCAGACAGCACCTGCTCGACAGGACGCATCCTACAAGTCCGCGCTTGATCTACTCAAGCAGGCCAATGAAAAACTTCCTAGATACTCAGCGGAGTTTGCGCAATTCACACAGCGCATAACCGCGCTCCATGCCTTGACCGACAAGGCGGCCAAGCTGGGCGCGGTGAATCGCAACGATGAAGCCAAGGCGGTACTTGCTCAGGTCGATGCAATGCTCGAACCGTTGTCGAAGGATACCGTGGCCTTCAACGATCGTATCATCGCGGAAGGGCAAAAGCTCTCCGACCAATTAAGCGCTGACGCGGCATCCACCAGCATGACGCTCACGATCGTGAGCATCCTTGGTATTGCCATCGGCATCGGCCTTAGCATCGTCGTCGCCCGCAAGGGCATCACCGGGCCGCTGCACAAGCTGCAGGGCACCATGAGCAAACTCGCCAATGGCGACAATTCGGTCGACGTCCCCTGCGCAGTCCGCAAGGATGAAGTGGGCGACATGGCCAAAGTTGTCCTTGTTTTCCGCGACAACGCAGTAAAGCTCGATGAAGCACAGGCCGCCAAGGCCCAGGAAGACGCGACGCAGCAAATGGTCGTCGCGACCGTCGGCGAAAATCTCGGCGCGCTGGCCGCTGGCGACCTGACCGCCACGATCAATACCGATTTCCCTGGCAACTATGCCGAACTCAAGACCAACTTCAACGCCGCCACCGCAGCGTTGCGCGGTCTCATCGGCGGCGTGGTGGAAAGCACCTCGGCGATCGGCACCGGTTCGACCGAAATCGCGCAGGCGTCGGAGGATCTCGCACGCCGGACCGAAGGCAATGCTGCCAGCCTGGAAGAAACCTCTGCCGCGATCACCCAGATCGACGGTCGCCTGAAGGCGAGCGCAGATGCAGCCGGGCGCACCGTTGCCCGTGCCGACGGCGCGATCGCCACCGTCTCGGGCGGTCGTGAAATCGCCGATGAAGCGGTGCAGGCCATGGGCCGCGTGTCCGAAAGCGCCAAGGGCATCGACAGCGTGATCGAAGGTCTCGACAAGATCGCGTTCCAGACCCGCGTTCTGGCGATGAACGCCGCAGTCGAAGCCGGACGCGCTGGCGATGCCGGTCGCGGCTTCGCAGTAGTCGCCGATCTCGTCTCGGCGCTGGCAATGCGCGCCGAAGAAGAGGCCAAGCGCGCCCGCGACCAGTTGACCGTCACGCAGAGCGAAATCCTGTCCGCGGTTGGCGCGGTGCAGAAGGTCGATGGCGCGCTGGTCAACATCGCCGGTGACGTTGGCGAAGTGCACAAGCTGCTGGGCGACATGGCCGCCGACAACCAGGCCCAGGCCGCCGCGATCTCGCAGATCAGCGTTGCCGTCGGCAGCATGGATCGTGCGACGCAGCAGAACGCCGCGATGGTCGAACAGACATCGGCTGCCGCCCGCAACCTGACCACCGAGGTCAGCTCGCTGTCGCAGCAGACCGCCCGCTTCGACATTGGCGGCAACACCGCCGCTCGCCCGGTGGCCCGGCCCGCTGCAAAGCCCCGCGCCGCAGCACCCGCCCGGAAGGAAAAGGCCCCTGCCTATACGTCGCCGGTGAAGGCGCTTGAATCGGTCAATGGGGAGGATTGGGCCAGCTTCTGAGCCCATCCGACCCAAATAAAAGGGGCACCGCAGATCTTCTGCGGTGCCCCTTTTTGTGTCTGGGCGATGGGAGCGGCGGGAGGGTCAGTTCACCAGCGCGGGGGCGCGCAGCCCTTCCATGATCGTGCGGTTCAAATCGATCAGCGTCTCGATCTTCTCCCGGCCCATCATCACCTCGGTGGTGAAGCGATCCACGAACAGCGCCAGCGAAATGATCTGCGCGCGCAATGTCTCGGGCAGCGCATTGCCGGGCGCGGCGCAATCGCTGGCAAAGGTGCACCACATCTCGCGATTGCGGTGCAGCGGCTGGATCAGCGCCCCGCCCGACAGGCGCGCGGCCTGCGCATCCATCAGTTCGCCGGTAATCTGGCTCAGCAGGCGGGCCTCGGCCGCGCGCGGCGTTTCGGCGCGGCTCCGGGCGCTTTGATAAGCATGCAGTGACATGAAATCTCCTCTTACGGTTCTGTTATCATTCTAGGCGGTCGGAGGCCGTCATCTTGGGAGGATTGCAGATTTAGTATCGTTCCAGCGCCCAAGCGCGCGCGTTCATCCTATAATCAAAGGGTCACCCACCTTTCATTGCGGACGCGTTATCCATCATGCTGAACGGTATCGGCTTCATAGTGATCCTCGGCTGCGTCTTCGGGAGCTTCCTGCTCTCGGGCGGCAAGCTGGCGGTCGTGCTGGAGGCGCTGCCGCACGAACTGATGGCGATCATGGGCGCAGCGATCGGGTCTTTCATCGTCGCCAATTCGTTTGGCACGATCAAGAAGGCGATGGGCGGCTTGCTGCGCGCGTTCAAGGGCGAGCGCTGGAAGTCGAGCGACTATCGCGATCTCTTGACCATGATGTTCGGCCTGCTCACCACCTTCAAAAAGGGTGGCGCGACCGGGATCGAACCGCATCTCGACACGCCGTCGGAGAGCAAGCTGTTCTCGCCCTATCCGCGGCTGCTCAAGGACCATCACCTGATCGAATTCATCTGCGACTATCTGCGCATGATGACGGTCAATTTCGAAGACCCGAACCAGCTTGAATCGGCCATGGATGCCGATATCGACAAGCACCACCACGAGGAACTGGCCCCGCAGCACGCGCTGCAGATCATGACCGACGGCCTGCCCGCGATCGGCATCGTCGCCGCCGTGCTCGGCGTCATCAAGACAATGGGCTCGATCGACCAGCCGGTCGAAGTGCTCGGCGCGATGATCGGCGGCGCGCTGGTCGGCACCTTTCTCGGCGTGTTGCTGTCTTACTGCATCGTCGGCCCGCTCGCATCGAAACTGCTCGAAGTGATCGAAGCCGATTCCAAACCCTTCCTGGTCGCGAAGTCCGCGATCGTTGCCTACGCGCAGCACGTGCCCGTCCAGGTCGCGGTGGAAATAGCCCGACGCATGGCGCCCTCGGCCCATGCCCCAACCTTCCAGCAGCTCGAAGCCGCACTCGACGAGGCGAAAAATGAACTCAATGCCAAACCCGCTTGACCCAGAGACCGCATCGTCGGTGATCCACCTGCCGTCGCATGCGACGACGGTGACCGCCGAGGATCTGCTCACTCGGCTGATCAGCGCCGCCGACGATGGCATGACGACCATCGACGCGTCCGCGAGCGAGAGCATCGGCCAGGCCGCGCTGCAAGTGTTGCTGGCCGCGCGCATCGAAGCGCGCGACGCCGGACAGGAATTTCACATCATCGACCCCAGCCCCGCCTTTCTCGAACGGATCGAGAAGTGCGGTCTTGCCGACGCGATCGGCCTCATCAAAACCATCGGAGACCAGGCGTGAGCAAGTTGATCCTGACCGTCGATGATTCTGCCAGCATGCGTATGCTGCTGAAGGCATCGTTGACCGCACAAGGCTATCGTATCGAAAGTGCCAATGACGGCGAGCACGGGCTGGAGCGCATGCGCGAAGTCCAGCCCGACCTGCTCATCACCGACATCAATATGCCCAAGATGGACGGGTTCGAGCTGATGGAGGCCGTGCGCGCAGAGCCCGCCTTCCGCGGCACGCCGATCCTCGTGCTGTCCACCGAATTCTCCGACGAGAAGAAGATGCGCGCCCGCCAGGCTGGCGCGACGGGATGGATCACCAAGCCGTTCGACCCGGCAAAACTGGGAGCCGCCATTCGGCGGGTGTGCTCATGAGCGACGAAATGGACGAAATCCAGGGCATCTTCTTTGAAGAATGCGCTGAAGGACTGGCCGTCGCCGAACAGGGCCTGTCGGCCATGCGCGCGGGCGACCTTTCGTCGGAAACCATCGCCGGCGTGTTCCGCGCGGTGCATTCGATCAAGGGCGGGGCCGGCGCATTCGGTCACGCGGCGCTGACGGCGTTTGCCCATCGTTTTGAAAACGTGATGGACGAAGTCCGTGCCGGCCGCATTCCCGCAACGCCCGGCGTGACCGACGTCATGCTGTCGGCGTTCGACATCCTGACCGACCACGTCGCCGCCGCGCGTGGCACCGCGCCCTTGCCACAGGATGCTGCAGTCCTGGCCGCGCTGGAGAATGTGCTCGAAACAAAAGGCGTCGGTGTCGGCGGCGGTGCGACCGCTGCATCCGCGCCAGCCACGCCCGAAGCCCCCCAGCCGGAGGCCGAGGAAAGCGACGAGGACGAATTCGGGTTCCGCCCGGTCGGTGTCGCGCTCGACATCTTCGATGCAGCGGAAGAGCCGGTCGAGCCGGTCGAGCCCGACTGGATCATCGATTTCGCGCCCTCGCATGCCGCCTTGGCCAATGGCGGCGAGCCGCTGTTGCTGGTGCGCGAAGTCGAAGCGCTTGGCGGCACGATTGCAAATGTCGATCTGTCGGCGCTGCCGCCGCTGCGCGCAATGGAGCCTGAGCAGAGCTATCTGCGCTGGACCATCAACGTCCCGGCAAGCGTGGAAGAATCCACGCTGACCGACTGTTTCGATTTCGTCGCGCCGGATTCGGTCGTCAGCATTGTCCGCGCAGAATCCGCCGCTCCCGTCGCTTCGGTCACGGCCACAGCCGAGCTCGACCCGATCCGGGAAGACCTTGCAGAGGCGGCACCCGAACCGTCGGCACCGACGCTTACGCTGGTTCCAACGGCGTCGCCGTCGCCAAGCGCCGTGCCGCCCGAGCGCGCCCCTGAACCCGCCGCCCAGACCATCCGCGTCGATCTGATCAAGCTCGACCTGCTGCTCAACCTGGTCGGCGAGCTCGTCATCCGCAACTCGATCCTCGCCGATCGCTTGACCCCGGCTGACCAGCAGCGCGTCGAACTGCCCGAGCTGGCGCGCCTCACGCGCCAGATCCAGGACAACGTCATGTCGCTGCGCGCGCAGCCGATCCGCCAGGCATTCAGCCGGGTGCCGCGCATGCTGCGCGATCTCTCGGCCGAAACCGGCAAGCAGGTTATCCTGGAAACCACCGGCGAGACGACCGAAGTCGACAAGGGCGTGATCGAGAAGATCGGCGATCCGCTGACGCACATGATCCGCAATGCGATCGACCATGGCATCGAGCCACCCGCCGACCGCATCGCCAAGGGCAAGGACGCCCATGGCACGATCCGGCTTTCGGCCGAGCAGAAGGGCGCGCGCATCTTCGTGCGCGTGGCCGATGATGGTCGGGGCATCGACCGCGTCCGGGTCCGCGCCAAGGCGATCGAAAAGGGTATCATCCAGGCGGATGCGCAACTGACCGACGAAGAAATCGATCAGCTGATCTGCGCGCCCGGCTTCTCCACCGCCGAGACGATCTCGAACATCTCGGGTCGCGGCGTTGGCATGGACGTGGTCCGCTCGAACGTCGAGGCACTGGGTGGCCGCGTCGAGATCGCCTCGACCCCCGGCGAAGGCACGACCTTCACGATGATCCTGCCGCTCACGCTGGCAATCCTCGACGGGATGATCGTGCGTCTGGGTGGGCAACGCTACGTCCTGCCGCTGGCAAACGTGATCGAAACGGTCCAGCCCGCCCCCGGCCAGGTCAAGCGCACCAGCCCGACCAACGAAGTGATCGACATGCGGGGCCAGTATCTGCCGGTCAAGCGTGCGACCGACATCTTCGATCTGCCCGGCAGCAACCGCAGCCTGGAGGATTCGCTGGTGGTGATCGTGGAAAGCGAAAGCGCCGGCCATGTCGGCCTGATCGTCGACACGATCGACGACCGCCGCGAGGTCGTCATCAAGAGCCTCGACCAGAATCTCTACCCGATCCGCGGGCTGGGTGGCGCGACCATCCTGGGTGACGGATCGATCGCCCTCATTCTCGATATCGAGGCGCTGGTTGCCTCGAACAGTTTCAACCGCTTCACTCCAAAAGGAATCGCAGCATGAGCTCGCTCGACCACCGCACCGCGAACAAGCAGGCCGACCGTAAGATCGTCACCTTCTCGCTGGGTCATCAGACCTTCGGGATCGACATGCACTCGCTGATCGAAATCCGCGAGTGGGAAGAGCCGACCCCGCTGCCGACCGTCCCCTCCTTCATCAAGGGCGTCACCAACCTGCGCGGCAACGTCGTCCCCGTCATCGGCCTGGCCGAGCGCCTGGGCTGGGAGCCGAGCAAGATCCATGCACGCAGCTGTGTACTGGTCGTGTCGATCGGCGAAAAGCAGGCCGGTTTCCTGGTCGACGAGGTCAGCGACATCGTTTCCATCGGTGACCAGGAAATTCAGCCGGCACCCGATGTCGAAATCGGCGAGCCGAGCGTCATCCTGGGCCTGGTTCGGGTCGAATCGCGCACGATGGAAGCGCGCGGCGACGATACCGGCCAGATGATCCTGCTGCTCGATCTCGACGGCCTGTCGCTGACCCGCCATCTGGAACTCGTAGCGTGAGCGCGGCCGGGGGCGCCCCCGCCGCGCCCGCCGGCGGCACGACCATGACCAACGCAGAACTGACGTCGTCGGATTTCGCAGCGATCGCGGCAATCATGCAGAGCGATGCGCGAATCTCGCTCAGCGCGGGCAAGATGACGTTGGTCCAGTCTCGGCTGGCCAAGCGGCTTCGACAACACGGCTTGGCGCAGTTTCGCGATTATGTCGCGATGGTGCAGTCGGACGAGACGGAACGCGCGTCGATGGTGGTCGCGCTGACCACCAATCACACGCATTTCTTTCGCGAGGTCCATCATTTCGACCATTTCCGCAAAGTTGTTCTGCCCGAACTGAAGCAACGGGCTGCCAAGGGGCACCCGATCCGCATCTGGTCGGCAGGATGTTCGAGCGGGGAGGAAGTGTACAGCATCACGATGTGCTTGCTCGGCCCCGATCGGGCGTCGGCAAGCTGGGTACGGCACGCCGATATCCGGTTGCTCGCAACCGATCTGTCGCCGCCCGTGGTCGAGGCAACCAGGCGCGCCGTCTATGACGCCGCGACCGTCCGGCCCATCCCCGCCGAGTATCGCTCGACGTGGATGCGCCAGGAAGGCGAGGATTACGTCATGGTCGATGAAGCGCGCGCGCTCGTCACCGCCAAGGTGCTGAACCTCTTCGAACCATGGCCGCTGCGCCAGCTCTACGACGTGATCTTCTGTCGTAACGTGATGATCTATTTCGACGAAGAGGCGAAGGCCGAGTTGGAAGAACGCTTCGTCGATCAGCTCGCGCCAGCGGGACATCTCTACATCGGCCATTCGGAACGTCTCATCGGGGTCTCGGCGACCAAGATGCGATCGAGCGGCCAGACCATTTACGCCAAAATCGAGGGCCGCTCATGACCCGCCGTGTCCGAACCCTGATTGTCGACGACAGCGCCACGATGCGCGCGACGCTCAAAATGATGCTGTCGGCCGACCCCGAAATCGAAGTCGTCGGCATGGCTCCCGAGCCGTTTGCCGCCCGCGAAATGATCAAGTCGCTCAATCCTGACGTGCTGACGCTCGACGTCGAAATGCCGGGAATGGATGGTCTGTCCTTCCTCGAACGCGTCATGCGCCTGCGGCCCATGCCGGTGGTGATGTGTTCGACGCTGACCGCGCATGGAGCCGAGGTCACGATCGAGGCGCTGCGCTTAGGCGCGGTCGATTACATCGCCAAGCCCACCGGCACGCCCGAGGACATCGCCCGCGACGCGACCCTGCTGTGCGAAAAGGTGAAGGCCGCCGCCCGCGCTTCGGTGCGGCCGGGGCCGACGCCAAATCTCACGCCGGCCAAAGGCGGCGGCGTCAGCAAGGGGTCGATCATTGCGATCGGCTCGTCGACCGGCGGTGTCGAGGCGTTGTTCTCGTTGCTGAAGGCCATGCCCAAGGACAGCCCGCCGATCCTGGTGGTCCAGCACATGCCCGCCGCGTTCACCCGCAACTTCGCGGCACGCCTCGATGGGGAATGCGCCGTAAAGGTGGTGGAAGCGACCAATGGCAGCCCGGTCGAACAGGGAACCGTCTATATTGCTCCTGGGGGGAGAGCACATATGGAACTCGCGACAAACGGCGAACGCCGCATCAAACTTCGCGAAACCGACCCGATCAGCGGCCATCGTCCGTCGGTCGACGCGCTGTTCCGCTCCTTCTGCCCGGTCGCGTCCGGATCGGTCGGGGTGATCCTGACCGGCATGGGTGCCGACGGGGCCCAGGGCCTGCTCGAAATGCGGCGCGCCGGTGCGCGCACGCTGGGGCAGAACCGGCAGACGTGCGTCGTCTACGGCATGCCGCGCGCGGCGATGGAAATCGGCGCAGTGATGGAAGAAATCAGCCTGTCCGCCATGCCCGAGGCGATCCTTGCGGCATGCCGGGCCAAGCCTCTGGGAATTGTCTGATGCCTGCCGCTGCACAGATCAAGGTTATGGTGGTCGACGACCAGACGAGCATGCGCGCCATGATCCGGCGCACGCTCCAGGATCTCGGCTTCAAGGACGTGCGCGACAAGGGCAGCGCGACCGAAGCGTTGAGCGCGGTCCGCAGCGACCGCGTTCATCTCATCATTTCCGATTACAACATGCCCGAAATGGACGGGCTCCAGTTTCTGGAGCAAGTCCGTGCTGATCCGGTGATCGGCAAGACCGTCTTCATCATGCTGACCGGTTCCTCGGACCGCGATCTTGTACAGAAGGCGGCGGCGCTCGGCGTCAACAACTACGTCGTGAAGCCGTTTGCGCCGGCTGCCCTCAAGGAAAAGATTGAGCGCGTCTTCGGCGCGCTGACCTGACGCCATGCGGAGGATCAACATCATCCAGGGCGAGCATTGCGTCGTATCCGAACCGGATACGATGGTGACGACCCTTCTGGGCAGCTGCATCGCGGTCTGCCTGAACGACAGCGTCTCGCGGATCGGGGGCATGAATCACTTTCTGCTCGGCGAACCGGGAGCCGATGTCAAACCGCGGCCCGACGAGATGCAACGCTATGGCGTCCACGCCATGGAATTGCTGATCAACGGGATGATGGCAAAGGGCGCGTCGCGGGCGCGGCTGAAGGGGCATATCTATGGCGGTGCCAACATCATCGCCGGGCTGGGCTCGATCGGGTCGCAAAATGCCGAGTTCGCGCGTCGATTCCTGGAAACCGAAGGAATCGAAATCGGGCACGTCGATATTGGCGGGCGATCCGCCCGCAAGATCGAGTTCATTCCCTATCAGGGGCTGAGCCGCAGCAAGAATGTGTCGGATCCGGTTCCCGTCGTCCGCGCCCCCGCCCCTATCCTTGCCCCGGCCAGCGATGGCGAACTGGAGTTGTTTTGATGGCCTATCTTCCTTCGATCACAACCCAGGACGGATCCCCTGCAACCGGTTTCGATCCTTTTTCGGGCCTGTTGCACGGGGTCATGGCGGCCGAGCTGCGCGAAATTCGCGAGCAGTTGGAAGGCCTGGCCGAAGTGCTCGTCGCCGACGAGCACTTCGTGACCAGCTTTCTGGAGCAATTGCAGAGCTTCGATTATCTGATCCAGCATGCCGATGAGTGCGCCAATCTGATGGATCGCATCGCCGCTGGCGAAAATTCGCTCGAGGCGATCAAGCACGTTCGGCTTGGCGCGGTGCAGGAGCGCCTGCGCATCGCGCTGATCGGAACCTGACATGGCCGGCAAAGCTGCCGATGATCGCCCGATCATCATCAAACGCGTCAAGAAGATCGCCGGCGGCCATCATGGCGGGGCGTGGAAAGTGGCCTATGCCGATTTCGTGACCGCGATGATGGCGTTCTTCATGCTGCTGTGGCTGTTGTCGAGCCCCGACAAGGCGAAGCTGAAGGGGCTGGCCGAATATTTCACGCCGTCCCCGCCGAGCAGCGCGAGCGGAACGGGCCCGCAAGGCGGCGCACCAGGATCCGGCGCGGGCAGCCGCTCCAAGGGTAAGACCTCGACCGAGCAAGCTGCGGCAGGACCAGCGCGCGGCGGCACCGCGACCGTGCCCGATGCGTCGCAACGCGTGGTTGCCGCAGAATTGCAGATCGCGATCGACAGCATCGCCCAGCCCAGTGACGGCAAGAAAAACGTCACGCTGGCGGTGGCCCGTGATGGGCTGCGCATCACCTTGATGGACAATGACCGTCAATCGATGTTCCGCCCCGGGACCGCCGAGCTAAACCCCTATGCCCGGATCATGCTGGGCAAGATCGCCGAAAAGCTGTCGCACACCTCTGCCCAATTGGCGATCGAGGGCCATACTGACGGCACCGGCGGCCAAAGCGACGCGAACTGGCAGCTCTCGGGCGCGCGCGCGCTCGCTGCACGATCGGCGCTGATCGCGGCGGGCATGACGCCCGATCGCTTCGCCGAGATCGTCGCGCTGGGGGCGAGCCAGCCAGTCTATCCCGAACAACCCGATCGCCCGGAAAACCGGCGCATCACTGTCGTCGTGATGGGCCAGCAATCGGCGCTGCCAAGCGACGCCAGCTTCAAATTCTAAGGAGATCCGGGTCGTGAAACGCGTGCTCTCCCTGTTGTTGCTGCTCATCCTCGGCGTCGCGATCGGCGGCGGCGCTGGCTATGGCGCGGTGCTGTTGTTCGCCAAACCGGGCGGCGGCGAGCCCAAGGCTGCCGCGACCCCCGCCGCAGAACCGCCGCGCAGCTTCGTCTCCAGCGCCAAAATCCTCGCGCCGCTGGTCTTTCCAGACGGTCGCCTGGCCGGTTACGTCAATTTCGACGTGTCGCTCGAGGTCGCGGGCGACAAGGCCGAGACGGTCACGTCGAAGCTGCCGCTGATGCTCCACGCGATCAACATGCGCACTTGGCGGACCCCGCTCGCGACCGGGCCCGATGGGCTGCTCGCCAATATCGGCGGCTTCCGCGACGTCGTGCGCGCCGCCTCGACCGAGGCCTTCGGTGCCGGCACGGTCAAGCGCATCGCAATAACGCGCGCCGAGCCCGCCTGAGCGGGGACTATCGTCCTATAAAAAGAGGAATACTCTTTTTAGCGAGAGACGATCATGGCCCCTATCGAACGTCACTTTACGGCCGATCCCCCGATCAACCCTAAGGAGGGATTCCAGCCGCGCGCGCAGCGCACGGTTACGACGCTGATCGCGGCGAAACTGGAACTCGGCCCGGGCAAGGAAGCGCTGTGCCGCTTACGCAACGTGTCGACCACCGGCATGTTGGTCGAGACCGGTCAACCGCTCACCCGCGACGACACGGTGGTGATCGAACTCCGCTCGGGCGAGCGTTTGTCGGCGACCGTTGTGTGGGCCGACGAAGGCCGTGTCGGCATCCAGCTCGACCGCGAAATCGACGTGGCGAGCACGTTGCGGCCGCAGGTGGTGAAGGCCAAGGGCCATGTTCCGGCGGTCGGGCGGGCCCCGCGCTTCGCCGTCGCTGCGCCAGGCCGGTTGAGCAGCCTCGGCCGGTCCTGCCCGGTAACGGTCGAGAACCTGTCGCAAAGCGGTGCGCGGCTGACACTCTCGAGCGACATTCCGCTCGGCGCTCCCGTTACGCTTACCATCGCGGGCCTGTCCCCGCGCGCCTGTTCGGTGCGTTGGCGCAACGACCTGCATGTCGGCGTCGCCTTTATCGATTTGATTTCTTATGCCGAGCTGTCGGCGTGGCTCGCAGGCGCAAGCCACAATAATTAAGCCCCGCCCCACCCCCGCCGCAGCGGGGGTGGGATGCCGGTTCACGTCGTCCCGAAGCTCTTGACCAGCGACCCCGCGACCAGCGCCCAGCCATCGACAAGCACGAAGAAGATGATCTTCATCGGCATGGCGATGGTCGGTGGGGGCAGCATCATCATGCCCATCGCCATCAGCACCGCCGCCACCGCCAGATCGATAACGAGGAACGGCAGCAGCAGCAGAAAGCCGATCTCGAACGAGCGGCGCAGTTCGGAAATCATGAAGGCCGGGGTCAGCGTCGTCAACGCGACATCCTTGCGCGCGGTCGGCTTGGCATGCGCCATGTCGATGAACAGCTTCAGGTCATCATCGCGCACTTGCTTCAGCATGAACTGCCGGAACGGCTCAGCGGTCGCGGTGAACGCCTGTTCCTCGGCGATCTTGCCCGCGGTGTAGGGCTTGATCCCTTGCTCCCACGCCTTTTCGAAGGTCGGGGCCATCACGAAAAAGGACAGGAACATCGCCAGGCTGATGATCACCGGATTGGGCGGCACGCCCTGCGCACCGATGCCGGTGCGCAACAGCGACAGCGCGACGACGATGCGCGTGAAGCTGGTGACCGTCATCAGGATGCCGGGCGCAAGGCTCAGCACCGTCAGCATCAGCACCAGCTGAATCGCCCGGCCCGAAACCGATCCGCCTGCGCCAGCACCGGGCAAGCCCAGGGCGGACGCGCCCAAGGCGGACGGAGCCACTGCAGACTGGGCGTGCGCGGCGAAGGGGATCAACAGCGCGCCTGCGGCGAGCACAAACAGGACCGCCTTACGCACGACGTTCGCCTGGTGATGCTGTTCGGTCAGATGATCGAACAATGCCGCCACGGAACGGCGCGGCGTGGACGAAACCGGCGAGACGGGTGCAAAGGGTTCGCGCGCCGACGAAAGCGAGGCCTGGATCAAGGCCGCTTTGTCGCGCCGCGACTGAAGATGGTCGAGCAGCAGTGTGAGGGCGGTGCGCAACTCGGTTTCGGGTTCCGGCGTGGTCGCCTGATCGACGGTGGCCTCTTCGGTGCTTCCAAGCACGGGCTCCGGTGCCGGGGCTACGGGTTCGGGCGCTGCCAGTTCCGAGGTTAGCGTTTCAGCGCTTTCGGCCACATCCGCTGTCGCGGCGACAACGGTAGCCGCGACGTCGGCCGGGACAGACGGCAGGATTCCGCTTTCGACCACCATCTGCCCATCCGGGCCGATCAGGATGAGATGTTCGCACCCGTCGCGCCGCACCAAAGCGAGCGAGCGTTTGCCGTCGAGCGTGACTCGCTCGACCACTTCCAGCCGCCGCCCGCGACCGAGGGTCACGCGCCCCGGCAAGGAGATATTGTAGCGCCGCACCACCCACAGCGCTCCGCCGAGCAAGCCAAGCACGACCCCGAGCGCCCCCATCGTGCGCAGCAGTGACAGCACATCCATCAGTTGCGGCTCTTGCGGGTGAGTTCGGTCACCTCCAGCGACATTTCCTCGCTGTTGACCAGGATCCGGCCCTTGGCGATCAACTCGCCATTGACGAACACCAGGGTGGGATCGTCCTGCCCGCAATCGAGTGGGATCATCGCGCCGCGGCTCATTTGCAGGATCTGGCGGATCTGCACCTGAGCCGAGCCCAGGACGATCGACAGCTCGACTTCAATATCTTCGAGGATGGACAATGCACGGCTCCTTCCCCGGAGTTATAGGATTATTTTTCCGCATTGACGGTCGGGCTAGGCAATAATTGCCTATGAAGGAGGGGTGCCGGCACGGAGCCGGTGGAGCGACCTCATGGATCTCAAGACATCGTTGGCGGTTTCGGCATCGGGCTTGCGCGCACAATCGCTGCGTATGCGGGTGATTGCGGAAAATCTCGCCAACCAGGATTCGGTTTCCCGTACTGCAGGCGGCGATCCCTATCGCCGCCGGGTGGTGAGCTTCCAGGCCGAAGTCGACCGGGCCAATGGCGGCACCGCCGTCAAGATTTCCAGTGTCGACGCCGACAAGACCGCCTTCACCAAGGTCTACATGCCCGGCAGCCCGGCCGCCGACGCGCAAGGCTATGTCCTGAAGCCCAACGTCAATCCCCTGCTCGAGGCCGCCGACATGAAGGACGCGCAGCGCTCCTACGAAGCCGACCTCAACGCCATCGAAGCGGCCAAGAACCTGACGATGCGCACCATCGATTTGCTGAAATAAGGAAGAGCGACAATGTCCATCGGATCTCTCGACGCGACCTCGGCTTATGGCCGTACCCTTGGCCTTGGCAGCCCGCTCAAGACCGGCTCGACCAAGGAAACCGCGCCCGGCGCATCGGGCGGCTTTGGCGGCATGGTCGAAGCGATGATCACCGACACCTCGACGCAATTGCGCGCCGCCGAAAGCGCCTCGGCCAAGCAAGTCGCGGGCAAGGGCGACCTGATCGACGTGGTGACCGCGATCGGATCGGCCGAAACCGCGCTCGACACGATGGTCGCGGTGCGCGATCGCGTCGTGAACGCCTATTCCGACATTATGCGTATGCAGATCTGAGGGCGCAGGCCAATGGATGCGCTCGCCGCGATGGAGCTTGCCCGCGCTTCCTTGATTCTGGTGATGACGATCGTCGGACCGCTACTGATCACCTCGTTGATCGTCGGCGTCGCGATCGGCCTGTTGCAGGCGCTGACCCAGATCCAGGAAATGACGCTGACCTTCGTCCCCAAGATCATCGCCATGGGCGTGGTGATGCTGCTGTGCCTGCCGATGATCGGCGGCGCGCTGTCCGATTTTATGGCGCGGATCAGCAGCATGATCATCGCCGGCTGACAAAGTGCCCGCCGCCCTCGCCCCGCCATCGTTCGACCTGTCGCATCTCGATGTGCAGGCGACTGCATTCCTGATCCTGTTCGCGCGCGTCGGCACGGTGTTGATGCTGCTCCCGGTCTTCTCCGAGGATGCGGTGCCCGGGCGCATCCGCCTGCTGATCGCGCTGGGCATGAGCATCGGCCTGTGGGGCGTGCTGGCACCGTTGATGCGCACGGCGGCCGCCGCAGGCGGGGCGCTGCCGGCGGTGCTGCTTGCGGAACTGATCACCGGGCTCGCGATCGGCGCGCTGGTCAAGATCGTGTTCAGCGCGGTGTCGATGGCGGGGTCGATCATCAGCTCGCAGATCGGCCTGTCCTCGGCACTGCTCTATGATGCCTCGCAAGGCGGCCAGGCGGCGTTGCTGTCCAAGTTCGTAACCGTCGCCGCCGCCGTGGTGTGCATGTCGCTGCACGTCCATCACCTCTGGATCGGCGCGATCATCGAATCCTATCGCACCTTCCCGATCGGCGGCATGCCCCCCGCGCATGATTTCCTGCGCGCCGCGCTCGACGCGGTGGCGCGCGCGATGACCTTGGGCATCGGCTTGTCGGCCCCGTTGCTGGTCTACGGCATCGTGTTCAACGTGGCGCTCGGCCTGTCGACGCGAATTGCGCCCGCGATCCAGCTCTTCTTCATCGTGCAGCCGCTCAACATTCTGCTGGGGCTGGCGGTGATGGCGATGACGATGGGCGGGCTGCTCACCGGCTTCGCCCAGGCGATGGCGGCGTATATGCAGACAAGCTGGAACTAGGTCGTGGCCGACAACGACCAGAAAACCTTCGACCCCACCGAAAAGAAGCTAGCCGACGCGCGCGCCAAGGGGGACATGCCCTCGTCGCCCGAGATGAAGCACGCGGCGATGTTTGCGGCCGCCATCGTCGTGGTCGGCGGCATGGGCACCTATACCGTGCAGCAGCTCGGCGTCATCTTTGTGCGGTTATGGGGCGGCGCGGACGATTATCTGTTCAATGCCCAAGGGGCTGAGAATTTCGCGATCGGGTTTCTCGGTGCGGTCGGCATGGCGGTCGCCCCCCTGCTCGGCGTGCTGTTCGTGTTCGCGCTGCTGGGCGGCGTGTTGCAGGGGCGACCAAGCTTCGCGCTCGCCCGGCTCAAGCCGCAATGGTCCAAGCTCAACCCGTTTTCGGGCCTTGGCCGCATGTTCGGGCCGCGCGCGCTGATCGAATTCGGCAAGACGCTCGCCAAGATGACCGGCGTCATCGTAATCGCCACCAATGTCATATTGCCCAAGATTGTCGGGCTGGACCAACTGGTCGGTGCCGATCCCGCCGCGATCACTGCAGCAACGCTCGGCGTCGTGCTCGCCATGATCAAGGCGGTGGCGATCCTGGTCGCCGCACTCGCCATTTTCGATTTCGTCTATCAGCGCTGGTCCTTCACCAACCGCATGAAGATGTCGCTGCAGGAGATTAAGGACGAGCATAAGGAACAGGATGGCGACCCGCTGATCAAAAGCAAGATCCGCCAGATGCAAATGCAGCGCGCGCGCAGCCGGATGATGTCGGCCGTCCCCGAAGCCAGCGTGATCGTGACCAACCCGACCCATTATGCGGTCGCGCTCAAATATGATCACGGGGCGATGGCCGCACCGATCGTCGTCGCCAAGGGCGTCGATGCGATCGCGTTGAAGATCCGTGAAGTCGCGACCGCACACGGCGTGCCGATCGTCGAGAATGTGCCGCTTGCACGCGCACTTTATGCCAGCGCCGAGCTGGAACGCCCGATCCCGACCGAACATTATGCCGCGGTCGCGGAAATCATCAGCTACGTCCTGCGGCTCGCACGCGGACGCTAACCGCTATACTTCGATGTCGTGCTTTGCCAGTTCCACGCGGACGCGCACGTCGATGTCGTGGAAGATTTGCGCCAGCACCGGGTCCTCGGGGTGCTCGGCCGTCTGCGCCCACTCAACGATCTCGCGCAATCGCGCCGGAGCCGGGACGCCGACCAGCAATTCCTGATGCAACCGCTCGAGCATGTCGAGGCCACGGCTCGCATCGCGGGCGATCCGGCGGCGGCGGTCGACCGGCGCTTCGCTCATCGCCAGCGTGACGAGCATTTCGACGCTCGGCATCGCAGGCGCGGTCGGTGCCGGGGTTTGGGTCGGCACAGTGTGGGGATGCAAATCCTGCGCAGAAAACTGTGCCGCCACCTTTGGCAGCGCCCCCAAGAGCAGGGTCCGTGTCACCGGCACTGTCAGGGCATCGATCCGCACCGAAACTTACACCTCCAGACCGCCATCGGCCATACCTATCCTATAAGAGATTCATGAGATCTTTTCCACGAATTCGCCGCTTTATCCGACATGCGCTGCGCGCTTCCGCGACGCTTGCGGTTCTGCTCGGGTGCGTGTCGCCCGGCGTCGCCCGCACGCGGATCAAAGATATCGTCAATGTTGAGAATGTCCGGCCCAACCAATTGGTCGGATATGGCCTGGTGGTGGGCCTGGCCGGCACGGGCGACCGGATGCGCAATTCGCCCTTCACCGAGGAATCGATGCAGGCGATGCTCGAACGCATGGGCGTCAACATCCGTGGATCGGACATGAAGACGCAGAATGTGGCGGCCGTGTCGATCACCGCATCGATGCCGCCCTTTTCGCGCACCGGGTCCAGCATCGACGTTCAGGTCGCCGCGCTTGGCGATGCTTCCAGCCTGCAGGGCGGCACGCTGATCGCTTCGTCGCTGCGCGCGCTTGATGGGGAAATCTACGCCGTGGCACAGGGCCCGGTGGCGGTGTCGGGCTTCAAGGCGCAAGGGGCCGCCGCCAGCATCAGCCGCGGCGTTTCCACCTCTGCACGGATCGCCGGTGGCGCGATCGTCGAGCGCGAGGTGCCGTTTGCGCTGCGCACCGCGACCAGTCTGAAGCTCGCGCTGAAAAACCCCGACTTTACGACGGCACAGCGCATCGTGACGGCCATCAACGGCCGTTTCTCGGGGACAGCCGAGATGCTCGACCCCGCCACCGTTGAAATCGCGCCGCGCGGAGGCTTTCAGGGCTCTGTCGTCGATCTGATGACGCAGATCGAGACGATCGACGTCGATGTCGATCAGCCAGCGCGCATCGTCATCAACGAAGCGTCGGGCACCGTCGTGATGGGCGCGGACGTCCGGATCAGTTCGGTCGCCGTCGCACAGGGCGGGCTGACCATCAGCGTCACCGAAACGCCGCAAGTGTCGCAGCCAGGCCCGCTCTCCAGCGGCCAGACGACGGTCGTCCCGCGCACGCAAGTGTCGGTCAACGACGGTGGCGACGCCCATCTGGCGCTGATCGGCGGCGGCGCATCGCTCAAGACGTTGGTCAGCGGGTTGAACGCGCTGGGCGTCTCACCCCGCGACCTGATCACCATATTGCAGGCGGTGAAGAGTGCAGGCGCGCTCCAGGCCGACATCGAGGTCCAATGACCATGGAAGTTCCGCCCGCTGCCGCTCCCGCCGGCGCGGCACCCCCGAAAACCGCGACGCCGGCGCAAAATGCGACCGCGCAATCCTTTGAGGCGGTGTTCCTCGGGCAGATGACGCAATTGATGTTCGAAAGCGTGCAGACCGGGGAGTTTTCCGGCGGGCATGGCGAAGAGATGTTTCGCGGCGTTCTCGCCGAAAAGCTCGGGACGGCGGTCGCCCAAAAGGGTGGGATCGGCCTGGCCCCGGCGGTGCTCGCGCAGATCCTAAAAATGCAGGAAAATGCTGACAATGGACGATGAATTGATCGATCTCGCGACGTCGCTCTCGCATTTGATGGAGCAGGAGAGCGAGGCGCTGACGCGGAACGGCCATGCGCAGGGCCTGGCCGAACTCGTTGCTGCGAAATTGCGCCTGGCGGGACAAATTGAGGCCGAGGTGACCAAGCGCGAACGCGAGGCCCCCGACTGGGCCGATACGCTGTCCGAGGAACAGCGTGCCGAGATGGCGCTGGTCTTTGGACATTTGCGCGACGCCTCGATCGTCAATGCGCAGATCCTGGAACGGCAAATTGCGTTTTCGAGCGACTTGATGCGCGCGATCGCAGCCGAAGCGCAGCGCGTCACCGGCAAGCGCAGTTCTACCTATGGAGCGTCTGGCGATATGATGCGGATCGAGTTGCCCGCCCCGATTTCGATCAACGCGCGACTCTAGCCCGATCGCGTGTTATCGCTCCCTGACCGCACCAATTGTCTTTCAGAACCTCAATGTCGACTTCATGAAAGCCGCTCTTTTGGGATGGGAAGAGGGACCGGTCGATCAAAAGCGACTCGCCCGCGCAGTCATGCGAAAACCTTCACTACCGCGCTTTTACCGCGCTATTGACTATCAAAATCAGATAAAAACCAGACCGACAAACCTTGGCCGGACAAATTCCGGCCAAATCGGTCCGTTTTCATACTATAAGACGATGCCAACAGGGCATTGATAGCCTTTTTATTGTTATAAAACCGTGGCATCCGTGGTCGCAGAAAGGAAATATCGATGCGATCGAGCAACGCCTTACGGATTTATGACAACGGTATCATTCCTTCGAATGATGATGGCGTTAGTCCGTATCTGGGACTCTTGGCGGATTGCGCAGCACAAATTCTGTGCGCCTCCGATACTGCGTCGATGCTCAACGCCCTTTTTGAATCGGTCCGGGTCAAACTGAACCTGAGTGTGTATTTCTGCTATCGTTACGACGGAACCAACAGCCTCTTCCTTGAAGAACATGGCGGCCTGACCCCGACGCAAAGCGGCGCGGCTTCGCATCTCGTGCTTGGGCAAGGCCCATGCGGGCTGGTGGCGGCGGATCGCGCGCCGCATATTTTCAATCGCGTTCGGGGCTCCAAAGACGCCCGGCTCGCTTACGCCCGGGCAATCGGCCTGGCGGCCTATGTTGGAACGCCGCTGATGCAGGGCGACACCTTGCTCGGCACACTCGGCTTCGGTCGCAAAGCGACGATGCCGTTCAGTCGCGCCGAAGTCCAATTCCTGCGCGCCATCTGCAGCTTCGTTGCGATCGCGAAGAACCGTCTGCAGACCGAACGAACGCTGCGCGAGACCACCTATGCCCGCGATGCGCTTGCGATCGAGCAAGCGCGGCTCGTCGATCGCATCGAAACTTTATCGAGATTGTCAGATACATCGGCGGTCGCTGCAACGCTTGCCCATGAAATGACGCAGCCGCTCACCGCTGCTGCAAATTATATCGCCTCGGCCGAAATGGCGCTCGGCGGGCTGGGGGATGCCGATATCCTGCGGCGCCTCGTTCAGGCCCGGACCCAGATCACCCGATCAGCGCAGATCATCGCCAAAGCACGACACTTGATCGAAACCGGAACGGTGATCAACGATCACACCAATCTTTGTGAGGTGCTGTCGGATTCGCTCGAACTCGCGCTAGCGGACCATCATGGCCCTGTACCGGCGATGATCTATGACATTGACCCAAGTGTGACCGCTCTTGTCGCAGACAGCGTCCAGATCACGCAGGTGCTGACCAATTTGCTGCGTAATGCCGCGACCGCGTTGCGCGGCACCGCAAACCCGACCATCACCGTTTCCTGCCGGCGGACGCAGGATGGCACGGTCGAGATCGGCGTGATCGACAATGGCCCTGGCTTCGATCCGGAAGCCGATAGTGCGCGTTTCCACCAGCGGGCGACCTCGACCACGGGGGGGCTCGGTATTGGCTTGTCGGTATGCCGATCGATCGTCGCCGCGCACAATGGCGTCATCCGCGCCGAAAACACCGCCCGAGGCGGCGCGGCGGTCTACTTCACGCTGCCGGGCGCATAAAAGCACCACGAGCACCATCCTTCAGGGATTGCCATGCTGTCATAATTGTGCGGCATAGCGCCCAAAGGAGATGGTCGCATGCGCATTTCAGGAACCGGACGAACGCTGGCGGCACTGGCCGCACTGCTGGCCAGTGGCCCGCTGACGGCTGAAACACCCGCAGCACCCTTACAGGTCGATCGCGTCGTCCTGATGATGCGCCACGGCATCCGGCCGCCCACCAAAGCCCAGCCGATGCCGATCGGCACGGCAAGTGCTGCGTGGCCAAGCTGGAGCGTCAAGCCGGGGTGGCTGACCGAGCATGGCGCGAACGCAATCGTGGCCGTGGCCGATTTTGACCGGATCGGTTTCGTCAAAGCGGGGCTGCTGCCATCGACCGATTGCCCCACCCGGATCGCGCTGCTCTCCGATAGCGACCAACGCACCATCGCCACCGCAGCGCATTATGCCAAGGGCATCGCTCCCGGTTGCACGCTGACCATCGATCATCGCCCGCAAGACGAGCCCGACCCGCTGTTCAACCAGATTGACGACGGCCATGCTCCGCTCGACCCGAAGCGCGCCGCCGCTGCGGTTGATGCGGAGATCGGACCGGGCGGCATCGCCGCGCTCGAACGCACGATGAAACCCCTGCTGACCCGGCTCGATCGGGTGTTATGCGGATCGGCAGCCGCAACCTGTGGAGTGGCACGTGAGGCGACCAGCGTCCTCCCCGCTACAGCAACGTCGCGACCCAAGCTAAGCGGAGCGCTCGACCGCGCCTCGACCGCCGCGCAGATCCTGCTGCTGGAATATGCCGAGGGCAAACCGGCGGCGGACGTGGGCTGGGGGCGCGCCAAAGCCGCCGATATCACCGCCTTTAGCGCGTTCCACGCTCTCGAATTCCGCCTGTTGGCGCGACCACCCTATATTGCGGCACAGAATCTGGCTGGTCTTTCGCCGCGAATCGCGAACTGGCTGAGCGATGACAGCCCCACGGCCGCGAAAGTGGCGATGATTGCCGGCCACGACACCAACGTCGCCAATCTGGCGGGGGTACTGGGTCTGCACTGGCGCGTCCCCGGCATTGCCGCGGATGATCCCGTGCCGGGTGGGGCCATCCAGCTGGAACGGCTGAGCGACAGCAAGGGCAACCACTATGTCCGCGCGGTTTACCGCGCCCAATCGCTGACCGAATTGCGCGCGGCGACCGCCAAGACGCCGTACCGCAAGGTGCTGCCGATCGCGGGGTGCAAGGCGCGCGGCGTCGATGGACTGTGCACGCTATCGGATTTTCTGGCGAAACTTCGTGGTTAACGTGCGTCGGTAACGCGGACGCGCTCATGATGACGAATGACTTCGTCGATGATAAAGCGCAAAAACTTCTCGCTGAAATCGGGGTCGAGATTTGCATCATGGGCAAGGCCTCGCAACCGCGCGATCTGCGCTTCCTCACGGCCGGGATCAGCCGGAGGCAAGCCCGCTTGCGCTTTGTAGCGGCCGACCGCCTGCGTTGTCTTGAACCGTTCGGCGAGCAGAAAGACGAGCGCGGCATCGATATTGTCGATGCTCTGGCGGTATCCGTTCAGCGTTTCGTCGGTCACCATCCACTCCTCATCAGCCGTCGACGCTCTTTTGCGTGCGCTGACGGCCCGGCGCAACCCGAGAAAGACTTGCCTTTAGCGCGCCACGCCGCCACATCGCAGCGCAGATGAGCGCCACCATTCTCCGCATTGATCCTTCGCGTGCCCAGCCCTCGCTGGAGCCCATGGTGCAACTCGTCGCTGGTGACCTGAATTTGGTCAACGCGGTCATCCTGTCGCGGATGCAGTCCGAAATTCCGCTGATCCCGGAACTTGCGGGGCATCTGATTGCGGGCGGTGGCAAGCGGATGCGCCCGATGCTGACGCTCGCCAGCGCACGTTTGCTGGGGTATCTAGGGTCTCGCCACCACCGGCTGGCCGCCGCCGTCGAATTCATCCACACCGCCACGCTGCTGCACGACGATGTGGTCGACGGGTCGGATCTGCGCCGCGGCAAGCGCACCGCCAATCTCATCTGGGGCAACCCGGCCAGCGTGCTGGTCGGCGATTTCCTGTTCAGCCGCTCGTTCGAACTGATGGTCGAAGACGGCTCGCTCAAGGTGCTGTCGATTCTGGCGGGCGCGAGCGCGATCATCGCCGAAGGCGAAGTCAACCAGTTGACCGCCGCCCGCCGCATCGACATCCCGGAAGAACGCTATCTCGACATCATCGGCGCGAAGACGGCCGCGCTGTTTGCGGCGGCTTGCCGTGTAGCCGCTGTGGTCGCGGAGCGCCCCGAGGCGGAAGAACTCGCGCTCGACGCATATGGCCGCAATCTCGGCATCGCCTTCCAATTGGTCGACGACGCGATCGATTACGTGTCTGACGCGGGCACGATGGGCAAGGACGCAGGCGATGATTTCCGCGAGGGCAAGGCGACGCTCCCCGTCATCCTCGCTTATGCGCGCGGTGACGCAGCGGATCGTGCCTTCTGGAAAGCCGCGATCGAGGGCCATCGCAATCGCGATGAGGATTTCGCGCGCGCGATCGAACTGGTGCGCTCGACCCATGCCGTCGATGATACGCTGGCGCGCGCGCGCCATTACGGCCAACGCGCGATCGACGCGCTTGGCATCTTCGCCAATGGCAAGGCCAAGGATGCGATGGTTGAAGCCGTCGAATTCGCGATCGCGCGCGCTTATTGACGCGCGGCGGCGGCGCTTCGGCTCCTGTGTCGCCGATCTTCCTTTGTCACGGCGCATGACTTTCGATACCTTCAGCGCCTGACAGCAGGAGCGCCGGAGATGTTCGTCGATTTCCAAAATGGCTGGCCGCCGCCGGAGCGCTGGGAAGCCGAGCCCAAGCCGCTGCCAAACCCGCGCCGAGAAAGCATCGCGGCATGGATCATCGGTTTCAACCTGGTGATGCTGTTGGTTGGCCCGCTGGCGGGAGTGACGCTGTTCGACGCGATCATCGCCGCTTTGCGCCACTGAACGACGGCAACCCTTAGCAGCCGCGCGCCTCGGCATCGCCTGCCTCGGCACCAGACAGTTCAACCTGCAGCGTCGCATGGCCGATGCCGAAGCGCTCCTTCAACATCGCCCGCGTTGTACCCAGGAAAGCGTCGCCCGGATGCCCCGCCGGGACCACCAGATGCGCGGTCAGCACGGTCTCGGTCGTGCTCATTGGCCAGATATGGACATGGTGGACGCGCGCGACGCCCGGCAGCGCGCGCAGCGCCTCCCACACCTTGTCCGAATCGATGCTGCGCGGCACTGCGGCCAGCGCCATCTCGACGGATTCGCGCAGCAGGCCCCAGGTTTGCAGGAAGATCAGCACCGCGATGACGATGCTGACGATCGGATCGATCCAGGTAAGGCCGCTCCACCAAATCACCAGCCCCGACACGACCACCCCCGCCGACACCATCGCATCGCTCGCCATGTGGAGATAGGCACCGCGAATATTGATGTCGCCCTCGCGCCCGCGCAGGAACAGCAAGGCGGTGAAGCCATTGACCAGGATTCCCGCACCCGCGACCCACGCCACCGTCGGTCCATCCACTGGCGCAGGCGTCGCCAGCCGCTGCACCGCCTCGAGCAGGATCGCGCCGAGCGCGACCAGCAAGAGCAAAGCGTTGAGCAACGCCGCCAGGATCGTCGAGCCCTTCAGGCCATATGTGAAGCGCTTCGACGCCGCCCGCCGCCCCAGCGCGATCGCCGCCCACGCCGCGCACAGCCCGAGCACGTCAGAGAGATTGTGTCCCGCATCCGCGAGCAGCGCGACCGAACCCGCGATCAGACCGAACACGGCCTCGCCAACGACAAAAGCAAGGTTCAGCCCAATGCCGATCGCAAAGGCGCGATCATGCCCTGCCACCGGCGCATGGCTATGCGAGTGCGCGTGGCCATGGCCGTGCGAATGCCCGTGATGATCGTCGTGCCCGTGGGAATGGCCATGCCCCGCCATATCGGTCTCCAATGTCCTATCGCGGGCCTAGCATTTCAAATCCGTGAGATACTAGCACGCTGGACATGACAAGTGCGTCACGATGTGGTGGTTCCAAAACCGGCGCAAGGCGGTAGGAACACGGCGTGTCATCCGCCCTCCCCATCCACGCCGTCCTGCCCGACCTGCTCCGCCACCTGCGCGACGCATCCAACGCCGTGCTGGTCGCGCCGCCTGGGGCGGGCAAGACCACCGCCGTCGCGCCCGCCTTGCTGGACGAGCCATGGTGCAGCGGCGAAATCCTGTTGCTCTCCCCCCGCCGCCTCGCCGCGCGCGCCGCCGCCGAGCGGATGGCCGCCACTGCCGGGCAGAATGTCGGCCAGACCTTCGGCTATGCCACGCGGATGGATTCGCGGCGCTCGGCGGCAACGCGGGTGACGGTGGTGACCGAGGGCATCTTCGTCGCGCGCATCCAGAACGATCCCGAACTCGCCGGCGTCTCTGCGGTGCTGTTCGACGAAGTCCATGAACGCAGCCTCGACAGCGATTTCGGCCTGGCGCTCGCGCTGGATGCGCAAAGCGCTTTGCGGTCCGATCTGCGGCTGGTGGCAATGTCGGCAACGCTCGACGGCGCACGCTTTTCCGGGCTGATGGAGGGTGCCCCCATCCTCGAAAGCGCCGGGCGGATGCACCCTCTAACGCTGCGCCACCTCGGTCGCGCCGCCGAGGCGCGGATCGAGGATTCAGTCGCCGCCGCGATCCGGCTGGCACTGCGCGAGGAGACCGGCGGGATCCTCGCCTTCCTGCCCGGCGTCGCCGAGATCGAGCGCACCGCCGAGCGGCTGGAGGGGCTCGGCCCCGATATTCTGCTCCACCGCCTCCACGGCAGCCTCGATCCCGCCGCACAGCGCGCCGCGATCGCGCCCGACCCGCAAAAGCGGCGCAAGGTCGTGCTGGCGACATCGATCGCCGAGACCAGCCTGACGCTCGACGGCATTTCGGTCGTGGTCGATTCCGGCCTCGCGCGCCGCCCGCGTTATGATCGCGCGGCGGGGATGACGCGGCTGGTGACCGAACGCGCCAGCCAGGCCGCCGTCACGCAGCGTGCCGGCCGCGCCGCGCGCCAGCAGCCCGGCATCGCGTATCGCCTGTGGGAGGAGGCGGCGACCGCTGGCCTGCCGCGCTTCGATCCGCCCGAGATTCTGGAAGCCGATCTGTCGGCGCTGACGCTCGACTGCGCCTTGTGGGGCGTCGCCGACCCGCGCGTGCTGCGCTGGCTCGATTCCCCGCCCGAAGCCGCCGTGCAGGAAGCCCGCACGCGCTTGCGCACGCTCGAAGCGCTCGATGCCGATGGTCGCCCGACGCCGCACGGCCACGCCATCGCCCGCCTGCCGCTGGCCCCGCGTCTCGGCCATATGCTGGTGCGCGCGGGCGAGCTCGGGCTGGCGGAAGTTGCCGCGGAAATCGCCGTGCTGCTCGGCGAACGCGGGCTGGGCGGCAATGATGTCGACCTCGAATCCCGCCGCCGCCGCTGGCGCAGCGAACGCGGCGCGCGCGCGGAAGCCGGGCGCAAACTGGCGAAACGGTGGACGAATCTCGCTCCCCTCCCGCTTGCGGGAGGGGCTGGGGGAGGGAATAAAGCCCCCGCCGCGCACCCCGCATCCCCTC
>Ga0209482_1000042_pt1 | contig 102546 bp, 105 predicted proteins | sample CoawatmetaG10DNA_FD_187512 | JGI IMG/M metagenome (GOLD analysis project Ga0209482, IMG submission 187512) | Marine microbial communities from the West Antarctic Peninsula - Coastal water metaG104-DNA (SPAdes) (version 2) | ecosystem: Environmental > Aquatic > Marine > Coastal ...
TTTCAATTATATTGAACTGTTTTACAATCCAACACGACGCCATGGAAATAACGGTGACTTGTCACCCATGGAGTTTGAGAATAATTATTTTAGGAACCAAGTGGGTGTCTAGAAAAATGGGTGCGTATCACTGAGCATTTGAGATAAAATGGCCGAGAGCGCCGGATTGTCGAACGCTTGGCCAACATCAATACAAAAAAATGCCTTGGGCTTCATGACCTAGAATTGACTAAACAGATTTTTCATTTGGGTATTGGTTACTGATGTTGGTGCCTTTTGGTTTATCAAACTAATTAACACATCGATGTTTGCTGGCCATCTGTGTGGCTAAATACTGTTTTTAGGCCGTTGAACAGCTCTTCTAATCGATTGATACCGGCACCTGGCTGAGGCGAATTCTTTGCACTTACACCCTTTAATCCAACTTCTTCGCGAAATTTTATTTGCTCTATTAGGGCCCGCTCCACTTTAATGGGCTCTGCAGCAAAAAACAGTTAGATGTGCTCATCAGTCACCTAGTGAGCAACGTTAGGCGTAGTATTCCAGCCACGTCGCTTCACCCAATATATATACGCTACAACAACTAGAATAAACAAACCAGCGCTGGCTTGCGGCAAAAACAGCTGTGTTAACCCACCTAGAGTCACAAGCACTAACGCTATAAAGATCATAACAAATAAGGCTTGCCGTGGGCCTAAGCCTAAGTCTTGCAACATGTGATGAAAGTGCGATCGGTCTGGAGCAAAAGGAGACCGGCCCGCTCTTAAACGTTTGATAATGACGACAAAGGTGTCAATCACTGGCAAAGCTACACACCAAAGAACGTTAACAGGCTCGATAGCATTGATAGATCCTGCTGTACTAGCTTGGCTGACCTCTATAAGCACCCAAGCTAAAATAAAACCAATGAACATACTGCCGGCATCACCGAGAAATATTTTACGCTTACTGACAACCGAAAGGTTTGTGAGTAAATAAGGTACAAGGGCAACAGACATCACTAATAAGAAGTCAAACAAACGGTAGTTGCCACTGATACTCTCAAACACGAACACCCCAAGGGTCGCCACGAGAGCCAAGGAGCCTGTAAGACCATCAATACCATCACTCATGTTAATAGCATTTACTAAGCCAATGACACCGATCACAGTGAACGGAATACCCCACTGGCCTAGATGGATCTCACCCATACCAAACAGATCACCTAAGGACTCTACGTAGATACCGGCACCTTTAATCATAACCACACATGCTATGGCTTGAATAAGGACACGCACCCAAACGCCCAACTGTTTTAAGTCGTCCACTAGGCCAGCTACTAGAATTAGAGAAGACGAGATCAATAGGTAAAAAAGTTTATCGTGGATGGGGTAAACGGTGAGAATGGCAACAAGGACGCCTACATAGATAGATAGATAAACCACCTATGAGAGGAATATGACCAACGTGCTGTTTTCTACCAGCAGGAATATCAACAAGGTTGAAGTATATGGCAATCGGGCGCAGCACTTTGATCGCCAAAAACGCGCTGACCAACGCAATTAGGTTGGCTTGCCAAAGTTCTGTCGTTATCACCATACTTTTTAATTCCCTTAAGCTAATAGTATTATTATACGGATAATTATCTAGGAATAATTCGTAGTTTTACGGTTTACGGTTTACGGTTTACGGTTTACGCCAAAATTATGACTAAAATCAATGGGGCAGTATGCGGGGCATTTACACCTATACGGATATTTTAATCTCTTGGGTTGGCGCTACATTGCCTCACTTCGTTCGAAATGACAGTGTGCGATAAGGGCTCTTACCATGAGCTAAAAATTATCACGCTTTTTGACCAAAACAGTCCGAAAAACCCACTAAAGGCTTGTTCCCATAAGAAATGTCTAGCGCCCGATAATAACCTTTATCACGGACCAAGACCCATTCACTAAAAACAAACAGACCCTAAACAAGGATGACTCTTCTTTGTAATCGGCTTCGAGAATTCGTTGGTCTTATAGATTTTTGTTAACTTTTCTAACCGAACTTAACTTTTCCTTGAGTGACCCTTATACCTTACCCGCTGCTTTCTTCTCTTTAAGTTTATCCAAGCTCAACCTTTCTTTCGCACTCATAATATAAGCTGCAATAGCTAATAACAAAATGCCAGAGGCTTCGAAAATAATATTGATAGGTTCAAGTCCTTTTGTTTGCAAAACAATCATTCGTGTCAGTGCTGTAATGGCAATAATAATCGGAAGCGTCACAGGAATCCGGTGATCCTTATAAAATATCGCCACCATGCCAAGAACCTCAGCATAGATAAATAAAAGGAACAAATCACTCAAATCAACTGTCATCACATCAATAATACGAGCCACCTCGATTAATGCAGCGCCGATAGTCGCTAAGGAAATTACTAACAATATACCTTGCTCACCAAACCAGATTAACGTTTGAATCAAATTTTTGTCTTTAAACATAATTGATCACCTTTTTTATTTAGACGAAAAACTCGACATTACTCAATTGTCACCAATTTAGCCAATTTTACTGTGGAAATTGACTTAAAGATTTGGCTTCTTTTTTTATAGACTCCAGAAACTCTGGACACCACTTTTTAAAATGCGATAAACCCCATTATCAAACCCTACCAACCGCTCTTTTCAATCAGCGCCTTAATAGTCAACTTGGTTTCAGGGTCACGCATGCCCACCGCTAAGTTCGCACTTAAGAAGCCTCTTTTATTACCACAGTCAAAGACGCCTGCGTCGGTCTCAAAGGCATTTAACCCCTCAACCTTTAGTAGCTCATCCAGTGCATCCGTGAGCTGTATCTCGTCGCCTACACCAGCCACAGTGGTCTCAAGCAGACCTAACACACCAGAAGGAAGAATATATCGGCCCAATACCGCTAAATTGGACGGCGCCTCTTCAGGGGTAGGTTTTTCAACTAAACCCTTGATTGGCACACTTTTAAAGGGTTCACTTGCCTGCATGCCCAAATCCGCTACGCCGTAATTTTCAATGGCCTCTGAATCAACACGCTCCACCATGATTTGGCCTATGCCAGTGTCATTCCAGGCACCTACCATGGATGAAAAGCTGTGGTTCTTCTCTCGCGACTCGTGATCAAGCACCAAAACATCAGGTAGAAGCACGGCAAAAGGCTCATCATTTAACAAGTGCTTTGCACAAAGCACGGCATGGCCTAAGCCTAGGGCATCGCTTTGTCGAATGGAGGTCACCTTTACCCCTGAAGGGATGATGTTTTTAACGGTGCCTAAAATGGTTTCTTTGCCCTTTTTTTCTAACCGATGCTCTAGCTCATAGTGGGCATCAAAATGGTTTTCAATAGCCTCTTTACCACTGCGGGTGACTAAAATAATTTCTGTGATGCCTGCTGCAATCGCCTCTTTCACTACGTGCTCGATAATAGGACGGTCATAGACAGGTAATAATTCTTTGGGGATCGCTTTAGTGGCCGGCAACATTCGCGTGCCAAGCCCTGCCACGGGGATCACTGCTTTTTTGATTTTCTCTGTCATTCTTTATCCTTTGGCACCTATACACCGATCTATTTTAAAGTGCAGGTCAGTCATGTTCAATGGATTTCACGTCGCGCTTAATGCTTAATGTCTTGGGCACCCAAGGCGCCCATTTTATCAGAACGACGTTTAAAAGGACCTGCTATTACTGCACTCTTTGCGATTAACGTGAACTTAAATACGCGAGTGTTTTCTAACATGACCAACCATAGTGACCCTAACACTGGGTGAATTTCCATCGATCGACTCACCCAGGGATCAGCCTAGTGCCCATACTGGTTGATGTAGTTCAACAAGCCTTCAGTACTGGTGTCAAACTGTTCATTCACTGGTTGACCATTTTGGCGCTGACTGATGGCGTTAAGCGTTGTTTTAGCAATTTGTTTACCCAGCTCAACGCCCCATTGGTCGAATGGATTTATGTCCCAAATCACCGCTTGTACATACACTTTGTGCTCATACATGGCAAGAAGGCTGCCCAAACTATAGGGCGTGAGCTCTTCCAGCATGATGCTAGTTGATGGATGATTGCCTCCGTACAGATGGTCAGCCGGCTGATCACTGGACTCATCCCAATCTAGCAGGCTGTCACCCATCATCAGCGCCCGACTTTGGGCTAGGCAGTTAGCCAGGTTAAGGTCTTGTTGATACTGCAACTGTTGTTGGGTTGCCTTGCTGTATTGGTCAGACGGTTTACGGGCGACTGGCGCTATAAAGTCTGCATAAAAGGCCATGGTGCCCTGGTGCAGCAATTGAAAAAAAGCGTGCTGAGCGTCTGCGCCGACGTCTCCCCAAATCACTGGACTGGTGTCCATACTTACTCGGTCACCCTGTGTGGTCACCGACTTACCGTTGCTTTCCATTTCAAGCTGGCTTAGATAATGGGGTAACAATTTAAGGCGTCCGTCATAAGGCATTATCGCATGGGCCTTTAGGCCTAATACATTGATGTTCCAGATCCCCGTCATGGCCAACAAAACGGGCAGGTTTTGGTTGAAGTCTGTTGTTCTAAAGTGATGGTCCATGCTTTGCGCACCTGCCAGCAGGTCTTTAAACCCTTGCATGCCTATTTTCAGTGCAATGGGCAAGCCTATTCCGCTCCACAGTGAGTATCTGCCTCCAACCCAATCCCAAAGTCTCACTTGATGGTCTTCGGGGATGCCCCATAGATCCATACGCTGTGTGTTAGCACTGCACCCAATAAAATGATGCTGACCTATGAGCTTATCATTGGGTATTTTTTTGCGCAGCCAGGAACGCACAGTTTCAGCATTGGCAATGGTGTCGACGGTGGTGAAGGTTTTCGATGCTAAAATAAATAAGGTCGTGCCTTGGTCTAGATGCTGCAGCATTTTGGCAAGCTGACTCCCGTCCATGGATGATACAAATAACAGCTGCAAAGTGTCACGGGTTTGGGCAGAAAATTCGTCCAAGGCTTGGCACACCATTTTGGGGCCGATATCAGAACCACCCACCCCGATGTTTACGACGGTGTTGATGGGCTGGCCATCAAAACCAAGCCACTGTCCTGTATGTATTTTTTCTACAATGCTCTGCATCTGTTGCAAATTAGCTTCAATTTGAGGCTGCACGCTTTTGCCATCTACACTTGGGTATTCGCCCGATGATTGACGCAACGCAGTGTGAAGTGCTGGGCGTAATTCGCTTTCGTTCACTATGCCACCATTGAATAGGTTTTCTATGGCTGTACTTAGGTCTCTTTCACTAGCTAGTTGTGTTAATAAGTCTAGGGTTTTTGGTGTTAAGCGTTGCTTGGAGAGGTCCAACAACATGTTCTGGTCTTGAAAAGACAGTTGGGCAAATCGGCTGCTGCCGCCAGCTTCAAATAGTTTTATTAAGGCATTGTCCGCTATATCTTTTTGAAAGTGTTGAGATAGGGCGATCCAAGCTGGGGTGTTTGGGGTGGCGCTCAAGGAGTCGTCCTTATTTTATTGGGGTATTGCGTTAGGTATTTTTAAGTATGACGCTGGTTGATCTAAAGTTCAGCTCAGCAATCTTCAATGGATTGCACGTCACGCTTAAGCTGTTCTATTTCTTGGGTGATTTTCTCGTGCTCGGCCATTTTTCGCTTTAAAAAATGAGCCGTTAATTTGGCTTTTTCTTCTATGCCTTTAGGCGTTAATAAATAGAGGTAGCCTATTTTGTCAGAGCTACGTTTAAAGTTGCCCGCCTTGACCTGCCCCTTAGAGACTAAAGCCTGCACACAGTAGTTTATTTTGCCCACGCTCACACCTAACTCTTTTGCCAATTGCCGCTGCGATATCTGCGGATTAGAGTTAATATATTTGAGTATTTGAAGGTGTGTTTCTGTTGACATGTTAAAATTAAACTTCGTTTAATGTCCAATAGAGGGCCGTCGGCGCAAGCAGGTCAGTGTGACAAATAGTACAGACGCTACCGCCCTACCCGGTCACTTATGGCATTTGCAAATAGGCGTTCAGTTGTTGAACGCTGATGAAACTTTAACACAAAACCTGCTTAAGATTTACCTCTAAAGTAGATTAGGCGATTTTTTGTATTTGGGTATTGGCCAGTGATGTAGGTGCTTGTTGGTGTAATAAATTAATCAGCACTATGGCCCTTTGCTGGCCATCCGTGTGGCTATACACAGCTTGCAAGCCCTTAAAGGGGCCTTCTATAATGTTGACCTTGTCACCTGCCTGGGGCACGTTTTCTGCCTTCCACGCTAAACCGTTGCTTTCACGCAGCTTAAGCTGCTCTATCAGAGATTGTGGTATCACAATAGGCGCTGCCCCAAAGCCTACGATCTTACTCACGCCTCGGCTTGATCGAATGCTGGTGTAACTTAAACCGTTTAATTCTGGCTGGGCGTTGATAAATAGATAACCTGAAAACAAGGGTTCTTCCACTTGAATCCGTTTACCACGGCTTAGCTTTTCTACTTGTATTAGGGGGCAATAACACTGGGCTTGCTGGCGCTCTAAGTTTTCTAAAGCCCGCATTTCTTGCCTTGGTTTAACCTGCAATAGCAGCCAGTTAGAGTCACTCATGGGGCGTCTGCTTGCTTTAAGTCTTTTAAATTTAAATCTTTGGCAGAAGCACCCCACCCTCGACGCTTTACCCAATAAAGATACCCTACCATCACTAGTATAAACACAGTGGCACTAGCTGCAGGCCACAAAAGTTGTATCAAACCACCAAGGGCTACCAACGACAAAGCCATCATAATCATAGCGACTAGGGTTTGCCGCGGACCTAAGCCTAAGTCTTGTAACATGTGGTGAAAGTGGCCCCTATCTGGGTGGAAGGGTGAGTTACCCGCTCTAAGGCGCTTTATAATGACAACTAAGGTGTCAATCACCGGCAATGCCACGCACCAAAGCACATTGGCCGGTTCCATCGCTCTACTATTGCCTGCACCTTGGCTTAGCTCTATCAGCACCCATGCTAAAATAAAGCCTATAAACATGCTGCCTGCATCGCCAAGAAATATTTTACGTTGGCTGATGATGGAAAGATTGGTCAATAGGTAGGGCACTAGGGCCGCCGCCATCACTAGCAAAAAATCGAACAAACGGTAATTACCACTGAGGCTCTCAAACAAAAACACTCCGATGATGGCTACTAGTGCTAACGACCCTGTGAGCCCGTCAATACCATCACTCATATTAATGGCATTCACTAAGCCAATCACCGCAAATATGGTGAGTGGTATGCCCCACTGGCCTAGATATATTTCACCCATGCCAAACAAATCACCCAAGGATTCCACATACACCCCTGCACCTTTGATCATAATAACGCAGGCAATGGTTTGAATAAGGATGCGTATCCATACGCCAAGCTGCTTAAGATCATCCACCAGCCCTGCCACTAAAATAAGTGAAGCTGAAGCTAAAAGGTAAAAGAGTTTGTCGTGCAGTGGGTATACCGCAAGTATGGCCACTAACACGCCCACATAGATGGATAAACCACCAATTAAAGGGATGTGGCCTACGTGCTGTTTGCGGTCAGTTGGAATGTCAACTAAGTTAAAATAGATGGCAATAGGGCGCAGCACTTTAATCGCCACAAACGCACTGACCAATGCAATGAGATTGGCTTGCCAAAGTTCTGCTGTAATTACCATGTTGCTTTCCTTAAGTTTCTAACCCAATTATACGCGTCATTTTCTAGGAACAATTCCTAATTTTCAGGAAAGTAGCTTCTAATTTTAATATTAATCTTATAGTAATGCAATTATATAAGATTAATATATGCGTTTAATTGTTTTGGCTGTCTGGTAACTATCAGGTTGCACTTGCCGTGGCGTCTGCATTAGCTAAATTCGGTGGTGTCGCCCATACCCTGGCGCAACACTTCTACTTCACCATCTACCAAACTGACCAGTGAAGTGACTTCCATGCCGCAGTATCCGCCATCAATAATTAAATCTAGACTGTGCTCTAGGGTTTGTCTGATATCGTAGGGGTCGGTGAGCGGAGTGTCTTCATTGGGCAGTATCATTGAACTGCTTAGCATAGGCTCACCTAACTCTTTTAGAATAGCTAAAGCGATGGCGTTATCTGGCACTCGCAGGCCTATGGTTTTCTTTTTGGGGTGGAGCAGTTTTTTGGGTACTTCTTTGCTGGCCTTTAATATAAAAGTATAGGCGCCTGGGGTGTGCGACTTTAGGATCCGATATGCTTCATTATCTACTTTAGCATAGGTGGCAATTTGGCTAAGGTCTTCACACACCAGTGTGAAGTGGTGCTTGTCATCTAGCTGGCGTATGTTTTTGATGCGATCTATGGCTTTTTTATCACCTATGTGACAGGCGATCGCATAGGCGCAATCTGTGGGATACACCACTACCCCACCCTTTTGGATAATGTCTACGGCTTGCTTGATCAACCGTGGCTGGGGAGATTCTGAGTGTATTTGAAAGAATTGGCTCATGGCTTGGGTGCTTTGGTTCTCTTGTGAGTGGTTGATGATGCTTGCAGGCTACCTATAAATGCCGGCATAGGCATCAACATTACCCACCACCCACATAGTTGATCATAATACCTGCTGCCACTGCAGAGCCTATAACACCGGCAACGTTAGGGCCCATAGCGTGCATTAGCAAAAAGTTTTGATTGTTCGCTTCTAAACCCACCTTATTAGACACTCGAGCAGCCATCGGCACCGCTGACACCCCAGCTGAGCCGATTAGGGGATTAATGCCTCCACCTGTCATTTTATTCATCAACTTAGCCATTAATACACCTGAAGCGGTGCCAATTGCAAAAGCAACCATACCCAAACAAAGAATGCCTAAAGTCTCAAAATCTAAGAAACTGTCAGCCGACAGCTTGGAACCAACCGCCAAACCTAGGAAGATAGTGACGATGTTAATTAACGCATTTTGGGTGGTATCCGATAAACGATTCACCACCCCAGACTCACGCATTAGGTTACCAAAGCAGAACATGCCTAATAACGGCGCAGCATCTGGCAACATGAAGGCAACGAGTAACAACAGTAGCAGTGGGAATACAATTTTCTCTACCTTACCCACTGGGCGTAGTTGCACCATTTTTATCTGGCGCTCTTTTTCTGTCGTCAAAGCTCGCATAATAGGCGGCTGAATCATCGGCACCAAAGCCATATAGGAATACGATGCCACTGCGATAGCGCCCAATAGATCTGGCGCAAGCTTACTCGCTACATAAATCGACGTGGGGCCATCAGCGCCACCAATAATACCTATGGCAGCCGCATCAGCCAGACTGAAATCCATCCAACCCAAAGCTGACATGCCTACAGCACCAATAAGTGTAGCAAAGATACCAAACTGAGCAGCAGCCCCTAAAAACAATGTTTTAGGATTGGCAAGTAACGGCCCAAAATCGGTCATTGCGCCCACACCCATGAAAATAATCAGAGGAAATGCGCCTGTTTCGATCCCTACGCTATAAAACATGTAAAGAATGCCACCAGGATCAGCCAAACCGGCTCCTGGGATATTGGCCAACAAACCACCAAAACCAATAGGGATGAGTAACAACGGTTCGAAGTTGCGTTTAATTGCCAGATATAGCAACAGCAAACCAACAGCCATCATTACGATTTGACCAGGCTCTACTTGATATAAGCCTGAGCTATGCCAAATATTTAATAACTTATCCATGAATGTTCCGCCTAAGATAAGGTTAACAAGGTATCACCAACGGATACAGAGTCGCCTTCTTTAGCTGTGACAGAGGTCACCGTGCCCGCTTTACTTGTGCGGATTTCAGTTTCCATTTTCATCGCTTCTAAGATAAATAATACATCACCTTCTTGTACCGACTGACCAGGCACCGCATGGACTTTCCAAATATTACCTGCCAATGGCGCAGTTACAGGCTCTCCACCTGTCACAGGTGCAGGTGCAGGTGCAGGTGCAGCCACTGGAGCGGCAGACATCACTACATTAGATACGCCAACTGCTGAGATATCGCCACCTTCTGTCACTTCAACTACATAGCTTTGGCCATTCACACCAATGGTATACACCGTAGGTGCCTCAGCAGCAGCTGCAGCCACGTTTGTTTTAGGCGCTGCAGATGCTGCAGCAGATTCAAGTGTTGGCACAGGTTCAAAGGCATCTGGATTATCGCGATTTTGTAAAAACTTAAGCCCCACTTGAGGAAACAATGCATAGGTTAATACATCATCTATTTCACGTTCGCCTGGCGCTAACTTAATGTTCTTTTCTTTTGCAAGGCCACGAAGTTCAGTGGTGAGCTTCTCTAGCTCATCTTCAATGAGGTCTGCAGGGCGACACGTAATGGCTTGCGCACCATCCAGCACACGCATTTGAAGCTCTTGGTTAAATGGCGCCATAGCTGCACCATATTCACCCTTTAAAACGCCTGCTGTTTCTTTAGTAATCGTTTTGTAGCGCTCACCTGTTAAAATGTTAAGCACTGCTTGGGTGCCTACAATTTGTGAGGTAGGTGTTACAAGGGGAATAAAGCCTAGGTCTTCACGCACCCTTGGGATTTCATCAAGCACTTCATCTAAACGATCTGCAGCACCTTGTTCTTTAAGCTGGCTTTCCATATTAGTCAGCATACCACCTGGCACTTGTGCAACTAAAATACGCGAATCCACCCCCTTAAGAGAGCCTTCCCATTTGGCATATTTTTTACGCACCTCACGAAAATAAGCAGCCACTTCTTCTAACGCAATAATGTCTAAGCCAGTGTCACGATCACTGCCTTCAAAAATAGACACAACAGACTCTGTGGGTGAATGCCCATAGGTCATCGCCATCGATGAGATAGACGTATCAACGTTGTCTATACCTGCTTCTGCAGCCTTTAGGATAGTGGCTGTAGACAAGCCTGTAGTGGCGTGACAATGCATGTGTACAGGCATATTAGTTTCGGCTTTAAGCCTACTCACCAATTCAAACGCAGTGTAAGGATTTAATAAACCAGCCATATCTTTAATACATATAGAATCAGCGCCTTGGTCTTCAATTTTCTTGGCTAAATCAACCCAGTAATCAATGTTATGCAGCGCACTTAAGGTGTATGAAATAGTCCCTTGAGCATGCTTTCCGGTCTCTTTAACAGCTGCAATGGCAGTGGTTAAGTTACGAGCATCATTCATGGCGTCAAAAATGCGGAACACATCAACTCCATTCACTGCAGCTCGCTCTACAAACTTACGCACTACATCATCAGCATAATGACGATAGCCCAGAATATTTTGGGCTCTAAATAGCATCTGCTGAGGTGTCTTAGGCATCGCTGCTTTAAGCGCGCGTATACGCTCCCAGGGGTCTTCACCCAAATAACGAATACACGAATCAAATGTGGCACCGCCCCATGTTTCTATAGACCAATAACCAATTTGATCTAGTTTGTCAGCGATAGGGAGCATGTCAGCCAAACGCATGCGTGTAGCAAATAGAGACTGATGGCCGTCACGTAGGACGACGTCGGTAATACCTAAAGGTTGTTTAACAACGGTCATGTGTTTACACCTGTACTAAAAAACGAATATGGAAATAGAGAACCTAGAGCTTTCAATGATCTTGACGATAACGATGCACTGCCGCGCTTAATACCGCCATGAGTTGGGGATCGTTGGCAATATTTTGCGAAGGTTGCGCCATTGTTATAGGCGCTTCCATCACCAATTCTTCAACAGGTGAGAGACGCAATACAATGGCAGACATAGATTTGGTGGCAAACACCAACAAAGTAAGAAAAGTGAATACAAAACCCATACCAAACACCATTAAGGTGAGGCCTTCGAGCATTAAATCGGATGATAGCACGGTAGCAGCTCCGGTGATTTACCGCTTGTGGCGGCCTAATGATGCAGCCATTGTGAGGCTACTTATTATTTCAATGGCATAACTTACCCAGTTGTGAGCAAAGTCGCAACAATACCTAGTATAAAAATCAATGATTTTGCAAACACTTCCAAAAACGTCAAACAAATTCAACAACACGACCTATTTTGCTCATTTTAAGCAACAATGTAGCATTAGGCCGGTGGTGGGGTAGCATTGTGGCCGATATACGCCCACATTTTTAAACCCTTGATCTTTGATGTGTAATGCATGTAATTGGCTCATTACACCCTTTTCACAATAAAATAAATAATGGCGTGTTTGATCTAAACTAACAAACTTTTCATTGATCTGAAAAAAGGGCAATGTGATTATTTCTACGCCTGGTATATTGAGAGGCTTTTTTTGCTGCTCACTTCTTTCGCGCACATCTACCACCACATCATTAGGCACTAAATCTTGTTTGGGTGTAAGCAGCTGTGATTGATTAAGCTCACCACCAAGGGTATTTATCGAACTAACGATTGTGTTTTCCAAGGCGAGCTCAAGTAGGCCAAAGTCAAAATTTTTTTCATCTTCTTCTACACGCTTAAGCTGCGCTCTTACTGTAGGGCGATCAGAAATTACACCACAATACTCTGGCATACACGCAGCAAGCTCATAGACGCCTATTTGAGCAGCTATATCTATAATTTTTTGCTTGTCAAAGGTAATTAACGGACGCAATACTAACGCGCTTGTAACCTGATCAATCACTCCCAAATTAGTAAGAGTTTGACTGGATACCTGCGCTATGCTTTCACCGGTAACAAGCGCTTCTGCTTTTATCTTATCAGCTACTCGCTGCGCTACCCTAAGCATCATGCGTTTTAACACCACGCCTCGGTATGAATGATTAATATTTTGTAGTAACTCACCCACCACCTCTTCAAACGGCACAGATATAAACTTAACTCTAGCCGCAGAGCCAAACTTCTTCCACAGATAGTAAGACACCTGCTTTACCCCAATTTCATGAGCTGCACCACCTAAATTGAAAAACAAAAAATGAGTTTTCGCACCCCGCTTCATCGTAAGGTAGCTTGCCACAGCAGAGTCAAAACCTCCGGAGATAAGTGACACCACAGCTTCTTGACTAGCTTGTGGATACCCACCCATACCATTAATTCGACGTTCAACTAGAAATACACGGTTATCTTTTACTTCTAAGTTCACCTTTATTTGTGGGGACTCAAGGTCTACTTTTAATGCTTGTGTTTGGTGCAGTAGGCCTTCGCCTATGAAACGTTCCATTTCATTGGATGTAAAATCATGTTCTCCAGAGCGTTTAACACGCACCATAAAGGTTTTTCCTGACAAACGATCAGCCCAAAAATCCTTTACTATCTCTAATACTTGCTGAAAATCTTCTAATGGGTATTCTAGAACTTGGATGACATGCGCAATGCCAGAAGTGTCCTCCAAAGCCGCCACTACCTGCTCATAAAGATCATGCGTCTGCACAGGGCAAATAATGTCCACTCGATCCCATAAGCGCTGCACCTTGATTTTTGGATCAATCCGCTGCAGGATGATTTTTAAGTTAGCCTGCAGACGCTGAATTAAGCGCTTTTTAACAGGAGGGCTCTTGATCGTAACTTCTGGAAAAAGTTTAACAATAAATTTCATAAGGCGATTTGAATATTCAAAATTTGCATTTTTAACTAGTATACCAATTAATAAGAGATAACCTCTATGACCAATACACAGACAATGAAAGGCAGTTGCTTATGTGGACAAATAACATATAAGGCCAAAGCAACACCTTTATTTCAAGCCCACTGCCATTGTCAGGCTTGTCGCAAAAATGGAGGCTCCGGCTATGCTGCTTTAGTCTTTATACCTATTGAAAGCCTCACATGGCAAGGCGAAACTAGCACCTATAGTCATGACTCTGACTCTGGCACTAAAATGACTAAACATTTTTGTGGCAACTGTGGCAGCCAACTATTTGGCACTAACAGCGCTAAACCAGAACGAATTCACATTAAAGTAGGCACTATGGAAGACGCCTCATGGTTCCAACCCCAGTGTAATGTGTGGGCTAGTAGCAGACTACCCTCTACTGCGGTAGATAAAGCGATTAAAGATTTTGCAACCATGCCAAGCGCTCCACCAAAAGCGCATCAAGAAGGTTAGCATAGCGGTGAATCCTTTACTTTGTTAGTGGCCTACTGTGCTAGATGATCGTTTTATATACAAAAAAAGGGGCAGCCTAAGCTACCCCTTTTATATAACTAAACACACCCAAACACTTTAGCGATAAGTGACTTGATCTTCAGCTTTAGTGACTGGACGGGTGATACCACCAATCATTTCAGCAAGGGTCACCATACCAATTACAGCGCCATCGCGCATCACATTAGCCTGTGTGACGTCAGCTTCAATCATAGCTGGCATAGCTAACTCTAAAATAACATCAGATGCCAACTCTAGACCAGAGTCTGTAGAACCAGGCCCCATCACTGAGCTCACATCCAATACGCGAGCTCGGTTAATGTCTTTAATAAAGTCACGTACGTAGTCATCTGCAGGGTTTAACACAATCTCTTGTGGAGAGCCTTGCTGGATGACAGCACCATCACGCAAGATCACAATATTATCACCAATATTTAGCGCTTCGTCCAAATCATGGGTGATAAATATAATGGTTTTGTGTAGCTCTTCTTGTAAATCTAACAAGATATCCTGCATGTCGTTACGAATTAATGGATCCAATGCTGAAAAGGCTTCGTCCATCAAAAGTATTTCAGCATCAGTTGCTAAAGCACGAGCCAAGCCTACACGTTGCTGCATACCACCGGATAACTGCGCTGGATAGTTATTCTCAAAGCCAGACAAACCCACTCGGTCAATCCACTTTTGTGAACGCTCATTCATTTCAGCTTTGTCAGTACCTTTAATCTGCAACCCATAACCCACATTATCAATGACAGTGCGGTGAGGTAATAAGGCAAACTTTTGGAATACCATCGACATTTTATTACGTCTAAAATTACGTAACTCAACGTCAGACATCGCTAAAACATCTTCACCATCAACTAAAATCTCGCCAGAAGTAGGCTCAATCAAACGGTTTAAGTGGCGAATTAAGGTAGATTTTCCAGAGCCAGACAGCCCCATAATCACCTGAATACGACGAGCAGGAATATCTATATTTACATTACTCAAGCCTAGTACATGTCCGTGCTCAGCTTGCAAAGACGACTTAGTAGCCCCGTCTTCAACTTTTTGCACCATGTCTTTGCCGTTGGGGCCAAAAATCTTATAAAGATTTTTAATAGAAACTTTAATATCAGACACCATGGCCTCCTTGACGGTGCTTTTGCAACCGCTTACCGTACTGTTGAGAAACTCGGTCAAATATTACAGCCAAAGCAACAATAGCCAAGCCGTTCATCAAGCCTAATGCAAGATACTGATTAGAGACTGCACGCAACACTGGCACGCCTAAACCTTTAACACCGATCATGGAAGCAATTACAACCATGGCCAAAGCCATCATGATGGTTTGGTTTACACCGGCAAAAATATTGGGTAACGCCAAAGGTATTTGAACATGAAGTAATTTCTGGCGATAGCTAGAGCCAAAGGCTTCAGCTGCTTCAAGCACTTCTTTATCTACCAAACGAATACCTAGATTGGTCAATCTCACTATGGGGGGGACTGCATAAATACACACAGCAATAAGGCCTGGTACCTTGCCAATACCAAGTAACATTACTACGGGTATCAAATACACAAAACTTGGTATCGTCTGCATGACATCCAATACCGGAGTCACTACAGCTTGCAACCGGTTTGAGCGAGACATTAAGATACCTAAAGGTATGCCAAGGCCAATACACACAAACGTTGCTACAGAAATAATGGCGACCGTCGCCATAGTGTCTTCCCACATGCCAAACACGCCAATAGCAACAAACGACACAATGGTACCAATCACAATAGGTATGCTGCGAGCACCAAGCCACGCTAGTGCAGCAAAAATCAAAATCATTAGGGGCCAAGGCGCGTTGGTTAATAGTTTTTCAAACCACACCATAAAATACAAAAGTGGGTCAAAAAAGCCTTCAATCGCCTCACCATATTGATTAGAGAACTCACGAAAGGCAAAATCGATGCTCTTTTTTATATCTCTTAAAGTTGTGCGACCCAAGTCGGGAAATTTGTCTAAGAATTCCACAATTATTCCTACGTTGTATAAGTGAAAAAAAAACCTGCTAACTAAGTAGCAGGCTTTTGAAGTAACCCTTAGGTTAGTTTAAAGATTTTTTGATAAGGTTTGCAGCTTGTACACCAACCCAAGGTGTCCAAACGTCTTCATGATTCATCAAAAACTCGATAGCAGCATCTTCACCACCAGCTTGGTTGTCGCCCATATACACTAGCATTGCGCCCATAGCAGAAGCTGGGAATACACGCTTACCAAAGTAAGCAGCAGCTTTAGGATCGTTGTTCTTCATGAATGAGTCAGTAACGATAGTATTGATTTCAGACGCGCTCCAAGCAGATTGCTTTGGATCAGCACACTCAGCTTGAGTGATACAGTTAGTCCAATGTTCCATTTCAGTAAATGGCACACCAAAATCAACCATAGACATATTAAGCTTACCCATCATTGCTGTAGGAGACCAGTAATAACCAAAGTAGTCATCACCACGGTTTACAGCTTTAGCCATTGCACCGTCAAGGCCAGCAGCAGAACCTGGATCAACTAGAACCCATCCTTTAGCTTCCATATCAAACGCACGGAATAAGTTAGCATTTACTTGCTGACAACCCCAACCTGCAGGACAACCTACAAAAGCACCTTTAGAAGGGTCTTCTTTAGATGGAAAAAGATCTGGACGCTCAATAATATCAAGCACAGTCTTTAGCTCTGGGTGATTAGCTAAAGTATAGCCAGGTACAACCCAACCTTCACCAGCACCCATAATAGGCTTTGGATTCATTGAATGTAGGCTGCCGGCTGCAAGAGCAGCAAGTAGAGGAACCTCTACAGCTTGTGTCCATAATTCTGGTGCAATGTCTGGCACACCTTTAGTGTCCATAGAAGCGAACGTTGTTAACGTTGCGCCAGGGATCAATTCAACAGAACAACCATACCCTTCTTCAAGGATGATTTTGTCTACGTTTGCCATAAACTCGGCAGACGCCCAGTTCATCTCTGCAATGGTTACGTCGCCACAGGCTGCTACAGCGCCTTGTGACATGGCAGTTGCTAGACCAGCAACAGCAATACCTTTAACAAATTTATTCATTTAAAACTCCGTTATTATAATTAGATATGATTCATCATTAAGCGGTAATTAAAACTAACAAATCAAAAGAAAAATCACAAGACCCTTAGTCGTTGGAACCTATCTGTGCCGCACATAGATATATATATGCCGCATTAAGTTTACTTTGCCAGGCCCAACTAAACAACCGTCATTGCTAGTTATAGTGGGTGGAGGTGGGGAATTATTGAATAATATGTGTAAAAGCTAATGTAAAAGAAATTTGATACACCGTCGATAAGTAGGCTTTTTTTGTGCCATGTGGACATATATGATTCATCTTTTGGTGGTAGCCTAAACTGTCGAATCGAAACAAACCTCAAACGCTAAAACCTTGATGAATTTCACACTGGCGCGCGCCGATATATGTGAGGTATTGATCCCAATATTTTAACTTAAACTAAGCAACCCTTGAGGTTAATTTATGCTGGACTAACACAGAGCTTTAACTGCGTTGACCTAAATCCTTAGCCATCTATTTCACTCGTCTCCAGGAACTCCATAGGGTTTTGCATTTGCCGGATCTGAGGCACGGGTAATGTATGCTTGCATTTGTGGCTGATATATTTGCCACAAAGATCCTAACTTACTAACAGGATTTTCATGCCAATCTACCCTAAGGTCTACTATGGGCCAAGCTGGACTGGCATTCACCCTCAGTCCAGCCGAATATAATGGCCCCATTTCTCCACCCGCGGCTTGCCCAGCTTCAAGAGCTGCAAGCAGGCGATCACAAAGATGCCCAGATGAAGCCTCAAAAGCCTCCACCATGGCTTGAGGCACTTTGGTATTAGACAATAAATTACCCATAGCAATACAATTTTTACCTGCTGCTCTGGCATTGATACCCAATATTTCTTTTCCACTAAACGTTTGACTTTGCCCGTTTAAACCAATAACGCCAAGTTGGCGCCATTGTATATCTGTATCTGCTTCACCAAGGGTTGGTATAATGGTGTCAACGGTTTCACCGCGCTCAAGTAAACTTAAGGCTAGGGGGCCTAAATCTGGATTGGTGATGTTTTGTGTCAAAGCAACGCCAACACCACTGCGTGTAAAAGCGCACCGACTGGCCACACAAATACTGGACGATGTGATCACACAACCTACCATGCCCGTTGTAGGGCAAACGCCTGCCAATGAAAATGTCATATAACCACCGAAGCATTGTCAGGAATGACTGCGATAACATCGATCTCCATCAGCCACTCAGGCTGCGCCAAGCCTTGGACCACCAACCCAGTTGAAATGGGATAGATTCCTTTAAACCACTGTCCAGTTTCCTGGTATACAGCTTCTCGGTACCGAGGGTCCGTGATGTATGTAGTAATTTTAACCACATGACTTAGATTGGAGCCGGCCTCTTCCAGTAATTGCTTAACGTTTGTCATCGCCTGCCTAGCTTGGGCGCCAGGGTCTCCAAGGCCGATTAAATTTCCGTCAAAATCGGTACCTACCTGGCCCCGAACATAGACTGTATTTCCTGCACGTACCGCCTGGCAGAGATCATTATCTAGCGTCTGATTTGGGTAGGTCTCTTTGGTATTAAACATTCGAATACGAGTGTGTGTTGGCATAGTTAATTCTCTATTTTAATGTTCTAAAAAATCTTTTGATCCATTAGATGTATCTCTTTTAAAAGCTCACAAAGACCTATCGTGATAAGCCACATACTTATACTGTGTGGCAATGTGATCTGCAACATGTTTTGCATCGTGCCAGACTCCCCAAATGAAGGAAGAACCCCTTCGTGACTGCCATGGCAGCCCTACAAAATAGATCCCAGGCTCTGTGGACACTCCACGCTGGTGTTGCGGCTTGCCTTTATCATCAAATGCATTCACCTGCATCCAACTGTAATCAGCTACATAGCCTGTGGCCCAAATAATTGAGCTGATTCCCGCCTCTACATAGTTTATTTCACGCAAAGGATTGATTAGACAATCTGGATCTTTCATCCTAATTCGGGCATCTGGATCTTCTGGGAGATCCAGTCCGTTGCGGACCACGTAGGCATCAGCTTCGTCAAGTAATTGAGAATAATAAGCATCACCCAATGCAATGTTTGAGGCAAGATCCTGATCAAAGATCACTTTATCATCTTCAAAAGATTGGGTTCTGCCTGTCAGGATCACACCTTGGTGCGCCAGCTCTCTAAAATCTACCGTATGTCCACCTTTGGCACCCGATACAGCGATCGTAACGTGCTGTGTTCCTGGCGCAGCTGCGCTGATATCCCACTTCCCCAACACCCCTAACCACCATACAAAATCACGCTTGCGATAAGAGCGCGGAGGGCGCTCATGTGGACCTACTGAAAGATAAACTGTTTTTCCAGATTGTTGCAGCTCAGCCGCAATCTGGGCTCCCGATGAGCCTGCCCCAATCACTAAAGCACCCCCCTTTGGTAATTGTTTAGGGTTACGATAGTCAGCAGAGTGAAGTTGATATAGATCGGCGTTCTTTGGTGCGATAGAGGGAATCACGGGGATTTGAAAGGACCCTGTGGCAGCAACCACACTTTGAGCGTCTATGAGCCCAGTAGAAGTTGTCACCAAAAAACCAGGTTGATTCAACTTACGGCATACCTTTGTGACTGATACCCCCTCACGCACAGGCGCTTTAAATTTTTCAGCATAATCAACAAAATAATTCACAACCTGATCTTTGGTTGGAAAACCATCGCCATCGACACCTTTAAACTCTAAATTGGGAAAACGGTCGTGCCAAGCTGGGCCATTAGCTACTAGAGAATCCCATCTACCAGTGCGCCACCGCTGTGCAATGCGGTCTCGTTCAAGCACGATGTGCTTGATACCATGATGAGTAAGGTGTTCGCTCATAGCAATCCCTGCTTGCCCCGCACCTATTACTACAGTGTCTATTGATTCTATCGTTTGTTTATTCATATTAATGACTCTTTTGCACGCTTACAGTGTAAGCACGTATAATGGACGACTATTAATTATCCCAAACAGAGCGACTTCGCAGCTGCTCGACCAAGCGCTGCATAAAAAGCTCACATTGCCTCAGTTGCTCTAGTTCAATAAATTCGTCGGGTTTGTGCCCTTGCTCCATACTTCCAGGGCCACACACTACTGTTGGCACACCTAAAGCATGATTAAAAAGCCCCCCTTCGGTACCAAAATTGATGCTTGCTTCGTCATTGCTGGCAGTAAGTTTACGCACGAAATTGATCGCTTGTTTATTATCTGAGGTAACAAGTCCAGGGTACTGTGCGATGACATTTACTTCAATTGCGCAACCAGCATCTAACTTTTGCATTTGGGTGCTGATATTTTCAGCATAGTCTTTAAAATGAGCAAGAATCTCATCTGCCGATTCAATACCAATATTACGAATTTCAAAATCAAAGGCCGTTAAATTAGGAACTATATTGAGGGCGTTACCCCCACTAATAGTGCCAACATGCACTGTAGTGTAGGGAATGTCGTAACTTTGATCATAAGGCCCTTGATCACGCTTGGCACTTGCTAGCTGTTCCAGCCATATAATTAAGTGTGCGGCATAATTAATCGCATTAACGCCCCGTGGCGCCATTCCAGAATGGCACTCCTTGCCATGAACTGTAACTCTTACAGCAACTTTACCTTTGTGCGCCGTCACCACTTTCATAGAAGTGGGCTCACCTATAATACACACACCAGGTTTAATGGGGTGCTGAGTCAAGGTCTCAATGAGACGCCTTACTCCGATGCAACCTATCTCTTCGTCAAAAGAAAAAGCCAGATGCACGGGAGCGAATAATTGCTGAGAAACAAACTGAGGAACTGCAGCTAAAACAACTGCAATAAAGCCTTTCATGTCTGCTGTTCCGCGACCATATACCAGGCCAGCTTTTTGGCTCAACTGATAAGGGTCCCTATGCCATCGTTGTCCTAACACGGGCACAGTATCGGTATGCCCAGACAACATCACACCGGGCTTTTCCTGAGGACCAATGGTTGCAAAGAGGTTAGCCTTAGTCATCTCATCGTTATAGATGAGTTTACTAGCTACTCCATGTAACTCTAAATAGCTTTGGATGTAAGACATCAGCGCTAGATTGGACTTGCTGCTTGTGGTGTCAAAAGCTATAAGATGCTTGAGTATATGAAGCGTAGGTGAACTCGTCATAGAATATCCAGAGTCATGTGTAGCATACGAAGGCATGCTTAATCAGTTTGATGGTGCTTTTGTTGTTCAAAAAAAGACGCCTTATCAGGCATCTCTGGCATCTCAATATTAAAGTTTGAGGCACGAACACGGCCTGTCTTTTTGCCTCTTACAACTAGCCCGTCATATTTTGACGGTACTGGATTAGGTGACACAGGCACTGCGTCTTCGGCAGAATAGACAGAGATATGCAAAGTGCGAGGTGCACTGGACTGGTTGGCACTAGAGCCATGCAACAAGCGGGTATGCATTAGGCATACTGAACCAGCTTTACCCGTGCACAACACTGCAGATTTTTCACACTCTAAGGCTTTTTGGTTATCGATTGCGCCAGTAAACGCCCCATTATGCCATAAACTATATATAGGGCCCTTGTGGGAGGTCGGTACCACTTTTAATGGGCCATTTTCCTCAGTTACGTCATCAACCATCAGTAACGCTGTAATCAAATCGTCATTAGTGTGGGGTGTAAATGGAAAATCCTGATGCCACTTAACTACTGTTGAACTATTAGGTAATTTGGAATTGATTTTAGCATGGTGAAATTTAACGTTAGCCCCTAATAAATCTGAGATGCAATCTGTCATTTTACTGTTCATGCTAGCATTAAAAAAAACCTCAGACACTTCAATGGGAGCGTTAATTCTACGCAGGCTTGGCTGCTCAAAGCTATGCCCTGACTCCAAATCAAACCTGGCTCGGCCATCAATAGTCGACCCATAGGCACTGTCGTGGGTTTTACTAGCTTGCACCCAAGACGCAAACTGTGCCTGCATCGACGCTAAGTGATCACGCTCTACAACATCTTCAACCACCAAAAAACCTTGCTCCCAAAACTGATTTTTTTGGCATTGCGTTAGCACAGTCATATCAGACTCCTTTTATAGAAAAACTTACAAGATTGACCCCCAGTGTACCCCAAGGTTAAACTCACAAAAAACTTTATATTTATTCTTTAAAGATAACTAAAATATGGTTAAGTACACACTAAAGCAATGCCAATACTTTAAGGCAATTGCCGAACATGGTGGAATAGCTCAAGCTGCTAGAGCATTAAATCTATCTCAGCCGGCCATTGCTCAAGCGCTCAACAAATTAGAGGGCCTTTACGCAGTTAAACTTTTTCTTCGTCATCATGCGCAAGGCGTGGAACTGACACCCCAGGGACGAGAATTTTATACTGTAGTTTGCCATTTGCTAAATTCTGCTGAGAGCGCAGAACGCAACATGCATCTGATTACTTCACACCAAAAGCTCTCTATAAAACTGGGCTGCTTTCACACTCTTTCGTCGTTTTGTATGATCCCCATTGTCCGACACTACCAAAAAAATAGAGAAGAACTCTCCATAATTGGACAAGAAATGTTGCAACCCGAGTTGCTGGAAAAACTATCAAATGGTCAATTGGACGTGGGAATTACCTATGACATGGGGCTTCAAAAAAGCCCCTTAAAGAAAAAACATATTGCCTGCTTAAAACCTCAAGTCATCCTCAGCCCAGATCATCCTTTAGCGCACCTTAAAGTGATTAATGCGCAACAATTGGTAGGCTTGCCCTTTATCATGTTTGATGGGTCAGGCAGCAAAGAATATTATCAACGATTACTTCAAGAGCTAGGCATCCAACCTAACATTGCTCTTGCCTCAAGGAACATGGAAACAGTGCGCAGTGCCGTAGCCAATAATTTAGGGTTTAGCTTTACCAATATTCGACCACAAACAACTAGCACATATGATGGAAAAACAGTAGTAACCCGTCCGCTGGTTCAAGACTGCTCACCTTTACCCGTGGTGATGGTGCTATCATTGGCGGCATCACAATCAATGGCAATAGCCGACTTTATAAAGGTATGTGAGGATTTATTGAGTGGTTTGCATTGAAAATTTTGAGAGATGAGAACTAATAAGATTCATTCCTGAGCTTAGTGTTTTTCAAAGTTGACTTGCACTTCTATCTCTGTCGACACGAAAAGCCCAAGATTCCTTGGACCATATTAGATGTGTTTTGTTTTCGTCAATAACCTTTTTAACTGCACTCCATTGCGCCATGCCTATATCAAAATGATGATTAGGCTCTGCTTCATCAGGACTAAGGTTTTTTTCTACCAGCCACTTCACCGTGATTTTGTTTTGTCGCCAAGTTTCTAAAACTTCTTTAGACCCGTTGGCAGCATATTCTTGAAGCCAGTCAATTATTTTTTCACGATTAACATGGGCCATAGTTCGTTGACCAGTTGGTTTATGGGCACCAGAGTAATTGAGCCCTTCAACTAAAGAAAAGTACGCATCTTCGGCATCAACTATACACTTCATCAACTGATTCATCATTTTCTCTTTTTACAACCTTGGCCTTGTTATCTTATTCATTTTGACTTGAGACATCTACCAATTTTTCATTAGCATATGCATAGCCTCAAGCTCTTAAGGACGCTACTTGGGTCGCGCAGCAGGACACAGGATTATAGATCTTTCTCAGATTTTACTGAGCGATACCTTTAAAAAGAAGTAAATCAAAGGCAAAAAAAAACCACATAGCTTGGAAGCATATGCAGCTTGAATTTTAGTAAAATCTATAAGATTTACTATTTGTCTAAAAAATGGCGCGCCCGAGAGGATTCGAACCTCTGACCGCTCGGTTCGTAGCCGAGTACTCTATCCAGCTGAGCTACGGGCGCGCTATACCTTGTTTCGACTGATGCCGTATAAGGGATGCGTATGATAACGATAGTGAACCCACAGTACAACTGTTATCACTTGATTATTAAACATTTTTTAACAATCAGGTGTATTCTATTAAGATTATCTAATTTTTAATGAATCTAGCTGACCTCCCCTAATGGGATTGACTTTCTCATTCAATTTTATACATCACGCTACCTGTTGTTGATGCTCTAGTGGTATTATGCATAACGATTTAAACAACGAGCCATATCGGCTTAATAACACTACGGCACCCATGAACGAACAATACAATGCGCACGACATAGAGCCAGAAATTCAAGCCTTCTGGGAAACTAACAACAGCTTTGAGGTGCAGGATAACCCTGACCAAGAGAAGTATTACTGCCTGTCTATGTTTCCCTATCCTAGCGGCCGCTTACACATGGGCCACGTGCGCAATTATACTATTGGTGACGTCATTTCACGCTTTCAGCGCATGAAAGGTAAAAATGTATTACAGCCTATGGGCTGGGATGCTTTTGGTTTACCTGCTGAAAATGCCGCTATGAAAAATAACGTTGCCCCAGCCAAGTGGACTCATGAAAACATCGCTTACATGCGTGATCAACTTAAGCGCATGGGCTTTGGTTACGATTGGAGTCGTGAACTAGCCACGTGCGAACCTTCATATTACCGCTGGGAACAATGGTTCTTTACCAAATTATTAGATAAAGGTTTGGTTTACAAAAAAAATGCTGTCGTTAACTGGGATCCAGTAGACCAAACTGTGTTAGCTAATGAGCAAGTCATCGATGGTCGAGGGTGGCGTTCTGGTGCATTGGTTGAACGCAAAGAAATCCCTCAGTGGTTTCTTAAAATTACTGACTATGCTGACCAACTATTAGATGATTTAGACCAACTTGACGGCTGGCCAGAGCAAGTGCGTACTATGCAGCGCAATTGGATTGGTCGCTCTCAAGGTGTAGAACTCACTTTTGATGTAGTGGGGCATGGCGCCTTAGATGTATTTACTACTCGCCCAGATACCTTAATGGGCGTCACCTATTTAGCTGTAGCACCACAACATCCTTTGGCTCTTAAAGCCGCTGCAACCAGCCCAGCCATGGTTGAATTTATTGATAGTTGTAAAAACATGAAGGTTGCCGAGGCTGACATGGCAACAATGGAAAAGCTAGGCTTAGACACTGGCTTCACTGCGACTAATCCCTTAACAGGTGAATCTGTGCCTGTATGGACTGCAAACTTTGTGCTCATGGATTATGGCTCTGGAGCGGTAATGTCTGTGCCAGCACATGACCAACGCGACTGGGAATTTGCCAATAAATACGACCTTAAAATTCAGCAAGTGGTGCGCCCAGCTGATGATACTATAAAGGTAGACATCGCTGAAGCAGCATACACAGCAAAAGGTTTGTTAGTTAATTCTGGCGCATTTGACGACATGGATTTCCAGCTGGCATTTGACGCCATATCGGCCAAGCTTGAACAGCTAGGCAAAGGTAAAACCACCACTAACTATCGCTTACGTGACTGGGGTGTTTCTCGCCAGCGTTATTGGGGCACTCCCATTCCTATTATTAATTGTGATGCGTGTGGACCAGTTGCAGTGCCAGAAGATCAACTGCCTGTGGTATTGCCGACAGATGTAGAATTTGATGGTAGCGGCTCTCCATTAAAGAAAATGGACGAGTTTATTAATACCAGCTGCCCCACTTGTGGCGCTGCAGCAAAACGTGAAACAGATACCTTCGATACCTTTATGGAGTCTTCTTGGTACTACGCACGCTTCACCAGCGCCAACCATAATGACAACATGTTGGCGCCCAACAGCGCTGATTATTGGGCACCTGTAGACCATTACGTTGGAGGCATTGAACACGCTATTTTGCACCTTCTATATTCACGCTTTTTCCACAAACTCATGCGTGACATGGGCCTTGTTTCATCTGATGAACCGTTTAAGAAACTTCTATGCCAAGGCATGGTGCTAGCTCACACTTACTACCAAGAAGAAGAAAAAGGTGGCCAAAATTGGATTTCTCCACTAGATGTAGATCCAATAGTTGATGATAAGGGTCGCATTACTGGAGCTGTGAAAAAGTCTGATGGCTCGGCCGTACTCTATGATGGCATGGGGAAAATGTCGAAGTCCAAAAACAACGGTATTGATCCGCAAACAATGATAGATCAGTATGGCGCTGATGCAGTGCGCCTATTTACCATGTTTGCCGCTCCCCCAGAGCAATCGCTTGAATGGTCTGACGCTGGACTTGAAGGTTCTCAAAGGTTTATTAAACGCTTTTGGAAGCAAGTGCACCAACATTTGTCAGGCCCTGCTGCACCCGCTTTAAAAGCAAGTGAATTAAACCAGCAACAACAAGACATGCGCCGCAAAACCCACGAGACCATTCAAAAAGTCAGTGACGATATTGAACGCCGCACCACCTTTAACACGGCAATTGCAGCCATTATGGAATTGAGCAACACTATTTCTAAGTTTAGCGACACAAGCGACCAAGGCCGCGCTGTAAGAGCAGAGAGCTTAAGCACCGCTGTGTTACTGATATCGCCCTTTACGCCACATTTGTGTCACACATTATGGCAAGCAATGTCTGGCACTGATAGCATTTTACAAACGCCTTGGCCACAAGTGGATGAAAGTGCGCTTGTAAAATCCAGCATTGACATGGTAATTCAGGTGAATGGAAAGTTACGTAGTAAAATCAGTGTCGATGCTACTATGGACCGCGATACGATCCAACAACTGGCCTTAGCCGATGAAAAAGTGCAGAGCTTTATTAGTAATATGGCAGTACGAAAAGTGATCGTGGTACCCAACAAACTAGTTAATATTGTTGTAAGTTAGCCTGGTGGGCAGCTTCCGGGGCAAAATAGGACGTAGCAAATGATCAATAAAACTGCAAGATTAAGTGCCATAGCTCAATTCAGCATTGTAATGTGCTTGAGCCTAGCTATGGCCAGTTGCGGCTTCCACTTACAAGGCCAAAGCCAACGCTCATTTGCGCCCCAAATTGACCTTTATGTAGACGATGATCAGCTTGCATCTGCAGTAATTGATAATCTTAGCCAATACCCGGTGAGGTTAAATGTATTAGATTCAGTAGTAAATGAGGATAGTACGGCACCCACACTGCAACTTACGCGTACATTGCAACACACCACCAAACTCACACTAGATACCAATGGTGACGCTTTGGTGTGGCGCTATACTTTGAGTAGCCAATACCTTTATAGTGCTGATGGTGCAAAGCAAAGCACACAAGAATACCCCACTGATAACAAATCGCTACTTATATATGTAAGCGCTGATGTGGATTTAAGTGGCACTAATGCCACTATTAACGAACGTATAAAAGCTGATAGTTGGGCTTTGTTATACCAACAACTTGGCTCTCGCATCACACGCCAGCTTAGTTTTCAATAATGCTTATTAAACCAGACCAACTCGATAATCATCTTACCAAAGGTTTAGCAGGTTGTTACTTTGTGCATGGTGATGAGCCTTTATTGCAGCAAGAAATATGTGATGCAATCCGTAACAAAGCACGTCACGAAGGTTTTTTAGAACGCGACTTGTTTCATGCTGAGGGCCGCTTTGATTGGCAACAAATCACTGCCTCTGATCAAGCTATGTCACTTTTTTCTAGCCGCAAGATCATTGAAATAAGAATCCCCAACGGCAAACCTGGCAAAGAAGGTTCCGCCGCTCTAAATTTATTAGTAGAAAATCCCAATCCGGATAATTTAGTACTCATTAGTAGCGGCAAGATTGACTCCAAAAGTCAGAGCTCAAAATGGTTTAAAGCGCTAGATGCAGCGGGTATATGCATGGCAGTTTTCCCATTAGAAGCCCAACACATGGGGCGCTGGATCAATAATAGAGTTAAAAAACTAGACCTAACCATCACCCCAGACGCATGTGAGCTGTTAATTCAACGCACTGAAGGAAATTTGTTAGCGACCGCTCAGGAATTAGAAAAATTCACCCTCAATGGTGCAAACTTTGAAATTACTGCACAACACATTGATAGTGATGTAGGTGGCCTTGCTCGCTACAGTAATTACCAGCTAGTAGACACTGCACTTATGGGCCAGGCCAGTCACAGCCTTACTATGCTCTATGGGCTCAAAGAGGAAGGCACTAGCGCAATGGATATTTTATGGGTGTTAAGTCGCGAAGTGAGGCTTTTGGCAAGCATTATAGGTAACTCTCAAGGCATTGAAGCTGGACTTAGGCAAGAACGCGTGTGGGAAAAGCGCAAGAGCTACCTGCGCACTGCAGCAAAGCAGCATGATCATCAAAGTGCCCAGCACATGCTAGCGCAATGCGAAGCGATAGATCAGTGCGTAAAAGGCGTAAGCAAAGCTAATACATGGGATTTACTAAGTGGTTTGATAATGCAGTTAGCTGGAAAACCTATCCATTAAAGCGCCCTATGCTATAGGCACTCAAATCGGTGCCTTTTTCTGGCTCCAGCAACACTTCAGCCAACATTTGCCCACTTGTAGCCGCCTGAGTCATCCCTAAATGAGCATGCCCAAACGCATAAGCCAACCCTTGCCACTTTACCGAAGGCCCAAGCACAGGCAATGAATCAGGTGTAGAGGGCCTATGCCCCATCCATTTTTGACCATTTTGTGTATCCAATTCAGGTAAAAAACGCTTCGCTAAAGCTAGTAAATTATCACTGCGCTTATAATTTGGCGCTACACTTAAACCAGCAAACTCTGACGCACCACCTACTCGCACGCCCATAGATAAGGGCGATACAGCAAACATCTGCTCAGCAAACAACAACTCATGATTTAGCTGTATATTTGGGTAAGGCAAGGTGGTGTTATACCCCCGCTCAGACTCTAACAAACACGTCTCCCCCACCTGCTTTGATAACTGCTTAGACCAAGCTCCAGCTGCAACTACAGTTACATCTGCCACATACTCACCACTTGAGGTTTTAATACCCACGACATGTTTATCTTGAGTTATTAAAGTGTCTACATTAGCTGCCAATATAGCCACACCTTGGCTCACTAGCCATTCACGTAGACTAGATACCAACTCCTTTGGATCATCAATAATACGCCATTGCGGCTGCAACACACCAAACGTCTTAGCCTTGCCTATAGAGGGCTCCATAGCACGCAGATCTTCTTCACCTAAGAGTTCATAATGCTGCCCATATTGCTTACGGATAGCCCACTCTTGAGCGCTTAATTTAAAGTTTTCATAGTTATCATAGACGCGGATACAACCTTTATCTCGCACCTTATCCGCATAGCCTATTTTGGCTAGCATCGGATCATAGTCTGCACTGACTCGGCAATTAATAGCATGTAAGGCTTTGGCAATATGTGCCACATTTTTTGTACGGCTATGGCCAAGATAAGACAACAACCAAGGTATTAAGTGAGGAATATGTGCTGGCCGAATAGACAAAGGTCCCATGGGATCAATCAGCCACTTGGGAATAGACCACATTTGGCCTGGCAAGCTGTGTGGTACACACTCACTAATAGCTAACGCCCCTGCATTACCATAGGAGGTTTTATCACCTGCTGGGTCTCGGTCTACAATAGTCACCTTAACCCCTCTATGATGGAGGGCATAAGCACAACAAAGGCCTACCATTCCAGCCCCCACCACAATGGCACTGCTAGGCTTTTTCATGATTAGTCTAAGTGGTTCATGTGTTCAATGGTGTCGTGGTGGTCGTTTAAATACTTTAACCACTGGCTCACTAGGGCAGCATCATCAGGTGCAGCGCTAACACCTGCACCAATATGGCCTTCTAATACGGCTTCAACAGCCAAGCTTACCGTAGTTGATACCAAGCGCGCCATTGCACTGCCTTGATCATTACCAAAAGCATCCATAGCATAGCTTTTACGCCAAACCAGCTGCTGTGTTTTTGGATCTTTAGCCAATAATTCAACATGCAAAACCACCCGATCTTGCTCACCCTCTTGAAAGGCATATTTTTGCCAAAGCTCATCAGATTTAGCAGTCAATTGAGCAGTGCCAGTTTCGCCTTGGGCAGAGGCCACTAAACTAAAAATGTCTTTCCATGCCGCAGACCAACCTGTAAGACGCAAAGAGCCCCTAATAAAAGTATCGACAGTCCATTTGGGGTCAAAGTGATACTGGCTGATAAATGGTAACGAATCACGATTAGGAATCGCTTCAAAGGTTGCTGTATGTTCTTTAGATAGTGCAACGGTATAGTCTCGCATTGCATGCCAAGGCTTACTGTTAGTTTTAACTTGCGCATTTTCACGCCACTGTGCTGGAGACCTAAGAGCGGTAAGAACACCTAGTGGAGACCAAGAAAATTTATATTTGAAGTCATTCTCTTGAGCCGGTAAACCACCACAAAAAGATCTAAATTCAATATGATTATTGTCGTTGTAAACTGTAGATTGACGATAATCATCCACCAAGGCATGAGCCAATAGATGATCTATACCCGGATCTAAACCCACTTCATTCACTAAACACAGGCCTTTATCTAACGCTTGCTGGTGTAAGTCGTGCATCTGGGGAGACAAATAGCTACTGGATACAAAATGAGCTTGGTTATCCAAAGCCAGCTGTGCCACTTGAACATGAAACGAGCCGGGCAACATAGACACTAATACATCATCCTTACTTACATTTTGAGCAAGTTCATGCCAATCCAATGTGCGTGCCTGACATTGGCCATCCATTGCTTGTATTACCGCTTCAGCTTTACTAAGTGTGCGGTTCCACAGCCATAACTGTGCGCCATTGCCAATGAGCCGTTTGATACCAGGAGCACTAGAAAGTCCAGCACCTAACCAATGGATGATCGCCATAATGAGACCTTATTAAATTTTATTATTTGATATTACTGGTTAAAATCTAACACTAAACCTAAGGTTTTAACGTTAGATTTCAACTGATTTTTTCACCTTTAGCTTGTAAATCTGCATGGTAAGAGGAGCGAACTAACGGACCACTGGCCACATGCTTAAAGCCCATAGCTTTAGCTGCTGCACCTAATTCATCAAATTCTGCAGGAGGCACAAACCGATCTACTGGCAAGTGATTTAAACTAGGCTGCAAATATTGCCCAAGTGTAAGCATGTCGACCCCATGGTCACGAAGATCTTGCAACACTTGCAATACTTCTTCGTTGGTTTCTCCAAGGCCCAGCATCAAACCAGACTTGGTTAAAACATCTGGGCATTGTTGCTTGTAATTTTGTAGTAAATCTAACGACCACTGGTAGTCAGAGCCTGGACGGATCTTTTTGTACAAGCGTGGTATTGATTCCAAGTTGTGATTAAACACATGGGGCGGCGTCTTGGCCAATATGTCTAAAGCAATATCCATGCGGCCACGAAAATCTGGCACCAACACTTCAACCTGAGTTGAGGGAGTGCGCTCGTTGATGGCAGCGATACAATCAGCAAAATGCTGTGCTCCACCATCTCTTAAATCATCACGATCAACAGAAGTAACCACCACATATTTAAGAGCCATGTCAGCTACTGCTGTGGCCAACTCTGTAGGCTCATCTACAGACAGTGGATTGGGGCGTCCATGAGCCACATCACAAAATGGGCATCTGCGTGTGCAAATTTCACCCATAATCATAAAGGTGGCCGTGCCATTACTAAAGCACTCACCTAGGTTGGGGCAATTTGCCTCTTCACAAACAGAAGCTAGCTTATGCTCTCGTAGCTTAGATTTAATGCGATTAATTTCGGGCGAACTACGCACTTTGATTCGCAACCAATCAGGTTTGCGAGGCATTTTATCTGTAGGTATCACCTTTATTGGGATACGGGCTACTTTTTCCGCTCCACGAAGTTTAACGCCTGCTTCAGCTTTGTATGATGTCGCCATGGTAACTATTGCTCGTTGATTATATTCAAAGGTGTTTTACCCAAGCGTCTTGGGTTTCATTAACTTGTGTATACTGCAATTGATGAATTATTTTTTTACATAGATTACTAGCCACAAGGTCTAACACAATCACATCAGTTGCATCGTGGAAATCTTTCATTTGAGCCATTTTTAAACCTGCGTAACCGCAAGGGTTAATCCGCTCAAAAGGGCTAAGATCCATGTCTACATTGAGTGCTAAGCCGTGAAAACTGCACCCCTTTCGGACCCGCAAACCCAAAGACGCAATCTTACAGCCCTCAACATACACTCCAGGGGCGCCAGCCTTAGTAGCAGCGTTAATGCCATAACCAGACAAACAGTCTATTAGGGCCTCTTCCATGTGTGTAACCAACGCTCTAACACCTATATTTAAGCGTTTTAAATCTAGCATAAGGTAGATCATCAACTGCCCTGGCCCATGATAGGTCACTTGACCGCCACGATCCGATTGAACCAAAGGGATATCGCCTTGATTCAATAGATGTTCTGCCTTACCAGCTTGACCTTGGGTAAACACTCTATGGTGCTCTAGCACCCATATTTCATCCAAAGTACTCGCATCACGTTGGTTGGTAAAGTCTTGCATTGCTTGCCAACTTATACCGTAGGCGTGAGGCGTTAAACGCCTTATTAATACGCCGCCAATACTGCTTCCCCTAGAGGACAAGCTTAACCTTGCCACTATTCATTAAGGTTTGATGTATTAGCTTTAAGTGCTCTTCACTTTGCGCAGTCACTGACAAGCGGACCGATTGGAATGTTCCATTTTTACTATCTACAGCCTGCACTTTTTTAAGGTCTATGCCCGATGCTAGCTCTGTTACGCACTGCACTACCCAGTCTTTATAATCTGGGGTTTTAAGACCCACGATTTTCAGACTGTAGTTAGCACAGGGAAACTCAATCTTTGGCTCTTCTTGCTTTTGTATTTCTTGCTTCAATTTCATCATTCGCCACTAATGAGTCGAGTTATACTATCTACCATACCTTTAACAAACCCACCTTCTCTAAGGTCTTTGCTGGCAATCAAATCTCTGCTGACAATAGTCTCTTCATCAAGGGTAATGACAAGCTTACCTAAAACGTCACCTGCTAAAAGAGGCGCCTCAATTTCGGTATTAATATCAATAGTGGCCTTAATGTATTTAGCTTGACCACGAGGAATAGTCACAGCAAGATCTTCTTCAAGCTTTAAATCTACATAATCTTCAACACCACCCCAAACTCTAGCTTGAGTGATGACTTCGCCAGCATCATAAAGTAAATGCGTTTCAAAAAAGCGCATACCGTAAGTCAGTAATTTTTGAGATTCTTGAGCACGAGACTCTGTGCCGGCTGCGCCTAGCACAACAGAAATTAATCGTTGACCATCTTTTTTAGCCGACGCTACCAAACAGTATCCAGCAGCAGAGGTATAGCCTGTTTTAAGGCCGTCCACTGTGCTGTCGCGCCACAAAAGTTTATTACGGTTGGGTTGTCTGATTTTGTTAAAGGTAAATTCTTTTTCTGAATAAACTTGGTACTGTTCTGGGTAGTCACGAATAATAGCTCTAGCTAAGATAGCTAAATCTCTTGCTGTTGTTTCAAGCCCATTGGCCGGCAGGCCTGTGGCATTTTTAAAGTTTGTTTGGGTCATACCCAAACGCACAGCATGTAGGTTCATTAAATCGGCAAAGGCTTCTTCACTGCCTGCAATATGCTCTGCCACAGCCACACTAGCATCGTTACCCGATTGAATAATGATGCCTCGCATTAAGTCTTCCAACTTAACAAACGTACCTTCTTGGATAAACATGCGCGAGCCTTTAGTACGCCATGCCTTTTCACTAATACGCACTTGATCTTCTAAAGACACATTACCCGCAGCAACTTCATAATCAAGAATATAAGCTGTCATCAACTTGGTTAAACTTGCAGGGGGTAACAATTGGTCAGCATTATTTTCTACAATGACTTCGCCTGTCAATGCATCAATCAATATGTAAGCTTTAGCAGCTAATTGCGGCGGTTGAGGCACTAATGCTTGGGCTGCGTAGGATGAGCTTGCCAACCCCATACATACAAATAAAGACATTGCCATTGCAGCAGCTTTAACTAGTGGCATAGTGCTAAGACCATGTTTTATTGCCTGTTTCACAGAGCAAAATAATAATTTAGCCGAAGCCACTGCAGTTGCCATACTCAAAACACCTTAAGTTGTTGATCCAATAAAACCTTGCGGTTTTCATTGGCAATTTTTAACGATCTGATTGTACCATGAGACCCATAATAGAATCAGCACATTAGGGCCTAATCATTAGCCCTTGCCCGCGCCCGAGCGTCACAAGCTGCTGCATTAACGCAGCAGCACTGCCATTGTCAGTCATAGGGCCAATTAATACCCTAAATAAATCTGGTCGATCATTGGCCTGTTCTACAAATACATTTGATCGCCTAAGCTCTTGCACCAAGGTATTGCGCAACAACAAAGCGCCTCCAATCCGAGATACTGCAGCAACTTGCACGTAATACCCAGGCACACGCTTAGACTGTTGGCGAATTTCCTTGCTTGATGATCTCTTCGTTAAGGTGCCAGGCTTAACTGTGGGCTGGGCAATAGGAGTTGCTTTAGCCTTGGTGCCTTTAACAGCTGACGGTGTTATTGTCTTTTTTGAAGCAGAAAAGCTATTTGCTTTGCGCTGTTTTCTAATCCGTTTTTCTAGCTCTGGGCTCCAACGACTTGCATCAATCGCCTCAACCAATACATTAGCCACACCTGTTTTTCGGTAATCTAATTTACTAGCAGCCGCGTAAGATAGGTCAATCACTCGATCACCATGAAAAGGACCACGATCGTTAACTCTAACAATCACTATTTTATTGTTATCAAGGTTAGTAATACGGGCATAAGTAGGCAAAGGTAAAGACTTATGGGCCGCACTCATTGAGTACATGTCATAGGTTTCACCGTTTGAGGTTAAATGACCATGAAATTTTTGACCATACCAAGAAGCCAAACCACGTTCTTTAAAGCCCACACTTGATGGCATAACACTGTAGGTTTTACCCCACACTTCGTAGCGGCTTTTATTGCCACCACGACTATGAGCCTCAACTTTAGGAATCGCATCGGCTGCATTGCTCATATCCAAGTGCTGCTTAGGTCCTAAGTCTTGTTTTATGGAGTAGCGGGCTTCAGTTTTAGCTTTTGCAGTTGCCACCAATGCCGCTTGCGAAATGTTCACAGAACCAGAGGCTCCAGTAGGCTGCTTGCTAGTATTTGAGCATGCACTAATACCAAGCATCAGCACAGCACTTGAAATGAGACGTAATCCATATTGCATGTTAAAAACCTTGTTTCAAGCTTAGTTGAGTCTATTTTACTCTTGCGCGATGCCTTGAGCGATTTCTACCACTGCTCTAGCGTACCAAAGGGAATGATTATAACGTGTTATCGCGTAAAAGTTAGCTCCACCTAAACGGTACTCATTGCCATTTTCAGTTGAAAAGGCATATAAATTAAACTCGCCCGCGTCAATTGATGAAGATAAAGTAATCCCCCGAGCTTCCCACTGTGACAAAAGCACACCTTGGCGCTTGGCTTTCTTACTCACCCAAGCGGGCTCTACTAAAGAGTCAACAGTTAATAACCAAGGCTTGCCTGCTTGCCAGCGGTGGCGGGCAAGGTAATGAGCAATACTAGCGATGTTATCATCTACACTATTAAATAAATCGATGCGTCCATCACTATCTCCATCGACAGCGAAATCACGGTAGCTTGTGGGTATAAACTGACCCATTCCTACTGCACCGGCTGCAGAGCCTTTAACTTGTGTAGGATCTAAACCTTGGCTATAGCAAAGACGAAAAAATTCAGCAAGCTGACGCTGATAAAACTTACTCCTGCGAGGGTAGCCAAAAGACAGTGTCGCCAACACCCTCAAAGCTAAGTGTTTACCCATGTTAGCGCCGTAATTACTTTCTATTCCTGCTATAGCTGCAATAATAGCCGCATCTACGCCAGTCTCTTTGGCAACCTGCTGTAATTGTGCAGCATTTTTTTGCACAAAGGCCTTGCCTGATTTAATACGTGATGCGCTCACTAGCCGTTTTTGATATCCACTCCATTTCAGTTTATTTTCGGGCGCATTGCGCAGTACTGGCACAATACTGGGCTTGGCTTTTGTTTGAGCTAAATATTGTATGACTTGATCTTGAGTAAAACCCAAATCACCCGAATCATTTAACCATTTAGACACGTCATCTCGCGCAGTAAAGCTGGCATATACCTGTGTAGTTAAAAGCCCAATCAACAAGCAACCTAGCGTTATTTTTTTCACAGCAATCTCCCTATATATGTCCCTTAAGTGTAACTAATTACTACTTAATACCCAACTGTCTTGCACTAATAAAGGGGGACATAGATTGATACTTTAACTTTATCATGGATATTTTCGTGTGTGCCTAATCAACCTATTAACTGTAAAATCTATCAAATATAAGAATAAATTTTAATACGCTTACCAATTGATAAGAAAAGCCTATCAATGGTCGTAATAGAATTAATTAGACACGCCCCCTTGTGACCTGCAAAATGCACAATAATTTCATTAAATCAATTATTGACCTTCGGACGCTCTATGACCCTTTCACCACTGCAGCTTAGACAACAGATCCGTAGCGGCTCTATGACCAGTAACACCTCTGGTTTGTGCTCAGGTTATGTACAGGGAAATCTGTGTATTTTACCTGAAGCTTATGCCAATGATTTTTTAAAATTTTGCCACCTCAACCCAAAACCATGCCCTATTATTGGTATGTCTGAAAAGCCCGGAGACTTTCGTCTAAAAAGCTTAGGTCAAGACATCGACCTGCGCACCGATATTCCTCAATATAGGCTTTTCAATCATGGCAAAGCTGATCATCAAGTGGGTAACATTCTTGATCATTGGCGTGATGATTTAGTGGCCTTTGTGCTTGGTTGTTCTTTCTCTTTTGAGGAAGCGCTAATAGCAGATGGGCTAGAGGTTCGTAACCTTACCGAAGGTGTAAATGTTCCCATGTATCGCACTAACATTGCCTGTAAAAAAGCAGGGCCATTTGCGGGCAATATGGTGGTTAGCATGCGGCCATACAAACCTGCAGATGCTATAAGAGCGATTCAAATATGCAGCAGATTCCCTTCTGTGCATGGCGCTCCAGTGCATTTTGGCTCACCTGGCGACATTGGCATTACAGATTTAAACCAACCTGATTTTGGTGATCGAGTCACCCTTAAAGACGGTGAAATACCTGTTTTTTGGGCTTGTGGAGTAACACCTCAAGTAGCCGTTGAAAAAGCTAAACCATCATTTTGTATTACTCATGCACCTGGCTGTATGTTGGTTACCGACTTACCCAACAGCCAGCTGGCGATATTTTAAACAAGGAAAATAACATGCTACTTAATTGCGATTTAGGGGAAAGTTATGGTTCTTGGACTATGGGCCAAGATGCCAAAGCAATGCCACACATTGACCAAGCTAACATTGCCTGTGGTTTTCATGCCGGCGATCCATTGGCAATGCAGCGTACATTGGCATTAGCAAAAACACATGGGGTGATGGTGGGAGCCCACCCTGCTTACCCAGATTTAGTTGGTTTTGGTAGAAGGTCTATGAACTGTTCAGCCCAAGAAATAGTGGCGTTTATGCACTATCAAATTGCGGCGTTAGAGGGCATGGCAGCTTGCCAAGGCTTAGTGCTAAGTTACGTGAAGCCCCACGGCGCCCTTTATAATGACATGATGAGCAAATCATCGGTGCGAGACGCAGTAATGCAAGCAGTGAGTAGCTATCCAACGCGGCTATCTTTTAATGGAGACAGTGCTCCATCATTAAAACTAATGCTGCAAGCCAACGCTTATGCCAAAGACCATCTAAAACAAGCGCAAGAGCTCAATTTAGAACTCTATTTTGAAGCCTTTGCAGATCGTTGTTACGAAGATGATGGCAGCCTAATGGCCCGCTCTAAAGCTGGCGCAGTATTAGATCATGATGCCATGCTAAAGCAAGTACAACAGCTCACTCAAACAGGTACCATTACCACAGCTAGTGGGGCAGCCTTAAAACTCCAAGTCGATAGTCTTTGCGTACACGGCGATAATGATGCCGGTATTGCGGCTATAGAATCTATCCGTAAGTTGATGGAAAATCCATCCACTGATCAAGCATAGCCACATACTATGAGCCCTAATCAAACACACATAGCAATAGCCAGTGAAAATAGCTACATCATCTATTTTGGCGACCCTGACAGCTTGCAAATTAGCCCTGAAGTTAGTGCCGCTATAGCCAGTGCATGTGCCCAAGTAAAGCAGCATTTTGGAACTAAACTTATCGATTTAGTGGCATCCTATGCGTCTTTATTAGTCATTTATGACACTCATCAGTGTGACCACTTATGGGCAAAGACAGCCCTAAGATTGATATTAGATACGCCACAACAGGTTAGTCAAAATGGTGGCCAACTGGTTGAAATACCTGTGTTTTATAGTACCAAATATGGCCCAGAGCTTAATTTGTTAGCCCAAAATGCAGGGCTTAGTGTGGAGCAAATTATCGATATACATAGCGCTACAGAGTACCGCGTGTATGCCATTGGTTTTGCGCCAGGTTTCGCTTACTTAGGTGAAGTAGATGAACGCTTAGCCGCGCCAAGGCTTGCCACCCCAAGACTTAAAGTACCAGCTGGCGCAGTAGCTATTGCTGATCGCCAAACTGCAGTATATCCAGCCAGCTCTCCTGGTGGATGGAACCTTATTGGCCTTTGCCCTACCCCAATGTTTAATGCACAAACACAGCCACACATGCCTGTAACAGTGGGTGATCGAGTTCGGTTTGTGCCTATTGATGAGCAACAGTATCTCACTATGGGAGGCTTGTTACATGAGCTATAAAGTTCTTCAACCTGGTTTACTTAGTTCAATACAAGATCTGGGCCGTTTTGGCCAGCATGATATCGGCTTAACTACTGGAGGGCCTTTAGACAATGAAGCCTTTTTATGGGCTAATCGAATTTTGCATAACGTCCCAAACGCCAGTGCCATTGAATTAAGCTTTGGCGGTTTACAGTTATTAGCCCAAACCAGTAGTTACTTATGCGTGACAGGTGCCCAGCTAGATTTGACTATTAATGGCGTTGAAAAGGCTTTATGGACGAGTCATAAAATCTTACCTGATGACGAAATTAAACTAGGCTATTCTAGCCATGGATGTCGAAGCTATGTCAGTGTAGCTGGTGGATTTAATATCAATCCAAGCTTTGGCAGCAGCGCAACAGTGGTTCGAGAAAAGGTAGGAGGTATTGCAGGTACTAAACTTGCAGCCAATGATTACTTGCCTTGCTCGCGCATCACGCAATTGCCACGCCAAGCACTAGCGCCAGAACACAGGCCTTTGTATGCTCAAAAAAACACCAGTAGGCGTGATGGAAATACTGTATTACGCTTATTGCCTGGTTACCAACATCACCTGTTTGATGCCGCTACCCGAGCGCGTTTTTTCCATGGACAATATACAGTCACAGATCGAAGTGACCGCATGGGGATGCGCCTTGAAGGGCCAGCTGTGCCCTGCCCATCCCAAAACATGTTATCAGAAGGCATTTGCTTAGGTGCGGTTCAAGTGCCTGCCGATGGGCAACCTATTGTTCTACTTAAAGATCGTCAAACCATTGGTGGCTACCCTAAAATAGGTGCAGTTTTAGCCCGAGATACGGCTTCTCTTGCTCAGTTGAGACCTGGAGATACGCTACATTTTGAAGAAGTAGATTTGTACCAAGCCCATACTATTAATACCCTAGCCCAACTTAAATTTAACCATACACCACTGTTGCACCTGAAGGATTAACCATGCTTAATGACCAACAACTTAGCCAACAGATTGAAGATGCTTTAGTCGCTCGAAATCCTCGTGGCATGGCCCAAGTGCAGCCTGCTTTAGATGCAGGTTATTGCTTAAGAGCGGCACAAATTTTACAAACTTGTATAAAAGGCACATCAGGAAGCACAGTGCTCATTGGCACAGGATTTCCTGTAGTAGGTACCTTTGAAACAGATGGTCCTGTGGGCGCTATCGCACTTTACCAGTGCTTAGAAGAACTAGGCGCTGTGCCTATAATTGTATGTGGAGAACCACTTGTGGGGGCTCTTAGCGCACGCTATCGGACACATAAAATTGAACTAGGTATTTCAGACAATATAGCAGCGCAGACTTTAGCTGCTCTGGAGCTTCTAAACCCACAAGCGATTGTTTCTATTGAACGCCCAGGCCAAGCTCAAGATGGGGGCTATTACAATATGCGTGGTGAGAGTATCAGCCAAGGCACTGCGTGTTTTGATAGCTATATGGACTTGGCTAAATGCCCTACTATCGCCGTAGGTGATGGTGGCAACGAAATAGGCATGGGAAAGGTAACCCATGCACTTGAAAAGCTGGATATCGTGCCTGCTATAACCCAAGCAGATGAGCTTATTATTGCAGATGTTTCTAACTGGGGCGCGTACGGCATGATTGCTTTTTTAGGTCTATGGCATAGACACGATTTATTAGCTAAAATTGAGCCCTTGTCTATTTTGCAGTATTTATCAGACCTTGGCAGCGTAGACGGTGTAACGCGTATAAACCAACTTACAGAAGATGGTTTGCCAGTAAGCGAAGGCCAATCTGTGATTAACCAATTACGCCAAATCACTGGTTTTTGTGATTAATTTTGTCAAAAAAATCAATATAGGAGCTCAGTGTGCGTCTTCGTAACCTCAACAGCTTTATTAAGGTGGCTACTTTAGGTAGTTTCCACGGTGCTGCGTCTCAGTTACATGCGTCTCAGCCTGCGATTTCTGCTCGCATTGCCACTTTAGAAGAAGAGCTAGGGGTTAAGCTATTTAAACGAGATCAAAGCGGCACCAAACTTACTGCACGGGGCAGGCAATTACTACCTTTTGCCGAACGCTTGGTGGCTATTAGTAGTGAAATGAAGGCTCAGTTACAAGATGACGCCCCTCAACAGGGTGTATTTCGTATTGGCATTGCAGACACTGTAGCGCACTTATGGCTAAGAGATTTGTTAAAGGTGTGGCGTGAGCAGCACCCATTAATCCAATTCGAACTCACTATAGACTTGTCGTTATCGCTATATAAGCAGCTAGAGGAACACCAACTAGACCTAGCGCTAATGGTGTACACAGGGCAAGCAGTGTCTGTTAACACCCAGCCACTAAGCTCGCTTCCACAAGTGTGGGTAGGTAGCCCTCACTTTGCCAAAAATAGCCGTAGTATGGACATCAACGCTTTAAGTCGATGCCCTATTTTAAGCTTTCCAGCAGCCACAGGCCCAGGAAAGCACTTGCAAGAATTATTTAGCCAAGTGGCAGAAAAACCAAAATTTCATACCAGCAATTCAGTGTCTGGCTTATTAGCTATGGCTGAACAAGGTGCCGGCATTGCTTTATTGCCTCAACCTATTGTAGAAGATGCGTTAAACAATGAACGGCTTATCGCATTTAATGTTGATCCAGCACCTCCAAAACTAAAATTTTGTTGTGGTTGGCGTCAAGATGAAGATCGTTTATTACCACAATTATTAGCCGACAGCGCCAGTCAACTGGTTAGTCAAATTATTAGAGATTAAGTTATGAGCATTGTTTACCTTAATGGCAGTTTTATACCCATGGAAGAAGCTAAAATTTCACCTTTAGATCGGGGCTTTTTGTTTGGTGATGGCATCTATGAAGTGATTCCTTCTTATGGTGGAAAAATGGTGGGTTTTGGGCCACATATTGACCGTATGATCGAAGGTTTGGCCGCATTAGAAATACAGCTTAACTGGAGCCATGATCAATGGCGTGACCTATGCCAGGAGTTGATTAATCTCAACCCTGATCCTCAAGTTGGACTATATTTACACGTCACCCGTGGTGCCGACACTAAGCGCCATCACCCCTACCCTGCAGGTGTAACGCCTACAGTCTTTGCTATGCCTACGGCTATTCCGGCTGCTCCTATTCCGCAGCGAGATAAAGTTAATGCCTACAAAGTAACCACCATGCAAGATCATCGCTGGAAGAAGTGCAACATTAAGTCCATTTCTTTGCTTGGTAATGTAATGCATTATCAGCAAGGCTACAGCCAAGGTAGTGACGAAGTTTTGTTATTTAATGAACAAGGTGAACTAACTGAATGCGGCGCCTGCAATGCATATATTGTTAAAAACGGCACCGTAATTACACCCGTGTTGGATAATCAAATTTTACCAGGCATCACTCGCCTGATTGCTTTAGGCGTATTGCGTGAAGACGGCAGCATTGCTGTAGAAGAACGAAATGTCACAAGAGAAGAAGTGTTTGATGCTGACGAAATTTGGATTTCCAGCTCTAGTAAAGAAATTGCCCCAGTGACTCAAATTGACGGTCAATTGGTAGGTGATGGTAAGCCTGGCCCTGTATGGGAAAAAGCTGCTCAACTATACAGCGCTGGCAAATTTAACTACTAGAGACTTCATCATGGCCCGTCCAAGTTATATGGCCGTAGACCTGTCTGCATTGGTTCATAATTATCAATGGGCCTGCAGTCTAGCTCCTCACTCACAGACTATGGCTGTAGTTAAAGCTAATGCATACGGTCATGGAGCAATAGAGTGCGCTATGGCTTTACAACCCTATGCCCCTATATTTGGCGTGGCCTGTATTGAAGAAGCTTTAGTATTGCGCAAAGCAGGCATCCATAAGCCCATCGTATTACTAGAGGGGCTCTTTAGCGCTGACGAAGTGGCTGTTGCTGCTGAGCAAGGTTTTTGGGTCATGGTAGAAGATCCTACGCAAGTTAGTGCTATATTGAATGCCAATTTAGCCAAACCTATTACAGTATGGATTAAAGTAGATACTGGCATGCACCGTTTAGGCTTAAGCCCAAGCAATGTGGATCGCTATTATCAACAGTTACGGGCAAGTGATAACGTAGCCCAAGGCATCGTATTTGCTACTCACTTTGCCAGTGCAGACGAAATTAATAATGACTTCACTAAGCATCAACTAAAGCTTTTTATGGACACCGTTGAGCCTTTTAATACGCCTTTAAGTTTGGCTAATTCACCCGCTATTATGGCCTGGCCAAAAGCCCACGCTGATTGGAACCGAGCGGGGTTCATGCTATATGGTAATTCACCCCTAGATGCAGATCACCCTTCAAGTCAGGGTTTACAGCCCGTTATGGGGATGTATTCTGCCATTACGTCTTTGCGTGAAATTGAGGCTGGACAAACAGTGGGTTATGCACAAACATGGGCCGCTAAGCGCACTTCAGTCATCGCCACTGTATCCATTGGCTATGGGGATGGCTACCCTCGTAATGCTGCTTCTGGCACACCAGTGTTGGTAAACGGCCAGCGTGCTAGCCTTGTTGGCCGCGTGTCTATGGACATGATTACTTTAGATGTGACAGATCTTCCGGGGGTTAAAATAGGTGATCCGGTATGTTTATGGGGCAACGATTTGAATATCAATGAAGTTGCAAGACACTCAAGCACTATAGGTTATGAATTAATGACCAGAGTGACACAGCGCCTACCCATTAAGTATATCCGCTAATCTAAGTGCGCTATCTCTAAGTACGTTGAGGCCTGCGGGCATGTATAGACATTAATAAACCCAAACTTGCCATCAAAGTGACAGCCGATGTACCTCCATAGCTTACCATAGGCAATGGGACACCAACCACGGGTAACAAACCGCTAACCATACCGATATTAACCACTACATATACGAAGAAAGTGAGGGTTAAACTTGCCGCTAACATTCGATCAAACGGATGCGCTGCAGATCCAGCGATCACTAGACCTCTAAGTAACACTAGAAAATAGAGGGCAAGTAATAAACAAACACCCATTAAACCAAACTCTTCAGCAAGTACAGCAACGATAAAGTCAGTATGGGTCTCTGGTAAAAAGTCTAGGTGTGATTGCGTACCTTGTAACCAACCCTTCCCATTAATACCACCTGAACCGATCGCAATTTTAGACTGGATAATATTCCAACCTGCACCCAAAGGGTCGCTTTCTGGGTCTAAAAATGTCAGCACCCGCTGTTTTTGGTATTCGCGCATCCCCATCCATAAAAGCGGCATACCTGCAGCGCCTATTACCATTGCAGCGATTAAATAACGCCACAATAACCCCGCAAAGAAGATCACAAAAACACCAGAGCTTCCCACAAGTAATGCAGTGCCAAGATCAGGTTGCTTTGCAATGAGTAATACAGGTATCGCAACTAATAATATAGCCACAAATACATGTGCTAGCGAAGGGGGTCTGGGCCTACTACCCAAATACCATGAGACCATTAGAGGTACAGCCAGCTTCATCATTTCTGATGGCTGAAATCGCGGTAAGCCTGGTAGCTCCAGCCAACGCTGAGCACCTTTAGCACCCACGCCAAAAAAGAGCACAGCAAGCAGCAATAAAAGCCCAGCAATATATACCAAAGGAATCCAACGTTGCACATGACGTAGGTTCATTTGCGTGATGAAAATAACCACTAGCAAGGCTACGCCATAGCGTATTGATTGTCTTTGCACGGCAGCGTCACTCGCACCAGAGCCAGAGTAAAGTACTAATAAGCCAAAAGACATAATGGCAAATATCAATATCAATAAAAATGGATCTAGCCTAAGCTTTACCCAGAGCCCTGGGCCCTTTCTTAAGTGTCCTTTTGCATCTGGGGCGCTGCGCTGGAAGTCCGCCATAATTATGAGCCTCCCACATTGTCTTCTGATTTCACCTCAGGTTTGGGCTCTAAAACGTATAAGTCGAAAAGCTTACGGGCCAAAGGTGCTGCTGCAGAGCTTCCGCCTCCGCCGTTTTCAATAATCACTACAATGGCAATTTTTGGATTATTAACAGGAGCCCAGCCTATGTACAAACCATGGTCACGAAAACGTTCAGCAATTTTATCTGCATCATAGGTGCTGTCTTGCTTTATCCCCAACACTTGAGCGGTGCCTGTTTTTCCAGCCATTTTATAACTACTATTGGCGCCACTGCGACGCCCAGTGCCTTTTGCCCCATGCATCACGTCTATCATGGCGTTATGTACACCGTCCCAATCGCTATTTCGTTTGAGCTTAATATCAATTGGTTGCTTTGGATCATTACGACCTATGTCACTCACCTTAGTAACCGCTTGGCCATTAATAGCCTTAATCATACGCACTTGGTGCCATTGGCCTTTATTAGCCAACACCATAGTCATACTTGCTATCTGAGTCGGTGTGGCTGATAAAAACCCTTGTCCAATACCAAGGTTTAAAGAATCTCCTGGAAACCAAGACGCATTCCGATTAATGCGTTTCCATTGCTTGGTGGGTAACACAGCCTTAGTAGCTTCTGGCTGATCTGCAATGGTCACTTGCCCAAACCCAAATTTGGCAAGATATTTTGTCATTGGATCATTGCCCATCAAATGGGCAATTGCATAATAATAGGTGTCTACAGACTCAACGATAGATTTATGCATATCGACACGTCCGTGACCCCCTTCTTTCCAGTCACGATAAAAACGCCCACCTTCTGTAAGCTGATAGTAGCCTGGGTCCCAAAGGGAATAGTTACGAGGTACTAAGCCAGTATCCATGCCTGCAAGAGCAATCACAGGTTTAACCGTAGACGCTGGAGGATATCGACCCCTTAATGCTCGATTGAATAAAGGCAGGTCGTCAGAATTGCGTAGCGCTTGGTAATTGGCATTGCTAATGCCAGTTACGAATTGATTAGCGCCATAAGTTGGCGCACTAGCCATAGCTAACACCCCACCAGTGCTGGGGTCTATTGCTACAATTGCACCACGCTTTCCCTCTAACAATTTCACAGCAGCTTGTTGTAATTGAGCATTTAAAAATAGAGTAATATCTTTACCAGGCACTGGTTCAAAGCGCTCTAATACCTGTAAAACTCTGCCTCTAGCATTAGTTTCTACTGTTTGGTGCCCCACAGTGCCATGCAATTCATTTTCGTAAAAGCGTTCAACACCCAATTTTCCAACATGATGGGTGGCACTGTAATTAACACTATCCAGCTTGGCTAATTCTCGATCATTAATGCGCCCCACATAACCCAAAGCATGCACAAAACCATCATCCATGGGGTAGTAACGCACCAACTCTGGTACGATTCTAACTCCTGGAAGACGGTGTTGATTAACAGTAATTTGAGCAATTTCTGTAGGGTTCAATTGAAAACGTAATGTTACTGGACTAAAAGGCCTGCGGGGCTGATTTAACCGACGTTTAAAACGTTTAATGTCATCTTGATCAATGGTAACCACTTCAGCTAGCTCAGTGAGCATAGAATCGATGCCTTTGTGCCCCTTGATTAATCGCTCTGGCACTAAGGTTAAACTATGGCTGGCACGATTACCTGCTAACAAAACACCGTTGGTGTCGTAAATTAAGCCCCGAGTTGGCGCAAGGGCCTGTAACTGCTGACGATTATTATCTGACTGCGTCACATAATGTTCATGCTGAATAACTTGCAAATAAATCAAGCGGGAAATTAAACCAACAAAAACCAACACTATAAGCAGCAAAGCCCACCAAAGGCGGGCTTTAAATTGGCTGACTTCTTGGCGCTGAGAATCCATCTTTAACCAGGGCATAATCTGCTCAGCTACTTATGATAGGGGTGATTATTAAGCAAACTCCAGGCGCGGTAGATTTGCTCAGCAAGTAACACACGCACCAATGGATGAGGGAGTGTAAGAGGTGATAAAGACCAACGTTGGTCAGCCCTTGCCAAACAAGAATCGGCTAATCCGTCTGGCCCACCGATGAGTAGAGTGACATTTTTTCCACCCATACGCCAATCACCACACTGCTTAGCTAGCTCTTGTGTACTCCAAGGTTTACCAAGCACATCTAGCGCAATAACATAATCTTGTGCTGGGATAGATGACAACATCTGTTCTCCTTCTTTAGCAATGGCACGTTTTAAATCCGCACCTTTACCCCGAAATCCTAAGCCTAGCTCTTGTAACTGCAATTGCATATCGCTGGGCATACGGCGAGCATACTCATCATAACCTTGCGTCACCCAAGCAGGCATTTTGGTGCCTACTGCTAGCAACTTAATTTTCATTTATAGGCGAGGCTCTACATCACTAGATAAATTTTCTTTAAGTGCTGGGTTCCACAAACGCTCTAGGTCATAAAAATCACGAGCTTCAGCTTGCATCACATGAACCACAACATCACCTAGATCTGACAACACCCAATCGCCACTCATTTCACCTTCAATACCCAAAGGAGCAACGCCATTTTGCTTAGCTTGGAAAGAAACTTCGTCTGCTAAGGACTTTACATGGCGATTAGAGGTTCCCGTTGCGATTACCATGTAATCAGTAACATTTGATAAACCACGTACGTCTAGAAGTACAATGTCTTTGCCTTTCATATCTTCTAAGGCACTGGTGATCAATTTTAATAAGTCTTCAATTGGCATAGCCATAATTTGTGTTCCAAAAATCTAATTAATGCCGTAAAGGCTTTGGCTTGCAATGTAGTGTGCCACTGCAGGCGCTAATTCTGTTGCACTTGGTTGATAACCTAAGCACAGCTGCTGACGTATCTGTGTTGCAGATACGTCATGTTGCCCTAATTTCAGGTGGGCCACCTGACCAGATGGTGACGCTAATAACTGTTTAGCTTCATCCACTTTGTGAGCTGTATACCAAGTAAGCAACTCAGGATCTTTAGGCCAACTTACTTGTGGCCTTGTAAGCACCAACAGGTGCCCGTATGTTAATAATTCTTGCCAGCGGTGCCATTGTGTTAATTGCGCAAAAGCATCCACACCCAAGCACCATATCAACGGCATCATTGGGCCTATTTCTTGCCTTACTTCAGCCATAGTTAACACACTATAGCTTGGTCCTTGGCGCTCAATTTCGCGCATATCTATAGCTAACTGCTCATGACTTTGAATCGCCAAAGTCAACATTTTTGCCCTTTGCTTCGCCGTTGCAACAGGCGCATGCCTATGGGCAGGCTGGCTATTAGGTAAAAGATATAGGGGTTGAACACCTAAATAGTTACTTAGCTCAATAGCCAAAGACACATGGCCTTCATGGATAGGGTCAAAGGTACCACCCCACAGCACTCTGGCTGCTGGGCTTACATTAGGTGCGGATATGTCCATCACCAAAAACTACATATTTTTGAGACGTTAAACCTTGCAGCCCAACAGGCCCACGCGCATGTATCTTGTCAGTAGAAATACCTATTTCTGCCCCCAGACCATATTCAAAACCGTCTGCAAAAGCCGAAGATGCATTGATCATAACCGAACTTGAATCTACCCGCGCTATAAACTCACGTGCTTTGGTGTAGTTTTCGCTCACAATCACATCGGTATGATGGGAGCCATAAACGTTAATGTGCTTAATAGCGGCATCCATATTAGCAACTACTTTAATAGACAATACAGGCGCAAGATACTCTGTATACCAGTCATCTTCTGTGGCCGCAACAATAGTGCTGTGGTAACTGCCAATTTCGGCCATCGCTTGCGGACATAAGCGCAGCTCAATATTAAACTCTTGCAGGCTTTGGGCAAGTTGGGGCAATATTTCAGCCACACGAGACTCAGCGATTAACAAAGACTCCATCGCGTTACATACACCATAACGTCGAGTTTTAGCATTAATGGCTATGTTAATAGCCTTGCTGGCGTTAGCTTCATCATCAATATACACATGGCAATTACCATCCAGGTGTTTAATCACAGGTATGCGCGCTTCGGCACTCACCCGCTTAATTAAGCTTTTGCCGCCACGAGGCACAATGACATCAACATACTCTGCCATGGTGATCAGCTCACCTACAGCAGCACGGTCTGTGGTTTCTACCACCTGCACTGATGCTGAAGGCAATCCGGCTTCTAGTAGGCCTTGCTTTACACATTGAGCAATAGCTTGATTCGAATGAGCGGCTTCTGAGCCACCTCTTAAAATGGCAGCATTACCCGACTTAATACATAAACTGGCTGCATCTACAGTAACGTTGGGCCGAGACTCATAAATAATACCAACAACACCTAAAGGGACACGCATTTTACCAAGCTGTATACCGGAGGGGCGAAAGCTCATTTCTGAAATTTCTCCAACAGGATCTGCAAGCGCTGCAACCTGCTGCAGCCCTACCATCATGGCGTCAATGCCTTCGTTGGTTACTTTAAGGCGATCAAGCATGGCGTCATCTAAGCCGCGCGCTTTGCCTGCGGCTAAATCTTTCTCGTTAGCTGCAATTAGGTTTGACCTGGATGCGTTTAAAGCGCTGGCCATGGCCAAAAGAGCCTTATTTTTGGCCATAGTCGGCGCTATAGCCAAAACTGAACTTGCAGCTTTTGCTTGAACTCCTAGTTTTTGCATATAATTGACGACAGACATGGCAATGAACTCTTAAATTTTAGTGAAAATACTAGCGCGCACATTATAGCCTGAATCTAAGCCAAATAGAGCAAAAGCGAAATTAATTAATCGAATTTATCTATTCACCCCAAGCTGGCACTAAAGTCTGGGGCAACCCAAGCTGGGAGAGTATTCTAGCCACCACAAAATCAATCATATCTGCCACACTTTGGGGTCTATTATAAAACCCAGGGCTTGCAGGAATAACTACCGCCCCCATGCGTGTTAATTTAAGCATATGCTCTAGATGAATTTCCGAATACGGCGCTTCTCTTGGCACCAGAATCAACTTTCTACGTTCCTTTAAATGCACATCAGCCGCACGCTCAATAAGGTTATTACTTGCCCCGCATGCTATTGCTGACAAACTCCCTGTGCTACATGGACACACCACCATAGCGTCGCCACCACCAGAGCCTGATGCTACCGGGGCCATCCACTGCTGCTTTGCAAATACGCGAAGCTGGCCTTCGCTAGCACCATATAAATCAGTAAAAAAAGCCTGCATCGCTGCCGTTGCTGACGGCACCTTTAGGTCTGTTTCTGTGGCTAGCACTACTTGTGCAGCTGCAGACACCATCAACGATACTTCACATTTAGCAACCAACAGGCATTGCAACAACCGCAAACCATATTGGGCACCTGAAGCGCCAGTGATCGCCAAAGTCACCTTAAAAGGCGCCTCACCATGGGATGAGCGATGAGCAAACGTAGTATTCATAAAATTAATTGCGCAGTGAATTTAAACATCATTGTACCAGCTAACAGGCCATTAGCTAATACCCGCAACAACAGCAATACCTCGCTCTCACCAATATGGCGCTTGAAGATGATACACAGCGCGTCAAAACAACATAAAAGAGCTCACAATTAGACTTAAGCCGCAAGACTTTTTAGAGTAAGTGTCGTACAATAACGCCCAACTTTTACGCGCTATAATGGACATATAAAAATCTAATGCTGAGCCTCGATCAAGCCCTTGAGCAAGCCCAAGTTGACCCCCAACTTGTATCAGTAGTCGACTCAATCACTATCACCTGTAAAAATATTGCCGAGCGTTTACGTGGAGGCGCTTTAAGTGGCCTTTATGGCTCTGCTGAGCAAGAAAATATTCAAGGTGAAGTACAGAAAAATCTGGACGTCATTTCCAACGACTTGCTCAAGCAAGTGCTGCTAGCTAATAGAAGTGTGGCAGGCATTGCATCGGAAGAAGAGGAAGACGTTATTGCAGGCAACGAAGAAGGACAATATCTTGTCACTTTCGACCCTTTAGATGGCAGCTCAAACATTGATGTAAACGTCACCGTAGGCACTATTTTTTCCATACTTGCACTACCTAAAGACTGCACGGAAGTTACTGCGGACACTTTTTTACAGGCAGGTAATAAACAAATCGCCGCAGGCTATGTGTTATATGGACCCTCTGTCATTCTTGCTATCACCACAGGCAAAGGTGTGGCAATGTATAACTTAGGTGCAGATGGCGTGTTTTACCAAACACAAGATCAAGTGCAAGTGCCTACAACCACTGCAGAGTTTGCTATTAACATCTCTAATCAGCGCTTTTGGCAAGCTCCAATGCAAGCGTATGTTAACGACTTACTACTGGGTGAAGAAGGCCCTTTGGGGAAACGCTTCAACATGCGCTGGATCGCTTCAATGGTGGCTGAAGTGCACCGCATTTTGACCCGCGGCGGGATATTCATGTACCCCTACGACAGTCGCGATCCAAGTAAAGCTGGCAAACTGCGCTTAATGTATGAGGGTAACCCTATGAGCTTTCTGATTGAACAAGCAGGCGGCGCTGCAAGTAACACCTTACAACCTATTATGGACGTAGAACCTCACCATATTCACCAGCGAGTGCCTGTGATTTTAGGTTCTAAAGAGGAAGTTGAACGCATTAATCGCTACCATAAAGCCTAACTGTGCGACTAACTATATTAGTCAAAAAATTAGCTAACTCAGCGCATTAATCATCACAGTATTATTAACTATTATTAGGATCAAACTAGATCATGAGCTATCAAAACATCCCAGCCGGTAAAGACTTACCCCACGACATTTACGTTGTCATTGAAATTCCAGCTAACAGCAGCCCTGTTAAGTACGAAATTGACAAAGACGCTGACGCTTTATTTGTTGACCGCTTCATGGCTTCGCCAATGTTTTATCCAGCCAACTATGGCTATATTAACAACACCTTAGCCGATGATGGCGACGCGCTAGATGTATTAGTTGTTACCCCTTACCCTGTTGTACCTGGAAGTGTGATCCGCTGCCGTCCAGTAGGCGTTTTAAACATGACTGATGAAGCAGGTGAAGACGCCAAGCTTTTAGCAGTACCTCATGAAAAGCTAACTCAAGCCTATAACGATGTGCAAGACATCACCGATTTACCAGAAATGCTACGCAATCAAATCAAAGAGTTTTTTGAAAACTACAAAAACCTAGAAAAAGGCAAATGGGTTAAGGTTGAGAGCTGGGAAGGTGTAGATTCTGCAAAAGCTAAAATCCAAGTTGCAGCCGCAGCCTACAAGGGCTAAAGCAGCAACAATACACGATCTCTTTGCGCAGGCAATGAGATCGTGTGCTACCCTACCCTTGAGTTAACAACTCTCTTAGATCTATGATGCCTGCATTAGCGCGGGATATATAAGATGCCATCACCAATGAATGATTGGCCATCAAACCAAATCCAGAACCATTCATTATCATCGGACTCCATAAGGTTTCTTGGGTGGCTTCTAACTCACGAATAATTTGACGCAAACTCACTAGTGCATTTTTCTTTTCTAGCACTGAACTAAAGTCCACTTCAATCGCGTGCAATAGTTGTATTAATGCCCAACTTGCTCCGCGGGCCTCATAAAATACATCATCAATTTGAGACCAAGGCGTTTTAATTTCTAGCTCTGACGACGTGATGGTGGATTGCGTGGCTGAAGCATCTCCTGCCAAATCTGTGTTTAAGCGCTTCTGGCCTACACTGGCACTAAGTCGCTGAGACAAACTACCCAATCGTGTTTCTACGTCACCTAACCATCTAGTTAAATTATCTGCGCGGGCATAAAATTGAGCTTGGCTTTGCTGCTGATCAGACAACCGCTCAAGATAACGTCCAAGTGCATTTATACCAGTACGATACTCTCCCTCGCTTGATGGCAACATCCAGCTTTGGCTATCAAAATTGAATTGCGGCTCTGCCACAGCTAAGTCAACATCTTCAGTAGACTGCGATTGCGATCTACTAAAATCTTTACGCAATGCTCGAGATAAATCACGCACTTGAATTAAAACACCATATTCCCAATTAGGAATATTATCCATCCACACGCCAGGCAAGGAGACATCGTTAGAGAGGTATCCACCTGGCTTGTCCAGTAAAGTAGTCGCTACATTTAACAAGGCTGTTGTGGTCGCTGCGCCCGTCACGGCCTGGTTGTTACTGGGCGGCAAAACGTCAGGCTCACTATTCCAATAAAAACCCAGCACCATGGCTATCGACACATACACCAGCACAAAGGCAGCCACTGACTTAAGTATCCAGTGGCTGCTATCCACATAATCTTCTTTAATGTTACGAAATCCCTGCTTAATGCTCAGCATTTTTTACTTCCTTATGAATACCTTTAAATATTAACAACTACAATCTATGCATATATGCTGTTAGTTCGAGTAAATTTCAAGCTCATCTTTGCGCGCTAGGTAAGTAACTTCTAGCCGCACTGGCTTGCTATGCTTTATATTAGCTCGGATGCGCTGCTCTGGATCAGCACCATTCATTACTTTATAGACCCACCGTGCTTGATTATCTTTAGGGACAACAATTAATATGGTGGCCTGTAATTTTTGAGCCTGTTGTGCCACAGTGATCAACCACTTGGCCAAATGTTCATCTTGCTGGCCAATTAATTTAGCGGGCAATGGCAGCCTTTGAGTTCTCATGGTTGGTGTTTTAGTCACTGGACCAGATACTGGCTTCAGTAGCTTTTTTGTGACTAGCTCAGGCGCTGCTGTAAGTTTTTTAGTAACTGCATAATCGTCTATCAAAGCCTTCATTTCATTAAGTTTTTGATGTTGAGGTTTCACTTTCTTAGCTCTAGACCAAAATACACGAGCCTGGTCCAGCTTGCCCTTTTTTAAGCTATTACGTAACAACTCATAATATCGTTGGACAATTTTTTCTAAAGCGTCAAGTGCCTGTGGGTTGTCTGGATTTCTGTCTAGCACCTGAGTTAGAAAATAATATGCACTTTCTCCTTTTGGCGTCGTTAACTTATCATTCGAAAAAGCCCACCCAGCTTCGCCTAATAAGAAAGCAACACCGTCAGAAGGCTGAGTATTATTAACCTCAACCTCAACCTCAACCTCAACCTCAACCTCAGACACCTGAGTCTTAGCAGTGTCATTTTTAACCACACCAGACTTCTGCTCAGTAATGTCCTTAACGATAGGAACTAGGTTTGCGCTCGGCTCTATCAGCGCCAAAGCCTTTAACACAGGTGATGATTGGGCAAGCCCAGCACTTTGATCATTAGTGACTTGTTGCCCCTGCGCTTTTATAGGGAGTTGCGTAGCACACCCTGTAAGCATGAAAAACACACTGCTAAGAACAACAGTGTTAAGGCGCAGGTATAAACGTAAAGCGGTCAAAGTCATAAAAAGCATCCAATATAGTTTACCCCTACAAGAGTAACATAACAGTGGCACAGGAGCGCAGACTCCTCTAGGGTTAAATAAAGTATAAAAACTTCGGCAAAATCCTGCCAACCTGCTATCATCTTCCATTATCTTCATTAACTTGCTGGCGCAATGGAAAGTACTTAATGGCACATATCCTGCTACTTAATGGTCCAAACCTCAACCTACTTGGTAAACGAGAGCCTGGAATCTACGGCACGCTCACCTTGGCGCAGATAGAATCACAGTGCCAACTACAATGCCAGCAAGCTGATGTTATTTTACATTGTAAGCAAAGTAACGCCGAGCACGAGCTCATAGAGGCAGTTCATCAAGCCCAAGAAGATGGCGTCCAGTACATCGTTATTAACCCAGCAGCATACACACACACAAGCGTGGCCCTGCGCGACGCATTGCTTGCAGTAAACATTCCCTTTATTGAAGTGCATCTAAGCAATGTGCATCAACGCGAAAAATTTCGTCATCATTCTTATTTATCCGATATTGCTCAAGGCGTTATTTGTGGCCTAGGTGCTGACGGTTATCATTTTGCTATGGACGCCGCCATTGGACGTTTGAGCAGTTAATTTTCATTCAAAAAAGATACACAGGAGATCATGTGGATATTCGTAAAGTAAAAAAGCTCATCGAGTTACTAGAAGAGTCTGACATTAACGAAATTGAAATTAAAGAAGGTGAAGAGTCAGTGCGCATTAGTCGCGCCTCTTCAGCAATGATGGCTGCTGCTGCACCAGTAATGCAAGCCGCTCCAGTAGCTGCGATTGCTGCTGCACCAACTGCTGTAGCAGCTGAACCTGCTGCTGCAAGCGCACCTGCTGTGAATGGCCATGCAGTAGCCTCGCCTATGGTTGGAACCTTTTATCGTTGCCCGTCTCCTGGCGCACCAGCGTTTTCTGAAGTAGGCCAAAAAGTTAAAGAAGGTGACGTTATTTGTATCATCGAAGCGATGAAAATGATGAACCAAATTGAAGCCGACAAATCCGGTACTATTACCGCGATATTGGTCGAAGATGGTGAAGCCGTTGAATTTGATCAACCTCTGGTCACTATTGCCTAATACCGGAGTTCCCTATGTTAGAAAAAGTTGTTATTGCTAACCGTGGAGAAATCGCCCTACGTATTTTACGTGCCTGTAAAGAATTAGGCATTAAAACCGTAGCCGTGCACTCCAAAGTAGACAAAGACCTAATGCACGTGCGTTTGGCTGATGAGGCGGTGTGCATTGGCCCCAACTCGTCAACCGAAAGCTATTTAAACATCCCACGCATTTTATCAGCGGCAGAAGTGACACACGCCACAGGCATCCATCCTGGCTATGGTTTCTTGGCAGAAAATGCAGACTTCGCAGAAATGGTAGAAACTAGTGGCTTTACCTTTATCGGACCTACTGCTGCAACTATTCGCATTATGGGCGATAAGGTAGCAGCGATTAAAGCTATGCAAAAAGCAGGCGTACCAACAGTACCAGGCTCTGACGGCCCTTTAGATGATGATGAAGAACGTACCAAGCGTATCGCAAGAGGCATTGGCTACCCTGTTATCATTAAAGCCTCTGCAGGTGGCGGTGGTCGCGGAATGCGTGTGGTAGAGAATGAAGAATCTCTAATTACCTCTATTGCAGTCACCAAAGGCGAAGCCAAAGGTGCTTTTGGTAATGATACGGTTTACATGGAAAAGTTTTTACAAAATCCGCGCCATGTAGAAGTGCAGATTTTGGCTGACGGCCAAGGTGGTGTTATCCACCTTTACGACCGTGACTGCTCCATGCAGCGCCGTCATCAAAAAGTAGTAGAAGAAGCTCCAGCACCTCACATGGATCAAGCTGCTCGTGCGCAAGTACTTAAAAGCTGCACCGATGCTTGTCTTGAAATTGGTTACAGAGGCGCTGGAACATTCGAATTTTTATATGAGGACGGTGGTTTCTATTTCATTGAAATGAACACTCGTGTTCAGGTAGAGCACCCTGTATCAGAAATGATTACTGGCATAGACATCATCAAAGAACAGCTGCTTGTTGCTAGTGGTTTACCACTATCTGTGAAGCAAGAAGACATCGTCATCAATGGCCATGCCTTTGAGTGTCGCATCAACGCAGAAGATGCTAAAACCTTCATGCCATGCCCGGGAAAAGTGACACAGTTTCACGCTCCAGGTGGCTTAGGTGTAAGGGTGGACTCCCATCTTTATAGTGGTTACACAGTGCCACCCTTTTATGATTCTATGATTGCGAAAATCATCACCCATGCGCCTACACGCAAACAAGCATTAAAACGTATGGAAGTGGCTTTGGATGAAATGATCATTGATGGCATCAAGACTAACATCGCTTTACAACAAGAAATTGTACGTGATGCACTTTTTGCTGAAGGTGGGGTTAATATCCATTACTTAGAAAAGAAACTAGGCCTCTAAACCTTCGTTTTGACATACTCGCCTTAACTTAATAGAAGCATTTATAACCTCTATTAAGTTAAGGCAAAAGGGCTTAAACCCAGCACCTGCATTATTTGATGCAGATACTGGGTACTGGCCCTTTTTTTTAACCCCATATATTAAGCCTAACCGCTTCCAGAGATCTTTATGCCTTGGGTTCAAATTACCTTATCTTCTACACCTGAAAATTCTGAATTTTTAGAGGACATGCTATTACTATGCGGCGCAGGGGCGGTGAGCATGCTAGATGGTGCCGACCAACCTGTCTTTGAGCCTATCAAAGGCACCACCCCTTTATGGCAAGACACCCAAGTTATGGGTTTGTTTGAAGCAGATACCGATAGTGATGCTCTATTAGATCACCTTAGAAACGGCTGGCAAGAGGCTTTTCCTAGCACTCACTTCCCCACCTACAAGCTAGAAATTTTAGAAGATAAAGATTGGGAAAGGCAGTGGATGGATCGCTTTGAACCTATTCAGTTTGGTGAACGCCTGTGGGTTTGCCCTAGCTGGAAACCAGCGCCAGACCCAAGTGCTGCAAACCTTATGTTAGATCCAGGCTTAGCTTTTGGCACAGGCAGCCACCCTACTACTGCTCTATGCTTACAGTGGATTGCACAGCAAAACTGGGAAGGCAAAACTGTCATAGATTACGGTTGTGGCTCAGGCATCCTAGCCATTGGCGCCATTCTGATGGGAGCTGAGCATGTTGTAGGCGTAGACAACGATACCCAAGCATTAACCTCAACAATTGATAACGCCAAGCGTAACGGTATTAGCGCCGATACCATTCCGGTATTTTTACCTGAAAACACCCCTAACAAGGCAGTTGATGTAATGCTAGCCAATATATTAGCAGGCCCATTAATAGATATGGCAGCGCGCCTTGCAGCACTTACCAAACCCAAAGGTTTAATCGCTTTGTCTGGCATTCTGGATCATCAAGCCGATGCTGTGATAGCTGCTTATACACCATGGTTTGACATGCATAGCGTAGTGTCTAAAGACGAATGGGTGCGTATAGACGGGCAAAAACGCTAAATTTCATAAAAGGGAATACATATGTATTATAAAACTTATGGACTTTAGCACTGCACAGCTTGTCGCGATCAGCTGTATTTTTGTTTGGTCTGGTTTTGTACGTGCAGGCCTTGGTTTTGGTGGCGCAGCCCTTGCGCTACCATTACTGTTAATGGTGGCAAATCAGCCGCTATTCTTTTTGCCTATTATTACTTTGCATTTATTAATTTTCTCTAGCCTAACCATGGGTAAAGGCTTCAAAAACGTTGATGGCGCCTTTCTAAAAGAATCACTAAGTTGGATGATTATCCCCAAGTTAGCTGGCGTAATAGGCCTATTAAGCCTACCCAATCAATGGATGGTGTGGATCATATATGCCATCACCGCAGGCTATGCCTTCACATGGATTATAAAGTGGGAAATACGCAGCCAGTCTCCTTGGGCAGACCGCCTGTTGTTCATAATTGGAGGCTATTTTAGTGGTGTATCACTTATTGGGGCGCCTCTAATCGTTGCTATAGCAGTGCGAAAAATACCACTAGAGTCGTATCGTGATACCTTGTTTGTGCTTTGGTTTATTCTGGTGACGATCAAGATCTGCGCTTTTGCTATTGCTGGAGTAGATTTGCAATGGCAGTGGTCTCTCATGCTTTTATTACCTACCGCTGTAGGACATCTTTTGGGGCTTAGATTTCATCATTTTATGTTAAAGCATGATGCCCAAATAGTACGCCAATGGTTGGGGATCGGTTTGTTAGCAATAGTTGTTATTGCTCTGTGGCAATAGCTTCGGGCTACCTGTGTTACAATAGGTCTCACATTAATCAAGCAAGGGGAAAAAAATCTTATTAATTACACCAGTGGTGAGTACTAAATGAAGCGAATTACACTAAAAGTAGGAAGCGGCGTTTTAACTGAAAATAACGCTGTTGCCAAGGAAAGGATGCTAAATTTAGTTACGTTTATTGTTAAGTTGAAAAAAGTTTACGATGTTATTTTAGTTTCTTCAGGGGCCGTTTCTTTTGGTTACACCGCATTAAAATTAGACCGAAAAAAACATATCAGTAAAAAAGTACTCGCAGCTGTAGGCCAGCCTATTTTAATGAGTAACTATAAAGCTTTATTTGATATTTATGATGTAGATACTAGCCAAGTATTAATGACCGAAGAAGATTTTGATTCATTAGCCCATATTGAAATTTTTCGTCAAATTATAGATTCACAGATTGAACACGAAATACTACCTATCGTGAACGAAAATGACATCACTACTATTTCTGAGCAAGTATTTGGTGACAACGATCAACTCTCTGCCCACGTTGCCCATCGCAGCAATTCTGAAACACTAGTAATCCTTAGTGACATCGACGGCTATTATGATAAAAACCCTAACGAACACGATGACGCCGCTTTATTCAAAAATGTGACTAAAATACCACCATCAGAACTATCAAAACCAGACACTTCTAATCATGAGTTTGCTACAGGCGGCATAGTTACCAAATTAAAAGCCGCTCAGTTTATGCTAGATCAAGGGCGCCAAATGTTTCTTTGTAATGGGTATGATCTGACCTCAGCAGAAGAGTTTTTAATCGATGGGGTACACAATAAAGGGACGTTATTTTCCTCTTCAAGGGGCTGACAAGCACCAAAAATCATTTAATGAGTATAGTCTTATGCTCATAATTAAGTTGAACAAAAAACGTACAAAACGTACAATAGATGTCTTGATTTTAAGGCTCATCTTGATCAATTTTAGGCGTTTTTTTAACTTGTAATGAATTACTCTACTGTTATTCACGGCTTTGCCATCGGTCCTCATCAACTTGAAAACGGGTTGATCTTGGCCCCTATGGCAGGCATTACTGACCGTCCTTTTAGGCATTTATGCCGTCAATTAGGCGCAGGTTTAGCCGTTGCAGAAATGCTCACTAGTGATACGTCTTTGTGGCATACACAAAAATCTCAACGACGCCTACCCCATGCAGATGATGGCACGCCAATTAGTGTACAAATTGCAGGTAGTGACCCTGCGCAAATGGCCCATGCCGCCCAAGCTAATGTAGCTCTTGGGGCTCAAATAATAGACATTAACATGGGCTGCCCTGCTAAAAAAGTGCTCAAAAAAGCAGCTGGCTCAGCATTGCTTAAAGACCCTAGACTAGTAAAAGACATTCTTATGGCTGTAGTTGATGCTGTGGATGTGCCGGTAACGCTAAAAATACGCACAGGCTGGAGCACTGATCAACGCAATGGTCTAGAGATCGCTAATATCGCTCAAGATGCTGGAATAATGGCTCTGGCAGTACACGGACGAACACGTGCATGCGGCTTCAAAGGTGAAGTAGAGTACGACACTATCGCTGCGATAAAGCAAACCCTCGATATTCCTGTGATCGCGAATGGCGATATCAACACTATAGAAGACGCCGCTAAAGTGCTTTCTTACACAGGTGCCGATGGCCTTATGATTGGCCGTGGAGCACAAGGCAACCCTTGGTTATTTCAGCAGATGCACCACTATCTTAAACATGGCAGCTTACTTGAAAAACCTAGTAATGCAATGATTTGGGATATATTAAGACAACATCTTTATGGCTTGTATAGCCTATATGGGGAAGTGATGGGGCCACGCATTGCCCGCAAACATGTAGGCTGGTATTTAAAACAAGAACCAACTCAGCGTAAGTTATTTAACCAACTACCCAACCAAGTACAACAAATTGATTTTTTAAACTATTATTTTGCCAACACTGATGAGCAGGCAGCCTAACCTCATCAGCTATAGCAACAGAAACATTGTGAACACAACAAACCCAACCTTAGTGAAAAATACGATGACTAACAGCACTCAAAACACCCATCTAAATGATGTGACTCATAATGCACAAGATACACAACAAGTGCCTAGGTCGTTACGACAAAGTGTAGAGGAGTCTCTAACACAATATTTTAGCGAGTTGGATGGACAACAAACCACTGCATTATATGAGCTATTTATGCATCAAGTGGAAGCCCCTTTATTTGAATGTGTGATGCAACATACACATGACAACCAGTCTAAAGCGGCTGCGGTACTTGGACTTAACCGAGGCACCTTACGTAAAAAATTAAAACAGTACGACTTACTTTAAGCAGCATCCATTTCAGCAGTTAACAGGATATGACCATGCCACAAGCACACGCCATTCGCCGCGCCCTTATAAGCGTTTCAGACAAACAGGGCATTGTAGAATTCGCCCAAAAATTGAGCCAATCTGGAGTAGAAATTTTATCTACTGGGGGCACTTTTAAATTATTAAGCGAGTCTGGCATCGCTGCTATCGAAGTGTCTGATTACACTGGTTTTCCAGAAATGATGGATGGACGGGTAAAAACTTTACACCCTAAAATCCACGGTGGTATTTTAGGTCGTCGCGGGCAAGACGATGAAATAATGGCAAAACATGGTATTACAGAAATTGACCTAGTTGTCGTTAATTTATACCCCTTTAAAGCGACTATCGAACGTGAAGACTGCACCTTGGATATGGCTATTGAAAATATAGACATTGGCGGCCCTACCATGGTTCGTTCGGCTGCTAAGAACAACAAACATGTTGCTATTGTTGTAAACACTAACGACTATGCCGCGATCCTTGAAGAGCTTGCAGCTACAGGTGGTCTAAGCCAAACTACACGCACAGACCTTGCCTGCAAAGCCTTTGAGCACACCGCAATGTATGATGGCGCAATCGCTAACTACCTGGGTAGCCAGATCGATCCCAGCTCTACCTTTCCTCGCACATTTAATACCCAGTTTAAGAAAGTTCAAGACATGCGTTATGGTGAGAACCCCCATCAAAATGCAGCATTTTATGCTGAACATGACCCCAAAGAAGCCAGCGTATCCACTGCACGGCAACTACAAGGCAAGGCACTTTCTTTTAACAATATTGCCGATACTGACTCTGCAATAGAATGCGTAAAAGCTTTCCAAGACCCTGCATGTGTCATTGTTAAACATGCCAACCCATGTGGTGTGGCCATTGGGGATGACATTACACAAGCTTATGAAAAAGCCTACAGTACAGATTCCACCTCAGCCTTTGGTGGCATCATTGCCTTTAACCGTGAACTAGATGCTGGCACAGCTCAGCGTATTATTGATCGACAATTTGTAGAAGTGATTATCGCCCCAAGTGTTAGCGAAGCAGCGGCAGCAACTTTATCTAGAAAACCAAATGTCCGTGTATTGATATGTGGTGACTTACCTCGTTTAAGCGTGCCAGAGCTAGACTACAAACGGGTCACTGGCGGCTTGTTAGTACAAGACCGAGACTTGGGCCAAATACTTGAAGCTGATTTGAGAATTGTAAGTGAGCGCACACCCACAGAAGCAGAAATGAACGATCTACAGTTTGCCTGGAAAGTAGCTAAGTATGTTAAGTCTAACGCGATTGTGTATTGCAAAAATGGCATGACTATTGGCGTTGGTGCCGGTCAAATGAGCCGCGTTTATAGTGCTAAAATAGCAGGCATTAAGGCGAGCGATGAAGGCTTAGAAGTAAAAGGGTCTGTAATGGCATCAGATGCTTTTTTCCCGTTTCGTGATGGCATTGATGCCGCCGCTGAGGCAGGTATTTGCGCAATTATTCAACCTGGTGGTTCTATGAGAGACGATGAAATAATTGCTGCAGCTAATGAACATAACATCAGCATGATATTTACTGGCATGCGCCATTTTCGTCATTGATCGCTATAAGTACATAAAGTTTAGGCCATTAGAAGCAACAAAATACAACAGGAAATAAGATGAACGTATTAATTATCGGTAGTGGTGGTCGCGAACACGCACTGGCATGGCAAGCTTCTAAAAACAGCAGTGTAAAAAAGATATTTGTAGCACCAGGTAATGCCGGCACGGCTTTAGAAAACAAAACCAAAAATGTGGCTATTGATGTTATGGACATTGATGGCCTTTTAGCCTTTGCCAAAAGCAATGATGTAGATCTGACTATAGTAGGCCCAGAAGCGCCGTTAGTTGCTGGCGTGGTAGATCTATTTCGGGCTTCTGATATGGACATTTTTGGACCAACCCAAGGTGCAGCTCAGCTTGAAGGCTCTAAAACTTTCGCCAAAGATTTTCTTCAGCGCCACGGCATCCCTACTGCTGCATATGCAACCTTTACAGAGGTTGCCCCTGCCATTGCATATATCAAAGCGCAAGGTGCGCCTATTGTTGTAAAAGCGGATGGTTTGGCTGCTGGGAAAGGCGTTATTTTAGCCGATACTGTTGCCCAAGCTACTGCAGCAGTGGAAGACATGTTAGCTGGTAATGCATTTGGAGAAGCTGGTAATCGTGTGGTTGTTGAAGAATTTTTAATCGGTGAAGAAGCCAGCTTTATTGTGATGGCGGATGGAAAAAATGTTTTGCCACTGGCTTCTAGCCAAGATCATAAAGCCCGAGACGAAGGCGACCAAGGCCCTAACACTGGGGGCATGGGTGCATACTCTCCAGCTCCTGTGGTTGATGATGCAATGCATAAACGCATTATGGAAGAGGTGATTATGCCTACTGTTAATGGTATGGCTGCTGATGGCTATATCTATACCGGTTTCCTATACGCAGGCATCATGATAGCAGCCGATGGTACACCCAAGGTGTTAGAGTTTAATTGTCGCTTTGGTGATCCAGAAACTCAGCCAATCCTGATGCGTCTTAAAAATAGCATTGTGGAGCTATGTATTGCAGGCACCATGGGCGTCTTGGATCAAACTGCAGCTGAGTGGGATGAGCGTCCAGCAGTAGGTATTGTATTGGCTGCACAAGGCTACCCAGAGGCTTATCCTAAAGGTGATGTAATTGATTTACCTGAAGATATAGATAGTGCCAGCAAAATATTCCATGCTGGAACTGCCCTTAATGAAGATGGTATGGTGGTCACGAATGGGGGACGGGTACTTTGTGCGGTATCTCTTGGAGCAACCGTAGGTGAAGCACAACATAAAGCTTATGAACTGGCTGATAAAATAAGTTGGAAAGGCATGTTTTGTCGCCGTGATATTGCTTACAGAGCTATCGCTCGCGAACAACTTCATTAATAACAAATATTTGGGGTTTTTATGAGCACAATCTTTGACAAAATTATCAGCCGAGAAATTCCAGCTGATATCGTTTATGAAGATGAACAGTTACTTGCGTTCAAGGACATTGCTCCCAAAGCGCCAGTACATTATCTGATCATCCCTATACAGCCTATTGCTACACTTAACGATGCCAATCCATCCCATCAGGCACTATTAGGCCACATGCTGCTTACAGCAGCAAAATTAGCTAAAGACGCCGGTATAGCTGAAGGCGGATATCGGGTACAAATGAACTGCAATCCAGATGGTGGGCAAGTGGTTTATCACATCCACTTGCACATGATGGGCGGTAAAGCGTTTGGGGCTTAGCGCCCTTTATCGCGCACTATTGGGCATGAATCAATTGGGTTAAGGCTTCTACTAACAATTTACACTCACTTGCACTGCCTACACTTATGCGCAAGTAGTTAGTGATACGCGGGTTGTTAGTTAGACGGCGAACTATAATGCCTTGCTGTCTCAATGCCGCAGCAATGTCTGGCGCGCCCAACGTGTGATGAGTGACAAATAAGAAATTGGCCTGCGATTGAGTCATACTAAAGCCTAATGCTTGCAACTGCCCTGCAAGCTGATCTCGTTGCGAAATATTAGCTTGGCAGGTTTTTTGAAAATACTCCACATCTTCAACTGCAGCTATGGCACCTGCTTGAGATTCACTGCTTAGTGGGTATGAATTAAAGCTATTCTTTACTCTTTCTAAGGCCTCAATAAGATGGCTTTGACCAAATGCAAACCCCACTCTTAAACCCGCTAATGAACGAGACTTGGATAAGGTTTGAACTACCAATAGATTATCAAACTCAGGCACAAGTTCAGTAGCTGAGCGCCCACCAAAATCTATATAAGCCTCATCTATAACAACTACTGAGTCTGGATTAGTGCTAAGTAGCCTACGAATGGCGGTCAAGCTAAGTAACTCACCAGTTGGTGCATTTGGGTTAGGTAGTATCACGCCACCATTAGGTTGCTGGTAGTCTTCTACATTGATGGTGAGATCTTGTGCCAAAGGGACTTCTGCTTTCTCTATGCCATAGAGACCACAATACACCGGGTAAAAGCTATAGCTAATATCTGGAAACAGTAATGGTTCATTATGCTGTAATAATGCCTGAAAAGTATGTGCAAGCACTTCATCAGAGCCATTACCCACAAATACTTGATCTAAAGTTAAACCTGTGTGATTTGCCAAAGCCTGACGTAATTTAGTGGCATTAGGGTCTGGATACAAACGTAATGAAGCCCCAAGCTCACCTTGCATTGCCGCAAACACTTTGTCAGAAGGAGGGAATGGATTTTCGTTGGTATTAAGCTTTACTAAATTTTTTAGCTTAGGCTGCTCCCCAGGAACATAAGGCGAAAGTTCATGAACCTTAGGCGACCAGAAGCGATTTAAAGGTGTAATGGGTGTATTCAAGTTAAGTGTCCAACTCTACAATTTCATAGCCGTGAGTCATTATTACGCCGCCTTTTTCTAACATAATCGAAGCTGAGCAATATTCTTCTGCAGACAGCTTAATAGCACGGGCCACGTGCTTATCTTTTAAATGACGTCCCGTAACCACAAAATGCACATGGATGTTTGTGAACACAGAAGGCACTGCATCAGCACGCTCAGCGCTAAGTTGAGCCACGCAATCAGTGACATCTTGCCGGGTTTTTTTAAGGATAGTCATCACATCAAAAGCGGTGCATCCGCCCAGACCCATCAATATCAATTCCATGGGCCTAGCACCTAGATTCTCACCACCTAAATTAGGTGGTCCATCTAGGGTAATGGTGTGGCCTGAACCGGATTCAGCGTTAAAACTAACACCACCGGCCCAACTTACTTTTGCTTGCATAATATTTTATTACCTAAGGGGTATAAGTGTGGTGCCCTTTACTGCTGAGCACGCCAAGTTTGTGAGCGACCAAATAACGAAATACCAATATAACCACGCAAATCTAGAGTGCCATCAGCATTAAGTTTAATAGTGCATTTATACGCTTTACCGTTACCTGGATCATAAATAGTACCACCTTTCCATTGATGCTTACCCTTCTTCTGCCCAGCGTACTCCATGCCATTAAGCATCACTAAACCAATAATTGGCTGCGTATGTTTTGTAGCGTCTGGGTTGTTGCGGTCAACTTTTACTTGTCCATCTAAACCACTCTTACCACCTACAGGATAGAGCGGCTCTTTAAGTGACATGAACTTACCAAAATATTTACCATCTTGCTGATAAATTTCAACCACGGCCTTGTCATCTGGGGTAACCCAGGAGCCCATAATTTTATCCCCGCTGGCCAAAACTAAGCTAGTACTTAAAACCCAAACTAAAGCCACCAAAGCGCTAAGTAATAATGCTTTTATGATGATGATTACTGGATTAACTGCAGGTAGAGCCACCACTTTGGCTTTGATTGAACTTGGTCTCACATCTAAATATTTTTTCATCATGCATCTTCTCTTATTATAATTAAAAATAGATTAACCGAATAATTCAGCTAATTTTTTACCAGGGTTATTAGCCCGCATAAAGGACTCACCCACCAAAAACGCATTCACATTTTGGTTTTGCATAAGCACCACATCATCAGGGGTATGGATGCCACTTTCAGTAATCACTATACGGTCTTTTGGCACCATAGGTAATAAATCAAATGTGGTTTGTAAGGTCAGCTCAAATGTGTGTAGGTTTCGATTATTTATTCCCACCAAAGGAGTGCTCAGCTTAAGAGCTCGGGTAAGTTCATCCGCATCATGAGATTCTACTAACACATCCATACTTAGCTCTTGGGCTAGCTGGGCTAATTGCTGCATTTGTTCATCTTCCAAACAAGCCACGATAAGCAAAATACAATCTGCACCAATAGCTCGTGCTTCATATACCTGATAAGGATCAATTATAAAGTCCTTGCGTATTACAGGTAAAGTACACGCTGCTCTTGCTTGTTGTAAAAAGTCTTCATTACCTTGAAAAAAATCTGCATCTGTTAATACCGAAAGACAAGCTGCACCGCCTTCTTGGTAGCTAGCTGCTATAGCAGCTGGATCAAAGTCTTGTCTAATAACACCTTTACTCGGTGAGGCTTTTTTAGCTTCAGCAATAACCGCAGGCAAACCATGGGCTAATTTATCCTGCATCGCTTTTGTAAACCCTCTAGGGGCCATCGCACCGGTTTTATTTGCTTCCACTTTAAGCTTTAGGTCGTCAATAGATGTATGTAGTTTGCGCTCTGCAATTTCTTCATGTTTGCGAGCTACAATGCGCTTAAGTACTGTTGGTGTCTGCATTATGCGTTTAACCCTTGTGTCAATTGAATCAGGTCATCAAGTTTTTGTTGGGCGCTACCACTGCTAATGGTCGCTTTAGCTAGCTCAATGCCAGCTGCCAGATCTACTGCCAAATTTGCACAATAAATAGCCGCGCCAGCATTAAGCAAAAGCATGTCCAAAGGCGCTCCAGCATCACCTGCAAATGCTTGCTTGATTAACTTTAGACTGCCAACAGCATCATCTACCACCAAGTCAGATAAGCTTGAATGGGATAAATTGTAGTCGCAAGGGTTAATAGTATATTCTGTAATTTCGCCATTATTAAGCTCCACCACATGAGTAGGTGCCGCAATACTAATTTCGTCTAAACCGTCTTGTGAGTGCACTACCATCACGTGTTTACTTCCCAAGCGTTGTAAAACTTGCGCCATAGGTTGTTGCCATTGCCTGCTGAAAACGCCTAGTACTTGATGCTGCGCACCTGCTGGATTGGTGAGCGGGCCCAAAATATTAAATAAGGTTCTAATCGCCATTTCCTTGCGAGGCCCTATAGCATGCTTCATCGCACTATGGTGAGCTGGTGCAAACATAAAGCCCACACCTAGTTGATCAATACATTGCTCTACTTGGGAGGGCTTTAGCATGATGTCTACACCGGCTGCTTCAAGTAAATCAGAGCTACCACTTTTGGAAGAGATCGATCGGTTACCATGTTTTGCAACTTGAGCCCCTGCTGCTGCTGCAATAAAGGCACTGCCTGTAGAGACGTTAAATATACCTGAACTATCACCACCTGTGCCACAAGTGTCGATAACATGGTCACCTTTGGCTTGAACACCCGTTGCAAGTGCGCGCATAGCGACCACTGCTCCCGTAATCTCGTCTACGGTTTCGCCCTTCATACGCAATCCTACCAAAAACCCACCTACCTGAGCCTGTGTGGATTCACCTGTCATAATCAGGTTCATAACAGCCTGCATTTGGGTTTGGCTCAAGTCTTGACGATCTGTAACGGCGGCAATAGCCTGCTGCATATTCATGGGGGACCCTTAGTCAACTAAGCAATTTTTCAAGAGTCACTACTCTAGCAAATTACGAGACTAAAAATCAGGGTTTATCGGTAGGTTTTGGTAAATAATTGAGTCTTTTTGTATGAACAATTAACGTTTTAGAAAATTGGCTAAAAGTTCATGGCCTTGCTGAGTTAACACAGATTCAGGATGAAACTGCACGCCCTCTACATCAAGGGTTTTATGGCGCAGGCCCATGATCACCTCTTTTTCTCCAGCTGCATTTAAACTCCACGCTGTAGCTTCTAAACAATCAGGTAGAGAATCTGCTTCTACCACAAGAGAGTGGTATCGAGTAACCTCTAAAGGCTGAGCCAAGCCTGCAAATACGCCAGCATGTTCATGGGAAACTAAAGAGGTTTTTCCATGCATTACTTTTTCCGCACGAACCACTTTACCACCAAATACTTGGCCGATGCTTTGATGGCCTAAACACACACCGAGCACAGGCATTTTACCCGCAAAATATTTAATTGCGGCCATAGAAATACCGGCTTCATTAGGTGTACAAGGCCCAGGAGAAATAACCAAATGACTAGGAGCCAGTTTTTCAATGCTTTCCACACTAATTTCATCGTTCCGGTAAACCACAACCTCTGCCCCCAGCTCACGAAAATAGCGCACTAGGTTGTAGGTAAACGAATCATAGTTATCTAACATTAACAGCACAAAAACCTCTCCGATAAGTGGGTCATAGGCCGTTTAACGGCTTTTACTTAGCGCGATTATACTTGCTGGTAGTCCATGCGCCTACCCTGAGTGAACCTTAGATGAATGGAATCCCCTGAGGCCAATCATCATCAACCCTGTAGCCAGCACTAAATAAGCTACCATAGTTAACACCGATTGCTGGAAGCTATAGCCTTGATCAACTATATATCCTAGCCACACAGGCCCCAAGGCCGAAGCAAAAACCACAAAGGTCCAATACAAACTTTTAATAGATCCCAAGTAACGTACGCCATAACATTCTGGCCAAAGTGCTGACTGCGTGGTTTGGGCTAAACCTGAACCAATACCTAATAAAACCATGTAGGGCCAAATAACCCAATAGCTGTCTACTAAGTTGATCATTAACAAAGCACAAGCAATAGGTACTAAGGTAAACGGCATCAACTTAAGTGCGCTAAAGCGATCAATCAACTGCCCCGAAATTACCGCCATTAAAGTAGCCACAAAAGAGTACAACAGATAATTGCCAGTCATAAAGGCGTGGGACCAGCCCTTTTCATCAGCTAGATTCAGGTGATGAAAAAATAATGCAGTACTCACTAAAGAGGTAGCCGACACTGCAGGTAAAATTAAATAAAACCGATAGTCTTTAAGCACATCACGCCGGCGCCAAGATCTTATAGTTTGCACCTGTGCAATGGTTTGATTAGAAGCCCCATCAGCATGCTTTGAATCTAACTCACGCTGCGTGAGGTTGTTTTCATAGTTTAGGTGGCGAACATTATGACCACGTAACAGCCATGTGGTCGCTGGAAGCACCACAACCAACACAAAAACAGCAACGCCAGTATAACTCCAGCGCCAACCCACAACAGCAATGGCCATGACAGCAATCAAGGGCAATATCGCTTCACCAGCAGCAAAACCGATGGCCACCATAGCAGTGGCTTTACCACGCTGACGTTCAAAGTATCGCCCCATAGACGTATAGGCAAGATGACTCATTAATCCTTGACCTGTTTGGCGTAGTAAAAACACACCAAAAACTAACCACACTAAGCTGTTTACTTGAGCTATAAACCAACAGCTAAGGGCCAAGAATAAAACCACAAAAAAGGAGTAACGTTGCAATGAGACTTGGTCGATTAGCTTTCCAGTAATCGGCAACAACAATGCACTCAACAAAGTGCCTGCCATGTAAACACCACCCCACTGGGTGTGACTCATGGCAAAATCTTGCTGAATAGCGTGACCAAATATACCTATAAAATAGGTTTGTCCAAAAGACGATGCAAACGCGGTGATCAAACCAAACACCACAAAGCGCGTATGGTCTTTTAATAACACACCGTATGCGCCTAGTATCATGCTTTTAAAACCTCATCTGGCCTAACGGGATGCATTAAATAAAGTTATTCCCCTGCGGCAATGAGACTTGCATTGCCTCCTGCAGCAGTAGTGTCGATACACAAATGACGCTCCATAGTATATCGCTGGGGGTCTGCAGATTCACTAATCAATGGTAACAATGGCCCAGTTTTATTAGCCAAAGCCTGTCTTAATTGTGTCTGATAGCCGACTTCACCATTAGCCGCATGATGGTCACCATTAGCAGCCACGGCATGATAGCCTGACAACAGCGTAATGTCTGTAGCTAAAAGCTGTCCCTTAACCACCACCAAAGGCAAATCACTTTTAGGGATATTAAGGTCATTGGCTACCAACACGACACCATTTCCTTGAGCCAATGCAGTTTGGGCTTGTAACAAAGCAGCTTGTCTGTCTGGCCCCAAACATAACACAACGCCTCTGGGCACAGTGCTGAGCTGATTTAATTCACCTGTAGGGCCTGGTAGCAATACCACATCGCGGCAAAGATCTTGCAACTTACTGGCATGAGCACCAAACACTTGGGTGAGCTGTGATAGGCGATCATTGGTCTGTTGCCACCTTGTGAGGGTTTTATCTGACAACGCATCTATAGCATTTTGCACTTGCGCCAAGCCTACAACACGGCCTGATGCACTTGCAGTTTGCACGGCTAATGGTTGGCGTAAACGCTGCACGTACTGAGGGCCACCCGCTTTAGGGCCAGTGCCTGAGAGGCCTTCACCACCAAAAGGTTGGCTTCCCACTACTGCACCTATTTGGTTACGATTAACGTAGGTATTACCTGCATGAATACCCTCAACTAATTGAGCCACACGTGCATCTACCCGAGTATGAATGCCAAAAGTTAAACCATACCCTTGAGCGTTAATGGTATTAATTAACGTAGCTAAGTCGTTAGCTGCAAAGGTAGCCACATGTAATACAGGGCCAAATATTTCTTCGCTAAGGTCCTCAATACCATTTAGCTTAATCACAGTAGGCCCCACAAATAACCCAGTTTTGGGCGCCAAAAGCTGCTTAAGTACATTACCTTTAGCTGCATGAGCGGCAATGTGGCTTTCTATTTTAGTTTTAGAGGCTTCATCTATTACTGGACCCACATCAGTGGTTAGATGCCATGGATTGTCCAAGGTGAGCTCGTCCATCGCACCAAAAAGCATATGTAAAACTTTATCCGCAATATCTTCTTGTAAATACAACATACGAAGCGCTGAGCAGCGCTGTCCCGCACTTTGGAACGCAGAGGCCAGTACATCCCGCACCACTTGCTCTGGCAGCGCCGTAGAATCAACAATCATGGCATTGATGCCACCTGTTTCAGCTATCATCACGGCATCTGCCGCCAGATTTGTCGCCATAACGTGGTTGATATGCTGCGCTGTAGGCGTTGAACCTGTAAAACACACGCCGTTAACCCGCGCATCACTGGTAATAGGCACACCCACTTCTTTAGTTCCACCTGGCAAAAACTGAACTGCCGCCACAGGAATACCTGCTTCATGCATCAACTGCACAGCTTTGTAAGCTACCAAATTAGTTTGACTGGCAGGTTTTGCCAACACAGCGTTACCTGCTGCCAATGCAGCAAATATTTGGCCACTAAAAATAGCTAAAGGGAAGTTCCAAGGTGAGATACAACTGACTACACCACGTCCTTGGCCTAAAGGTAAGGAGGCCATTTCTTGGGCATAAAATCTGGCAAAATCTACTGCTTCACGCAGCTCGCCCACGGCATCTAACCAAGTTTTTCCTGCTTCCTTAGCCAATATAGCAAACAGCTGCGTGGCATGGGCTTCATATAAATCTGCCACTTTCTCAAAACAGGCCACTCGCTTTTCCATTGGTATAGCAAGCCACTGTTGCTGCCCAATGGGCGCTGCTATCATAGCGGTTTCTACCTGCTGTGGCGTAGCCATAAATACTTGTCCTACTTGCTCATTATCAGTGGCAGGATTGGTCACCCATCGTGACAATGTCTCTATCTCTGAGCCATCGTCTAGAATTGTTTCATGACCAACAATAGGCCTTGCCTGCCAACACTGTTGCGCTAGATGTTGGCGTGCAGATTCCATCAATTCAACAGTAGAAGCATCGGTGATATCCCACCCTTTGGCATTTTTTCTAAAACCGCCATGACCTTGGGCAAACATATTTTTTGGCTCTACGATGGCATGACTGTGGCAGCTTAAGCCCTCATCTAAACGTTCTAATACTGCACTTATAGGGTCTTGGGCGATGGTTTCTGGGGCGATTTCTGGATTCACTAATTGATGTACAAAAGATGAATTAGCTCCATTTTCTAATAAACGCCTCACAAGGTAGGCTAACAAATCTTGGTGCGCTCCCACAGGCGCATATACGCGACATCGCACCCCACCTTGAGCCATTACACTTGCATGCAAAGACTCACCCATGCCATGCAAACGCTGAAATTCATAGGCGTGACTAGCACCTGCCAGCTGTAAAACAGCTGCAACACTGTGCGCATTATGGGTGGCAAATTGTGCATAAATACGGTCATTCATAGATAACAATTGTTTAGCACAGGCCAAATAAGACACGTCTGTATTGGCTTTTCGGGTAAATACAGGAAAACCCGTCAACCCCATCACTTGGGCACGTTTAATTTCAGCATCCCAGTAGGCACCTTTGACCAATCGCACCATAATTTTGCGATCTAATCCGCAGGCTAATGCATACAACCAGTCCAACACCATAGGTGCCCGCTTACTAAAGGCCTGCACTACAATACCAAAGCCGTTCCAGTCACAAAGCATTGGTGAAGATAGTACTTGGGCAATCACATCAAGACTAAGATCTAGTCGATCTGCCTCTTCTGCATCTATATTAAAACCCATATTAGCTGCTTTAGCCTGTAAAGCTAGCGCTAGCACCTTTGGCACTAATTCGGCTAATACTCGTCCACGCTGGCTCCATTCATAACGCGGGTGAAGCGCAGATAGTTTCACCGAAATACCTGGATTATTACGAATATCATCATCAGTGCAGTGTGGTGCAAGGTCAGCTATGGCGATACTGTAAGCATCAAAATAACGTGTAGCATCTTGCTCTGTACGGGCGGCTTCGCCCAGCATGTCATAAGAGTGCGTGTAACCTTGACTGGTTAATTTTTTGGCACGATGTGTAGCTTCTTTCATAGTGCGCCCAAGCACAAACTGAGAGCCTAGCTCTTTCATCGACTGAGCCACAGCTTTGCGCACTACAGGCTCTCCCACACGCTTTACAAGGCCGCGCATGGTAGTACCTATTTTGTCTGCATCAGCAGGTGCTAATAATTTACCCGTTACTAATAATGCCCATGTAGATGAATTGATAAGGGACGAATCAGAATGCCCAAGATGGCTAGACCAATCACCAGCTTGTACCTTGTCTTCAATCAAAGCACTAATGGTTGCCTTATCTGGCACCCGCAGTAAAGCTTCCGCCATACACATCAGTGCAACGCCTTCTTTTGTGCTTAAACCATATTCTCCAAGAAACTTTTCCATCATCGTTGGGCTAGAGTGACTTCGTACATGTCGTACTAAATCGGCGGCCTGTGCAGAAATATTTTCACGCTTATGGGTAGCTAAATCTAACCTAGTTAACAAAGCTTTTATACACACTTGTTCGTCAGCTAAATATGCACTACGCATATTTGAGCGAATTATGTGAAGTTGCTTTTCGTTGGCAGGCGAATTAGAGGAAAGCGAAGAAGAGGTATTAGTCATAATGCATCCAGAAACTAACAAAGTTATATGTATTTAAGGAGGCATTGTATGCTCATGCTTAAGCACTAATCTCCTAAATATTCATTATACAAGACATCATTTAACTACATTTATAATAAAATATAGTTAAACAATTGCTATATAATCAAATTAATAGTTATATTAACTATGTTAAAAATATTATTTCCGAAAATAACACTATAATACAATATTAAAATACTAAGCAAAAAAGGTTAAAATAAATCTCATGAACACACTAGATCGCCATGACCTAGCCATCATTGCAGCCCTGCAAAAAAATGGTCGCAGCACTATTACAGCTCTTGCAGACAAGGTGGGATTATCTAGTACTCCGTGCCAAATTCGACTAAAACGACTGCAAGATCAAGGCTTTATCACAGGCTATGTCGCATTAGTGAATAAAACCAAACTAGGGCTAGACCATGTGGCTTTTGTACAAGTAACTCTATCCTCCACCAGCAGCAAAACCTTAGCTGCGTTCAACACCGCAGTGTCTAGCGTTGCCGAAATAGAGCAATGTCACATGACCGCGGCCAGCTTTGATTATTTATTAAAAGTAAGGACCAAAGACATGGCCAGTTATCGTGCGGTCTTAGGGGAAAAGATATCCAATTTGCCCCATGTAGTGCAAACAAGTACTTTTGTGGTGATGGAAAGTGTCAAAGATTTTTAGTTAAATATACTATTTTTCATCCAACTTAGACCTTCAATCGTAGTAGTTTTGGGTCGATATTCACACCCAATAAAGCCTGCGTATGCACTTGCATCTATGGCCGCAAATATTGGCGCATAATCCATTATTCCAGTATTAGGCTCATGGCGCTGCGGCACACCAGCGATCTGCACATGCAATATGTAGGGTAGCAAGTTTTGAAACTGTTCCAGTGCATTGCCTTCATACTTTTGGCAGTGAAAAAAGTCAAATTGAATACCTAAATTTTTAACATTGATCAGCTTTAGTAAGCGCAGCGCTTGGGCTTGATTAGAGAGCATATAATTAGGCATATCAATAGGGTTAATCGCCTCCATTGTAAGGCTAATACCTTGTTGTGATGCCTGCTGTGAAGCCCATCGCATATTCTCAACGTACACCTGCTCTGCCTCTTCAAGACTCACCCCCAAAGGCAGAATACCTGCCATAACATGTATCAGAGGCATACCCATCGCTGTGGCATAGGTTAATGCCTGCGTCACACTATATTGAAAAGCTTCTTTTGAGTTAGCATCACATGCTAATCCACGATCACCCTCATTCCAATTGCCAGCATCAGTATTAATCAACACTTGCCTCATACCACTGTTTTGCATGGCTTGTGCCAGTTCTACCTTACTAAAAGCATAAGGAAACTGGCACTCTACCGCCTCAAAACCATGATTTGCTGCTGCCTGATAGCGCTCCAAAAAAGGCAATTCATTAAATAACATAGAAATGTTTGCACACAGCTTAGGCATAAGGATAATGGTATCTATTGGGTTAATTTTTGGGCACCTATCTGGGCCACCTATGCAGAGCAGCTTATCATGAACACACATGCACCTATAGGTTTCATTGGCCTTGGACTAATGGGCCAAGCTATGGCTACACAGTTAATAAATGCAGGCTATCCTTTGTGCATTCATAGCCGCACAAAGGATAAAGCAAAGGCATTAATTGCCTTAGGTGCAAGCTACGCCAACTCCCCTTTGCAACTGGCCAGCATAGTAAAAGATAGCATCATCATTATTTGTGTCACAGACTCCATCGCTTTGGAAGATGTGGTCAAAGGTGAAAAAGGTTTGCTGCATCATATTGCGCCAAATTGCTTAATTATCGACATGGGTACTAGTTGTTATGAGCTCACTCTAAATTTGGCTCAGCAAACCCACAAAAAACAAGCACACTATATCGATGCACCGGTGTCTGGCGGTCAAATAGGTGCTCAACAAGGTACCTTATCTATTATGGCTGGCGGCAGCAGCAATCAGCTACAGCGGGCTAAACCTTTATTTGATGTGATCGGACAAAAAACCACCCATGTGGGTGCTGAAGGTAGTGGCCAATTAGCAAAATCTGCTAATCAAATGATTGTGGGAGCCACTTTAAATATTGTCGCCGAAGCTTTATTTTTAGCCCAAAAAAACGGCGCAGACCCAGCTAAAGTGGTGCAGGCGTTAACAGGAGGTTTTGCAGACAGTAAGATATTACAAGTGCATGGTAAGCGCATGGTAGAACAAAATTACACCCCCGGTGCAAGGGCTACAACCCAGCTTAAAGACTTACAACAAGCGCAAGACTTAGCCACATTAAATAAACTTACATTGCCTCTAAACCAAGCTAGTTTGAGCCAATGGCAAGGCATGGTAGATGCTGGACTGGGACACTTAGACCAAGCTGGCATTTTAGCTTGGGTAGAGCACAATAATTAGCCTATTAAGGTGCTAAAATGTCTGCCACCCTTAGTTTCAGCTTAGGTATTAAGTCTTTCTCAAACCATCTGTTTTTACTTAGCCATATATTATTTCTTGGGCTAGGATGGGGCAATGGCACTTCATTGGATTCGTTCTGTTGCCATGTTTTAACCCTTTGTGTAAGTGATTGTTTGGTATTGCCAAAGTGATAATTTTGAGCATATTGACCCAAAACCAGGGTCATTTTTAAATGAGGTAATTGATCTAATAATTGAGCCCGCCAAGTGGCCTCGCATTCTATAAGTGGTGCCATGTCACCATTTTTGCCAGTGCCAGGATAACAAAAACCCATAGGCAATATAGCCACCACTTTAGGATTGTAAAAAGTTTCAATGCTCATGCCTAGCCATTCACGCAGCCTCTGACCACTAGCATCATCAAAAGGTATTCCTGAATTGTGCACTTTACGCCCAGGAGCGTGGCCTGCGATGAGTATTTTTGCATCTGGGTGGATTTGAAAAACAGGCCGCGCTCCAAGTGGCAACTTATCCTTACATATAGTACATAATTTAATGCTTGCAACTAATGCCTCAAATGCGCTCATCTGATTATTAAAAATCAAAGATTTCATAAGGCTTTAGCCGCCAATGCTTGGGCTATAAAATACACTGCATTTTTCTCACTAAGATCATCAATGGTGACTATTTTTATGTGACGCCTTTTCTTACCCTTTCCTTCCATTATTTTATTAACATCACTAAAGGCTGCCCCGTTACTAAACTCTATTGAAAGGTGGTTTTTGTAAACATAAATACCCCCGACCAATTGATCAGAAAGACTAAACACCAAACCACCATATTTAACATCTTCAACAAGCGTTGTTTCAGCTTTCAAAAATAGCGCTCTTATGGCAACAACTGCGTCAAGTTGAGCAGCAGATATAAGCTGTATATCCACAAAAAAGGCGCTTACCTTGTTATTAGATGATATGCACATAACTGTGATGGCTCCAAAAAAATGGGTTAATGATAATCCTCGTTACCTATGCATTTTATTAATCAACAACCTCAAATATGGAGTCGATGATGATGGGTAAATTCCCTCTAAGCGACATCGCCCCAAATACAGACCTAGCGTGAATGCCTTTTTTACCAAACACCTCCACCATTAAGTCTGAACAGCCATCTAACACTTTAGGGTGCTGCTGAAAATCGTGCGTAGTATTAATAAAGCCTTGAAGTTTGATCACCTTGGTCACTTTATCTAGGGATCCAAGCTCAAGTTTAACGGCTGCTAAAATGTTTAACTTCAATTTTTTCTAATTCCAAAAAGTATATCAGCGCATATCAAAAAAATTTTTCAAGGCACAAAAAAAGACCAATAAATCAGTCTTTTTTAACATTTTGAGATATTAAGGTTTTAAACGTAAAATCAGTCATCCAAGAGGAAATTTTCCATCAACTCTTTTCCACCTTCTGTGGCAAAAGACTCAGGGTGAAACTGTATACCTTGAATAGGGTATTGTTTATGTTTCACTCCCATAATTTCATAACTCTTTGAACCCAACTCACCCACTACCGCAGTAATTTTCAAACAACTTGGCATTGATTGTGCGTGGGCCATCAGCGAGTGATACCTCATTACTTCTAGCTGATCTGGAATGTCTTTAAATATGTTTTCACCATCGTGGCTGATAGGGCTTATTTTACCATGCATTGGCAAGTGCGCTTTAACCACCTTACCACCAAAACAGTGCACTATGCCTTGCATACCCAAACATACGCCAAGCAATGGGATTTTGGGGCCCAATTGCGTAATCACTTGAGCACACACACCAAAGTAGTGCTCGTCATCAGGTGAGCCTGGCCCAGGCGATATGATAATTCGATCAGTTCTTGCCGCTTCTATGTCAGCCACGCTGACTTGATCATTACGAGCTACAATCACTTCAAAGTCATCAATTTTACCATTAAGCTTGGCCGTTGAAAGCACTTCGCCTATGTATTGGTATAGGTTGTAAGTGAAGGAGTCATAGTTATCGACTAGATAAACGGTAAACTTTTCTTGGTTCATGATTTCACCTCCATAAATTGCTCTAGCACCTTAAGGGTGCCTGCAAATTTACGCTGAATTTCTTGGTATTCATCCTCTGGGTTTGAATCATAAACATTACCACCACAAGTTTGCACATAAGCTTTAGAACCATTGGCAAATACCGTGCGAATAGGAATAGCAAAGGTGCAGTCACCATTAAAACCAAAATGTCCTACTGCGCCCCCATAGGGGCCACGACCATCAAGCTCTAGCTCATCTATTATTTTCATGGCTTCAATTTTGGGTGCGCCTGTTAAGGTGCCTGCAGGGAAGTTGCTGGCTAGCGTCGAGAACATATCTTCGTTTTCGGCCATGATGCCCACTATTTCACTAGAAATGTGTTGCACATGACTAAAACGTTTTATGTCCATCAAACTGCGCACTTTAACCGTGCCAAAACGAGCTACACGTCCAATGTCGTTGCGGTGTAAATCAACAATCATATTGTGCTCTGCAATTTCCTTGGGGTCATTCAATAAAGCGCGTGCTAAGGCAGTGTCTTCTTCAGGCGTAGCGCCTCGTTTAGTAGTACCTGCTAATGGGTAGGTTTCCATTTCACCTTGTCGCAGGCGGAATAATAGCTCTGGGCTTGCACCAATCACCTTTTGTTCACCAAATTTAATGTAATACATTTGAGGAGATGGGTTAATGATACGTAACTGTTCGTATAAATTGATACTTTCGCCCAGCATATCAAAACGATATTTAAAGCCTACTTCACACTGAAATATTTTGCCCTCTACGATATCTGCCTTAACCTTTTGAACCGCATCAGCATGCTGCTGTCGATTCATGTCTTCACCTTGAGGCACCACCTTTAAATCACCAATAGCAGGCGCTTTAGCATTGATCAATTCTTCAATAAGATCCATACGATTGTCTTCATAGTGGAAGTAGATCAATTCGCCTGTCATCTTGTCGTAGATCAAACCATCCTTATATAAACCAAACTTAAATGCATCAAAGGCATCGCTTGCGCTAACGCTTAGGCTTGGCTCAAAGTAGTTCATGGCGTCATAACCAATGTAGCCAGTTAAACCACCAGCATACCTTCGACTAATAATATTTTGCGGCACTGTGTCACGCAGCAAATAATAAGGATTATCGCTCTCATAGGATTCGATATGGCCTGCACGGTGACTAATATTTAGCTGATTTTTATTGGCCCAAAAAATTTGCTCTGGGTCAAACCCAATCAATGAGTAGCGAGAAATATGGCTGTCTTCCCCTAACGACTCAAGCATGTAGCAGGTATCAAAACGTTGTTCAATCTTTTTAAATAATTCAAAAAAATCACAGCTTGAGGTCACTGTGACATAGCTTGGCTTGCGGGCCATTTTTATTTTATTTGGACGAGTCAATTTTATAGCTTCCAGCTTGAAGGGCTCTAGAACCTCGGGTGACAGTAGCTATGCCTACACCGAGTTGTTGTGCTACACGGCGCTGTGATACACCTTTTGATAGTAGCTCGAAAATTTGTAATCGATTGATTAATTCTTGTTGCTCATAAAGTGTCAACAAACCCTCAAGTGCCGCCAACATTTGCTGCGGGCTTGTTTGAGTCATTAAGTAATTAACAACAGGGCTTAGTGAGTTGGTTTTGGGCATAGGCGTGGTGATGAATTTATTTATATCGTATCAATGTACTAGTACACTAGCATACGATTAAACATTTGCCAAGGCTTATAGGTGATCAACTACCCAATCAGGCTGGCACAAAGCAATATCAAGGCCATGGTTGTATCCACCTCTCACACCCACGCAAGGCATGCCGCAGGCTTTAGCTGCGTTAATGTCATTACTAGAGTCACCCACCATAAGGCATTGTTCCAAATCAATACCCATCTGCTTGGCAGCTTTTAATAAGGGCATTGGGTGAGGTTTTTTTTCTGTAAAGGTGTCACCGCAATACACCAAATCAAAATATTCAAGTATGCCAAATTTAGACAACAAAGGCCTTGTAAAACGGCTAGGTTTGTTAGTAATCACTCCCTGCTTAACGCCATTTTTTTGAAGACTTTGCAACAATAGCTCAACGCCACCATAGAGCTTGGTTTGTTGGCTTCCAAGCTGATGATAAAAGTCCATAAATAGATCCAGTGCTGGCTCAAACTTAGGATCTAATGTTTGGGGTGTAAATTGATTAGCAAGGATTCTTTGCACTAAAGCCGCTGCCCCATTGCCAACCCAATGCTCCACTTGGAGCAAACTGGGGGCACTTATATTAAGGGCTTCAGCCATAGAAACGCTAGCACAATACAAATCTGGCAGACTATCAAGCAATGTGCCGTCCAAATCAAACAACACCAGCTTTGGCTCAAAACCAATTGTATTAAACAGTGGGATCATTATTTTTATCGACTAGTGGCAAGTTCTTTGCGCATTAGATCTATCGTAGCTTTGTAATCATCTGTATTGAAAATAGCAGAGCCTGCAACAAAAGTATCAGCACCAGCACGGGATATTTCAGCAATGTTAGCCACGCCCACACCACCATCTACTTCTAGACGAATATCTAGCCCAGATGCATCTATGCGCTGGCGCGCCAAACGCAGTTTATCTAGCGTGGATGGGATGAATTTTTGCCCACCAAAGCCTGGGTTTACCGACATTAATAAGATCATATCCAAACGATCCATCACATGATCAAGGTAATGCAAGGGTGTGGCAGGGTTAAAGACCAAACCCGCTTTAGCGCCACCATCTTTGATGATTTGTAATGAGCGATCAATGTGATCACTAGCTTCTGGATGAAAGGTAATGTAGCTAGCACCCGCTGCTAAAAACTCTTCAATCATTCGATCCACAGGCTGCACCATTAGGTGCACATCAATCGGTGCAGTAACCCCATGGTCTCGTAAGGCCTTACACACCATTGGGCCAATAGTAAGGTTGGGGACGTAATGATTATCCATAACATCAAAATGCACAATATCTGCACCTGCTGCCAACACATTGTCTACTTCTGCACCTAAACAGGCAAAGTTTGCCGCTAAAATGGAAGGTGCTATTTTAAAATCAACCATGGGGTAATATTCCAGTAGATAAGTTCAAAAAACTACTTACGCGACTTTTTAACAGCATCGTAAGCAGCTTGAATTTCTTGGGTTTTTTGTTTTGCAATAAGCATCATTTCGTCAGGCAAACCACGGGCAACTAACTTGTCTGGGTGGTGCTGACTCATTAGCTTTCTATAGGCCATTTTGAGAGTTTTTGTGTCACAATTTTGGTCTACACCCAGTACACCATAAGCTTGCTTTAACCCTGCTTGGCCCGCCCCTTCAAACTGACCCGTGCCGCCACTTTGATGAAATGATTGTTCTGATTTCATGCGAGCCACAACGGCTTCAAAATCTTGTTGGGTAATGCCTAGCAATTGACAAACTTGTGTTAACACACGCCCTTCAGGCTGACTAAATTGGCCATCAATAAGCGCAGCTTCTAGCTGTATTTCAATAAACATTTGTTTCACTGCAGCATTATTTACCAGTACTCTTCGCAGTGGCTCTAGAACTTGGGTAAGGTCAAAGTCACTAGCCTTACCCTTATTAAAGCATTCAATAGCTTGCTTACGCAGTTCACCCGTAAGCTGCATACGTGTCATTACAGTTTGCGCATAATTAATTTCGTCTGCAGTGACTTGTCCGTCTGCTTTAGCAAGCTTGCCCATCACGCAAAAAGTAGCATTAAAAAAAGCAGTTTGAGCTTGCGCCTGAGTCCAATTTCCAATACCAGAAACACTACGAATCAGCTTGTCTAGGTAATAGCCTATAGCAGCGCCAAACAACATGCCACTTGGCCCACCAGTTAGCCCTATAAGCGCACCCAGCACCAATCCTGTTCTATGTCGTGCCATATTGGCGCCCAAACTGTAACTGTTCACATATTCACCAGTAATTAAAAAAGTGCCCTATAATAAATCGCGAAGCCCTAAAGCGCCACATTGAGTCCCTATAAATTGACTAAATTGGCATTTTTACGCCATTACGGACTAATTGAAGCACCTATCTTCGAAAATTTGGTTTAAACTGCTTCTATTCGCTTAATTAGCCGCGCCAAGTTTTGGTCCATGAACACTGGATTTCTTTTGTCTATTTATAAATCAGCACCTAGCTTTCAACTAATGCTCCTTTATCTAGCAGCCTTCAGTGCAAGTCAATTGGCAGCGGCAAGTCACGAAGCTATTGAGCTAAACTGGGATGCATCAAACCCTTCACAGATTAACACCAGCTATTGTGCCGGATCTTACCTGCCCTTTACCCCAAAGCCTTTTGACCAAAGTATTGCTAAAAATAAACAGCCCATTTATACCAACGCAGATACTAGTGAATCTACACAAGGCACAACACGCTTAGAAGGTAATGTAGAGCTACGCCAAGGCAATCTAGCAATCACCAGCGATACTGCAGTATTTGATAATAACCAAAGCACGATTGACATTGAGGGGCACGTAAAGTTTTATCGCCCAAATATGATCATAGAAAGTAACGATGCTAACTTCAACATGTTGGATTCACAAGCTACCCTTAATAAGGCTCAGCTGGCTTTGCCCAATAGCGAATTAAGAGCCACTGCCCAAAAGATTGATTACCACGTAGATGATACAGTCACCATGAATCAAGGCAGCCTAACTTTTTGCCCTCCTGGGGATAATACGTGGGCTATCCACAGCAACAATATAACCCTAGATCCAAGCACAGGATTTGGTGAGGCTGATCATGCCATCTTAAAAATTGGCTCAGTACCGGTGTTTTATCTGCCATGGATGAGTTTCCCTATAGATGATCAGCGCAGGTCTGGCTTTCTATTTCCAACCTTAGTGCAGTCATCAAAGGCAGGCTTAGATGTGACAACTCCTTATTACTTAAATTTAGCCCCTAATTATGATGCATTGCTAACCCCTAGATTTACAGAGCTTCGTGGCACTAGTCTAGAGACTAACATAAGACATTTGAGCCAAAATAGTGAGCAATCACTAAACACTACATGGGTTCTTAATGACCCTCTATCAAATCCAAACAGATGGCTTTTGAATTACAATCTAAACACAGACCTAACTAACGTCCTGTCCAGCTCAGTGAATATTAATAGGGTTAGCGACAACGAGCTACTTGACGACTACAGCTTATCTACGTCAGATGAAACTTCATTGACCAGTAGTGCCCAGGTTAATTACAAAGGCTCGTCACCTATACTAAGCTCTGCAAGCATCAGCGTTATTACTCGTCAAAACTTAGGCAGTGGCATAGCCGCCTATGACCAGTTACCCCATGCCACACTTTCAGGGGGCATGAGCCTCAACCAAGAACAGCAACTAATCAGTGCTGATTACACGGTAGATTTAACTCGTTTTATCAGGGATACCAGCTCACTAACTGGTGCTAACAAGATTACTGGCACTCGTTCACACATAGTGCCAAGCCTAAGCAGCTCGTGGGTTAATGAGTATAGTTTTATTAAGCCTAAGCTCAGCTTGCCCATTACTAACTACCAACTAAGCGATACCCCAGCTACGACCTCAGCACAACTGACACGGATCATTCCACAACTAGAAATTGACGGTGGATTAATATTTGAGCGTGCTCTTTCACAAGGTTACACACAAACCCTTGAGCCGCGCCTTTATTACACCTATACGCCATATCGACAGCAAAATGATGTGGCTGTCTTTGATACTAGTCAGACCGCCAAACCACTTTATCAACCTAACCGGTTTAGTGGGTATGACCGCATTGCAGATACCAACCGTATTACTTTGGGATTAGATAGCCAATTTTTCAATAATAAAGGGTGGCAAAAAGCTAAATTATCTATCTCTCAAATTCATTACCTTAGTGACCGTAAAGTGCAATTGAGTAGCTCTACCTCAGCTAACACTGAAACTTTTTCCCCTATTTATGGTCTCATGAATTATCAATTTACCCCCAACTGGAGCTCTGGTGCAGGGGTTGATTGGAACCCTAGCTCTGGCATAGTTGAAGCCACAAGCCTGAATACGAAATACCAGCTCAATGAGAAGATCATTGATGTAAAATACACACAAACATTAGACAGCACTGAACAAGGTGAAATGTCTTTAATCTGGCCTCTAACTCCTAAGTGGACACTGATGGCTAAGCACAAAGAAGACCTCCTTAACCAGCAGCTGCAGGATTCGATTTTTGGTGTAGAGTATGCCAATTGCTGCTGGAAAGGGCGTTTAGCCAGTCGTAGCTGGCTAGTAAACGCCGAAGAAGGCATGGAACACGGCATATTTTTTGAACTTTCACTTAAAGGGTTAGGCCGAAGTGATAAACAATTGACCAGCGGCAACCAAGTGCGCCTGGCAGACTTTATGAAAGGAATTACTGGTTATAATGAATACACTCAGTAAATGGGGCACGCGCCTAAGCTTAGTTGCAAGCTTGATATTACCTATCTCAGCCTTTGCTGCGACCAAAATTGATAGCATTGCTGCCATCATAGACGATGATCTTGTGTTGCAAAGCGACGTATCAACTCGACTTGTCAAAGTGCAACAACAGCTTGCTAAAAGCAATACCAACGTGTCTGACATAGAAGCACTGACAAGCCAAGTATTAGACCAGCTGATTATAGAAAACTTACAGTTACAAATAGCCGCTCAAAAAGGCATTTATATTTCTGAGACTGCATTAAATTCGGCTATAGGACGCATTGCAAAAAATAATCAGCTATCCATGGATCAGCTTGAACAAGCTGTTAATGACGGTGGTGAGACCATGGCGCAATTTAAGGAAAAAATTCGCCAAGAGATGACTATTAATGAGGTACAAAAAACGTCTGTTAATCGTCGTATTGATGTCAGCGAATACGAAATAGATCGTTATTTAGCTTCAACCCAAGGCCAGAAACTTGCCGAAAAAGAGTATGAAATTGGCCACATTTTAGTGGGCTTGAGTGAGCAGCCTAATGCTCAAGAGCTAACAGAAGCTCAACAAAAACTTGACCAAATCAACAGCGCTTTAGCACAAGGCACACTATTTGCTAGTGTCGCTGCTACATACTCAGACGCTTCAAACGCTCTCAAAGGTGGTAGCTTGGGCTGGCGTAAAGGTAGCCAATTACCCGCCCTATTTGCTAGCCCTATTAAACAAATGGATATTGGTGAAGTGAGTGAACCTATCCGCAATAGCAGTGGTTTTCACATTATCACTTTAATCAACAAACGCGGCGTGAGCATCCAATCTGTGTCTCAAACAAGAGCTAACCATATACTCATACTGCCTAATGAAATTCGCTCAAGCACCCAAGCACAAGCACTCATTAATGAGTTGCACCAACGCTTGGCCAACAGGGCAGACTTTTATGACCTAGCGCGCACCTTTAGCGACGATGCAAATTCAGCACCCAGCGGTGGTGACTTGGGCTGGCTCAATGACAACCAACTTCCTCAAGTGTTGCAAAAAGCTTTGGATCAGCTTGATATATCACAGCTAAGTCCGCCTATAAAAAGCACCAACGGCTGGCATCTATTACAAGCAGTAGAGCGCAGAACCAAAGACATTGGTCAAGCTAACCTGCGCTTCCAAGCCAAACAAGCCATTATAGATAGCAAATTTGCTAACGAACTAGAAAATTGGCTACGTGACATCCGCAACCAAGCCTACATAGAGATTCGCTAATTATGCGAAGATTATTGATTACTGCAGGAGAGCCTGCAGGTATTGGGCCAGACCTATGCTTAAGTCTAGCTGGCCAACCTAGCCTTGCTTTAGCAAATACTGAAATTGTGATTGTGGCAGATTTAGGCCTGCTGCTAGATCGTGCCACACTACTTGGTTTACAGATCGATTTTTGCCAGATAAGCCTTAAAGATCCCATTACATCCACTGCTGCAAATCAGCTTAAAGTACTACACGTGCCTTTAAAGGTTGAAAGCCGGCCACACCACTTAGATGCTGACAATAGCTCCTACGTTTTAAACACTTTAAATATTGCTTGTGATGCTTGTTTAGCAGGCCAAGCGCACGCGATGGTTACAGCACCTGTGCACAAAGGCATTATCAACGAATCAGGCACTGCATTTAGTGGGCACACAGAGTATTTACAAGCTAGGTGCAGGGTAGATCAAGTAGTGATGATGCTCGCGTGTGATGCGATGCGCGTTACCTTAGCCACTACACATTTGCCTCTAAAAGACGTAGCTGCAGCTATTACGCCGGAGCTACTTAGCCAAACAATCGGTATTATTGACGCTGAATTGACCCATAAGTTTGGTATTGAAAATCCATGTATTTATGTGTGTGGTCTTAACCCACATGCTGGAGAAGACGGGCATTTAGGAAAAGAAGAATTAGATATCATCATTCCTACTTTAGAGCGATTGCGAAGCCAAGGGCTCAACCTTGTTGGCCCGCTGCCAGCGGATACTTTATTTAACCCAGATAACTTAGCAAAAGCAGATGTAGTGCTAGCTATGTATCACGATCAAGGCCTACCCGTGCTAAAATACGCAGGCTTTGGTGATGCTGTAAACATTACTTTGGGCCTACCCATCATTCGCACTTCAGTAGATCACGGCACTGCTATAGATTTAGCTGGCACTGGCAAAGCCAGAAGCAGCAGTTTATTAAAAGCTACTGAAAGTGCATTACAACTTTGCCTTCATATTTAGGTCGCCCACTTACGAGATTTTTATGGCCAGTCAGACCCCAAGAAAACACCAAGCACGCAAAAGATTTGGTCAAAACTTTTTACATGATCAAGGTATCATCCGTCATATAGTGGCGTGCATTCGGCCAAAACCAGAGCAAAAGATTGTTGAAATAGGGCCAGGCCTTGGCGCAATTACAGAACATTTATTGGCAAGCGCTGGTCATTTGGATGTAGTAGAGCTGGATCGCGACTTGTTACCTCATCTGCGTATTTCCTTTGCCAGCTATGGCAGCAATTTACGCATTCACGAAGCTGATGCGTTGCAATTTGATTTTTCTAGCTTAAATATTGAGCAATCTAAAACACCCGATTCTGCAACCCAAGACAAAGGTAAGGGCAAGCAATTACTGCGCATAGTAGGCAACCTACCTTACAACATATCTACCCCACTGATCTTCCATTTACTTAGCTACACAGACCTTATTGAAGACATGCATTTTATGCTACAAAAGGAAGTAGTATTGCGTTTAGCGGCTGGAGCTGGCACTAATAATTATGGCCGCCTAAGCATCATGGCACAATATTTTTGCCGCGTAGACCATTTATTTGAAGTGCCACCAGAAGCCTTTGATCCAAGACCAAAGGTAGACTCAGCCATAGTTCGCATGGCACCTTATAGCAAGCTACCTTACGTGGCACATGATTTTAAGCATTTTGAACAGTTAGTAAAAAGTGGCTTTGCTCAGCGTCGTAAAACCTTGCGCAACAATCTTAAAGGCATCGCTAATGACCAGCAGTTGCAAAGTTTAGGTATAGACCCTAGCATTCGTCCTGAGCGTCTAAACGTAAGCGAATTTGTTGCTATTAGTAATTTATTGACACAAACACCAAGCTAGGGCCGTCCCATGAGCACCTCAAACATCACAACAAACACAGATACCGACCCAACCCATGGCTTTAATGTGGTTGTACAAACAGAGTTTCTTGCAGATCAGTCGGAACCTAGTCGTAATCGTTACGTGTTCGCCTACAGAATAACCATCACCAATACCGGGCATCAAGCCGCACAGCTTTTAAGCCGTAAATGGGTGATTACAGACGGCGATGGGAAAATTCAAGAAGTTTCCGGTGAGGGTATTGTAGGCCAGCAGCCATTCATAGAAGCTGGACAGAAGCATCGATACACAAGTGGCACTGTATTAGAAACCAAAGTTGGTAGCATGACTGGCTTTTATGGCATGATGGGTGCTGATGGCCAAGAGTTCAATACTCCCATACCCTCATTCACCCTCTCTTCTCCCAACGCCTTACATTAGTAAAATAGCGCAATGGCCAGCTACGCAGTAGGTGATATTCAAGGCTGTTTAGACGCCTTAAAGGCCTTGTTAGACAAAGTAGGCTTTTCATCTGCAGACACTCTTTGGGTTGCCGGTGATTTAGTTAATCGTGGCCCAAGCTCACTGGAAACGCTGCGCTTTATTAAATCTCTAGGCCATCAAAGTAAGGTGGTACTTGGTAATCACGATCTCCACCTTCTCGCTCTAAACAGTAAAGACGCGCAATTGAAGCCTAGCGATACGCTATACCCTATTTTGGCAGCGCACGACCGCACACCATTGTTAGCTTGGTTACAAGCACAACCACTGCTGCACTATGACGCTGAGTTTGACACGGTAATGACCCACGCAGGAGTGCCACCTTGCTGGAACTTGCAGCAAGCACAAGCACATGCCCAAGAGCTACAAAATGTATTACAAAGCGATAAGGCCACCTCATTTTTTGCCGCTATGTATGGCAACCAACCTGACCTTTGGCACGATAGCCTTGCAGGAATGGATCGCTTTCGCTGCATAACCAACTACTTTACTCGTATGCGCTTTATCACTTCACAAGGCAGGCTAAACCTAACCTATAGTGGAAAACCAGATGCTAGCACCGATGACCCATCGTTACTTTTACCTTGGTTCGATTTACCAAACGCAGTGACTTCAAGACAAGTATTTGGACATTGGGCAGCGCTGCAAGGCGAAACTGGCAAAGAACATATTATTAATTTGGATATGGGTTGTGTTTGGGGTGGTAGACTTAAATTAATACGCTTAGATGACGGCCACTGTTTTAGCATAGGATGCTAAGCAGCATATTGCACAAATACCCTACAAACACTACACTGCTGAGCGTATTATATAGGAATCAAATATGTCTGAAGTTATTTCAATTGCCCCAGCTGATGTTATGGACAAAGTTAATCAAGGAGCTTACCTAGTAGATATTCGCGACATAAATAGCTATCAACTAAGCCACATAAAAAACAGCACTCGCATTGATAACGAAACCCTGCCTACATTCTTACGAGAAGCCGACTTAGACAAACCCATCATCGTTTGTTGTTACCACGGCATTAGCTCTATCCAAGCTGCAGGTTTTTTAGCCCAACAAGGCTTTGACGAAGTGTACAGCTTAACGGGAGGCTACACTGCATATAGCGTTGCTCACCCTGAACACTGTAATTCAATATAAGAGAATGCTGTTATGGCCACTAGTAATACATACTTAGTTGGTGGTGCTGTACGTGACACTCTACTTGGCCTTGCGGTACACGAACGCGACTATGTAGTGGTAGGCAGCACTCCTGAAGCTTTACTCGCCCTTGGATACACTCAAGTGGGTAAAGATTTCCCAGTATTTTTACACCCCCAAAGCAAAGAAGAATACGCCCTAGCTCGCACCGAGCGAAAAGCTGGCCAAGGTTATACTGGTTTTCAAGTACACGCGACATCACAGGTGACATTAGAAGAAGATTTACTGCGCCGCGACCTTACTATTAATGCTATTGCCCAAGCTCCAGATGGTCAACTAATAGACCCCTATGGCGGCCAGCAAGACATACAAGCAAAACTCTTACGCCATGTATCTCAAGCCTTTAGTGAAGACCCGTTGCGCGTATTACGCACAGCACGATTTGCAGCCCACCTGCATCATCTAGGTTTTAGTATTGCCAGCCAAACCAAGGCTTTGCTCGCAGATATAACTCACTCTGGTGAACTCACTACACTGGCTAAAGAACGCATCTGGCAAGAAACTCACAAAGCGCTTAACAGTAGAAGTCCATGGGTTTATTTTGAAGTATTGGAAGCTTGTGGAGCACTCCAGGTGTTGATGCCTGCATTGGCCGAATTACTCAACCGCAAACCACAAGCACTCAATACGCTAAAGCGCCTAAGTGAACCAGAAAATAACGCCCACATCCGCTTAACAGGATTACTTTATCAGCTTAATAAGCCACAGATAGAAGACCTTGCTGCACAAATAAAAATACCCAATGACCCCAAGAATTTAGCTCTAGCCACTAGTAACTACCAAAGGCAACTGCGTGCATACACCGAGCTTGATGCTTCCCAAAAGCACCAAATGCTTAGTAATCTTGGCCTTTTGCGTCACACTGATTTATTGGATCAGCTACTTAGTCTTTGTGAAGCCATAACACGTACACAAGAGCCCCTGTTTGGCTGGCAGTCTCCAAAGCAACATATTCTTGCAGATTTAGCACGTATCCAAAGCGTAAAACCTGTTGCACTAATGGCACAAGGTTTTACAGGAAAAGCCTTAGGTGAGGCGCTCAAAAAAGCTCAAATAGATTCTATTCTTCAAGGTTAGGTGCTCGACACTAAAACGAAATTTTAGTAAGCCTTAAGGTATGCTTAAAGTCATACGCATTATAAAGCTGCTGTATGCTTTTAGCTTTTGTAGGATGGATAACGTGAGCGGCAATGTCTGTTAGAGGCTGCAATACATAAGCGCAAGTTAGAATATCTGGCCGTGGCACTTTATTATCTTCATCTACTAAATCACCAAACAACAATAAGTCCATATCTAAGCCATGACTTGTAGGCTTATGCTGCAAGCCTGAAGGCCTTTGGCGGCCGTGTTTGGTTTCTGTAGCACGTATCCATGACATTAACTCTATGTGGGTTAATGGGCATTCAAAACCAACCGCCATATTGAGAAAATCTGGCCCATCCATACCCACAGCTTGGGCAATATAGACAGGTGAGCGCTGCACATTACCAAATGTCTTTGTTAGTTCAGCTACCCCTGCTTGAAGGCTAGCATGTGGCTGTATGTTAGCTCCTAGGCCTAAATACACATACGTCATCAGGCTGGCTTTTTACCACGTTCAATCATCACACCCACATCCATAGCATTGGCAATGGCATCAGGCTTACCTAATTTGATACGTACAAAAGGCACAGGAAATTCAGCCAAAATTAATGCAGCTATTTCTTCTGCCATAGTCTCTACTAGTAAAAATTCACTTTGTTCTACAAACTGCGTTAGCCTGTCTGACACATCCTTGTAGCTAACAGTGCGGTCGATATCTTCGGTAGCAGCAGATGCACTAATGTCTACAGCCATTTCTACATCTAGCACAACCTTTTGACGGATTTCACGCTCCCAGTCAAAAATACCAATCACTGTGTCTACGGCTAAACCATGTACATATACTGTGTCCATTAGGAACTCTCTTTAAAATTGTGCGGGTTTTATAAGCAACAGCACGCTTATATTTGAGCCACCACAGGCAGCTCGTCTAAGGGCCAGCGTGGCTTTACTATTAATGTTAAATCATCACATTGGCCTGCTGCTAAGCGCTGAGCACCAGCGTAAGCAATCATGGCACCATTATCAGTGCAATATTGTGGCCTTGGGTAATACACTTGAGCACGCAACTTAGCCGTTTCTAGAGCTAGTTTTTCACGTAGTTTAGTATTTGCACTCACTCCACCTGCCATCACTAGCGTAAAAAGCCCAGTTTGCTGCAAAGCTCTGCGACACTTAATCGCCAAGGTATCCACTACTGCTTGCTCAAAAGCTATAGAAATATCTGCCTTGTCTTGCTGTGTAAGCGATCCTTGGCGCTTTTTAATATCTTGAATAGCGTAAAGTACAGACGTTTTTAAACCACTAAAGCTCATATCCAATCCAGGTCTATCAACCATAGGCCTTGGGAATTTAAAGCGTGTCGCCTGGCCACTTAAAGCCAAATTGGCGACTAAAGGCCCGCCTGGGTAATCCAAATCCATCATCTTAGCCACTTTATCAAAGGCTTCACCTGCGGCGTCATCTAAAGATTCGCCTAATAATTCATACTCTCCCAAGGAACGCACGTGCACAAGCTGCGTATGACCACCAGAAACCAGTAAAGCCACAAAAGGAGGCTTTGGGGCGTTTTCTTCTAACATAGGCGCAAGCAGATGACCTTCCATATGATGTACACCAATAGTAGGTAAATCCCAAGCCATGCCTAAAGCTCTACCCGTAGCAGCGCCAACCATAAGCGCACCAATTAGCCCTGGGCCTGCAGTGTAAGCCACTCCATCTACATCACCATAGGCCAACCCTGCCTTATCAAACACCTCCCGCATAAGCGGCACAAGTTTGCGTATATGATCGCGAGAAGCAAGCTCTGGCACTACTCCGCCGTATTGAGCGTGCACAGCCACTTGACTGTAGAGCGCTTCAGCAATTATTCCCTTGTCGGTATCGTAAATAGCGACCCCAGTTTCGTCGCAAGATGTTTCTATGCCTAATACACGCATGAATAAGCCAATTGTTTCCAAAATCGATGTAAGTAAGGTGAGAATTTTACCTTTCATCCAGTCCAATGACCACACATGCCATGCTATTTGCCTTATCTTTAACAAACACCTTAAGTTGGTGAAAAATGGGCTTTACACCAGCCAATACATAAGAGTAAAATATGCGGCCTTAATCAATTAGGAACATATCCTCTTTAAAGCTGTATTAGCTTTTACAAACAAGAGAATATGAATATAAAACATTCGGATGGTTGCCTAATGCAGCCTCCACTATTAGGTAAAGATATGCCAGCTGTAAAACTGAAAGACAACGAACCATTTGATATTGCTCTACGTCGCTTCAAGCGCGCTTGTGAAAAAGCGGGCACTTTAGCCGACGTTCGTTCAAAAGAATTCTACGAAAAGCCAACAAGTGTTCGTAAGCGTCAAGCTGCAGCTGCTGTTAAGCGTCATGCTAAGAAATTAGTACGCGAAAACCGTCGTCACGTTCGTTTATACTAGGTTTTACACCTACTAGATAGAACTCTGCACGACCTGCTTTACCGTCTGATAACTAAAGACACACAAGTAAAGCAATACATAGGGGCGGTTTTTCAGTTACCCGCCCCTTTGTCGTTTCTGACGTTTAAGTATTTAGCTCATCTTATATTAAACAGATGTGTTAAATTGAACTAGAAAAGACAACCAAACCATATTAAGTTGTGTATGCGTTAATACGTATAAACTACAACCTAATTACTGAAACCAAAACAGCGAGAACTCATCATGTCCGATTTAAAGCTTCAACTTAAAGATGCTCAAAAACAAGCCATGCGTGATAAAAACAAACCTCGCCTAACCTGCATTCGCACCATGCTATCAGAGTTTAAACGCATCGAAGTAGACGAGCGAATTGAACTAGATCAAGCCCGCGGCTTAGCCGTGTTAGATAAAATGTTAAAGCAGCGTCGCGACTCTATCAGCCAATACGAAGCGGCTAATCGTCAAGACTTAGCAGATATTGAACACAGCGAAATAAGTGTCATTCAAGAATTTTTACCCACCCCACTTACCGATGACGAAATAAGCTCTCTGATCACACAGGCTATTACTGATTCTGGCGCCAGCACTATGCAGGACATGGGAAAAGTGATGGGAATACTAAAACCACTATTGCAAGGCCGCGCAGATATTGGCAAAGTAAGTGGTAAGATTAAAGCACAACTTGCTTAAGCTTTTGTTATAAAGGCACACCACTTGGCGTCACGTATACCACAATCATTTATTGATGACCTCCTTGACCGCACCGATATTGTCGACTTGGTGGACGGGCACGTAAAACTTAAAAAAACAGGCCGCAACTACTCTGCATGCTGTCCTTTTCATAAAGAAAAGACCCCCTCTTTTAGTGTTGCCCCAGACAAGCAATTTTATTATTGCTTTGGTTGTGGTGCAGGTGGTAACGCTATCGGTTTTTTAATGCAGCTGGCCAATCTTAACTTCCCAGAAGCTGTAGAAGAGCTTGCCAGTAAAGCTGGCCTAAGCGTGCCTAAAGATGACAGCACTACTAGTAAAGCAGCATCTGCAGCCAGCCAAGCCAAAACCCAAGCGCGTAACCAAGCTTACGATTTATTAAACCGTGCCAGCCAGTATTACCAAAGCCAGTTGCGTCGACATGCAGATCGACAAAAGGCTGTGGTCTATCTTAAAGGCCGAGGCCTAAATGGCCAAATAGCCCAACGCTTTGGTGTGGGGTATGCACCTGAAGGCTGGCAAAATTTGATGTTGGAACTAGCCCCAAAAAAAGAGCAAGAGCAAGCACTTATCGACTCTGGCATGGTGGTGGAACACGAAGAGACAAAGCGTCGTTATGACCGTTTTCGTGATCGCATTATGTTTCCGATTAAAGACTACAAAGGCCGAATTATTGCCTTTGGCGGCAGAGTGCTAGGGGATGAAAAACCAAAGTATTTAAACTCCCCTGAAACCATAGTATTTCACAAACAAAAAGAACTTTATGGCCTTTATGAAGCCCGCCAGCACGAACGAAATCTAAAGCGCATTATGGTGGTTGAAGGCTATATGGACGTGGTAGCCCTAGCTCAATACAACATTAATTATGCTGTTGCTACCCTTGGCACTAGCACCAGCAGCTTTCATTTAGAACGTATCTTTAAGCTTGTCAGTGAAGTTGTATTTTGCTTTGACGGCGACGCAGCCGGTTTAAAAGCAGCAGATAGAGCCATGCACACTTGCCTACCTTTTATGGAAGATGGCCGCCAAGCTCGCTTTTTATTACTACCAGATGGCGAAGATCCAGATTCTGTAGTGCGCAAAGAAGGTAAAGAAAAATTAACGGCCCTTATAGTCGATGCGGCGCCCTTAAGTGACTTTTTGTTCCAACGCTTAAGCAAAGACCTAGATACCCACAACCTAGAACATAGAGCCAAACTTGCTACTGATGCTAGCCCTTTGATTGCCACGATTCCAAAAGGCATTATGCATAGTATGATGCAAGCACGGCTAAGTAAAATTACTGGCCTAGACAAAGACACACTGGAACAATTGATCGCCCTAAAGGCCCCTATTTTAAAGCCAGAACCTCTAGAGACTTCCAAGCCAAGCGCCTTACCAACAACCAATAAAGCACCCATTACTGTTAGTAAGTCCGATCAAAATACAGCCGATCTAGCACGCCAAAGCACGCATGATTATGCTGATTACCACATGGCTCACACTAATTCAGACATAGATGAAAATGCGCATCATTGGCATGATGATCATTATCAATCAGCTCCTTCAGACCATAACGCGCCCCTTGGGTCTGCAAAGCACAGCTTCAATGCCATGTTGCCAAAAGTACAAAACCCCGCACATGCAGCGATCAGGGTTATTTTGCGACACCCAGAAGCAGTAGAGCCCATCACCCAAATCCCAAGCCATTTATCAGAATTGAAAATGCAAGATGCGGGCGTATTGATTCAGCTACTTAGCACCGTGCAGGCTATGCACAAACAGCTCAAACGCTGGCCAAATCCAGCAGAACTGCACATAGAGTGTGCTTCTTGGGAGTCGTGGCCTATGCTTCGCCAGCTTGCAGCCTTAGAGTCTTTGCTGCCGCAAGGTAACTACCCACAACAGCTAGAAGAAGCGATTAGTCGATTGCTTGGTCATCACTTTGATGAGCGTTACGCACAGATATTACAATTAGCATCACAACCCAATGCCGATGCCAGCATAAAAAAACAGCTAAAAGAGCTACTAAAAGAAAAAGAAGAGTTGCAAACTCGGCTAAAAGGTAGACAATAGATACCAACCGGATCTCATACGGATCCAAGGCTATCGGGCGGCATGCTAGGCATCGCAAAAACAGACCCATAACAGCTATCACCTGGTGCAGGTTTCAAAAAGCACATGTTATCAGCTATTCCCTTAAACTTTGTGGAAGAATTATTGTTTTTCCACTATAATGATCAGCTGATTTTTCCACTATCCGTTTACTTACTATAGGGTTGTCATGGCCGCCAACGAACAGCAACAATCACGTCTAAAACAACTGATCACCAAAGGTCGTGAACAGGGCTTTTTAACGTACGCAGAAGTTAACGATCACCTGCCTCAAAATATCGCTGATCCAGATCAAGTAGAAGATATTATCGGCATGATTAACGACATGGGTATTACTGTATCTGAGCAGGCGCCAGATGCAGAAACACTACTCATGACAGACGGCGACTCTACAGACGAAGCCGCAGCAGAAGAAGCCGCAGCAGCCTTGGCCGCCGTAGAAAACGAAGCTGGTCGCACTACCGACCCTGTGCGTATGTACATGCGCGAAATGGGCACTGTAGAGCTACTTACCCGTGAAGGCGAAATCGTCATTGCCAAGCGTATTGAAGAAGGCCTGCGCGACGTAATGGCTTCCTTAGCTTATTACCCAGATAGTGTTATTACTATCATTGATGTGTACAAACGCATCTTCACTGAAGAAGGCCGCTTAAGCGACCTATTTAGTGGCTATATTGATCCAGATGGCGAACCTAATCCATCACCAATTAATCCTACCACCGTTGTGAAAAACGACGATGAAGAGGAAGAAGAAACTGATAATGGGCCAGATCCAATTGAAACGGCTGAACGTTTTGTAGAGCTAGAAGAACAATTAGTTGTAGCTCTTTTGGCTGTTGAACAACATGGCCGCGAAAGCGAACAAGCTAAAGAAGCATACGCCCACCTTGGTTTCTTGTTCTCTCCACTGAAACTTGTGCCTAAGCATTTTGAGTCTGTGGCTAAGTTCCCACGTGGTGCACTTGCTAAAATTCGCGCACAAGAAAAAATCATTACCAACATCTGTAATCGCAAAGCCAAAATGCCACGTGATGTTTTTCTCGACCAGTTCCCTGGCAACGAAACTAATGTAGGCTGGGCAGATGAACTAATTGCAAGTGGGCAGCCATACGCTCCAGCAATTCGCCGCAACGCAGTAGATCTGCGTCGTGCGCAGCGTAAACTTTCTATGGTGGTTGAAGAGTCTGGCCTTACCCTAGATGAAATCAAAGACATCAACCGTCGCATGACTATGGGTGAACTGCGCGCTCGTCGTGCTAAAAGAGAAATGGTGGAAGCCAACCTTCGCCTAGTTATCTCTATAGCCAAAAAATACACCAACCGTGGCCTGCAGTTCTTGGATCTCATTCAAGAAGGTAACATTGGCTTGATGAAAGCTGTAGACAAATTTGAATACCGTCGTGGTTATAAGTTCTCGACTTACGCCACATGGTGGATTCGCCAAGCGATCACCCGATCTATTGCCGACCAAGCCCGTACCATTCGTATTCCTGTGCATATGATTGAGACTATTAATAAGCTCAACCGTATCTCTCGTCAAATGCTTCAGGAAATGGGTCGTGAGCCTACTCCAGAAGAGCTGGGCGAACGTATGGAAATGCCAGAAGAAAAGATTCGTAAAGTGCTTAAAATCGCGAAAGAGCCTATTTCTATGGAAACCCCTATCGGCGATGATGAAGATTCTAGCTTAGGTGATTTTATCGAAGACAGCTCTATGGAGTCTCCGATCGATTCTGCTACTGGCGAAGGCTTAAGAGAAGCCACACGCGATGTATTAGCAGGCCTCACTCCTCGTGAATCTAAAGTTCTGCGAATGCGTTTCGGTATCGAAATGAACACAGACCACACGTTAGAAGAAGTAGGCAAACAGTTTGATGTAACACGTGAACGTATCCGTCAAATTGAAGCTAAAGCCCTACGCAAGTTGCGCCACCCAATGCGCTCTGATCACTTGCGCAGCTTCATTGAAGACTAGTCTTCATAGATAACACTAGCTTAGCTTTTGCACGCCAGTCGCGCAGAAGCTAAGCTAGTTTTTTACTCCTTTTCTACACGCCATAGTTTTGGCAAACCTCATATACCCGCACCTTCAAACCCTGTATTGTTGCCTCTAAATTAGCTTTAATCATTGTTTTATTTCTAGCATTCTTCTGGGCTGCATACCTATGTTATTTCCCCTATTTAGATCAAGCAATGCAATAGGCATCATATGTGCTATAGGCGCTAGTGTATGTTTTTCTACTACAGACGTTATCATCAAATTTCTAAGTGATGCCTATGCATTACACCAAATTGTGCTCTTAAGATCTGCCATTGGCATTGTTGCTATTGTGATCATACTTATGGCCAGCAGTAATGGCATAAAGGCACTAAAAACTAACCGCCTAAGAAGACATTTATTGCGCGGCCTAAGTGTGGTGTGCGCTAACATTTTGTTTTTTTTGGGGATAGTGGCTATGCCATTGGCAGATGCAGTGGCTTTATTTTTTATAAGCCCCAGTATCATCACCTTATTTTCCATCATCTTTTTAAAAGAATATGTAGGGCCGCACCGATGGTTTGCCATAGGGCTAGGTTTTGTAGATGTATTGATTACGGTGCAGCCAGGCAGTAGTGAGTTTATGTTAGCGTCTTTATTGCCCATAGGTGCTGCATTTTGTTATGCCGCTTTACACACTCTCACACGTACCATACGTGATACAGAGTCTGCCACCACCATGACCTTCTATATACAAGCCAGTTTTGTTTTAGTGAGCACTTTGATGTGGGCGTTAGTGGGAGATGGGCAGTTTAACGACCCTAGTAACCCATCATTAAACTTTCTACTAAAGCCATGGGGTGCTTGGGGATATGGTGATATTAAGCTGTTTGTTTTATTGGGCGCGGGAAGCACATTAGGCGGCTATCTCATTAGTCAGGCTTATCGTCATGCAGAATCTGGCTTAGCAGCACCATTTGAATACATCGCCCTGCCCTTAGCCATGTTTTGGGGATTAGTGATATTTGACGAATCACCTAGCACCCTAACTCTGGTAGGTAGTGGTTTCATTTTAGCTTCAGGGCTTTACACCCTATATAGAGAAATACACCACTATCGTCTTCCAAACATGACAAATGCCAACGAGCACTAACTTAGCAAGCTGGTGCCCCAAGTGATCTACACAACACCTACGACTTAAGCTTGTTGCGTGAGCTAGCCCAAGGGTCTAGTTTTCCAGTGGTAGTGGCTTTAGCAGCAGCAACGTCGTGGCTAGACTTAGGTGCAGGTTTCCAAGGTGATGCTTTAGCACTAGAGATAGGCTCAGGCTTCCAAGCCGTTTTTTGTGCGGGTTTAGACCAAGGCGTATCATTACTTCTAGCGCTAGCATTATACTCTTTGGTGCTAGATTTAGCCGCACTACTGCCTGTGCGCCCGGCTAGCCGATCATACTCATTGGCCTTTGTTTCACGCTTTTCACGCACACGTTCTGCATCTTCCAAACTGAGCTCGAAAGGGGCACCTACTACTTGGCCTTCCGGGATAATCCGATCACGAGGCGGCAGCTCAAACTGATCACTAGACACCTTAGGCAAGCTTTTAAACTTATACAAATAGAAGGCTTCTACCTTTTCACGCGCCCACTGTGTTTTCTTTAAAAACTTTACACTAGAATCAATGCTTGGGTTAGTTTTAAAGCTGTGAATATACAAATAAGCATGAAGAATTTCAAAGCCATAATGATCAACAATTTCTGTGAGCATGGTTTTTAAATTCAAACCGTGCAGGGGATTGTTTTGGTAATTAATTTCTTCGGGCATGCCTAGGTGTACCTAATGTGATTTATAGATTAAATTATACCTTATTGCAGGCCTTGATGTAGAGCTTGATCTAAACCATGGTGTGACCTTTTAGCGCAACATACAATAGACTGCAAAGACACATATGATTAAATGCGTATTTTAAAAAAGGAAACACACTAATGGGAAAAGTGCTTAGCCAGCAACAAATAAATGCCTACCATGAGCAAGGGTTTATATCGCCCATAGATGTAATGAGTGAAGATGAAGCCACCTCATACGCACACAGGCTAAAAGCCGCAGAAGAAAAATATCCAAATGAATTAAGCGGAGTAAACCGCAACAACGGCCACCTATGTTTTACATTTTTAGATGAGCTAGCCTACCATCCAAAAGTGTTGGATGCGGTGGAGGACATACTAGGGGCGCACTTCTCTTTATGGGGCAGCGTGTTGTTTATAAAAGAGCCCAACTCCAGCCACTTTGTAAGCTGGCACCAAGACGCCACTTACATGGGCATTACCCCACGTCATTTTGTTACTCCTTGGATTGCACTCACCCATAGTGACCGGCACACAGGCTGTATGAGCATGATTCCAAAAAGCCACCTAAACGATATCCAGCCCCACAAAGACACTTATGGTGAAGATAATATACTCACCCGTGGGCAAGAAGTGGCCAATGTAGCTGTAGACCAAGCGGTGGACTTAATTCTTAAACCCGGCCAAATGTCGCTACACCACGCCATGACAATACATAGCTCACAGCCCAACCAAAGCCAGCACCAAAGGCGTATAGGCTTTGCACTGCAGTCTTTTATGCCCGCAGGTGCAACACAAACCATAGGCCAAAATAACTGGTCCTCTGCACGTGGCCATTGCGCCCAAGACGGCTATCACTACTTACCTCGCCCCCAAATAGATATGGCGTCTGAAAGCGTAATGACTAGAGACAAATGCAACCAAAACTTTTCCGACATCCTTTACCATGGGGCAAAATCAAAAAGAGACTATTAAATCAGTGTTTTAGCTGTGTTGAATCTTGATCTCAACCACCAGCACGGGTATCATGCGTGCTCCCATACGGGCCTGTGGCGCAGCGGTTAGCGCAGAGGACTCATAATCCTTTGGTCGTCAGTTCAAATCTGACCAGGCCCACCATATGCGAAGGGTTAGCAGGTAAGTACTTGCTAACCCTTATTTATGGGGCTACCGTAGGGCTACCCCAGAGTCACTTTGGCTCATATCTAACTTATTCAACTTACACCTCCAGTTAAGCCCAATATAAAGCTCTATTCCTTCACGTCCTCCATGAGTTTGAACACACCACCTTGATAAGAGTTAATGCCGGGGGTTTCAAAATGGTTAGCTCGGTGGGCTGAAACTCGGCCTGTGAAATTGCTCTCGTATCATTCGAGATCCAATAGCGCCGTAGACCATCATAAATCCGACCCAAGCCTTGACCCTATTGACCTAGCACTTTATAAAGACAGCTATAAACTAACCACTCACATAAGAAGTCGATTATGGATAAGCCTGTAGATCCAGCCCATCAACAAGAAATCACATTTCTTGAGGAAGATCGACATGGGTTGTATAAAACCCTCTTTAATCGTCGAGATGTGCGTAGCCAGTTTCTCTCTGATCCCGTGCCAGAAGATGTGTTGGCACGGGTACTCTATGCTGCTCACCATGCGCCATCTGTTGGCTTTATGCAGCCGTGGAACTTCACTTTAGTGACAGACACTGCAGTGAAACAAAAAGTACACAGTTTATATGAACAAGCCAATGAAGCGGCCGCATCAGAATTTGAAGATGAGCGTCAAATGCAGTATCGCCAACTCAAGTTAGCCGGTATTTTAGATGCACCCCTAAATATTTGTGTTACTTGCGACAGAGACCGTGCTGGCCCAGTGGTATTAGGGCGTCAACAAATGCCTGAAATGGATTTGTTTAGCAGCGTATGTGCAGTGCAAAACTTGTGGCTGGCAGCTCGTGCAGAAGGCTTAGGTGTGGGTTGGGTGAGCATTATGGACCCCGAAGAACTGAAACGAGTATTAGGCATCCCTGAGGCCATTGTACCTATTGCCTATCTTTGTGTGGGGTATGTAGATCACTTCTTGGCGACGCCAGAACTAGCTAATAAAGGTTGGCGTCAACGCTTACCTTTGGCTGATTTGGTCTATACTAATCAATGGGGGCAAACGATAGAAAGTGAATTGTTACAAGCTGTTGAACAGCAAGCAGAATTTCCATATGAATTCTAGCGTGTTGTTTTTTAATCATAATAAGACTCTATAAAGACCCCGTCGGTCGTATAGAACTTTGAATAAAACACCATGCTAAAACGCATCTTGTGAGCCTTCTCGTAGAACATACCCCCACAACCTGGATGCTCAACATCAGTACCATGTTGCCCATGAAGCATGAAGTCTCCAGTTTCTTTAAAACCACCACCTTCCCTAATCGGCTTGTAGGGAATGACCGCATGGCTGCTGCACTTCAAACATCGCTCTTGGCCACGACGCGCTTCAGCTAACTCAATGTATTTAGCATGACCATTAATGGCCTTAATTTTCGAGCTTAGCGACTCTCGACGTGATTTAAAGAACACATTGAGGATATTCGCAAAGACCGTAGCCGTATCACGGCGAATAAAATATAAGTCAGACCTGATGTTACCAGCGACTTTAGCCGCATCGCTAAAATCTTCGATGGGTGTAATGCTCTGGCAACCATTACACCAGCCCAATTGCCTTTCAAGGTTAAACTGACCTTCGTCATCTTTATAGTAGTAACGGCCCCAAATCGCCCTACCCGACGACTCATAGTCACATCGGGTACAGAGTATGGAATAAGATGGCATAGACATGAACCGATCCTTGATTGTTTGAATTACTT